>Ga0194132_10000791_pt1 | contig 64257 bp, 52 predicted proteins | sample TA2KigOf80mmetaG_FD_148612 | JGI IMG/M metagenome (GOLD analysis project Ga0194132, IMG submission 148612) | Freshwater microbial communities from Lake Tanganyika, Tanzania - TA2015054 Kigoma Offshore 80m | ecosystem: Environmental > Aquatic > Freshwater > Lake | place: Tanzania: Lake...
CACACAATGGTAATACCCGTTTTCCCGATCCTCCGGAACCTTCATCCTCGCCTGTCTCATGGGCAATCCATACTGAGTCAACAAATTGAAATCAAGCTTTTTCTATCAGAATGTCTGTCCCTATGTTTGGTAGGGGGGATTTTGAATTTTCGCTCCCGCGATTTTTTTCAAAAAACCCGCCAGTTGCGAAAGTCGGGTTAAGAGCCGCTTCTACCGCGTCAAGTCGTTGCCGATGGCGAAATGAGCCCCCCTCGGATCCTTGGGCCTGGGACTTCGTTCTTCGCTCGCGCGTTGACCCTGGCCAAAATCCCTTCTGAACAAGCGACGACTCTCTTGGGATCTTGGCAGAGTCAGCGTCCGGTTCCCGGTTGAAGGCATTCCGCGAGACGTTGGAACTCCGCGGCTTGATGTTCGGAGTTGATCGCGAAGCGAAAGTAGCCTGCGGAAGGACCGACCGGATAGCGGATGAAGGAGGGAAAGATGCCCGCGCGCAGGAGGCGGCGTGTCATGTCCTGAACATGGGAGGGCGAATCCGGAGTCCAACGTGTGACGGGAGTATGGGGAGAGTTGGAGAGAAACGCGTGGGGTTTGAGCGCGTCGTGGAAGCTTCTCATGTTCATCTGCAACCGGGCGAGGCGTCCGGGTTCATCCTCGAAGACCTGGATCGATTCCAACACGCCGGCCGGGGCGGCAAGCGGCAGGGGTGTGGAGCCCGCGTAGGCGGGTGAAGAGTCTCGGAGCGCTTGAATCACCTCGGGCGCGCCGGCGACCGCGCCGCCAGCCACACCCAGTGCTTTGGCCAAACTCAAAGTCAGGACGATTCGCGGATCTCGAAGCTGAAAATGCGAGAGGACTCCTCGTCCTTGGGGTCCGACCGCACCGATCCCGTGCGCGTCATCCACGATCAACCAGCCGTTTCGAGGTAGGTCGGCCAAGGCTTTATCGACGCGGGAGAAACCGGCGGTGGTGCCGTGGGTGCCTTCGAGTAGAACGACGGGCTTGGCTCGGCGCGGGAGGGAACGAATGGTTTTGGCCAGACTCTTTGAATCCATCTCTGAGGCTCGAAGAACGGGGAGGCCTGAGATGGCGGCGGCGTCGATGAGGCACGGATGAGTATCGTGATCGAGAACGGCGTGAGTGGCCTTCGTTCTCAGGGCTTGGATGGCGAACAGCGGCGCCAAATAACCGGAGTTGGCAAGAGCCACGGCCGGGAAGTGGAGAAAACGAGCCAGAGCTTTCTCCGTGGCGCGGTAGAGGGGATGTTCGCCGGTGGTGCGGCGGGAGGCGCCGGGTTGAGTGAGGCCGAGTTTCAGCGCGTTGCGCATGGAGGCCAGCACGCGTGGATGGCCGCTTAGTCCGAGGTAGTTGCAGCCACCAAAATAGACGAGGCTCCGCTTCCCGCGTCGGACGTGAGTGGAGTCGATGAAATCGAGGGGTGGAATCACGATGGGCTAGGTTGAGTCGCCGCCGATGGAGAGTGTTTCGGAGGGTAGATCGCTTTGGGCGCGGCGTCCAGACGCCGCAGATCGGTTGTGCGGGGGGGGGTGAGCATGCTTGAGGCTCGGATCCGCGGATGACATCGATTTCACGGATAGATCCGGGAATTCTCCCGTGGGTGCCGCTTCCAGGATTATCGAAGAAAACTTCCCAAGCCCACTCCCCAGAGGTGCATCCAGCCCGGATATTTCATACTGAGCTTGAACCCGCGAAAGTACGCCGCGTGAGGGCACGCGGCCTACAATCGCGCCTGCCTCTATGATTGTAGGCCCGGTGTGCTCACCGGGCGTCCCGAGCATGCAACATGCGGGCTGGAGGTTGTCGGTGACCGTGTTGTCTTGGTAACGCAGACAGCCTTGTCTGCTGTTTCGCAGGCTGCCCAGCCTGCGGGGCGACGAAGGGAACCCAGCGCGTGGAGTGCATGGAAGGGCGTCGTTCTTCACCCGCCGGGCCGACGGGCCGTCGGCGATACGGCAGGCTGGGCAGCCTGCGCCACACGACAGACAACTTCGGCATGCGCGGCCTCCCCAGCCCTGCAATCCAAGGTCATCCTGTTTTGATCTGTGAATCGGAAGTGAAGAAGCCTGTCGTCTGTTGTTCTCTTGGGTTTGACGTGTTTCTTGGTTCGATGGAATTGGCTTTTCCAGATCAGATTTGAAGTGTCGCTCATGGAGCGAATAGATTCTGTAATCATGGAGATTTGTCGCCAACCCGATCGCCCCTCGAATTCCTCCGGTCACCCCTCGGCCAAGACAAGCCGCCCAATCTCATTGCTGATTGTTGCGAAATACTGCTTGCCTCCGCCAATTTGATGCGCTTAGTGTCCGAACAAGCCTTATGGTGAAGCGTGCTCATCTCCCAATTGAGCAGTGTCGTCTTTTTTGCGGCAAATCAGTCGCAAAGAAGCGTCCTTTGTGCGCGGTTGGCTCCGTGCCGCAGCGTTCACCCGAGGTAAGTTGTAATCCTCACCCCAAACAAACCTATGCGTAAATCAGTTAAATCCTTGCTGATGCTAGGTGTTTTTGCCGGAGGTGCAGTGGCTTTGCAAGCCGCCCCTCCGTCATCACCACAGGGCATCGTCACGGCGAATACCTACCCGGGCAACGTCCGCCCAGCCATTATTGCGGGCGAAAAACCAGCCTCCGATGGGACACACTACCCTGGCATCGCCGAACTCCCCTACAACGGATATCCTGGGCCTTACTCTGGAGATCCTGCGACTCCCCCTCCGGGTGACGTCCGCAACAACTACACGATGCATCTCCGCTTCTATTACCACGCTCCCAAGGCGGGTAAATTGCAGTTCGCGATCGCATCCGACGACCCGGGCAACCTGTTCGTGGCCACCGACGCCAATCCCGCCAATAAAGTCCAGGTCGCCGTCGAGCCTCAGTGGAACGCGGTCCGCTCCTTCGGTGGTGGCGACCCCGCAGCTCCGACACGCCGCACCGTGACGGACGACGGCAAAGAACCTTCTCCTCGGCCCGGCAATATGTCGCAATTCTTCACGGTGACGGCCGGCCAGGTCCTCTACGTTGAAGCGGTTGCCAATGAAGGCGGTGGTGGCGACAACCTCGCCGTTGCAGCCCGTTACAGCACCGATCCTGAATTCGCCGACGGCGACCAGCCGATTAGCGCAAACATCTCCTCGGTAGATCGCGCTGACGTCACAAAGGCCGCCATCACGGGTCTCGGATCCACTCCGGTGGGCTTCTCCGTCAACGTGATCAATGGCAGTGGAAACAACGGCACCAAGCTCGACAAGGCTTCCGTCAAAGTAGAGCTGGATGGTGCGGCTGTCGCGACCACCGTTGAGGATACCGCTGACGGCAGCAGGATCGTTTACAGCCATGCCACGGTCTTCGCCTCAGGTTCCAAGCATACGGTCAAGGTAAGCGCGAAAGACACAGGCGGTGCCAGCCTCCAATCGACCGCAGATTTCACCGTATCCAAGTATGGCTTGCTGAGCAAAGACCTCAAGGTGCCTGATAGCGCGGTCAAGAAAAATGAGCCCGGCTTCTTGTATCGCACGTTTCAAAACTCCGCCGATACGCGCAATACGAATGCCAAGAGCGAAGAGGCTATTGCCGGAACGTTGAAAAACGCTGACGGCCCACTCCCGAATCAAGCCGACCCCAACGCGCAAGGCAACGCCAAGGGCCCGGGCAAGAAGCTCGGTTCCGCCGACAATGCTTTGATCGAGTTCGAAATTGAAACGGTCATTAACTTGGATCAAGGCGGCGGCAGCAACGGCGCGTTCACTCCCGATGAGCAAATGCCAGGCATCCCCGGCATCGAAGGCAGCACCGACGGTATTGTCGCTGAAATCATCACTTTCATCGAATTCCCTCGCGGGCTGATCACGATGGGTGTCAATTCCGACGACGGCTTCAAGACCACCGCCGGCCTCAATCCGGCTGACTCGGCTACGGCCGTCCTCCTCGGTGAATTCAATGGCGGTCGTGGCGCGTCCGACACGATCTTCCAGTTCGTGGTGGAAGAAGCGGGCATCTACCAGATTCGCACGACCTGGGAAGAAGGCGGTGGTGGCGCGAACATCGAATGGTTCACCGTCAATGCCGGTACGAAGGTATTGGTCAACGGCGAAGGCGGTCTGAAAGCCTATCGCCGCGCCGACATCGTCGTTCCGGCGGCCTTGGTTGCCCGCTCCCCGGCGCCGAACGCCACTGGCCAGGAGCCTCGCCCCGACATCGTTGTTGCTTGGAATGACCCAGGTGGCGCGATTGATCAAGCCTCGATCAAAATGAAGGTTGATGGCAAAGACGCTTCGGTCACGGTGGCCAAGGCAGGCAATACCGTCACCGCGACTCACAAACCTTCCGCCGACTTCGGCTTCAGCAAAACCGTGAAGGTTGATCTGTCCTTCAAGAACGGCGGGCGTGACGTCACTACGTCCTGGAGTTTCTTCGTGAAGATCGACATGTCGGCGCCCGGCACGTTGTTCATCGAAACCGAAGATTTCGACTTCGATGGCGGCCAGACCATCACCGACCAGCCGATTGGTATGACCGGCAAATATCCCGGCGGTTCTTTCCGCGACAAGGGTGACGGACTCGACAACGCTCCTGGCAACAAGAGCTTCGGTGTCGATTACTTCGAAACTAGCGCCGGCAATGCCCAAGCCATCTATCGTCCTGGAACCGGTGTTGAAGCCGGCAAAGAAGACAGCCAGGTGACCGGTGGCGTCAGCCGCGGTTCTTTCGACGTGGAGAAGACCTTCGCGGTCGGCTGGAACGACGGTGGCGACTGGATGAACTACACTCGGACCTTCCCGAGCCCGGCCAAGAACTACAAGATCTATGGCCGTATCTCCTCGGGCGGTGCAGCGATCAACGCTGAACTGGCCCAGATCACCGCTGGCCAGGGCACGAAAGATCAGACCAAGAAAATCTTGGGTATCTTCCGTCCTGGTCGCGCGACCTCGGGCTGGGACGGCGCGGGAGCGTTTGAAACCTTCCCGCTCACTGCAGCCGACGGTTCCGGTACGCCGGTCATCGTCGAGCTTGGTGGCAAGACGACCCTCCGTTTCACCACCATCGACGGCAACAACGACCAGGACTTCCTGATCTTCCAACCCACGACGGAATCTCCGGGAGGCGGAGTACCGACGCTCGCGGGCAAGGCCGAAGGTGGCAAGCTCGTGATTACCTTCACCGGCACACTGCAATCTTCCGACAATGTGGAAGGCCCCTACGCAGATGTAGCAGGCGCAACAAGCCCTCGCACGGTTGATCCGACCGGCGCCGGCAAGTTCTATCGCGCCAAAGGCAACTAAGCCCTTCGCTCGAACGTTTCAGAGGAGGCCGGACGAAAGTCCGGCCTCCTTTTTTTTCGAGGGATGGACATGGATTGCCAGCAATTCTGGGGGTTCGACATATCGATCCGTGAGTATTTTCATGAATCAAAGCGAGTGGAATCAATCGGGCGATCAGGAGTGCCGTGCATCGCGAAGTGGTCTGTCGTGTGGCGCAGGCTGCCCAGCCTGCCGTATCGCGGACGGCCCGTCGGCCCGGCGGGTGAAGAACGAGGCCCTTCCATGTTCTCCACCCGCCTGGTTTCCTTCGTCGCCCCGCAGGCTGGGCAGCCTGCGATACAGCAGACAGGGCTGTCGCGGTGTATTTTATTTTCAGACGCGGTTCGCCAGGGCGAATGGGTCACGGAATGGGAGATGCGCTCGGCGACGGAATCCCGCCTTCAATCCCAAAGGGATTGTGTCCTCCAGCCCAAGGTTGCGAGGCACGAGCTACCTTGGGTTGTCGTTTGGAAATGGATTCAACCGCAACGCGGTTGTGGCTTGACCCCGCCAAACGGAAATAGGATTTGGTCACAACCCCGTTGGGGTTGGTTTCCATTGACGAAACGTGACCCAAGGTAGCTCGTTCCTCGCAACCTTGGGCTTTGGGATGGAATCCCGTTGGGATTCTTGAGGTGCTCGACATGTCTGTCCCTGAGTATTTTGTGTCTGTCCCTGAGTATTTTCGGTCCCTGAGTGTTTTCGGTCCTTGAGTGTTTTTGTGTGTCGTCGTGTCTTTCTCATCCAGGCTTTGGCAAATCTTCACCAGGTGCAACGGCCGATTTAGGGGTGTCGCCGGAGGATCATTTCCATTTTGCGTAATGCCTCGGGGCTGGCGGGTTTGTTGGCTCCTTGAATCAACATCACGAACTGATCGGCCAGGATCTCCTCGGGATGGATGATGTAGCGGGTGTTGCGCCCTATCTGCTCGAAATAGCCGGAGACCTGTTCAGGGCTCAACCGCACAGGCTGATCTTCGAGCATCTTCGCTTTCCACTGGCCGCCCGATTCGTCCATCACCCATAATTTGAAATCAAGATACTCGAAAAACCCCCAACCCCTGGCCCTGGAGTAGGTCTCCGTCCTGGCGATGAGTGAAGGCATGACCTTCACAGTAGTGCCCTGATGCTCCACCGCGATCCAATGCTCGATGACCGGCGCGTCAGGGTTCGTCATCTGGCGCGAACGGTAAGAGGGAGGCGGTTCCAGGGGCGCCGATTTTTTGAATCCAATCGCCCCATAGAGTTCGTCACGCATTTTCGGATTGGCCCGGCTCAGCACATGGAACAACTCGTGCAAGAGCAAACGTTCGAGCGCGCCGCGCGGGATGTTCAGCTTGGCGACCGGGAGAATCACCGACTCCCCGCGAGTGTAGGCGGCATGCGCTTCCTCCAAACCACTGCTCTTCACAAGGTGAATCTGCTTGGGAAAAGGAAGTTTCCACCGCGAGAGCGATCGCGCAATTTCCGCGGTGCTTTCGCGCATTCGATCCACCTCCGCGGTCGACCATTCCAAAGCTTGCGCCTCGATGAACGACAGCAATCGCGCCTCGTCCACGGGAGCATCCGAGTCGAGCCTGGCCGCCCGATCGAACGGACTCAATTGTCGGATGAACTCATCCCGTGTCCCGAGGATCTGAAGGCCCTTTTCACGGTCGGCCAGGACCCACCGAGAATCGCCCTGGATGATCCAATCCGAGGCGAGAACTTCGAGGGCGCCGACCAGTATCAAGAGCCATGCGACGCATGACTTTCCTCCCAGGCGTAAGACGCCGGCAGTTTGCCGGCCCAAAGTCGGCGCCAAGGACATGATGCTCCTTCTCGGTCGCAGCGAAGCACTTCGCGGCATGCATCGACACCATGCGCCAATCCGGTCTGCCCGTCGCTCCAATTCTCCACGAATTTTCGCCCGAGGCACGGAGTCCTTTGGGGCCAGCCCCAACGCCTTGTCTATTGTGGCAGAGCAACGTCCCGCACGTGGCGGTCCATCCACTCGAACATGCTCGTCCACATCACGGGGAGATAGACGTGGCCGGTCTTTTCATGAACCTCGCTGCGGAAGGAATTGGAGTTTCCGTAAAGGCTGTAGACACGAGCCACCCGTTTCTCGATTTCCCGAATGCCCTCGACCGGCGAGCCGGCGTCGGAATCCCCGTTCATGCAGAGCAACGGACGGGGTGCCGCGCAGGCCACCACAGCTTCGCTGTCAAAGTGGGCGAGCATACCCGGAACGAAGTAGTAGATGCCGTGATACTTCAGTCCCCCGGCCGCCGTGAGTTCCTGATAACGCGTCAAGCATGCCACTGCGACCCCGGCTTTCAATCTCTCGTCCAAGGCCATCAGCCACCAGGTGCGCGTTGCGCCCATGCTGATGCCGGTGACCCCGACGCGGCGGGCATCCACCTCGGGGCGGGAAACCAGATAATCGAGAGCCATCAACTCATCTCGCAGCATCATGCCCCACAAACTGCGGCCCCACCACAGTTGAAACTTCGAAGCGCTCATCTCACCCGGTCCACCCTTTTCCGCCTCGCCGCCCGGCCCCTGTCCATTGCGTTCGCCGAAACCATACGCGTCGATGCAGAGCACCGCGTATCCGCGCCGCGCCAGTGCTGGTGCAGGTGGCTCCGGCGTGTGATCGGCTCGAAAGATCTCCTCCTTGCCAATGGGGTATTCGCCTCCGTGCCAATGGCAATAAAGGATGGCGGGAACGGGTCCGGCTGCTTTCTCGGGCAGGACCAAATAGCCCGGGATTGTTGCGCCTGCCCCGTTGTCGAACTCGAATTTCTCGACGATATAGCCCGGGCGAACTTCCCTGGATATCGTCTTGACCTGCGGCTTCGCCGGGCGCGGCGGCAGGTTGCCCAGCAGTTTCCAGAGGGTTGCGCGAATCCCGGCCCGGCGAGTCTCCCAAGCCTCGACACTGGCGGGGATCTCCAGTTCGGGCACCGGGGGCGCGGCTTTCATCCATCTGTCCGCCGCCGCGGGGCGGGAATCTTGAGCGAAGGTATGCATGGCAAAACCAAGGGTCCACAGGAATGCGAGGCGGGTCGTCATGGAATGGTGTGAGAGGTGGATCGATGCCTTTTTTCTCCCGCGGGGATGGCGAAAGGAAGATCATTCTGAGCCGGTGGAATCTGGCACGTGGCGAAGGGCGTGAAGGCGCAGGGCGGATTATACGCGAAATTGAAATCGAGAACGACTTGCCCGTTCGTTCCTGGCAGCGCTGCATGCAGGTAGCGTCCGCCCGCATAGGTGGCGCCGCCGTTTGTGGCATCGCGAAACAGAATGAACAAGTCCCCCTCCTCGCGATCTTCCAGCGCGTCCAGTTCATAGTCGCGATTCTGCCAGCGGAAGCGAATTTTCCCCGGAGATCGTTCCAGCGTGGTTCCACCGGTCACCACGGCCATGGGCAGCATTTTGGGCAGTCGATGAGGAACGAAGATCCCTTCGACACGGAACTCGGGTTGATACTCAAAGTATTCCAATCCTTGAAACGCCCGGCGATTTGGATGGGTGGATTGGCGAACCCGCAAGGCCAGGCGTTCCCCTCGCGAAAGCACCGTCAGGCGCAATTCTCCGATGGCAACCACGGATGGTTTTCCTTCCTTGTCCGTGCGCAGCCAAGCCTCCGAGACGGAAGATCCATCGACGCTGGCAGCGACTCCCGGAAATGCCACGAAACGCACTTTCTCTCGAGTTCGGAAGAACGTGCCGATTCGACCCGGTGTCGCCTGACCCGCCAGCTTGATGAGCTGATCTGAATCCGAGCCGGCGGGGTTGTCGCCCTCTTGGAGCCAGTGCAATCCAACCAGGGTGATCCAGCCGTTGGTGCCCGCGACCGACTCCATCCGCTTCTGTTTCCAAACCGACCAGGCTGGGGGAGCCGCGCCCGCGTTGAGCAAGAGAACCGAGGCCGTCGCGATGAGCACACCCATACCGGCGGTTCGGCGAATCGTTTTCGCTAAAGTTTGCGCCAAAGAAAACATCGTTCACGGCCCTCACGCCCCTCGAAGGAGCGCGGCACCCAGTGACGGATCAGTTCAAAGTCCGGCGAGAAGCGCGCCAGCACTTCCTTCACAGTTGCCGCGTGGGGAGGACCCGCCTCATCCTCCGGTTGCAAGTAATGGATGGCCAGAAAATGACCTCCCGGTTCGAGCCAGGCTCGGACGGATTGCGCATAGGCAGTTCGCCGGGCGGGTGGGATCGCGCAGAAGAGCGTGTGCTCGAATAGCCAGTCGAATTTCGCCGGGGGCGGCGTGGAGAGGAAGTCTGCTTGCACGAATTCCAACCGTTCGCTTCGGTGCGTTCGAGATGCTTCCCTCACGGCGCTGGGAGCCAAATCAAATCCCGTGGCATGAAAACCCGCCTCCGCCCAGGCCCGTGCATCATGTCCTCGCCCGCACCCCGGCACGGCAACCCGTTGATCCGGGCGGAACGATGTCGCGTGGTCCTTCAGAAAATCGATCAGGCCGGGAGCCGGAGCGCCCTTGTCCCACCGGGTGTCCCCCGCTTGATAGAGTGATTCCCAATCGGTTTCCTTTTCCCAATGGGTTCCGGCGGCTGCCATTCTCGCCGCGGAGCAGCCTTCCAGCGACTCAACCGCCCATTCGGGAGAATGCGCCAGCAATTCCGCGAGCGTCTCGCCTCCCGTGGCCACGGCCACGCAACGCGCTCCGATATGATGGGCGCATTCAATATCGGCCCGGGTATCGCCAACGACAACGATTTCTCGACCCTCGAGGTTTGACCCGAATCTCCGGCGCAGCTTGTCGAGGGCAAGCACGGCAAGTTCGTTGCGAATCGGGTGTTCATCGCCGAAAACACCCAGTTCAAACTGCCCGTTCAGTCCATGCGCCTCGAGCTTGAGCGCGGCCCCCGCACGAATGTTGCCCGTCAGCAATCCAACGAGAGGTGGCTCGGGCAGGGTGCGCAAGCCGTCCAGCGCCTGAGCGATTCCCGGGCATGGCTGGCCCGCGCATCGGCGAAGCTCATCCCGCAAAAACTCAAGATAGGCGTCGAGAAATCGCTGGACCTCGGAGGAACCAGAGGGAAGCCCGTGTTTTTGAAAAAATTCGTGAACCAGCGAAGTATCCGTCCGTCCATGAAACTTCATGCCGTCGGTCCCGCGGGGAATGCCATAGACGAGCTCCGAGGTTTGCGCAAAGGCGCGCGTCCCCGCCCCTCCGGTGCGGATCAATGTTCCGTCGATGTCGAACAGAACTGCTTTCGTCGTCACGGGCACAGTCTGAAGCAAGCTCCGCGGCTTGTCGATGATCCGGCCTGGGACCAACCCAGCGGCTGTGCATCCTGAAGTTGTCTGTCGTGTGGCGCAGGCATCCCAGCCTGCCGTATCGCCGACGGCCCGTCGGCCCGGCGGGTGAAGAACGAGGCCCTTCCATGCTCTCCACGCGCCTGGTTTCCTTCGTCGCCCCGCAGGCTGGGCAGCCTGCGATACAGCAGACAGGGCTGTCTGCGTTACCACGACAACCCGGTCGCCGACAACTTCTGGATGCCCCGTCAGGGCCGCGGCGTTTACGCCGCCAAACGGAAATAGGATTTGGTCACAACCCCGTTGGGGTTGGTTTCCATTGGCGAATCGTGACCCAAGGTAGCTCGTTCCTCGCAACCTTGGGCTTTGGGACGGAATCCCGTTGGGATTCTTGAGGTGCTCGACATGTCGATCCCTTGAGTATTTTCACGAATCAAAGCGAGTGGACACCAATCGGGCGATCAGGAGCGCCGCGCATCCCGAAGCCGTGTCAGTCTGATTCACGAAGTCCAGGAAATCATGGCGTTCTCTCTTTTTGAGCCACGATGACTTGCCGTGCTCCCGCTTGAACCCGGACGGAGTGCATGGATCCGTCGGGCCAAGTCACTTCGATCCCGGCGGGTTCCAACCCTTTGGGCACCCCGAAGCTGAGGGCTGGACTCGACTGCGAAAGATACCCCGTACCCGCCTGCACTTCCGCCGTTTGCGTCGAGCCGTTGTTCAGCGTCATCCTGACTCGGGCTCCGATTGCGGTCGGGTTCCCGCGCCGCCCTTGGAGAATGACACGCAATGGACGGTGTTCGGAGTGTCCCGTGTGATTCAAGGTTCGGAGTTCTCCGTCGTTGAGGGCTATGAGCAGGTCCGGCCAGCCATCTTGATTCCAGTCCGTAGCGGACATGCCCTTGGCATCTTCCGGGATCACCAGTCCGCTCATCGCTGGAGGGACGGGGGTGAAGCGGCCGCCGCCCACGCCGCGCAGCACGATGCCCAGTCCTCCGGCCCTGCGGCCCGTCTCCGGCCTCGAAGAAAAGGAATTCTGGACCAGGCAAAGGTCCGTAATTCCATCGGCATCCAAATCGGTGGCAACGATGCCATAGGCCGGCGCGCTTTGCGCCAGGCGCGGAAAGGGAACGAATTTGAATCGTGCCTTGCCGTCGTTGATGAGTGCTCCCGATTCAGCGGTATTGACCTCCCATTTCCGCGCGGAGCGCAGCCGCTCGGGAGAAAAAAGCTCCGTGAGAGGGGCGTTGGCAAAACTTTGAAACGTAGGCGTCCTTTCCTGCAGGAAGGGGAACACCGCTGCCAGCGTGAAACGGTCGCGACGGGGAAAAAGCTGTCCCGACTCCCACTCGGCTTCGAGAATCTGCGGGATGGCTTCTTCTCCGAATTGGCCGAACAACAGGACGGCTGGCGACACGTTCGAAACCGGATAGGGCGTGTTCAAGCCTGCATTCGACACGCCAAAGTCAATGTCGCCGTCGCCGTCGAAATCGCGGGCCGCAATGCCATTCCACCATCCGAGCCGGGATTCCAAGCCCGCCTCCCGGGTGCGGTCCACGAGCCGTCCCCGATCGTTCTGGTAACATTGAACCGGACCCCATTCTTGCGCGATCATCAGATCGAGCCATCCATCCGCGTCGGTGTCGGACCAGACGGCGCCGGAAACCAAGCCGGTGTCCCGCAGGCCTGGGGCGGCGATTTCTGTCACGTCCGTGAAACGTCCCTGGTTATTCTGCCAAAGATGGCTTCGCGGAGTGGCGGGATACTTGCCCGGCACGCATCGGCCTCCGATGAAAAGATCGAGGTCGCCGTCACGATCGAAATCGGACGCGACGACGGCGCTGCCGGAATCACGTTCAACAGGCAGGACGCCCTCTTCAGCCTTTTTGAATCCGCCCCGGCCATCATTCCAATAGAGCCGATCCTGCAACACGGCATCACCCGGTTCGCACTCGACACCTCCCGACACCACGAACAGATCGAGGTCGCCGTCCGCGTCTGCGTCGAAGAACAGGGCGCCCATGTCCTCGCACTCGCGATCCTGTTCGAAACAATCCATGGATTGGCGCTCCCATCGTCCCTCCCGGCTGAGCAACCAAAGCGACCCGGCCTGTTGTGCCGCGCCGCCGAGATAGAAGTCTTCGTCACCGTCGCCATCCACGTCTCCCACCGCGATGCCAGGACCCAGTTGAGAAAGCTTCCAAGGAAGCAACGGTTCGCGGGCGAAATCCTCGAAGATTCTTTCACGGTGCCGGGCTCCCTCGGCCTGGCGGCTGGGTTGAAACCAAGGCGTTGTCGTGGGTGGGGATCCACTCGGAGTCAATCCCTCCGACTGGGTGAGCGAATACGATCGGTCCGCCGCCAGGCCCGCGAATGACTCGACCGAACCATCCGGCCATTGGACCTTCAGTTGTTCGACGGTGGACTCCGAACCGAGGCCGAAGTGAAGCAGGGGTTCGCTCGCGGACATGAAGCCGCTGCTTTGTCCAAGGCAGCGCACTTGACGTCCTGACTTCGTGACCACGCTGACCGTCGTGCCAATCCCGGCGGTGTTGCCCCCCAAAGCGCGAAGGCGAAGGACGATCCGGTGATTCCGAGTCTCATGGTTTTGGTAAACGGAAAGAGGCTCGCCAAAGTTCATCACCACGAGGTCCAGATCGCCGTCGCGGTCGAAATCCCCGGTGGCGGCTCCGAAGCTGGCGGTGAATTGATTCAAGCCCCACGGCGCGCCCGCGGGTTCAAAACGCAGATCACCCAAATTGCGGTAGGCCAGGTTTTCCTGCTTGAGCACCGGCATGGCACGCCATCCGGGGCTGTCCCGCTCCTTCATGCGACCCGCCAGGTCGTTGTGGAGGAAATCGCGCGACATGCCGTTGGCGACGAACAAATCGACCCAGCCGTCATTGTCGAAATCGGCCCACTTGGGCGACCACGTCCAATCGGTCGCGTCCAACCCGGTGAGTTGAGCGGTCTCGATCACATGCTCGAGACCGGTGCCCAGGTAAAGGGTGTTGCGGGCATACTGCTTGGGATGGGAAGCGAAAAAGAACCACCGTTCCTTTTCAGGATTATCGCCCGTGATGATGCGCCTTGCCCTTGTCCTGGCCGCCATGTCCGTGGCCATGAAATCGATGTGTCCATCGTTGTCGATATCCGCCGAATCAACTCCCATCGACGACCAGGGCGTGTGCGGCAAGACCGCTGCGGCCGTGTCGGTGAAGCTTCCGTCCTGGTTGTTGCGATAAAGGCGGTCTGGCCCGCGATAATCGTTGCTCACGTAAAGGTCCGGCCAGCCATCCTCGTTGTAATCCCACCATGCCGCCGCCAAGCCGATATCCTGGCCTCGAATTCCAGCCTGATCGGTCCGATTGGTGAATCGGCCCTTTCCTTCGTTGCGAAAAAGGAGATCGGCTTGTCCGGCGATCACGAGTTCAACGCGTCCCTGTCCCTTGTCCCAAACTTGAAACGATTCCCGAAAGGGAGGCGTGACTTCGACTTGGCCAGCACGGGATCGAAGAATGCCGCGGCGCTGGGCTTCTGCCGTGGACCGCGGGAGCCGGAATCCGGCACCGGTCGGAAGACGGTGCGTGACCAGGTAGGCGTCCAAATCACCATCCCGGTCATAATCGGCGAAGGCCATGCTCACGCTGGCGCCATGAAAATCGAGTCCATGGGTTCGCGCGGACTCCACGAACGATCCATTGCCTTGATTCACGAACAGCAAATTGGGTCCGTTCAAGACGCACACCTGCAGGTCCAAATCGCCATCCCCGTCAATATCCACAAACGTCGTTCCGCCGCACCAGCGGCCGGAAGCGCTCACCCCTGCCCGATCGGTCACGTCCTCGAACCGCCAGTTTCCGCGATTTCGGTAAAGCCGGTTCCCTTGATCGTAATGGGTGATGAAGAGATCCGGCCATCCGTCGAGATCGTAGTCACCCACCGCCACGCCCGCGCCCGCGCCTTGATCCTGGAGCAGTGCCAACGGCGCGTGATCCGGAAAACGATGAACGAGATCAATGCCGGTGTGGGAAGCGGGCATGGTTTCGAACAGGGAATTCGAACCGGAAGCCTTCCTTGATGGGAGGGGGGAGGAAACGATCGCGGTCTGAGCCGCACGCGATGAATCCGCCGCGCCCGCCTCCGGTCCGACGCCGGACACGAGCAGGACCATGGCTGCCGCCCCGGGAAATGAGAACGCGCTCCTGATGTGGATCCGTGGACGTGCTTGTTGAGTGAGGGCTGGTGCATCCAGAGGTTGTCGGTGACCGGGTTGTCGTGGTAACGCAGACAGCCCTGCCTGCTGTTTCGAAGGCTGCCCAGCCTGCGGGGCGACGAAGGGAACCAGGCGCGTGGAGAGCATGGAAGGGCCTCGTTCTCCACCCGCCGGGCCGACGGGCCGTCGGCGATACGGCAGGCTGGGCAGCCTGCGCCACACGACAGACAACTTCGGGATGCACGGGGTGAGGGCCATGACCGCATCTGTTTATTGACACACTGGGATCCGCTTGAATATTAAAGGCCGCGAATCCCAATGAAAAACCTTTTTGCCGCCTCTCTGGGCCTTGCTTTGGCTTTTCTGCCAGGCAAAGCGTATTCACAGGAGTTTGACATCACGACCTTCGATCCCACTTCGGCGGGACGATGGTCGGAACTTGGTCGAACGACACTGATGGTTCCGAAGGTCCCCAACGGATCCATCAAACTCGATAACGCGGTGACCTCCGGCGAGTACGGCGGTTTCACCGGGGTCCCCGTCACGCCCGGCGTCAATGCCTGGATCCTGGATTTTCCCGGTGACCGTGTCTGGACCAACCCTGCCGATTCCAGCTTCACGTTTTACCTCGCCCACGACGATGATTTCTTCTACGTCGGAATCCAGGCCAAAGATGACGTGATCAACAGCGACAATCCCAATACAGCGTTTTGGAACGACGACGCCATTGAGATCGTGGTGGACGCGTTGAACGACCGGTTCGACAATAACACCGACAGCTCCAAGGATCCCGTCGGAGGACATAATTACGTCAATTACCAGGGCCGATTTTCGGCCTGGAACGAAGCCACCAACGAGAAGGCCAGTGAAACTTGGGCCAGCGCGGTGCCGTGGAAATACGGGCCGAACGACGATGTCTTCGGCGTCGGCAAGGCCGTGACCGGTGGTTGGGACATGGAGGTGCGTTTCAAGAAGCGCATGTTCGAGGATGCCACCGCCAAGAACAAACTGGTGAACGGCTACACCATGGGCTTCAACATCGGCATGGACGATGACGACAAGCAAGGTCAAGGGACCAATGGCGACAAGTCGCGCTCCCAGGATTTGGAACTGCAATACTTTTGGGCCAACCGCCAGCGTGTCAAAGGCTACAACGCGGAATATCTGGCCTCGCTCACGCCGGAAGATAAAGCCGCCCAAGTCTGGCGGGCCGATGCCGAGAATTTTCCTCTCACGATCGACAGCGCCGGGCGCCTGTCGCACGGCGGAACGGGTGAAATCATCTTTGGATTCGACGCTGACAAGCGGTCCAGCGGCAAGGTTCTCTTTATTTGCTCCAACTCGGATTCGCCGATCAACGCGGATGGAGCGTTGATCGCGTTGTTGCGCGCCAAAGGCTACACGGTCACGCTGTACGAGTCGGGCGGCCAACCGGACGCCTTGCGCCAGGCCGCGGCCGGCCAGGACGTCGTTTTGATTTCCGAAAGCATTGGTTCGGGCACCGTCCTTGAGCCCATTGGGGATCCCCCCGTGCAGAAGTTTATCCTACGCGACACCGACATTCCCGTCATTTCCTACGAGGCGTTCATGTGGGATAACGCGGAGTGGGTGGAGCACCCGGACGGGTTTGCGAACGAATTCTCCTTCTTCGGCAACACGGGCCGCACCGAGGATACCCAGCCGGCCGAACTGAAGGACCCGGCGGATTCCGTTCACATTCGCAGCGCCAGCCATCCCATTGCCGGCGGTCTGACGGGCAAGGTCAAGGTGTTCAACACCCCCTACAGCCTCAATTACGGACGGCCCTCGGCGGATGCCGACGTCGTGGCCAGCAGCCTGGCCAACGGAACCTATCCGACCCTCTTCGTTTATGAGAAGGGTGACAAACTCGTGGACGGCAGCGTGGCACCCAACAAGCGCATCGGATTGTTTTTGGGACAGGCAGCCAGCTTGACTGCGAACTGGGGCCCTGAATTGCGTTATCTCACGGAAGCAGGAAAAACCCTGATCTTGAATTCCGTCGATTACGCCGTTGGGAAGAAGGAGCAGCCCAAGCCGACGCTCTCCCTTGCTCGCGATGGGAAGGACGTGGTGCTGACCTATGCGGGAGGCACCCTGCAAAGCGCAGGAGCCGTGGACGGCCCCTGGACCAATGAAACCGGCCCGAGCCCGTTGAAGGTTTCAGCAGCCGCGGGCGCGAAGTTCTACCGCGTCCGGGGCAACTGATCCGGGACGCGAACTCTCTGACCGTACAACGACTCAAGCGCGGACGTTTTCGTCCGCGCTTTTTCGTGCTCTATCGGACATCTCAACTGCTGTGGTGAGCAAAAGAACTCCGCCGGGCCGAAGTGCGGAACGGTGAGTAACTTGAGCATCAAGTTAGTCGGGAGGATTATGGGTGACATTTTCTCCAGGTCAAAATCCCGGCGCGGGAAAATCGGAATTCATTGTTGCGCAATTCCTTATCCCGCGAGCGAAGCCGGCTTGAATCGAGATTACCGGCCCAGCTCGACGCGATCGACCACGGTCTTTTGCAGTCGCGTCAGGTCGCGGTCCACGGGTGTCACCGCCGCCGCGTCCAGGGTCTTCATGCGGCAGGTGTTGGGCTCGATCCATTTCCAGAGTTCGGCGTGGCCGTCGGCAAAGGAGAGGACTCCGCCGCAATTGTGGCGGGAAGCGGGCGCGTTTTGCCAGTAAGGCGTAGTGTCGAAGCAGCGGACCGCAAAAAAGCCGTCGTCGATTGTGTACGGGTTCTCGTCAATGAAGACCAGGGCGCGGGAAGGTCCGGGGGCCTGAATGTCGCTGAATTTTTTGTGAGCTTTCACTCGATCCTGTTGCACCCAGTCGGCGTTGCCGTTCATGTGCCCGCTCATCGAGTAGCTGCGGACGCGCTTCACCTTGCGCGCGCCGGTCGGCGGCCAGGGTTGATCCGCTGGACAAATGTAGATGTCCAGGGAGGTGTTGTATTTGTACAAGGCCCCGTTGGTGATGATGGTGATGTTGGTCTAATCGGGCGCGCCGGAGATGGTAAAGCGTGCGTCGATCCATGAATTGGGACTGCCGAGCTCGTTGGGGATCAGTTTTCCATTGTTGTCACCCTCGTACATAATCCAACAAAGCTGAAGCTGCTTGAGGTTGCTCAGGCACTTGATGCCTTGGGCCTTGGTCTTCGCCTTGCTCAAGGCCGGCGAAAGGGTTTCAGCAGATTCATAACATTCCACTCGTCATCGTTGTCCGAATTCCCGCAGCGCTTGCGAGCGCGTCAAAAGCCAGCTTGTCGAACGTCATGGCCAGGTTTGGGAACGGTCCAGTTTCAACCCATTTCGTCGAAAGGCGCAAGCTCGCAAACAGCAGTTCTCATTTTGCCTGGAACAAGGTGGGGCGCGCACTCCGCTGCGCGCCGAGACCGGCTGTTTCCAAGAGCGGCGCGCAGCGGAGTGCTGCGCCCTACCCGTCAAATGAGAATTGCAAGCTCGCACAATGTACCTTTCCGACGCCCAGTGCATCCATAGGTTGTCGGTGATGCGCGCCCCACCGCCGGACCGCGCCGTTCACGGTGCTTCAGACCACGCCAACCCGATCGCGCCGAGTCTCGCCAACCGCGCAGCCTGCCAACGGTGCATTCGGCCCCTTGCGCCAAACCAGCCGCCTCGAACGCGCCATGCCCGCTTTCATCCACACCTTGATGCGGCGTAAACGCCGCGCTCCGACAACTTGCGGATACACCGTCCGGCGCGCACTCTCAGCGAAGGTGGTTTCGAACCCAGGCCGCCAGCATCGGATCGCTCGACTTCTGTTTCTGGAGATTGAGGGAGCGTCCTGCTCCCGCGGCGGTAAAGGCATCCTCGATCCAACCTGTATTCATTCCATCGCCCAGTCCGTGGACCAGCAATGGGCGAGGTGCAGCCAAGGCCGCCGCGCCTGCGAAGCCGCCAAACCGGTTCAATCCCGGCGCGAAATACTCCGGAGCCAGCAACGCCCGGTCGTCGGATGGGTTCAGTCCCGAGGCTTCAGCCATCGTGGCATCGGCGGCGGGCGCCGCAAGCAGGGTCCACCAACCCGCCGTCCCCAATCCACAGAGCACCGCCTGATGGCCTGAGGAGATTTGCCGCGCGGTCCGGCACGCGGTGACGAGGTCTTGAACTCGCTCCTGCATGTCCGTGCGGTTATAGACCGTGAAGTAATTCTTGAACGCATTACGCTTGGAGACCGCCCCAGCATCCCAGTTCTCGCCCGTTTGAAACACATCCACCAGCAGCACAGTTAATCCCTCGTTGAGAAAGGCCGAAGCAGCACCGCGCGGGAGGCCCAAGGTGTCGCGGAAAGCCCGGCGTCCATCGGGGTGAACCAAAACGACGGTGGTCTTGGTGCGAGGTTGCGCGGGCGCCAGCAAGGTGGCGGCGAGTCGATCCCCCGCCCCGGCCCGTCCAAACACCAGTTCCGTTTCACTGAATCCGCCCTGTTCGCGCCGGGTTCCCAATTCCACCAGGACTTTCACGTCGGAAGCGTCCAATTGAAGCGCGTGGCGCCAGTGGGGTTGCAAGACCGATTTCATTTTCGCGGAGCCCGCCGGGTCATGAGGACGCAGGGCCGCCAAGCTTCCTTTGGCGTAATTGACCCAGGAAGATGCGAGACCGGCTTCGTTCAGGGCATCGGACGGTGGTTTTCCACCACCCCAGACGAGCAGATCGGCATCGCGTTCTTTTCGAAACGGAGGTTCTGAAATGGGATCCGGACTCGGAGTGCTTTGAAGCCAGTGGTTGAACCAGCCATAGACCGTTTCCCGGGTTGTCCGGTTGTAATTGTGGGGAAAGTCGAAGCGGGCGTGGGCGAACGAATCGCGGGCGCCAAGCAGTCTGTAGATCGACTCGATGGCGGGCCCCTCGACCCAGGGCATGGCCTTGGTCCAGTCACCGGTTGCGGCGACGATGACTTGAGGGCGTGGAGCGGGAAGGGCGGCGATCTCCATGTTCGAATGTTTGACGCGCAGTCCTGGAGCGTTCTCGCAAAGGCAGCCGCCTTGCATGGAGTGAGACACCATCACGATGGGGGCCTGGGCGGCGAGGCGGTCATCGATGGCTCCCAGCATGAAAGTCTGGGTTCCCCCTCCCGATTCCCCGGTGCAGGCGAGTCGCTTGACATCGGAATCGGGCAAGGCGGCGAGGAAGTCGAGGGCTCTCACGCTGTTCCAGGTTTGCAATCCCATGAGACTGACGCTCCAAAGCTGGTTCGTCGGGTCTGAAGCGTAAGTATGCGGCACTTGTTGGGTGTCGTTGTAACCCGTCATGTCGTAGGAGAACGCGATCATACCCTGGCGGGCGAAGGAGATGCACCGTCCGGCGATGCTCCCGGTCTCCTCGTCCGCCATGCGCCCGTTCCTCCAATGGCCATGTGGATTCAAAATGGCTGGAAATGGACCCGCGCCCTTGCCCCGGGGGCGGTAGAGATTGCCCGCGAGGTAAAATCCCGGCCACGTCTTGATGGCGACTTTTTCGACGGTGTAGCCATCGCGTTCCACGCAGTCCGAGATGCGGAATTGGACCTGGCCACGTTCCGGCATGGGCCAAAGGCCGCAACTCACGAGAATGTTCTCGCGCAAGTCGGAGGCCATTTGGGTCCAGGCCGCCTTGTTGGCCACGGCTGGAAACACGCGGGGTGCGTTGAGATCCTTGACCGCCGCTGCCCTGAGATCCTTGGGAGGAAGCGTCTGTGCCTCTGCAGGAAGAATCCAGCAAGGCAAACAGACCGAAATCAGCGCGAGCAAGGTCGAGTGCGAAAGAACATTGGGCGAACGGGAGGGAGGGCAGAAACGAGGAGTCATAGGCGTGAAGCTGGGGTGGACAAGCTTTTGGCATGACTTCCCGAACGCTGCAAGCTTGCTGATCGGATGCACCCCGTGCATCCCGATGTTGTTGGTGATGCGCGCCGCAGTGCCGGGGCGCGGCGTTCACGCCGCCTCAGGGCCTGTCGTCAAAGGGGCAGGACAGTTTCAACGGGCAGGGGTGCCGCCAGGGCGAAGGCATTCACCCAGGGCGGGCCATGGATCGGGAGGAGATCGCCGCGGTCGATGGGCGCGAGCGGAAGCGCCGTGAGCGGCGCGCCCCGACACCTTGCGGTTGCACCGGGATCAAGGCGTGAATCCTGGCCCACGGGAGATGGAAAAGGACCGAGTGCTCATGCCTTCTCGAGATGCGAAAGTACGACTCTGATGGCGAGGTTGAAGGTCGACAAGACTTGCCCTCATCCGCGGAGAAGAGATCGGCTACCTTGAACTTCAGGTGTGAACACGGATCTGGAGGGCCTTCGTGCCTACCTCCGTTTTCACGATCAGGGGATCGGCACGTGGACCGCGCGGAACTGGCGCTCCGACTTCGGGAGGTTTTCACAACGCTTGCCTTGCACTCGCTGACCCCCGTCGTCGCTCAGGACGATGAGCGAACGGGAATTCGAACCTTGGACGACGATGGCCTCCGGATTGAGGCCTTGGAACCGGTTTTCCTTCCGATGCTGCGGAGCATCCGCGCCTCCTTTCCAAGTGTAAAGCCGGGTGGATCCGGGTCCGGCGCTTGGCCCGGCCAAGATCCAATAGGTGGTTCCGTCAAAGGCCATGTCTCGCAAGCCCAAGCCCCCTAATGGCAGTCGCACGGGATCGGCAAAGCGGGGCGGTTGTCCTTGGACGACCTGCTCGGGATTGAGCAAGGGCACCAGCAAAGCGAGACCCCCGGGAATCGGATTGCGCAGGCCGATCCAGACACCACCGCCAACGCGCGGGCAGAGCGACTCGATATTGAGTCCGCCCTCCGCCTTGGGAGGCAGCCGTCCGGCTTCGCCTAGGCGGGCGAAGGCCAAGGGGGGGAGGCGGTCGAGGTCGGTAAGAAGATTCCGATAAGGTTCGCCGTGAATTTCCAGGTGAGGCTTCCCTTTGCGACTCCGAATGGCGGTGGCGAAGAACACGTGCCTTCCGGGTCGAAGTTCGCCGTCCTTGTTCCGCCCGTGCGAGCCGATCCAAAAGATGAGATTGCCCACGCGCGCTGCGCCTTCGAGGTCCGATTCCACGGACTTCTTCTCGGCTTTCAATTCCTTGTCGAAATTCCAGGTGTCGATCGGTTGGCCGCCCTGGGTGGAGTGGTACAGTCGAAGCCGGTTATCCTCGTCATCGGCGACGACGAAATGTTCATCATCCAGCATGACGGCGGCTGAGCTGCCACAACATCCCAGGAACGGTTCGCCGGCATGGAGGCGAAGGAGGATCAGCAGGCATCCCACGGCCGCGACCGATCCGAGGGCCCGTGCGATTCGGACCGTGTCGTGGATCATTGCCATTCGCGGTATCGTTGGGCGATGGGGATGCGCCGGCCCATGCCAAAGGCTTTTGTGGTGACCTTGAGTCCCGGCGCCGCCTGGCGGCGTTTATACTCGCTCATGTCGATCAGACGAACAACTTGGCGCACGGCTTCAATCGAGTGGCCCTGTGCGGCAATGAACTGCGACGAGCGTCCTTCCACCACGTAGGCTTCAAGAATGGCGTCCAGTGTTTCGTACGGCGGGAGGCTGTCTTGATCGGTCTGATTGGGGCGCAACTCGGCGCTGGGGGGCTTGGTCACGGAGGCTTCGGGAATGATCACGCGCTCTCGATTGATCCAACGCGCCAGGCGATACACCAGTGTTTTGGGTACGTCGCTGATCACCGCGAGCCCCCCGCACATGTCCCCGTAGAGCGTGCAATAACCCACCGCCATCTCGCTCTTGTTCCCGGTCGTCAAAAGCAACGAGCCGAACTTGTTGGACAGCGCCATCAAAGTGACCCCGCGCAGGCGCGCTTGAATATTTTCCTCGGTGGTATCTTCCGGCCGATCTCCGAACACGTCCCTTAACTGCCCCTTCACGGACTCGAAGGGAGGCTGAATCGGAATCACCTCATAACGAATTCCAAGCCGCTGGGCGAGTTCCCTCGCGTCGTCCAGGCTCCCTTGCGAGGAATAACGCGAGGGTAGTGACACTCCCAGAACCTGTTCCGGTCCCAGTGCCTCGGCGGCCAGAGACGCCACGAGCGCGCTGTCGATGCCGCCACTCAGTCCCAGAACCACCGACTTGAAGCCGCACTTGCGCACGTAATCGCGGAGGCCCAGCACCAGGGCCCGGCACACCGCCTCTTCGTCCGACATCGACGAGGTCCCGGATCCTTCCCCGGCTTCGGTGGATGCGACGATCAGGTCTTCCTCGAATGCGCGGCCTGCGGCGAGGATACGCCCTTGGCCGTTGAGCAGCAGGCTTTGCCCGTCGAAGACAAGTTCGTCATTGCCGCCCACCAGATTGCAGTAGGCGAGCGGGCAGGCCATCTTAACGGCTAATTCGGACAGCATGCGCCGGCGGGTTCGTTCCTTGCCAAGGTGCCAGGGTGAAGCCGAGAGATTGACCAGGATATCGATGCCCTGCGCTCGGAGGTCGAAGGCGGGGTTGGCGCAGTAACGGCGTTCGGGCCAGAAATCCTCGTCGTTCCAGAGATCCTCACAGATCGTGACGCCGAGGCGACGCCCTGCGGCGAGCAACACCGGGTTGGTTTCGGCGGGTTCGAAATAGCGGTCCTCGTCGAACACATCGTAGGTCGGCAGCAGGGTTTTGTGTCGAACCTCCTGAATCCGGCCTTGATGGAGGAGGGCGGCCGCGTTGGCGACAGACCGGCCTGGACGGCGTTCGCTTCGGGCGGCGAATCCCACCAGGGCAGGGGGACCTTGAAGTTGGCCGGCCAAGTTTTTGAGGCAGCCGAGGTTTGCTTCAACAAACGACTCGCGAAGCAGGAGGTCGCGGGGTGGATACCCGGCCAGGGTCAACTCGGGCAGGACCACCAATTCCGCGCCCTCAGCCGCGGCTCGCCGATAAGCGTCGAGGGTTTTCTCGGTGTTGCCAGGGAAGTCTCCGACGGTGGTGTTTATCTGCGCCAGGGCGATCTTCATGCGAGACTTCTCCTCGGCACCGGCAAATTAAGGATTGCGGAAAAACGTCTCCCGAAGACTGCCTCGTTCCGTGCGAATGACCACGTTCGTCGTGATGCCATTGCGGGCGAACCAGCCTCGAGGCACCTCCAACACGTACTGGATCTGGTCCGATCCCGCCTGGATGGATGACTCGTTCAACGGCTTCATGTCATGGATCTCAAGGATCATTCCCTCCGGGTCGACGTAGGCGCCGTCCAGGGGGACATAGGTATTCTTCATCCAAAATGCCGCCCGAGTTCGCTCGGGAAAAACGAACAGCATGCCTTCGCCGTCCGCCATGTTGGTGCGGAACATCATGCCCGCCGCCCATTGCTTCGGAGTCAGGGCGAGCTCCGCGGTGACTTCCTTGGGCCCCATCCATAACTTGAGCGTGGGTAACTTGGGCTGGGCCTTGCCTGGGAGAGGGATGCCGTCGGCTGTGGTCTGAACGTTGGTGGCGGCCGAGGCCATCGGGCCGCTGGTGGAAGCTGGGTTGGCGGAATTGGGAGCGGAGCTGGGACCGCATCCGGCCAGCAGGATGGGAAGCAACCCGAGGAGCAATGGCCGCAATCGAAATGTCACCACCGCATCGTGGGAGATGCCCGGGCGCGTTTCAAGGTTCAACCTTGAGGCAAGTATTGTGCCGTGTATCCCGATGTTGTTGGTAGGGCGGGCCTGTCCCAGCCCGCCGCCCACGGGATGCGAAACATCATGCTCCGGCGGCGCGCCGGGACGGACGCGCCCTACCTGCATCACCGGCAACATCGGGATGCACCGAGTAATCTGCTTCGAGCGCTTGCCGGATTTCCTGGAGGAGGCATGATGATCGGACTTGCCGATGCGTTCTCAACGTTCGTCAACAAGGTCCAAGCTCATGTTCCTCACCGGGACGGTGGTGCTGCTTGCCCTGATCGCATGGATGATCACCATGCAGGATCCGGCGTGGATTGCGGGAGAGGGATCGATTGAGCCAGGAATCCCCCGCGTTCCGCCAACACGACTCACCTCCTCCAACGCGCCTCCCCCAGGCCCGAGTGCGGGTCCGATCGCTTCCCCACAGACGAATGCGGCGGCAACTTCCCAAGTGCAGGTGGGACTTCATCCCATTGATCCATCTCGGAGTCCTTCTCCTCCGGCACGGACCCCGCTGGAGAAGACCTCCGAGGTTCTGCCTTCATTCCAAGCCGACCCGCGATTTGTTTTGACGAATGCGGCCATCCCCGGAACGTCCGCCGCCACTCTCGGGAACCTTTCCGCCTCTTCCAACCTGTCATGGCGTCCGTCGGTGTCGTCTTTGCTGTCCACCGGCTTTCCTCGACCGGCGGCCAGCCCGTTCGAAATCCAGGTGGCGTTGGCCCGCCTCGGGTTTTCGCCCGGGTCCATCGATGGAGTGTGGGGGGGCCAGACCCGCGCCGCGCTGATCGCGTGGCAATCCCGGGAAGGAATTCCCCCGACCGGGCAGATGGATGCGGCCACGCGCGCTCGTTTGACGTTGAGCCATGCCGTGGAGGAACTCTACACGATTTCGTCCAACGACCTTGCGGATCTGCAACCCACAAGCCCCACTTGGCTGGGGAAATCTCAGCAAACTTCGCTGGGTTATGAAACGATCCTGGAATCGCTGGCCGAACGCCGGCTTGCGAGTCCCGCCCTGCTGCAGCGGATGAATCCAGGAACCGACTGGGCTCAGTTGACTTTGGGCGGCGTTGTGGCTTTGCCAAGCGTCGCGATTCCCGCGGCAACCCTTCCCGCAGTCTCGATCCGCATTCGACTTGGATCGAGATCGCTGGCGGCCTTTGACGCTTCGGAGCGTTTGATCGCCCACTATCCGTGCAGCATCGCCCGAAAGGTGGAGAAGCGTCCGCTGGGCCGCCTGTACGTGCTCAACATCGCGGTTCCTCCTAACTACACCTTCGACCCGGAAAACTTTCCCGAGTCGGCGGAGGCGCGCGCCTTGGGACGGAAGCTGACCCTCCCGCCCGGCCCCAACAATCCCGTCGGCACGGCCTGGATTGGATTGGACCGTCCCGGCTACGGCATTCATGGCACGCCCCGGCCGGAGGAAGTGGGTCGAACGGAAAGTCACGGATGCTTCCGGCTGGCGAATTGGAATGCCGAGCATCTGGCAAGGCTGGTGCGGTCGGGAATTCCGGTGGAGGTGGAGCCTTGAGTTCGAAGTTTGCGTTTCGGCTTTTGAGTGAGGATTCCCGCCGCCCGCTCCCCTCGAAGATCATCATCGGCGAGCACGAGACCGAGACCGCCGTTCACGTCGTCTTGAAGGCCCTGGCCTATCTTTTTTTCTACAGGGATCGAATTCAGGTTGAAACTGACTTGCACCTGGATTCGGTTCCATTCGTGCCGGATCTGGCGCAATTGGACTACACGATGCGACCCGCTTTGTGGGTCGAATGTGGCGAATGCAGTGTGGCCAAGTTGAACAAACTGGCGACGAAACTGCCCGAAGCCGAGATCTGGGTTGTGAGGCCATCGAGAGCCGACGGAGATCAGTTGCTTCTCGCCATGAAACGAGCGGAGTTGCGGCAGGGCCGTTACCACGTGCTGGCCCTGGAGACGGAAGGTTTCAACGAAATCCTCGGCCTGCTCCAACCCCGCAACGAGGTGCGTTGGTATCGCCTGCAAATGGACCCGCCGGTCATGCAGTTTGATTTCAACGGGCTTTGGTTTGAACTGCCGTTCGACATCCTCGAATGGTGAATTCACGCGACCCCAGGCCCCAATGGCTTCTCCCGTGTATCCCGATGTTGTTGGTAGGGCGGGCCTGTCCCAGCCCGCCGCCCACTGGATGCAAAACATCACGCTCCGGCGGCGCGCCGGGACGGACGCGCCCTACCGGCATCACCGGCAACATCGGGAGGCACCGTGGCTTCTCTCCAGTCAGAGAAGCCGCTTGCAAAAGTGGATTCGATTTTTAGTTTCCACGCATGCCGCAAGCATTAACTCCGCAGCCCCACCCGCCGCAACCTCTCTCGAGCGCGGAATTTGTGTTCCGCCACATCGGACCACGGCCCGACGAAATCCATGCCATGCTGGGAACTCTGGGGCTGGCGTCCTTGGACGCCTTGACCCGGGCCACGGTTCCCGCGGATATCCGGCTCGATCGTCCGCTGCACTTGCCTGCCCCTTGCACCGAAGCCGAGGCGCTGAGGCGGCTGCGGGCACTGGCGGATTCGAATCGAGTCCATCGCTCCTTTATGGGCATGGGCTATTCCGAATGTCTCACCCCTTCCGTGATCCAGAGAAACATTTTGGAGAATCCGGGGTGGTACACCCAATACACGCCCTATCAAGCCGAGATTTCGCAAGGGCGGCTGGAAGGGTTGCTCAACTTCCAAACCCTGGTGGCCGAGCTCACCGGGTTGGATGTCGCCAACGCTTCCATGCTCGACGAGTCCACCGCGGCCGCCGAAGCCATGATGATGTTCCACCGGCTGAAGCAGGGCGAGGGCCGAAACTGTTTCCTGATCGCCGACGACTGTCATCCGCAGACCATCGAAGTGGTGCAGACCCGCGCCCGCGCGCTGGGCATTGAAACCCGCGTCGAGGCCACCGGCGCCATGCCCTTCGGTCCGGACGTTTTCGGGGTCCTCTTGCAATACCCCAACACGTACGGCGCGATTCACGATTATGCCCCGCTGGCTCAACATGCTCACTTGAGCGGCGCCTTGGTGGCCGTCGCGGCCGACCTGCTTGCCCTCGCGATCCTCAAGCCTCCGGGCGAATTCGGAGCGGATGCCGCCATCGGCAGCGCCCAACGATTCGGCGTTCCGCTGAGTTTTGGCGGGCCCCATGCCGCGTTCTTTGCCACGCGAGACACGTTCAAGCGCCAGTTGCCCGGACGCTTGGTGGGTGTTTCCAAAGACTCCCGGGGCAAACCCGCGCTGCGTCTCTCGCTGGGCACCCGCGAACAGCATATCCGCCGCGAGAAGGCCACGAGCAACATCTGCACGGCCCAAGCCTTGCTCGCCAACATGGCCTCCGCCTACGCGGTGTATCACGGTCCGGAAGGCTTGCGCGGCATCGCCCTTGAATTGCGCTCGCTGGCGCAAGCCCTCGCCGAGGGCGCTCGTCAACTCGGCCTGCGAGTCGAAGGTTGTCCACGATTCGACACCGTGAGGATCGAGCATCCGGATGCGGCGGCGGTGCTGCGACGCGCGGCTGACGCCCAATGCAATCTCCGGCTCATCCACACTGGCTCGCTTGGAATCAGTTTGGGCGAAGGGACGACCCCGTCCGATCTGGAAACGTTGCTGGGTGTCCTCCACGGAGAGTCCCGGCTTCCTTTTCAAATTCAGGAACTCGTCAAGAGAGCGCGGTCGGAGAATCCCTGGCCCGAGTCCCTGGTCCGGCAGTCCCCGTTCCTCACGCACCCTGTTTTTCATCGGCACCGTTCGGAGACCGAGATGCTTCGCTATTTGAAACGCCTTGAGGCCCGTGATTTGTCGATGACCACTTCGATGATCCCACTGGGTTCATGCACGATGAAGCTGAACGCCACGACCGAAATGATGCCGGTCACATGGCCGGGCTTCTCCCAGCTTCATCCCTTTGCTCCCGCGGACCAGACCCGGGGTTACCGAGAGCTTTTTGAAAATCTGAGCGCCTGGCTGTCCGAGATTACCGGGTTTCCCGCCATTTCTTTGCAACCCAACGCCGGATCGCAAGGCGAATATGCCGGACTGCTGGCGGTTCGGGAATGGCATCGAAACCGGGGGGAACCGCATCGCACCGTGTGTTTGATTCCGCTCTCGGCCCACGGGACAAACCCGGCAAGCGCGGTCATGGCCGGTTTTCGCGTGGTGCCGGTGGCTTGTGACGTGCAGGGCAACATCGACCTGCTCGACCTTCGCGCCAAGGCGGGCCAGCACGCCGCACAACTCGGTGCGATCATGGTGACGTATCCCTCCACCCATGGAGTTTTCGAAACCACCATGCGCGAGCTCTGTGAGATCGTCCACCAGCACGGTGGCCAGGTTTATCTCGATGGGGCCAACCTGAACGCCCAGGTGGGGTTGTGCCGGCCGGCGGACATGGGCGCCGACGTTTGCCATCTGAATTTGCACAAGACCTTTTGTATTCCGCACGGTGGGGGCGGACCCGGCATGGGGCCGATCGGAGTGGCCCGTCATCTGGCTCCTTTCTTGCCCGGCCACACCGTGGTGGCCCCGGACGAGATGGCGCGGGGCGGCGCGGTCTCGGCGGCTCCTTGGGGCAGCGCCAGTCTGTTGCCGATCTCCTGGTCTTACATCGCCATGATGGGTGCGGAGGGGCTTCGGCAAGCCACCCAGGTTGCCATCCTCAACGCCAACTACATCGCCCATCGCCTCAAGGATCATTTCCCGGTGCTGTATGCCGGGCCGGGAGGCTGGGTGGCTCACGAGTGCATTCTCGATCTGCGTCCCTTCAAGAGCGTGACGGTCGAGGACGTCGCCAAGCGGTTGATGGATTACGGCTTTCATGCGCCAACCATCTCCTGGCCTGTCGCCGGGACCATGATGATTGAGCCGACGGAAAGTGAGCCGAGAGAGGAACTTGACCGTTTCTGCGATTCCCTCATCGCGATTCGCGCGGAAATTGAGGAGATCGAAACCGGGAAGTCGGATCCCGCTGATAATGTGTTGAAGAACGCCCCCCACACCGCGGACATGATCGCCGCGGAAACGTGGAATCATCCGTATTCGCGCATGCGAGCCGCGTATCCGAAGCCTTGGCTGCTCGAATTCAAATACTGGCCGCCCGTGGGGCGGGTGGACAACGTCTTTGGCGATCGCAACCTCGTTTGCACCTGCGCCGGCATGGAAGCCTACGGCGCCTGATTACTCTCCGTCCCAGCCCCTCCGGCTGTGGAAGGCCCACCAGTCATATTCTTTCGGATTGCGTTTCTCGTAGGCCGCATGGTTGTCGGCATAAACGAGATTGAGCCCGCCGCGATGGGCGGAACGATGGGCGTTCCAATAGGGCATTTCCCAGAAAAGCACCGCCGTGCTTGAATTGCTGATTTGATTCGAGGGCCGCCCGCTGATCGGCATTCGTTCCTCGTAGCTCCCGTTGGCCTTCAGATAAATGTGGTTCCAGACATAAGTGACGTGATCGTTGCCTTTGAGCAGGTTCGCAAACAGTGGAACCTCAGGTTCCTTGGTCTTGATGCCGGAGGGGCAAGTGTAAAGATTCTTGCCGGGATTGGTGGTTTTCGCCGTGGAGGTCGTGTTCGTGGGTTTGTTGGCGTTTTTGCCCACATAAGGCTCCAGCAACTCGGGCATCCAGACCGGGTCGGTGCGCTTCGCGAAACCTTCTCCCCACGCCCGACCCCAGTTCTTGGGAAGCGGGAGCTTCTCGGCGTAATCGGGCGAATACATGGCGATCGCCAGACCCAACTGCTTCATGTTGTTCAAGCAGTAGGTTTGTTCGCCGCGCATCTTGGCCCGGCTCAACGCCGGCAGAATCATACCGGCCAAGATCGCGATGATGGCGATGACCACCAAAAGCTCAATCAGGGTAAAAGCAAGCCTCGCAGGACGAAGTCCGCTCGAGAAAGAAAGGCAATTTCTCATGGTGCAAAAAGGAGGGGTGAAAGACATGGCTAAGGTAACCACCCTCCATCGCAAAACAAGTCCGTCCGACCACTTTTCACACCCGGCCGGCCGCGCTCACGCATCGTGAAGCGTCTTCAAAAAAGGGCCTGAGTTCAACAACACGAGGGAAGCCCGGCGGATCGATCCAGAAGAGGGTTCCACCAGCGACAATCGAAGTCTTATGCCCTCGCCATCCTCATCATCTCCTCCGCGAAACCCGACGCACGCGGCCTCTCCCTCGTCACGTCGCAAGCTTGGCCGCGTCACGAAATCGAAAACCGCATCCGAAGCACGTGGGCGCTTCATCAAATGGTTTCGCGAGATCGGAATCGAGGACGTTCCGTTGGTGGGCGGCAAGAACGCGTCCCTGGGCGAAATGTTCCGCGAACTGACCGGCAAGGGAGTGAAGGTTCCAGACGGCTTCGCCGTGACCGCGGAGGGGTTTCGTTACTTTCTCCGCCAGTCCGAACTGGACACGAAGATCCGGGAAATCCTCAAAGGCCTCGACACCCGCGACATGGAAAACCTTCGCCAGCGGGGCGCACGCGTTCGCCACGCCTTACTCGCCGCCTCGCTTCCCCCCGACCTCGAAGCGGAGATCACGTCCGCCTACGACCGTTGGCATGCCTCCTCGTCGCAACCGGCGGACGTGGCGGTGCGCAGCAGTGCCACCGCGGAGGATCTGCCCGACGCCAGCGTGGCCGGACAACATGAGACCTATCTCAACGTCTGCGGGCATCGCGCTCTCCTGGATTGTTGCAAGCGCAGCTTTGCCTCGCTCTTTACCGATCGGGCCATCTCTTATCGCACGGACAAGGGATTCGATCATTTCCAGGTCGCCTTATCCATCGGGGTGCAGCGCATGGTGCGTTCCGATCTGGCTTCGAGTGGAGTGATCTTCACTCTCGACACTGAGACCGGCTTTCGCGACGTCGTACTCATCAACGCCGCCTATGGCCTCGGAGAGAATGTGGTTCAAGGCTCGGTGAATGCCGACGAGTATTGCGTCTTCAAGCCGACCCTCAGGACCGGGCATCGGCCCATCCTGCAAAAGATACTGGGCACCAAGGAATTCAAGCTGATTTACGAAATCGGCGGAGGGAAAATGGTGAAGAATGTGCCGGTGCCACCCGGCGACCGGGCGAAATTCGCGATCGAAGAGGACGAGATCCTTCAACTTGCGCGTTGGGCGTGTCTCATCGAGGACCACTATTCTGCCAAGCGCGGTCGTCCCACGCCGATGGACATCGAGTGGGCCAAGGACGGCCACACCGGCGAGTTGTTCATTGTGCAAGCACGGCCTGAGACCGTGCAATCGCGCAAGGCACCGGAGAGCATCGAGACCTATTGGCTGAAGCAACGAGGTCCCGTGCTCGTGACCGGGCGCAGCGTGGGCGAGAAAATCGCGTGGGGTCCAGTGCGGGTCATTCCCAGCGCGCAGTTCATTGGTCAATTCAAGACCGGCGAAGTCCTGGTGACGGACAAGACGGATCCGGATTGGGAGCCGATCATGAAGAAGGCCGCCGCCATTGTGACCAACCGGGGCGGGCGAACTTGCCACGCGGCCATTGTCAGCCGCGAACTCGGCGTGCCCGCCATCGTGGGCAGCGAACACGGGACGGAAGTGCTCAAGGATGGCATGATGGTCACGGTGAGTTGCGCCGAAGGCGAGACGGGTTTCGTCTATGGCGGGAAGCTGGGTTTCGAAGTGAGCCGAACGTCCCTCCGGCATCTCCCCCGTCCCCGAACCCAAATCATGATGAACGTGGCCAATCCCGCGGAGGCCTTCTCGCTCTCGTTCATTCCAAACGATGGCGTCGGCCTCGCCCGCGAGGAATTCATCATCGCCAACTCCATCAAGGTGCATCCGCTCGCCCTCGTCAACTTTGACACCCTCGAAGCGGGCCCCGTCAAAGATCAGATTCGGCAACTGACTCGCGCCTATGCGGACAAGCCGCAGTACTTTGTGGATCAACTCGCCCAAGGGGTGGCGATGATCGCCGCCGCGTTTTACCCCAAGGATGTGATTCTGCGGTTGAGCGACTTCAAGACCCATGAATACGCCAATCTCGTGGGCGGACTTGCATTCGAGCCCGTCGAGGAGAATCCGATGATCGGTTTCCGCGGCGCGAGCCGTTACGATCATCCGCGTTATCAGGCCGGGTTTGCGCTGGAATGCCGCGCGGTGAAGAAGGTCCGCGAGCAAATGGGCCTCACCAATCTCAAGCTGATGGTGCCCTTCTGCCGCACGGTCGAGGAAGGACGCCGCGGCTGGTCTGCGACACGGAAGGCGCACGCTAGGATGACTCCTTTTTTCCGGTCCATCCCGTGCCCTCTTCGCCGACCCAAAAGAATCAGCCCACCCACTGCGCCAGGGCGAGAACGCACAGCAGGGCGGCGACCGAGATGATGGTTTCCAGGACGGTCCAGCTCTTCAAGGTCTGGCTCACGCTCAGACCGAGGTACTCTTTCACAAACCAGAAACCGCCATCGTTCAGGTGGGACAGAATCAATGACCCCGCCCCCATCGAAATCACGAGCAACTCCTTGTTCAAACCCGGTGCCGCTTGCACCACCGGCGCAAGGATCGCCGCCGCCAGCGTGATGGCCACGGTGGCCGATCCCACGGCGATGCGAATGGCCGCCGCCACGATCCAGCCGAGCAGTAGTGGCGAAATCGCCGCCTGCTGCGCCAAGTCGGCCACCACTTTCGAGGCGCCGCTGGCGTCCAGTACCTTGCTCAATCCACCTCCCGCTCCCACCACCAGGAAGATGCTCGCCGCCGGTCCCACACTCCCCTCCAAGATGGCCAGGATCCGCTCCTTCGAAAAACCGCACCGCCGCCCCAGGAGCTCCATCGCCACCAACACCGAAGCGGTCATGGCTACCAGCGGGCTCGACACAAAATCGAGCGTTGCTCGCCAGGGATGTCCTTTCGCCAGGAAGACCGTCCCCAAGGTTCCCAGCAGCATCAATCCGATGGGCATCAGGATCATTCCCGCCGCGGAGGCAAAACTTGGCGGGTGCGCCACGGGTTCCTGAGGCTGTGCCTCGGTGCCGGCCACCGCCGAGACTTCAGTGTCCAAACCCAGTCGCGGCGCAATCCACTTCAAGTAAACGGGACCGGCCAGGGCCGCGGCTGGAAGGCCGACCAGAACGGAATAGAAAATGGTGCGCCCAATGTCCGCTCCAAACCGGTCAATGGCCACCATGGGTCCGGGATGGGGGGGGACCAACCCGTGCGAGGCCGACAACCCGGCGACCACCGGCAGTCCGAGCCAGCCCAACTGCCGCCGGGTCTCGGCGGACAGCGACTTCAGAATCGGAATCAACAGCACCAAGCCCACGCCGAAAAACACGGGGAGCCCGACGATGAAAGCCACGAGGGTCAGAGACCAGGGAAGGTAGTTTTTTCCCAGGACGCCGATGAGCCGGTTCGCCACGATTTCCGCACCTCCCGACTCAGCCAGCAGTTTGCCGAGCATGGTTCCCAACCCCACCACCACCGCGATGAATCCCAGCGTGGCGCCCACCCCTTCCTGAAAGGATTTCGCGATATTGGCCATCGGCATGCCGGAGCCGAGTCCCACCACCACCGCCGCGAGAATGATGCCGAGGAAAGCGTGGAGTTTCCATCGTCCGACCAAGGCGACCAATCCGACCACGGCCACCACGACCCAGAGGAGGATTTGCAGTTGAGGTTCGGCAGGCATGGGGAACTCGGCAAGGTTGGAGTGGTTAGAAGAGGCTGATTGTGGTAACCCATCGCCCATGAAAACCGATCGAGAGGATTCCTGGTTTCCCGGCGCGAGCATCGCCCTGGCGGCGCTGCTGCTCTTGCTGGCCCCGGGCTGTGCCCACTCCCCTCCCGGAGCCCAGAAGCCGTCCAACGGCTCGAGTCTCGCGGGCTGGCGCGGGCCGCACGGGGCTTGGCGCACCTCGGGCGGAGTCAAACTCGATCCCATCGACGCCAAACTTTTTGCCATCCGGCCCGGCGAGGGCCTGCTGGTCAACGGGGACCGGGGGCGCACCGTGAATCTGGTCAGCGACCTGGAGCATGGCGACGTGGAAGCGCATATCGAGTTTTGCGTCCCGAAGCAATCGAACTCCGGAGTTTATTTTCAGGGGCGTTATGAAATTCAAGTGCTCGACAGCTGGGGCGTGAAGGCGGCGAAATCCTCGGACTGCGGCGGGATTTATGAGCGGTGGGCGAATGGCAAGGGGTACGAGGGCCACGCGCCGCGTGTCAACGCAAGCCGGGCGCCGGGGGCATGGCAATCGTTCGACGTCGTCTTTCGCGCACCGCGGTTCGACGCCCAAGGCAGGAAGATCGAGAACGCGCGCTTCGTCCAAGTGCTTCACAACGGCATCCTCGTTCATCGCAACGTCGAACTGAGCGGTCCGACCCGGTCCGCAACTTTCGAGCATGACGAGAAACCACGGGGGCCCCTGATGCTTCAAGGCGACCACGGACCCGTCGCCTATCGCAACCTCTGGCTGCGTCCCGTGCGCCTCCCTTGAAGACCGGACGCTGGCACGGAGCGTGTCTGGCCCTGGTGTTGGCGGGATGCGCCCTGCCTTCCGTCCGGCCCGATCGACCGCTCTTCAACGGGCGCGACTTGTCGGGGTTCTACACCTGGCTGGTGGACACGCGCCAGGAGGATCCTCGTCGCGTTTTCACCGTGATGGACCGCGCCATTCGGATTTCCGGCGACGGGCTGGGTTATCTGGCGACACGCGAGGAGTATGAGAATTACCGGCTGCGCCTGGAATTCAAATGGGGACGGACGAACACGGCGTGGGGTGGCCGGACTGGCAAAGCAAGAGATTCGGGCGTGTTTCTGCATGCCACGGGTTCCGATGGCAACAGCTTTGATGGCCAAGGCGCCTTCATGGCCGCCATCGAATGCAATGTCTTCCAGGGTGCCACCGGCGACTTTCTCCTCATCCGGGGCCACGATCACGAACCCATTCACCCGCGACTTCGATATCGCGCGAGCCATCAGGCCGACGCGGAGGGCTGGCGAGGATATGATCCGCGGGGAGAACCACGGAGCTTGGAACGCTGGGGCCGGGTGAACTGGCTCGCGAAGGATCCGCGCTGGCGGGGCGAGTTCGATTTTCGAGGGAGGGCGGACGTGGAGTTTCCCGCGGGTCAATGGAACGAACTGGAGTGCCGATGCGAGGGAGACCGGATCGAGATTTGGTTGAACGGGGTCAAGGTCAACGAAGCTCGGGAAGTCTGGCCGCGACGAGGCAAGATTCTGCTGCAATGCGAGGGTTCCGAGGTGTTTTATCGCAACATCCGGCTCGAAAATCGGTAGAGACAATTCCGGCACCAAGCCTTAACGTCTCCAGGAGCGCCACGGGGAAATGCTCCCGGGGCGGCAATGATCGAAACGACAACGCAGGTATGAGAACGAGCAACGCGGCGGCCCGGAGAGGCGTTCTGGGCGGGGGGAATTGGATTATCGACCAGGTCAAGCTCATCGACGTTTATCCCCAGCCCGAGCAATTGGCCAATATCCAGGGCGAAGCCCAAGGCACCGGAGGCGCCCCTTACAACGTGCTCATCGATTTGGCCAAGATGGGTTGCGGTTTTCCGCTCTACGCCGCGGGGCTGGTCGGCAAGGACACCCTCGGAGCGCAAATCCTGGCTGATTGCCAGGCACACAAGGTCGATACCCGGCACCTCGCCACGACCACCAAAGCCCCCACTTCCTACACCGATGTGATGACGGAGATCGGCCATGGCCGCCGCACGTTCTTCCACAATCGTGGTGCCAACGCGCTTTGGACCGGTGTCGACCTGGATTTTGACAAGATCAAGGCGCGCATTTTCCATCTCGGTTACATCCTGCTGCTCGACGCCCTGGACGCGGAAGACAAGAAGTTTGGAACCAAGGCGGCCGGGCTTCTTTCCGCCGCCCAAGCGGCGGGCATGAAAACCAGTGTCGACGTGGTGAGCGAGGACAGCGACCGTTTCGGGCGCCTGGTCACGCCCGCGTTGAAGTTCGTCGATTACTGCGTGCTCAACGAGCTCGAGGCCGGCAAAACGGCGGGTTTCCGCATTCGCACCTCCGACGGGGGCGTGGACACCGTGGCCCTGCGACATGCCGCCGGCGCACTCCTTCAGTGTGGAGTGCGCGAGGTCGTCATCATCCACTTTCCCGAAGGTGCGTTTGCCCGGACACGGGATGGACGCGATTATTGGCAATCCTCCCTGCAATTGCCGGGCAAGTATATCGCGGGCACGGCTGGAGCGGGTGACGCATTTTGTGCCGGGGCGTTGCTCGGATTGCACGAGGGTTGGGACATCGGCCAGTGCCTGTTGACCGGCGTGTGCGCGGCGTCTGCGTCCCTGTCCCATCCGACTTGCACCGGCGGGATGAAGCCGCTCAAAGCGGTGCAGGCACTGGTCAAAAAGTACAAGCCGCGGCGACCTTTGGATGGCGCGGAATAGGCGGCTGGCGCGATGCCTGACCACGTTGTCCAATGATCAACCTTTGCTGCTGGCCTTCCACTCGGCAATGAAGTCCTCCACGTCTTCTTTGGCTTCGGCCAGGCCGCATTGCGTCTGGTCGCGGTGGAGGCGAATCGCCTCGATCTTTCGGCGCGGATCTCGGGCCAGTGTCTGAACTTCCGTGGAGACGCGCGAAGGCACCTCGATGCCCTGATGGGCCATGAGCAAATCCAGTCGGCGCCTCAGCCGCCGCAACTCGGGCCTTGGATCACGCGGCGAGGGCAAGCAGGAATGAACCGCCACAATGAGAAGGGCGATCACCGCGTAGTCGAGCAGCCGCAGCTGCAACAAGGCGAAGAGGGGCAAGTTTTCCATGGCTGCGCTCGAACCTAGCAAACCCCAAGCGACTCTCCAAGCGCTCGATGGCGAGATCGCTGTCTGCATCCTGGCGGGCGGACTCAGCACGCGCATGGGCCGGCCCAAATCAAGTTTGCAATGGCGCGGCCGGACCTTTCTCAGTCACCTAAAACACGCCGCCGCTGAAGCCGGATGGCCCTGCCGAATCATCGCGCACGATCAAGTGCCACGGTGCGGCCCCCTCGGGGGCATCGCCACCGGCCTCCTCACCTCAAGGCAAACGTGGGTGGTTTTCCTGGCCTGCGACATGCCATTGATCCACGCCGCCCTGTTGCAACGCATGGTCCGCAGAATAGGACCGGGATCCAAACCGCGCGTGGTTCGGCACCAGGGCACGGTGGGATTTCCCATCGTGCTGCCCGCGAAAATGGGGCGGCGCGTCCTGGAGTTGATTCAAGAAGGAGTTCGGTCTGTTCAGGAACTTTCCCGGAGAACCGGAGCCGTGGAAGTGCCCCTGCCCAAAGCCTGGATGTTTCGCCTCGCCAACATCAACACCCCCGAGGACCTGAAACGTCTCGCCGGGAGTGGCAATTCGGCGGGGACGGATTAGAGTGATGGCCATGCTTGAAACCGAGTTCATCAAGGCCCGATCCGGCGACGATCACCGCCTCATGATCGTGCTGCACGGATTGGGTGACAGCATGGAGGGATATCGCTGGCTGCCGGACGCGCTGCGGTTTCCCTGGATGCATTATCTGCTCGTGAACGCCCCCGATGCCTACTTCGGCGGCTATTCCTGGTACGATTTCGCCGGAAATCCGGGTCCGGGCATTGAACGCAGCCGCCAGGCGCTTTTCGAGTTGCTGGACGCGCAACGCCGGGCGGGGCATCTTCCCAGCCATATCTTTTTGTTCGGATTTTCCCAAGGATGTCTGATGTGCCTCGAGGTCGCTGCACGCTACCCGCATCGGCTGGCTGGGTTCGTCGGCATCAGTGGCTATGCGCATGAGCCCGGCAAACTCATCGCGGAGATGTCTCCCATCGCCCGGGAACAATCCTTCCTCTTCACTCACGGCACGCAGGATCCATTGGTGCCCTGTCGCGCGGTGCGTGAGCAAGTCCACCAATTGCAGAACGCGGGTTTCCGGATTGCTTGGAAAGAGTTCGACAAGGTCCACACCATCGCCGGGGATGAAGAAATCGAAGTGATTCGCGATTTCGTCCAACACCGCGCCGCGGTGGGCGTGCGGGGCGGCGCGTAATTGCTGCGATTTCGACGCCGCCACCTTCCGTTCCACTCCCTCCCCCATGTCCTGTATTCGCCGACCCAGATTACACCCTCGTTCGATTCCGTTTTTTCGCCCGTGGGTTGTGCTTCTCTTGAGTGTGCTGGTTCTCACACGGGCCGATGGCGCTCCGATTCTTTCTTCGCTGGAGCCGCGCTCGGGTCCGCCCGGCGCCACCGTGACCATCCAAGGCACCGACTTGTCCCAAGTTTACGCCGTGACCTTCGGGGGCGTGCCGGCGGATTTTTCCGTGCTCTCCGCGACGCGCTTGATCGCCATCGTGCCCAAGCACGTGTTGAGCGGGCCGGTGATTGTGGAATCCAGGACGGGAAACGCCTCAAGCCCGACCCATTTCCTGGCGCCGCCCCGAGTTCTCAGGGTGCGCCCGGCTCGCGCCGCCCCTGGCACCACCATCCTCATTGAAGGGGCCAATTTCGGCAATGCCACCCATGTGTATTTGGGCACGACTCCCATCGATTTCCAGCGGACTTCCTCCAGCCAGATCTTTGCTGTGCTTCCCAACGCGACGACCAATGCCCAACTGGCCGTGGTCAGCAGTGTGGGGTTCGGCCTCAGCCCGTCGCCTTATGCGATCACGGGTCCAGCCCCCATCGTGGACGCCTTTGAACCCGCGCTGGGACCGCCGGGTTCAGGTTTTCACGTTTTTGGCGCCAATCTGGAAAATGTGTCGCAGGTTTTTCTGGGAAGCGTGGCCGCGTCCTTCTTAAGAACCGCGATCGACCAACTGGAGGTGACCGTGCCGGCGACGGCGTTGACCGGACCCCTTGTTCTGCGGGGCAGCCTCGGCAGTGTCACCAGCAGTGTGCCCTATGTCGTCACTCGTGCTCCCGTCATTCGGCAATTCGCCCCGACGCTGGGACGGCCGGGGACCGCGGTCCTGATCGAAGGCATCAATTTCGAGGACCTCTTGGGCGCGAGTGTGAACGGCAAGAGCGTCTCCGGCATCGCCAGCGCCGCTCCGGGCCAAATCCAGATCACCATTCCTGAAGGCGCGACCTCCGGACCGTTGCGTGTCACCAACCGGTTTGGAACCGGCACCAGCACCAACTCATTCACCCTTGCCACGGGGCCCTTGATTCTCGACTTCGATCCGCCCTTCGGCGCGGCGGGATCCCCGGTTCGGATCGAAGGCATCAATTTTTCAGGGCTAACGGGGCCGGCCGCGGTTCGCTTTGGGAGCCGACCGGCCGCGAGCTACGCGGTCACTGCCGATACGCAAATTCAGGCCGTGGTCCCGGAGGGATTCGCCGAAGGTCTGATCGTGGTCAGCAACCGGTCTGGAGCGAGCACGAGCAGCGTGCCGTTCCTGGTCACGGGGCGAGCTCCTTTCGTGACCTCCATCGAACCGGCCTCGGGACCGCCGGGAACGGTGGTGAAGATCACCGGCATTAATTTGGATGCGGCAACGGCGGTTCGATTCAATGGCCAAATCGCGGCGGGTGTCGAGATCACCGCACCCACTCAACTCTTTGCGATGGCCCCGGCCGGAGTCACCACGGGACCCCTCATCGTCTCCAGTCCGCGCGGGTCGAGTTCCAACCGATGGGTGTTTTCAGGTCTTCCCCGCATGGGACCTCTGGTGAAACGGATTGCGATAGCCGGCGAGGAGGTTCTGGTGCGCGGCACCAATTTCTCGGGTGCCACCTCGCTTCGACTGGGCGAGCTGGAGCTGGTGTTTACCCTCTCATCGACGAACGAATTGCGTTTCGTGCTGCCGGCCACCGCGCTGCGCGGATCGCTCACCCTTGAGACCGATGCCGGCATTCATACTCTGCCTGAATCCCTCGGCGTGGCGCCCACCGTGGCAGGATTCGATCCGCTTTTCGGACCGGCGGGCTCCCTGGTGACGCTGACAGGCTCGGGCTTTGGCGAGGTCTCAGCCGTGCTGCTCGGGGAGGTCGCCGCGGACTTCGCGGCGCGCGCCCCCGACCGTCTGGAGATGCGCGTGCCTGCCGGCGCCACGAACGGCGTTTTGACCGTGCGCACTCCCGACGGCACCGCTCGAAGCACGAATGTGTTCATCGTCACCGGCACCTCGGATTTGCGGACTCGAGTGGAGTTTCCCGGAGCGCCGGTCGCGCCCGGAAACATGTTCGAGTGGTGGATCACCGTGACGAACGCCGGCCCGCTCGCCGCCTCGCGGGTGGGTTTGACCAATACCTTCCCGACGAGCGTCCAAATCGACTCGGTGGCGTCGGCCTGGCCTGTGGTGAAGCTGGCCAATCGAGTGGAAGTCGCTCTGGGAGTGATGACGAACGGTCAAAGCGCGACCGTGAGACTGCGGGGAACGGCGCCGAGGTCGGGTTACTTCACCAACACGGCACGGGCGTTCGGCTTTGAGTTGGATCCATTCCCGATCAACAACGTGAGCCATGCGCGCGCGGTGGTGCTGAGCGAAACTGATCGAACGCTGATGCTGCACCGAGGGGTGGGGACAGCCAGCCGGGTGGTGGTGACGTGGCCTCAGTCCGGCCTCCCGCTTCAACTGGAAACGACGGCGGACCTTGTCTCTCCGATTCTTTGGCTCCCGGTGACCACCGGCATCATTCCCAGTGAAGGACGCTTCGTATTCACCAACACCACGGCCGGGAGAGAACGCTATTTCCGCCTCACGCTGCCGCCGGACTCAGCAAACATTCCCTAGGACCGGACGGGTGGAAGGTTCGGATGCGCTTCGTTGTTCGGACGTTGCCGCGGCTGGTCTGCGACCCCGCCGCGCTCCGACGACGGGCGCGGGTGATGCAACCCCGATGGGATTCGATTGGAGCGCGACTGGGCTGAAAGCCAGTCGCAGTAGCCTCGCTGGGAGCCTCACTCCGGAATCGGGGTCGAGATGATCTTCAGGGGAGCTTTGCCACCTGCGGGCGCGTTGGTTGCGGCATTGGTGGCCGACCCCTTGTAAGGAACGTGCTGGGTGGGCCTCCCCTGCGCCATGGCCGCGTCTTCGGGTTTGACCGCCGAGGTGTTCTCGCCGGCCGCCAGCCCCAGTTTGGTGCGGAGTTGCTTGGCGAGTTCAGGCCCGACGCCGCTGTCCGGAGCGAGCAATCGATCGATCACATCGCGGCGAAGCAAATCCATCGGCGGCAAACCGACGCGGCCTACGGAAGACGAGGTGCTTTGCTGGAACCGGATGTAAGCCTTCTGGGCCAGCCGATCATATCCGGCCGCCTGATCGTCCTCGCCGATCGCCAGATTGTAAAATGCGGTTTCCCACAAGCCCTGCAGCACGGCCTTGGTGCGGTCGTGGGAAATATCACCCATCTGCTCGGTGACCTGCGCGACGGCAAATTCGTCCATCGTGAGATTCGCGTCCACGGCGCCGGGGTATTCCTCCTTCAGTTTCTTGAACCAGCTCGCAGCCGAGGCCTGGCGGTTGTGGGTGTAGAGAAAATAGACGGCGTCCTTGATAAAATTCTTGTGGCCGGTTTTGAAGTTGTCCCGCATCTCCGCATCATCGGCAATCATCTTCTCATAGGCGGCGTTGGCGTTGGGGATAATGTCCAAATTGGGGCCAAACTCGAAGCGTTTGTAGACTTTGTTCTCGATGATGCGGCCGCGATGAAAAGCCATTTGCATGGATTGGAAGATGGAGCGCCGGACGGTGGTGCGGTCTTTGGGGGTTCCATGTTCCAATCCGCGAAAGGCCCAGTAGATGGCATGGGTCTCAGGGAGACGCCATTCGAGGGGGCCGTAGGTGTCATCGATCTTCTTCATGATGGCGGGCTCGAGCTTCAATTTTTCCCTGAGATGAGCCACGCGCTTTTTCTGCTCCTCGGTTGTCGGGTTGAGCAATTCGTCGTAGTTGGGGCGTCCGCTGCCCAGGGCTTCCATCATGATCTTGTACCATGATTCCTTGTACAGGAAATGGGCGTCGTCGAGGTTCTGCCCCATCTTGTGCTGGAAGAACCAGGAGAGTTCGCGGTAGAGGATGGTTTGCTCCGGATTAAATTTGATGGCTTGATCACGCAGCAGTTCGATGCCGCGCTGCACCCACCGCCAGCGGTCGTTGGGATCGTCGAACTTGACGGAGATGTTATAGGCCATGTTCCAGGCTTGGTGATACCACACGGTGGCAATATGCGGTTGCAGCTTGGTAATCCAGTCCGCCAGTTGCACCATTTCGAAGTAGCGCCCCTTTTCCTGCATCTCCGAGGCGCGAATCCAAAGCGCGTTGGCGATGAGGCCCCGGAAACCGCCGAGGGCGACGGTGGTGAAGGCAAGGACCGGCGGCAAATTTTCGGGAGGTGAAAGCCGGGTCAGCTTCATGCGAACCCGCTCTTGCGCGAGATTGCGATGCGCCATCCCGGACAGCACCATGCACGCCAAGGCGAGGACGGCGAGGACGGGCTTGTACAGGCGTTCGCGCGCGGTCTTCATCAGTTGCTCCCCGGAGGCAAGGCGATTTCGCGGCGAGTCAGCGTGACCACGCCGAACAGGGCAAACACTCCCCCGAGCACGACCCACACTTGCAGCATCGCGCGGCCAAGCTGGTTCCACGAGATGCTGCGCCCCGTGCTCAAGGAGTCAATGGGTGAAAACTCCTCCACCAGCCCGATCAATTGCAAAGCGCCGCGAAAGACCGGAAGGATAATATAATCGACGGGGGCTTTCTCATCCGCGACGCCGGTTTCGTGATTGACCTCCCACACGGTGCCTTCCTGCAAAGCCTGGGCCATGGTGCCACTGGAAAAAACGATGACCATCAATCCCACGGAAAAGAATGCCGCCACGGGGAACGCGAGCAGACTGGCCGCGGCCAAACCCACAAACGCCAACAGCCCCAGCCAGAGCAGAATCACGCCCAAGCCGCGGGCAAAATTAAGGCCGAAACCGGCCTCGGGATAGAGCACTTCCATGCCATCCTCGAGTTGAAACAGCAAACTGGTCTCGTTTGGGTTATAAAATTCCACCGTCAAGACACCCTGGTCGTCGAACAAATCGGGAGGGATTTCAAACTGGTGATAGGCGTCCGGGGCCAGGCTCATCTGGTAGCGCCACAGCTTCGGTGTGTCGGGAACACCGGCCTGCCAGAGCGCCACAAACGTGCCGGAAGGGCTTTTCTCCGTCGCCGTGAACTTGGTGCGAATGAACAAGGGTTTGCCAGCCGATTGAAACCGGGCCAGCCCCAATGGAATCCTCCAACGACGGCCGGTGCCCGGACGAACAATTTGGAATTCCTGTTTCACCTGCTCACGGACCTGTTGCAACACAAACGTCCGATCCATGGCCGCGACGTTTTGCTGCTTGATGCGCTCGTTGAAAACCTGCTGCACCACGGGTTCCACGTCCATGGCGGGCTCTTTGACAGACCCCCGCGCCACGAGCACCTCTTCGCGCAAGAGGCGCTGATCCTCCGCGCTCAGCTTCGAGACTCGATATTGCAGGATGAGGAAAATGGCGGCACCGGAGATCACCAGCAGGAAGGTGTTGAGGGCCATGATCCCCAGCCATTTCCCAATCCAAATCTCCCACCGCGCCACCGGTTTGACCGTGACCATCTGCAACTGGCAATCCTCAATATCTCGGGCCAGCGTACCGCAGGCCAGCCACAACGTTGCAATGCCCAGAAGTCCGACCACCGCGCTCAGCGAGTAGGTGATCAATAATTGGGAAATATCCTGCGGCCGGCCGGCCGCCTTCAAGAACATCGGCATCACACCGACCGCCATCACCAGCAAGGCGGAGAGCATCCAAACCAGCTTGTACCGGACGGCAGCTTTGATGGTCAGCCGGGCGATGGCGAGGATTCGGCGCATGGACGTTCCAAGGGTTACTCCTTCCGCTCGTCGGAGCCCAAAAGCCCGCTGAGTTTCCGATTGGCCTCGTTGAGATCCACCGGCTTGGCCTGGGGCGACTGCTCGGGCTTGGCTTCCCCTTGGGCCAACTGATCGAGCCGGCGATCATCCACCGCGGGGGCTACGGGCTCTGCCTGAGCCGGGGCCGCCGGTTCAGCCAACGAAAGCCGCTCCAGGATCTTGTCCGAACTCGCCGGGGTATCCGCCCCACCGCGGAGATAAGCCGCCACCTGGCCTCCCGAGGTGGCTCCCGAAGTGGCGGTCTCACTCTGGCGCGCCCGCTGGACGACACCGAGGAAATAGCTTTCCAAATTCTGCGTCGGTGTGTCGATCCGGACGCGATCCGATCCGGCCTCCGACCGCAGAATCTCCAGCACTCGGCCCATGGTTTCGCGGGAAAGGACCGGCGCGGTAATCCGCACTTCGTCCGGCGCGGCCAGCAACTCCTTGAGCGTGCCCATAGCTTGGATCTTGCCGCCGTAGTAAATCACCACGCGGTCGCAGACATCCTCCACGTCCGAAAGCAAGTGGCTGCTCAGGATCACGGTCTTGCCGCGGCGGGCGAGCGCAAGAATCAAATCTTTGACTTCGCGGCAGCCAATCGGATCCAGCCCGGCCGTGGGTTCATCCAGCAACACCAAATCCGGATCGTTGATCAAAGCCTGCGCCAGTCCGATGCGCCGCTGCATGCCCTTCGAAAACTCGCCGACCAGGCGCGTGCGCGCCGCACTCAGCCCGACCATCTCGAGCAACTGCTCCGCGCGCCGTTTCTTCTCGGCTCCGGGCAAGTCGAAAAGACTGCCGAAAAAATCGAGCGTCTCGGTGGAATCGAGATATTTGTAAAGGTAGGACTCCTCTGGCAAATACCCGATGCGGGACTTGGTGACGACATGCCGCGGTGATTTCCCAAACACCTCGATCGTTCCCCGCGTGGGATAGAGCAGCCCCAGCAGCATTTTGACGGTGGTGGACTTGCCCGAACCGTTGGGTCCCAGCAAGCCGAACACCTCCCCTCGCCGCACCTCGAAATCCACGCTGTCGACCGCGCGCGCCTTCCGCCGGCCCCAAAAGTCTTTGAACTCCTTGGTCAAGCCGCGCACGGCGATGACGACGTCGCCGGACACGGAGGTGGACGGGGGCGAGGGAGGAGCCGCGAGGGGCATGGGCGGGGCGGTGGCCTTTTAAGCGGGGCGCGGGGCCATGCTCGGCACGGAGCCCTGGGCCGGGTCGGGAGCGACCGGAGGTGGCGGGGCCGAAGGCGCGAGCGCGGGCTCTAATTCTTCCCCCTGGCGCACAAGTCGGAAGCTGTTGAAGACCACAATCAAGGACCCGAGAACATGCATGATCGCCGCCACCACCGGGTTGATGTATTTCAGCGCCGCGAGCACGAGGCCGCCGATGACAAAGGCCACTCCGAACAAAAAGTTCTGGTTGATGACGGCGCGCGTGCTGCGTGAAAGACGCACGAGGAAAGGCAGGCGGCGCAGGTCGTTGTTCATGAGCGCAATGGTGGCCGAATGAATGGCCACCTCGCTCCCGGCCGCGCCCATGGCAATGCCCAAGTCTCCAGCGGCCAGGGCCGGAGCGTCGTTGACGCCATCCCCCACCACCGCGACCCGATACCCCTTCGCTTTGATTTGCCTTACGAAATCCACCTTGTTCTGGGGAAGGCATTCGCCGATGACCTCCTCGCAGCCGATTTCCCTGGCCACGCGAATCGCCACGGGCTGACGGTCTCCGGAAATCATCGCGATCCGGCGCACGCCCGCTTCCTTCAAATCCACGAGCGACTCCCGCGCTTCCGCGCGGGTTTCATCCCGCAATCCGATCCAGCCGATGCAACGCCCCCCGCGAGCGACATAGACCAAACTGAAACCCTCGGTTTCGTTCACATCGACGGAAGACGAGAAATCGTCGGGGACGCCGTTGTCCTTGAGCCATTGCGCGCGTCCGACCAGGATTTTCGCGCCTTCGAGCTCCGCTTGCACACCGCGTCCGGCGGTTTCGGTGAACTGGGCCGGTTCGAGCAGGGGCACGCCCGCCTCGGCGGCCAGTTGCGACAGGGCCTTGGCCGTCGGATGATTGCTGTATTTCTCGGCCGAGGCGGCGATGCGCAACAGCTCTGCGGGCTTGACTCCTCCGAGCGGAGCCAGCCGGCTCACCGCGAGAATGCCCTTCGTCAGGGTGCCCGTTTTGTCGAAGACGAAGGCGGTGATGCGCGCCGCCAGTTCAAGATCCCCGATGTTCTTGATCAAGATGCCAAGACGCGCCGCCGACGAGAGCGCGGCCACCATCGCCGTCGGCGTGGCCAGAATGAAGGCGCAAGGACAGGAAACAATGAACACGGAAATCACGCGGCTCAGATCCGTGGTAAAGGCCCAGACCAACGCGCCGATCACCAGCACGAGCGGCGTGTAAAAGCCCATGTACTGATCGACCAATCGCATGATCGGCAGCTTGGTGCGCTCGGCGTCCAAAATGAGCTTGCGCACCCGCCCGATGGTGGTGTCCTGGCCGGCCCGGCTGACCCGAACCTCGAGAACGCCGGTCAGATTCTGCGTCCCGGCAAAGACATCGTCGCCCGCCTTCTTGTCCACCGGAAGAGACTCGCCGGTAATGTTGGCTTGATTGAAGGAACCCTGGCCTTTGACAATGACGCCGTCCGCCGCGACATTGTCGCCCGGGCGGATGCGGATGATGTCACCGACGGCGAGCTCCTGCATGGGGACCTCCTCCTCTTGATTGCCCTTGAGCCGGCGCGCCTTGGTGGGAGTCAGCTTGATGATGCTCTCGATGGAGGCCCGGGCGCCCTCGGCGGTGCGCGTCTCGATAATCTCCCCGATCAGCATGAAAAACGCGACTACTCCCGCCTCCTGATAATGGCCGGAGGCAAAAGACGCGAGCACGGCGATGCCGACCAGCTCGGTCGTGCTCAAGACGCCGCGTTGCAAGTCTTTGATCGCGGTCCAAACGATGGGATAACCGAGAATCACCGCGCCGATCATGGCGCTCACCCCGGCCACATTGGCGCCGCTCGGGAACACCCACTCGACGAGGAACGAATTGAGAATGAAGATCAGCCCGGCAATCGTTTGCTTCAACCGCACGGGAGTGTGCGAGAGATGATGCCCGGAGTCTGAACAACCCTCTCCGTGCTCATGATCATGAGGGTGATCGTGACGATGATCGGGAGGCGAATCCTGACGGCTCAATAAGGAGGAGACTTGCATAGCACGGCATCACGGTTGTTCTTTGGCCACGGGCTTTTGAGGTTCCCGGCTCAAGAGCAGACGCAGTTCGCGGGTCCGGCCGTCCCCGCGCACCGGCAGAAAATGTTTCTCCTGAGCGTTGGTGAACACCTGGGTTCGCGCTTCCAACAGCCAGCGCTGGCGGAAGAGGTCGGGATTGCTCCGGTAATAGGGAAGCTGGTCGGAAAAATACTTGGCTTCGGCGGAAACAGTTTGAACCAACTGATTGCTGGCGTTGAGACCGGCGTTGCGAATCACGGCGGCATCGCCCCCGGCGCGGTTGAGCGCGCTCCGCGCATATCCCTCGGCGTCGCGGATCTTGGCATCGCCTTCCTGCTGCGCGGTCAAAACCTCCTCGAACTTGGGCAGCACCTCCAGCGGAGCGCTGGTTTGCACATCCACGGTCTCGATCGAGATGCCCAAGCTTAGGGTGCTGATCGAATCGCGCAGCTTGCCCACCACCGCCTCTTGAAAACGAGCCTTCTCATGATAAAGAGCGGCCTCTGCCGAGAACCGGGCGGAAGCGTGAAACATGGCGTTGTTGACAGCGTGGGCGAGCACGTTCGACGCCTGCGCAAAGCGAAACGCGTAGGTGAGCGGATCCGAAATGCGGTATTTGAGGTGCGTGCGCACGTGGATGATGTTGCCGTCCCCCGTCAGGGTGTAGCCATCGACACCGGGGGCGAGGGACCATTTGGCGGCGGGACGCTCGTTGCGAGCCTCTTCCTCCGGCGTCACCGCATACCAGCCGTTTGTGGTCGTCAAGGCATGACTTTGGCCCACGGGAATCTTGACGACTTCCTCGATCGGATAAGGAAAAGCCCAATGCCAGCCGGGTTTGAGCAGTTGTTGTTCGGCGCCCACCCCCACGGGCCGCCCGAAGCGAAGTTTGACCGCGAGCTCGTTCGGCTCGACCGTGAACATGCCGGACAGGACAAAGAGGACCACGAGCCCGGCGAGAAGAAAGCGAACGATCTTGAAGCTGCTGCTGAGGGCTTCGGAAAGCGCCTGGGTGCCGGCGTCGTCGACTCCCGTGGCGGTGGCAGGCACCGGAGCCCCGTTCCCCGGCGCGGCTTTGGCGTGATCGTGATGGGAATGATCGTGCCCATGATCATGGTGGTGATCATGGTCAGGATGATCGTGCTCGTGCGAATGAGGTTGACCCTGGGGCGAGCCGGGTCCTTTGGGCTGCTCGCTCATCGTGTTAATCCGGTTTGAGGCCGATCCGCCGCGGGAGAGCTCAACAAGTGGAACGGTGCGCTCTGCGGGTCGAGAATGAGGGTCGTCTTTTCCTTGGTGCTCGTTTCGAGGGCTTTCAGACTCTTCAGAAAAATGTAGAGTTCGGGGTTTTCCGCGAACACGGTGTAAAACCGGGCCGCCTCGCGTTCGGCTTCACCCAAGATCTTGGTGGCCTCGGCCTGCGCCAGCGTCATAAGCCGGTTGGTTTCACTCTCGGCGGTCGCCTTGATGATGGAGGCCTGCATTTCGCCCTGGCTGCGAAACTCGGAGATGCGGCGCTGCCGCTCGGCCTTCATGCGGTTGAACACCGCCGTGGTGATGCTTTCCGGCAGACCCAGCTGGTTAATGGCCAGCAGGTCGATTTGAATGCCATAGTTGTCCCTCGCCTGGCTGCGGATCATCGAAAGCATTTCTTCCTCGATTTTGTCGAACTTGAGGGCGGCGGCGTTGGTGGACACCAGGTCCGAAAAAGCGTAGCGCGAAATGACGCCGTTCTTCACGTTGCGCACTAGCGGATCGAGGGTTTGCTCCGCCTTGGTGACGTCGCCGTTCAACGTATCGAGGAAAAGCTTCGGGTCGGCGATCCGCCAGCCCACATACACCGAGACCAGGAGGTTGAGCGCGTCCGACGTCGTGGTCTGCTCGAACTTCTTTTCAAACGCCTGAATGCGGTTGTCAAACTTGTAAACCTTCTGAATCGGCCAGGGCATTCGAAAGTAAAAGTCGGGCTGGGTGATGCTGCGCGAAAATCGGCCAAAGGTGGTCACGACGGCGACCTCGGTGCTTCGCACTTGGAAAAGAAAAAGCATCAGGCCGAAAATCAGCAAGAGCAGGAGACCGTTGATCAGGGTAATCGGATTGCGTTTCATAGGGACGTGAAAATCAGGATCGAATAGGTCGGGGCGACATCGTGTTAACGGCGAGCAGGCGGCACAGCCACGTCGAGGAGGTCCGGCCGCAGTTTGTCTTCAAAGTTGAACTGAACTACGTCGTGCGTGTTGGTGGCGGCGATGATGTATTTGCGGGCGCCGGCCACGGATCGCGCCACCGTTTCGAGATAAGCTCGCTGGGCGTACGAGGACGGAGCGACTCGGTAGGCGGCGTGTTGATGGGTGAACAGAGCCGCCTCGCCCATGACACTGGCGTTTTTGTTGGCCCGCTCGCTTTGCGCCCGCGTCAAATGATTCGTGGCCTTCGCCCGGGCGGAAGGCACGATGGACGCTGCGTATTCCTGGGCGGAAAGAATGTTGGTTTGAGCCTCCTGCTGCGCGCCGATCACGGCCTCGAATTCCTTGGCCACCTTGATCGGCGGATGAATGTCCTGCAAACCGAGAAACACGATTTCAACGCCCAACCCCGCGTGACTCGATGCGAGCTGGACGCGCTGCTGCAAAACCGCCGCGGCATCCAAACGGCCGCGGCCCATAATGTCTTCAAAATCGACGTTCACCAGGTATCGGACCACTTCGCGCGACGCCAGTCGTTCCAGGATGGTCCGGGGTGCGGCATGCCGGGTCGCCCAATGCACGAGGTTCGTCACTCGAAACTGCACGGGTATGCTGACGGTGAGCAAATTGACCGGCACCCCCTGCTCCCGCTCCGCTCCATCCAAGGCGGGAGACTGTCCGGTCGCCACGATCATGTTGATCTCTTCCTTGTTGTGCGCCTTGGTCCAGAGGAGGGTCCGCTCGTTTTCAAGTTCTGGATCTGGCACCACGCCCACGACGAACTTCTGCACTTCGCGGGTGACATGCCGGTGAATGCGGTCGATCGGCCACGGCCATTTGAAATGAATACCGGCTTCCAGCACCTCGCGACCCGCCACGGGCTTGCCAAACCGCTCCAGCAGCGCCTGTTCCCTCGGCTCGATGATCACGAAGGTGGTGGAAAGAAACAGGAGCCCGAGCTGCAGCAAAATCAGCCAGGCAAAGGCCCTCTCGATAAAACGGTAAAACCAGGTTTCACTGACTTTGAATCCGAACTGGTAATCCAGCGCCTGGGCGGCGGTGGTCACCAGACCCTCCGGCTGGGCCAGCAAGCCGATGAACCGGCTCTCGTACAAAATGCGCGCCGAACGACCCTTCACCCGGGGGCGATAAATTTCGAGCAGGAGATTGAGGATCAGCTCGACTGCGGTAATGCCCAGCAGGACCGCCAGAATCCTTGCCACGTAAAGATCGACCTTCGCAAATCCGAGTTCCGTGGCGCCGATGGCCACCGTGCAGCCGAATGCGAGGTAGGCTCCCAGCAGCACGTGACTGGCGGCGGGACGCAACAACCTCCGTCCTTCGATGCGAGCCAGGCCGGAGGCGTACTTGCCGAGTAGGAACAGGATCAGCGCCACCATGCCAAGCACCGCCATGGCCAGCCGGCCCTGCGGAATGACCGCATGCAATGGGGCGGACTCCAGTTTCTTCCAAAGCCACCAAACTCCCCAGCCTTGGGCGGAAAGGATCAGCACGGTCAAAACCGGCACGAACCACTTTTCGAACTGCTCCCGCGAGCGCCGGGCCGGCAACACCTCGGAGGGATCGCCCGTAAACAGGGCCGATCCGGCGGGGGCTTTGCTCAATTGGTCGTACTCGAGCTTTTCCAGACGTTCGGCTTCTTCGAGCCGCATCTGGAAATAGCTGAGCAGCGCCGCTGCCACCCCGGTGAGCAGGAAGGCTGCGGACGGAAGCAGGGTGTGCGCATGGGTGACGCCCGCCAGGACGCCCGCGGCCCCAGCCGCGACCACCAGCGCCACCAAATTCACCAATCCATTTCGTGTGAGATTGCGGTCCATGCCAAGTAGTGCCCGTTAAGCTAATTCACGTTCTTCAAACAGCCAAAGCGCCAACGCTAGGGCCGCGCCCAAATAACCGGCCACATACAGCGAAACCTTCCCGACATAACTCCACGGAACGGTCTTGCTGGGTTCAAGAGCGTCGGCGAGCCAGAAAACCTGCCAATTCGGGAACAGCGTGTAAAGCACGGACGCCCACCATTCCCCGCTCATCGCCTTTTCGTGCAAAAAGTAATCCGACATCAGGCCCGCCAGAAAAAGCGCGCAACAAAAGGCCAGCGTCGGCATCAAGTCCCACCGGGTTGTGCAGACAATCGCGAGTCCCGCCAGCAACCACAACGCCAGCAGGATCAAAAGGCCCGCCGGGATCAACCGCCAGTCCACTCCGGTTCCAAACGCCTGCACCTTGCCCTCCTTGTCGGAAAAATTGATGACCACGAAGGCCAGCGTCACCATCGCTCCATAGGCAAACACCCCGTTGACCACGAAGGGGCGCCGCAAGAAAAAATTGATCAAACCGCCGATGAGATACGCGGCGGTCACGCATCCAAAATAAATGGCCAACGACCGGCGGTCCGGCTCCCCATAAACATCATAAGCCATGCGGCTGGCGCACAAGGCCGCCAGCAGATTGCCATAGGTCAGCGCCGCGAGCGCACCCGCGACCCCCGCGAATTTCGCGAGCAAGAAAGTCGCCCTCCCGACGGGTTTCGCCAGAACGGCCAGGGCCGTGCCCGTGCGAATTTCCTGCGCCACCGAAACCGAAGCGGCGTAAACCGCGGCAAACAGTCCGGTGACCAGCATGATGGCCAGGGCACTCTGCTTGACCATGATTTGATCCTCGCCAAACCCGAAATAATAAACGCTGGAAATGAAGATGGTGAAAGCCCCCGCCGCCGTCATCAAAATGAGGTAGATGGGCTGGCGAACCAGCTCCATCAACGCGTTGACCGCGATCGTCACAAACTGCCTCATGTCGAAATCAGTCCGTCAACCTGCCGAAACTGCAGCTTCATTGCAATGGGATATCCGGCCACACTGCGGCTCCAACCAATCCGTCGTCTCGGCCGGGAGACGACGGCAGAAGCACTAGCGCGCATATTTCATGCACGGGACGCCCTACAAACACGGAGGCCGTCGCGATGGTAGGCCACGTGCCCTCACGCGGCGTACTGTCGCGGATTCAAGCTCAGTATGAAATATCCGGGCTAGGGCTTTCCAGTCGTTTTTGGGACGCGGCGGAGGTTAGCGGCAGAATCTGAAGGGGGAAAGTGTGCGTCTGGCAGCACAGAAACGTGCCGGCATCGAACCGTCCGGGCTTGGGGCCATGGGCCTAAAGCCCGCCTATTTCATGCGCGGGACGCCCGGTGAGGACACCGGGCCTACAAACACGGAGGCAGTCGCGATGGGAGGCCGCGTGCCCTCACGCGGCGTCCTGTCGCGGATATAAGCTCAGTATGAAATATCCGGGCCTAGAGGCCGCCTCCACCGCCGCCAAACGGCAGTGTGATCTGCGTGGGTTCGGCTCCCAAAATCACGGCCCGCCTTCCTTCATTCACCGCGATCGAGTTGACGAAGGTCCCCAGCACACGCTCACCAAACTGGGCGAGCTTGCGATAGGGCGCGGACGGTACAAACACCACATCGCCAGCTTCCAGCTTGAAATCGGTGGCTTTCCCTTTCGCAATGTCCGCGAAATTCACCACGGCAATGCGCGGCGCGTTCAACGTGCCGCGGACGATGGCCACCTGGGACAGGTAAGCATACTCGGCCGGGCCCCCGGCCGAGGCAATCGCGGTCATCAAAGTAAGATTGGGCCCATAAGGAATCGCCGCCGCGCGGAGCACGGTGCCGAGCACCTACACCTGCTTCGCCGTAGCGGGTTTGATGTAGAGGTAATCATCCGGCGCCAGATAAATATCCTGGCTGAGGTCGCCCTGACGGTAGAGACGATCGAAATCGACGGGCAACCGCTCTCCCTGCCGAAGCAGGAAACTGTTCTTGAGGTCCACCGCCGGTTCGCTGGTGCCCGGGCCTCCCGGTTGAAACGCTCCGTGGAGCCGACACCACCGCCCGTCGGCAACACCTTGAGGGCGACGAGCCGGTCGAGCGCCGGTTGCCGGGCCTTGTAGACGGCCCCCATACCGCCGGCGCCGAGCAGTTCCAGCACTTGCAGTTGGGGAAACAGGCGGGAAATCTCGGCCAGCTTCGGCGGCTCAAACCGGCCGCGGGCCTTCGTCTCCGCCGGCTCGGTTTCCGCACCTTGCGCCATCAGGCAGGCCGGACAAAGGCCCGCCAGGATGCCGGCTGGCAGTGGTTTGCCGCAATTCGGACAGTTCGTGGGTTCATTTGCGTTCGTAGTCATGACTTCTATTCCTTCACCTCCACCCACAGAAGCATTTTTCAGAAGTTGTTACCGGAAATCTTCGGGCGGGAAGTTTATCCCGTCCCAACCGACGAAACGCAACTCATACTCGTCCCGCAGGAATCCCAGGAATCCCAACGGATTCCGTCGCCGTGGGCATCGCCCATTCCGTGGCCCATTGAGAAAAGCACGACGAAGAACGAGGCCTTTCCGTGATGGCTCTGGTGAGGTTTAACCTGAACGGAGCAGTTGCCCTTGCCGAATTCGCTCAAGCCTTTGCGCACCTTCGAGACGCTCAACTGCTCCGCTTAAGTTTAACGGTTGGAAGGGCGTTTGGCAGCCTTCCAAGATCCAGCCCCTGTCAATCCAGCATGTCGAAGCGCTGGGCTTTGCCGGGTTGAGGGGGTGGGGGAGCGGATTCGACCGCAGGAGGAGCCGGGACTCCGGAATCCACGGGAGGGCCGTTGGACGGGCCCGGGGCCAGGACCACTTCCACGCCGCGCGAACGGAGGTCCGAGACCCACCGGCCGGGTGCGGCCGCATCGGTCACCAACACGTCGATTTGGTCCAGCACACACAATTGAGCCAGGGAGCGCTTCCCGAACTTGGTATGGTCCAGGCAAAGAATGACCTTGCGCGCCGCAGTTAACATGGCGCGCTGGATGTCGATGAGCAGCACGTGGGAGTTGGACACCCCTTCGGCGTCGATGCCGCCCGCCCCCATGATGGCGACGTCCGCGTGCATTTTGGAGAAGGCCTCCACCGCGACCGGTCCGTAAAGCACGCCGAGGCGTGGATAGAGCACTCCTCCGGAAACCATGACCTCGAGACGGTTCGAGGTTGCGAAGAGATTGGCCACCGGGAGCGAGTGAGTCAGGATTTGCGGCGTTTTCTCCTCCAAATAGCGGGCCACATGAAAAACCGTCGTGCCGGCATCCAGAATGACGCTTTGATTGGGGAGAATCAGGCTGGCACAGGCTTTGGCGATGGCCTCCTTTTCCGACAACTGCTGGGTGTCTCTCGTGGCAAAGACAAACTCATCCGTCGCCGGATTGACCAATCTCGCCCCGCCATGAGTCCTTTTGACCGAACCTTTGGTTTCCAAAGCATCCAGGTCACGACGCACGGTGGAAATCGAGGCATCCACCAGTTCCGATAACTCGTCCAGGGAGGCGAATTCCATGCGTCCAAGATAGTCTTCGATCCTTTTTTGACGCTCTTCGGGCTGCATCTTTCACAAACGTGAAAGAAAATGGTAGATTTTGCAATCTTTGTTTGACATTTTCCTTTCAAAGCTTAGAAAGGTGACAGTTTATGGCCGTTCTTGATTCGATTCCACATCGATCTGTCGTTGAGCATTGGGTGCGTCAGGCTGTTTACCAGCGCATGGGCAAGCCTTTGCCGCGCACGGCGGCGGCCCCCAACGCTTTGGTGGTGAATGTGAGTGCCCGGCATTGTCATCTGACCCAGGAGGCGGTGGAGGCCTTGTTTGGCAAGGGGCATCAGCTCGGGGTGCATAAGTGGCTGTATCAGGAGGGTCAGTTTGCCGCGAAGGAAACGGTGACGCTGATCGGTCCGCGCAGCCGCATCATTTCGAACCTGCGCATTCTGGGTCCCTGCCGCACGTTGAATCAGGTGGAATTGTCTTACACCGACGGGATCGCGCTCGGTTTCGATTTGCCTTTGCGGATCTCGGGCAACATCAAAGGGACGCTGGGGTGCATGCTCATGGGGCCGGCGGGATTTTTTGAAATGCCTGAAGGCGTGATCCGCGCCTTGCGGCACGTGCATATGGGGCCTGCGGATGCAGCCTATTACGGCGTCAAGGCGGGCGAAGCGATGAAGCTCCGCCTGGGCGGGCCCTGCGGCATTACGTTGGATCAAATGCTCGTGCGCGTGGATCCCAGCTTCAAGCTGGAGGTTCACATCGACACCGATGAAGGCAATGCCTGCAATTTACAGCCCGACACCCCTTGCGAGCTGACGATTTAAGGAACCACGGCGAACACGAATCAACCTTTCAACCCTCAACCACACAACAACAAATGAGCGAAGCACTCGGAATGATCGAAACGAAGGGCTACATCGGCGCGGTAGAAGCCAGTGATGCCATGGTGAAAGCTGCCAATGTGACTTTGGTGCAAACCATCCCCATCGGCGGCGGACTCATCACGGTCCTGGCCAAAGGCGACGTCGGCAGCGTCAAGGCTGCCGTGGATGCCGGAGCCAAGGCGGCGTCCAAGGTGGGCGAGCTCATCAGCTCCCACATTCTCGCGCGTCCACATGAGGATCTGTTGAAGGTCTTCGTGCCCACGGCAACGGCGGTGAAGAAGTAACAAACCTTTCAACCAACTCAATTATGCCACAACAAGCCATTGGAATGATCGAATGCAAAGGCCTGTGCGCGTTGCTGGAAGCCAGCGACGCGGCCTTGAAGGCCGCCAACGTCACCCTGACAGGCTGGGAGAAAGTCGGCAGCGGCTATGTCACCGCGTTCTTCCGCGGAGACGTCGCGGCGGTCAAGGCCGCGACGGACGCCGGGGCCGCGGCGGCTTCCCAGGTCGGCCAAGTCATCAGCGTGCAAGTGATCCCGCGTCCGCACGAAGGGCTGAGCACCTTGGGACGCTGGCTGCAGTAAACCGATCCCGGCCTCCATCTCTCCGCCCCCGTTTGAAAGGGCGGCGAGCTTGGGCGCTGAACGTCTCCACCGCCTCATCGCGTTGAAAATCCTGGTCGCCAATCTCGGTTCCACTTCCTTGAAGTGGCGTTTGTTTCAGTTCTCAGAAGGGACTGAAACCATGCTGCACAAGGGCGGACTCGAGCGAGTGACCGATTATTCGAAGGCGATCGAGCAATGTTTGGCGAGCTTGAAGGAGTCCGGACATATCCGTTCCGAAACCGAGCTGGCCGCGGTTGGATTCAAGACCGTGGTGGCCAAGGATGTTTCGGGATGTGTGCTTCTGGACGAAAGCGTTCTGGCGGCGATGGAAGCCTATTCCGGGTTGGCGCCGGCGCATAATCCGCCCTACATCGCGGGCATTCGTCTCTTTCGCCAGCGCATGCCTCAGGCACCGCTGGTGGGATTGTTCGAGACGGCCTTTTATCAATGGGCGCCCGAGGCGGCCATGCGGTACGCGGTGCCGGATTCCTGGTTCCAACTTGGCATCCGGCGTTGGGGGTTTCACGGGGCAAGCCACAAATTCATCGCCGAACGCAGCGCGGAAATGCTGGGACGGAACGACGTGGCGGCGAGGGTTCGGGCGCTTTACACGGGAGGCAGCGCGGCCTCTTTGAGCGGCTCCGATCTGCGGGTGATTTCCTGCCACCTCGGCGGCAGTTCCTCGATCACCGGCATCCGCAACGGAGTGGCGGTGGGCAACAGCCTTGGCATGAGTCCGCAATCCGGTTTGCCGCACAACAACCGGGTCGGTGATTTGGACGCCGAAGCGCTGCCCTACGCGGTGAAGGCGCTGGGGCTTTCCGTGGAGGAAGCGCAACGGCAGTTGAGCAAGGAAGGCGGACTCCAAGGGCTGAGCGGCGGGATTTCCAACGACGTGCGCGATTTGCAGCAAGCGGCGGCGGGCGGAAACGCCAAGGCGCAACTGGCGATGGACGTGCTCGTGCATGAGGCGCGGCGGTGGATGGGGGGGTATTTTTTCCAGCTCAACGGGGCGGATGCCATCGTCTTCACGGCGGGCATTGGTGAGAACCGCCCCGAATTGCGCGCGGCCCTGTGCGCCAACCTGGACCAGGTGGGCGTGGTGCTGGACGCCGGGAAGAACGCGGCGTTGCGAGGCGCGGAAGGCGAGATCAGCGCGCCGGAATCGCGCGTGAAGGTCCTGGTCATTCCCGCCAACGAGGAGTTGGTGGTCGCGCGTGAAACCCAGCGATGGCTGCAGCAATCGCGATAATTTTTTAGAAAACGGCGCTGCCTGAAAGGGCGCGCCCGGCGGACCCCGCCGAAATCTCGATCAACAGAAAACAAGACTGAACTTATGGGACAACAAGCCATTGGAATGCTCGAAACACGCGGCCTGGTCGCCCTGGTGGAAGGGACTGACGCCATGCTCAAGGCCGCCAACGTGGAACTCGTGGGCCCGATGACCCAGGTCGGCAACGCCCTGGTCACCGCGGTCGTCGTGGGTGACGTCGCGGCGGTCAAGGCCGCGACCGACGCCGGCGCGCAAGCGATCAAGGCCATCAAAGGCGACTTGGTCAGCGTGCACGTGATCGCGCGTCCGCATCCGGACACGGACACGATTCTGCCCAAGAAGAAGACGGCCTGACCCCACGCGCTATGTTCCTCGCGCGCGTCGAAGGGTCGGTCGTGGCCACCAAAAAGGAAGCCAGCATGAGCGGCCGCAAGCTGCTCCTGCTGCGCCCGCAACTGGTGGACGACAAGGATCCATCCAAGTTCCGCCCCGGTTCGAACACGATCGTGGCGGTGGACAGCGTGGGCGCCGGCGTGGGCGAGATGGTGTTGTTTTGTCAGGGCAGTTCGGCGCGGCTGGCGGGTGGATTGAAAGAGGCGCCGGTGGACGCGGTGATCATCGGGATCGTGGATTCGGTGGACGTGTTCGGGCGGCAAACTTACAACGCGAAAAGTTAGGACTGCGGGCGGCGCCGAAAAGCGCGCGGTGGAGCCCGTGAGTGGCGAAGGCGGATTTCCGAGGTGTCAAGATTATGAGCGCGATCAACGAGGCATTGATTCGAGACGTGGTGGCGGAGGTGCTGGGCCGGCTTGGGGCCAGAGCGGGCGCGGGGTCCAGTGCGACGGCGGCCAAGCCGGACTGCGGATGCAGCGGCAAGCCGGGAGGCATTCCCGCAGTGAGACCCGTCGCGACGGGCGGCGTTCAAGGTGTCTTTCAAGACGCCTCCCAGGCGTGCGCGGCGGCGCACGAGGGCTATTTGCAGCTGCAAAAAAAGGGGCTGGCGGCCCGGCGCAAAGTGGAGGAGATCGTGAAAACCATGGCGGAAGCGAACGCCGTGGAGTGGGGCAAGATCGAGTTGGAGGAGACGAAGATCGGCCGGCTCGATCACAAAATTGAAAAGCTGCAGATCATCAAGCTGGTGCCGGGCGTGGACTGGCTGCGCCCGGACGGACGCAGCGGCGATCATGGCATCACGCTGGAGGAGTACACGCCGTTCGGCGTGGTGGCGGCGATCACCCCCTCGACGCATTCCATTCCGACTTTAAGCGGGAACATCGTGAACATTGTCGCGGCGGGGAACGCGGTCGTGTTCAATCCGCACCCTTCGGCAGCGCGGTGCGCGGCGCTTGCCGTGCGGGCCTACAATCAAGCCATTGAGCGGGAGACGGGGATCGCAAATCTGGTCACGATCGTTGAGCAGCCGACGATGGATTCGTTCAAGACGATTTGCGCTCATGAAGCCGTGCGTCTGCTGCTCGTGACGGGCGGGCCCGGCGTGGTCAAGGCGGCGATGCAAACCGGGAAACGCGCGATTTGCGCCGGTCCGGGAAATCCTCCCGTGTACGTGGACGACACCGCCTGCATGAAGCGGGCGGCCAAGGCGATCATTCAAGGCGGGGCTTACGACAACAATCTGCTGTGCATCGGCGAGAAAGAGGTGTTCGCCCTGGAAAACGTCGCCGACAAGTTGATGTCCGAGATGGAGAAACATGGCGCGCTCCGGTTGAACAGCGCGCAACTCGAGGCGTTGACCCGGGCCGCGTTTACCTTCAAGCCGGGAGAAGGCGGGGGATGTCGGCACGCGTCGGTCAACAAGGATTTCATCGGCAGGGACGCGGCGGTGCTGGCGAAAGCGGCCGGGCTGGCGGCGCCTGCGGGCACCCAGTTGCTGTTCGCGGAGACGGACGCCTCGCATCCTTTCGTGGTGGAGGAGCAGATGATGCCCTTCGTGCCCGTGGTGAGGGTGAAGAACCTGGAGGAAGGCATCCGGCGTTCGCTGGAAGCCGAGCACGGCTACAAGCATACGAGCATCATTCATTCCCACGACGTGGAAACGATGACGGCGATGGGCCGGGCGCTGGACACCACCCTGTTCATCAAGAACGGGCCGTGCATGGCGGGCTTGGGTTTGGGCGGGGAAGGATATCTGAGTTATTCCATCGCCACGCCGACCGGCGAAGGCGTCACCAATCCTCGAACCTTCACCCGCGTGCGGCGCTGCGTGATGGTCGATAATTTGAGAATCTATTGAGGCGCGGCTCTTCCGCGCGGCGGAACGCTCCAACATTCACTCATGCTCCTCGCCCGTGTCGAAGGCAACGTGGTCGCCACCCGCAAACACCCGAGCTTCGAGGGTTGGCGGCTGGTGATCTGCCAGCCGATCGGGGTGTCCGGGGAACCAGAAGGCGCGCCGCAAATCGCCATCGACGCCCATGGCGCCGGCATGCACCAGCAAGTGGTGATTTCCTCGGACGGCTCGGCGGCGCGCGCCGCGGTGGGTGATCCCAAAAGCCCCGCCCGCTGGCTGGTGCTCGGCGTGGTGGACGAGCGAGAACCCGGGGTGCGCCTATGAAACTCGGCACCGTCATCGGACGCGTCACTCTGAGCAAGGTGGTCCCTGAGCTGGAAGGGGGCCGCTGGTTGTTGGTTTCGCCTTACGCGCGCGAACAGTATGAGCTCGGCGTGAGCGCGGCGCCGGCCCTCAGCCGGGATCCGAGCTTGGTCATCTACGATGCGTTGGGGGGCGGAGTCGGACAAACCGTCGGTTACATCGAGGGCCGGGAAGCCGCGCAACCGCTGGATCCGCCAGCCCCGATCGACGCCATCAACGCGGCGCTGGTGGACGAGATTTTTTTCAACCCGTGGAAACCAGGCCCTCCTGCTTCCCGTTAGCTTGAGATTATGAGCCATGTCATTACCGCCAAAGAAGTCGAACAACTGCTCGCCAAGGACGGCGATTTGAAGCATTTGCCCGCGGACGCGTTGTTGACGCCCAGCGCGCGCGACGCGATTCGCGAGTTCGAGAACGCGCGGAGAAACGGGCCGAGTGGCGGCGCCGCTTCCCCGGCCCCGACCGCGCCCGCGAAACCCCTCAGCTCCCAATCGCCCCGGTCCGAACTCGAGGCGTATTTTCGCTCCCCGGAGGCCGGGGCGCTCCAGGAGCAGTTGTGCGACATTGGGCGCCGGCTGTGGGGACGCGCTTATGTCGATGGTAACGGGGGCAATCTGGCCATTCGGGTGGGCGAGGACGTCGCGCTCTGCACGCCGACGCTGGTGAGCAAGGGATTCATGAAGCCGGCGGACATGTGCCTGGTGGATTTTGAGGGGAACCAATTGTGCGGTGAAAAGCGGCGCACCAGCGAAATCCTGATGCACCTGCAGATCATGAAGCGGCAGCCTCGCGCGGTGGCCACGGTTCATTGCCATCCGCCCTACAGCACCGGATTCGCCGTGGCCGGCATCGAACCGCCGACCTGCATGATTCCCGAATACGAAGTCTTCTCCTCGGTGGCGATCGCCCCTTACCGCACCCCGGGCACGCCCGAAATGGGCAAGCTGGTGGCGGACTTGGTGGACAAACACAACACCATTCTCATGGCCAATCACGGCGTGGTTTCGTGGAGCCACAACAGCCTGGAGGACGCCTATTTCAAGATGGAGATTCTGGAGGCGTATTGCCGGACGGTGCTGGTGACGGCGCAGTTGGGGGTGCCGGCGAAAACCATGACTCCCGGCCAGTTGCAAGATCTGCTGCGCATCAAACAGAGTCTGGGCATTCCGGATCCGCGGCATGGCTTGAAAGAGTGCGAACTTTGCGACAACGCGGAATGGCGTCCGGGTGTGACGTGTGCGATCCCTCCCAAACCCGAATCCGCGGCGGCGTTCGACTCGGAGGCGGAGGCGGCGGTCAAGGCGATCACCGACCAAATTCTATCGAACATGAAGTGAAATGCGGGAGGGAGACTCGTTGATATGAAAGTGACGATTATCGGCGGTGGCGGACGGGTGGGTTCGTGCGCGGCGTTTGCCCTGCAATGTGGCGGATTGGTTTCGTCAATTCAGATTCTGGACGCGAACAAGGATTTGGCGGACGGAGAAGCGCTGGATTTGTTGCACGGCAGCGCGTTTTGCGGGGACCAGAGGATCTACGCGGGAGATTACGCGCGGGCGGCGGACAGCGACCTTTTTCTGATCACGGCAGGGTTGCGGAGGAAACCCGATGAATCCCGGCTTGATCTGATCAACCGCAACGTGGCGCTGTTCCTCGGCATCCTGGACAGCATCAAGTCCGCGGGATTCAAGAAGGACGCGCAAGTGTTCGTGGTGTCGAATCCGGTGGATATTCTGACGCATCTGGCCGCGCAGCGGTTGGGGCTGCCCTGGCACCAGGTTTACGGGCTGGGGACGATGCTCGACACGTCGCGCTTCAGCTCGTTGATTGCGGATGAGCTCAAACTGGCGCCGACGCAGGTCAAGGCGTTAATCCTGGGCGAGCACGGAGACTCGATGATACCGGTCTGGTCGAGCGCCGCGGTGAACGGGCTGCCTCTGGCGGGGCTGCCGGAATGCAACGCGGGTTTTCAAAACGCGGTCTTCGAGCGAACGAAGGGCAGCGGCGCCGAGGTGATCAAACGGAAGGGCGGAGCGGGTTGGGCGGTGGGCGTTGCCATCCGAGACGTCGTTCACGCGGTGCTGTTGAACAAGCAAACGCTGCTCCCGGTTTCCTCATGGATCCAGGGGGCCTATGACATTCGCGACATCTGCCTGAGTGTGCCGTCGGTGGTCGGCCGGCGAGGCGTGGAGAAGCAAGTCGAAATCAAGCTGTGGCCCAAGGAACTCATGGGATTGCAGGCTTCGGCCCGGGCGTTGAAGGAAACGCTGGCCAAGGTGAAAGCTTGATGCCGGACCATGAAATCGCTCGACGCCAAACTCGCTGAAATCAAGGCGAATCCGTCCTCGAAATCGTTCATTCTGGCCGATGCGAAGGACGCGGACATGGCGTTCGGGGTGCGCGCTCCGGGGCCGAGGACGTACTTGTCGGGGCGCGGGGCGCGTCCGGCCCAGTTCTCACCGGAAGTGTGGACGCGCGGCGAGTTCGGCTACCGCAATCTCCCCGAATTCCTCGACATCATTCGGGAAATCACGCGGCAGGGAAAAGTGGACATCATGTTGATGTCGGCCTACGTGAGCGAGCAACTCGCGATCAAGGAAGGGTTGTTCCGCGATTCTCCGGTGACGCCGGCGGCGAGAGCGAACGACACGACGGACGTCTGGGCCGTGCGGCACGGGTGCTACACGCGGGAGCCGAGCCAGCCGTTTCGGAGCGCGAGCATCGACCAGATTCAGTGCGGCGAGGTCAAGTGTTATCGGGATGGCAGCGGAGACTTTCCGGGAGCGAACCTTGGACTGTATTCGATCACTTTCGTGAACGACCTCGACCAGGATCGCGAGGCTTTGCTGTGGTACAAAGCTTTTCGCGAGGAGGCAGAACGCAAAGGGTTCCGGCATTTCCTCGAGGTCTTCGATCCGAACGTCGATTCCGGCGTGCCCTCGGAGAAACTGGGCGAATTCATCAACGACAATATCTTGCGGATCCTGGCCGGAGTACCGGAGGCGGGCCGTCCCGATTTTCTGAAGATCGTCTATCATGGCCCGAAGGCGATGGAGGAGTTGGCGCAGTACGATCCCAATCTGGTGGTGGGAATTCTGGGCGGGGGCGCGGGGACAACCTTCGACGCTTTTCGATTGATTCACGACGCCCAAAAATACGGCGCGCGCGTGGCACTGTTCGGGCGCAAGATCAATCAAGCGGAACATCAGTTGGCGTTTATCGAAATGCTGCGGTTGATCACCGATGGACAAGTGGGACCGTCGGAAGCGGTGCGCGTTTATCACGGGGTGTTGCAAAGCCTGGGGATTCGTCCACATCGACCGCTTGATCAAGATCTGCAACTGACGGATCAAGCGATGAGCTACGATGGAAACGCCTCCAAGCGGGCCAACGCAACCATCGTCAACAACCCTCTCGCGGCTCGCCAAACAGGAAACGCCTCCGACACCTCGGAGTCCGCCCCGCGGCTCCGTGAGACACCCGGCGCGCAGCCTGCCGAATCACCACGGGCAGGATCGAGTCATCCGGTTTCCGGGGGGAAGTCCGCGGAGATCGGCTCGGATCGGGACTGGCCGAAGCGGGCCGATGGCAAGCCTGACTTTGCGCGCATGACTCCGGCGCAACGTGTCAACTATGACGAGGCGCGGCTAAAGCGGATCTTTGGCTAGAAGTGGTTTCTAAAGTCACTTTTGCAAAGTGTTATCAATGAACATTTTGTACTTGTACAAAAATAGCCATTTTGCGAGAGAATGGCTATGCGACAGCCTTTGCTCAGCGAAACCCAATGGCAAA
>Ga0194132_10000792_pt1 | contig 64145 bp, 54 predicted proteins | sample TA2KigOf80mmetaG_FD_148612 | JGI IMG/M metagenome (GOLD analysis project Ga0194132, IMG submission 148612) | Freshwater microbial communities from Lake Tanganyika, Tanzania - TA2015054 Kigoma Offshore 80m | ecosystem: Environmental > Aquatic > Freshwater > Lake | place: Tanzania: Lake...
TTGGATGATCGGCGATAGCATCACAGATGCACAAGCCGGAAAAGAAGCAGGAACAACAACCATTCTTATAGGAACCTATTCCAATATTCCCGAAGCCGATTACATCTGCCCAGGTATAAAAGAATGCATGAAGATATTGGGGTGAGTGTTTCTTCATTCCCCTCGTGACGGGGTGAGTTCTTCTTCATTCCCCTCGTGACAGAGGGGTGGCACGCGAAGCGTGACGGGGTGAGTTCTTCTTCATTCCCCTCGTAAGAGAAAGTGCCCGTTTCTTGTCTGCGCTCGAAAACCAGGAGCGGGGTGAGACCTCCGTCTTCATTCTAACTGTTCGTCGAACGAGGCCGAGACGAGAGTCTGATGTGTAAATATACCACTCGGCTTCGCTCGGGGTACAATAAGCGAGATCATTCCCCTTGTGTAAATGGGTGACCGAAGGGCGGGTTAAAAACTTCCTTGTAAATACCATAGAACAGAACCCCCGTCGTAAATGATGGGGGGGGATATTTTTCAATAATAATTACTTAGTCTACTATACTATTGTTAATATTGGATTTAAGCAAGATATCTTGTCTTGTATTTTTTCTAATTGAAAAATATATTGATCGTCCATGATATTCATGTTCCTGAAACACATCTAAAATAATGTCACCTATTTCCCATAAATAGTGTAGATTTTTCTGAAATCACAGAACCTTATGATCCCCATACATATTATTTAGTGAATTGATCATTTTAGGAACAAACTCATCCAATATATTTATTAGATTGATTTCAAACTGAAGGACATATACTTGATATACTTAATTTTAAATCATTAGCACTCTTCATTACTTTTGAGAATAAACATCATGTACTTAATCAGTCAAATGCGTCTTATATTCCACATCATCCTGGGCATATTATTCAATATTTTTTACTTGATAGGAAATGATGGATCATATACCGGATCAGGTAATCAACTAGTTCCCGTTAAGGAAACAGATATAGCTTTGGAAAAAGAGATACTGACAATCCGTAGAATAGATGGAACTGCTATTGTATCTGTGTACTATGAATTATTCAATCCTGGCGATGAAAAAGAAGTTATTGTTGGTTTTGAAGCCGATAATTCGAGTTTTCCTGCAAATGTGCATCCTAAAAATGGTGGACATCCATACATTGAAAATTTTAATGTTAATGTAAACGGGAAACAATTAAAGCATACAATCGCATACCTTTTAAATGATGAATCATTACCTGCAAACAAAAGATCAATAGCACTTCCAAAGCTCATCAAGTACATTGATAAAGACCCTGAAGGTGCTTCTTTTACCTATGTGTATTCTTTTAAAGTCAAATTTAAAAAAGGACATAATATCATTAAACATGATTATGAATATCAAATGAGTAGTTCAATTGGAATGGTGTTTGGTTTTGACTATAAACTCACTCCTGCAAATCGATGGGCAAATGGACAGATTGATGATTTTACCCTTATCCTTGATTTAGGAGAATATGTTGGAATAAATCTGAATATGTATGGGATTGCAGATAAGAATTTGGTTTTTACTGGTAGTGGACATTATGGTAGGCCTAATGCCCCCGAAAACACTAATCATAAAGAAAATGTGTTTATCGAAAGTGGACAATTGATTTTTCATGCAAAGGATTATCATCCCGAAGAAGAGTTAACGTTTGATTGTCCTGATTTCTATTTTGATTATAATTCTGATAATGACCAGAGAACACTCACATCAATTCCATATTCGGTAATTGCTCAAGAACAAATTTACTTTGAAGATTTATCTCCTTTTGATAAAAAGATCTTTGAAAATCTTCAACTTGCCAGAGATGGGTATATTTTTCCTGATAAATCTTTATATGAGTATTTCATGAAAAACACTTCGTGGTATATTCCTGATCCAGAGTACAAGCCACAGTAAAGATGTCATAGCCATTGATATTTGCAGTATTAGCATTATAAAATCTGAAATTGTTCTAACTATGATTGCATTGATTGTCATACAGACTGCATCCACGGTAGAATGAACTCATCCCGCCCTGGTTTTCGAGCGCAGACGAGAAACGGCCACCCCTCTGACTCGAGGGGAATGAAAGTCATGAATTGTACACCGAGCGGAGCTGAGGTCTGTACCCCGAGCGAAGACGAGGGGTACATTTACACTTGAGATTATCGTCTCGGCTTCGCTCGACGAACAGTTTAAGCATGAGGGGAATATATAAACAAATGCCCCACATTTCTGTGAGGCATTGCATCATTTGATGATGAGTTTTTCTTGTAGTATATCTTCCGGTACGCGATAGACATGTTTGACGAGACGGAGCTTTTCGAGTATCCAGATGATATAGCCGGAAAGATCGAATTGCCACCAAGCCAGACCATGAAATGCCGAGCGGGGAAATGCATGATGATTATTATGCCAGCCTTCGCCCATGGCAAGAATGCCAACAAGGAAATTATTCTTTGATGCATCATCTGTCTTAAACATCTTCCCGCCGAAAATATGACAGATGGAATTCACGCTCCATGTGAAATTCAATGCAAGAAATAATCGTACAAAACCTCCCCAAAGCAAACCATTGAGTCCGCCGATGAGGAATGGGATGAGTAAACCAAGCATGGACCAAGCAAAGAATGTGGCATCAAAAAAGGTGACCATCTTATCCTGCTGAAATTTCTTGCCAAAGGTTTGTCTTGCCTGAAAATGCACTTCGGGATTCATCGTGAAAATCCATCCACAATGCGCATGAAGCCACCCTTGGAATGTCGGACTATGTGGATCATCCTCAACATCCGTATTTGCATGATGCTTCAAATGTATGCTCGCCCATGTGGAAGGCGCTCCTTGCAAAGCCATTGAACCAAGCATGAGTAAAATGAATTTCACAGTAGGATTCGCCGTGAAACTCTGATGCACAAGCATGCGATGAAAACCAAGAGTAATACCAAGCTCGGTCAAAATCGTGAGCGATATACAGAGAATCACATCCTGCCAAGAAATAAAGCCCTGAAAGGCCAAAATAATGGCTGTGACTGTTCCCAAACCGGGTAAAACAATCAACATCAAGAAATATAAGATCACCTGTAATTGGTGAGAATAGGGTTTATTCACGGATTTGTCCAAAATAATGCTACATCATGGTGAAAACTTCCTGCTTTTGAAGCATTGAAGCGGGTCTGATACATATTCCGTATTTTTGCAGTGGGTTTTTGTCCGATAAGGTGCTGCAATCTGCATCAGACATTCAAATATACGGACTTGACACATTGCACAATCATCCCTTCCCTTTCACGGGTTTCGGGATCTTTTCACGGAAGGACTTCACTCTATGTGCGGAATCGTTGGATATATCGGTCATCAAAAAGCTTCAGACATCATCATCAATGGATTGAAACTCCTCGAATATCGTGGATATGATTCCGCCGGCATCGTTACGAATGAGTCAGGACATCTCCTGATTCAGAAGAAAGCGGGCAAAGTGAAAGACCTCGAAAAGAAACTTGATCTCGGCGCAATGCTGAGCAATATCGGGATTGGTCATACACGCTGGGCCACACATGGCGAACCCAATGATGTGAATGCGCATCCGCATACTGATAGCACCGGCAAAATCGCGCTCGTGCATAATGGCATAATCGAAAATTATACAGCACTCCGCAAAAAACTCATCAAGGATGGCTATTCTTTCAGTTCAGAAACAGATTCCGAAGTACTCGCCGTTTTCATTGGTTCTCTCTATACGAATGGGAATGATCTCGAAACTTCCGTGCGACTTGCACTTAATGAAGTGGAAGGTACTTTCGGCATTTGCGTGATGAGCTCCGATGATCCCAACACAATGATCGCAGCCCGTCGTGGAAGTCCAATCGTTGTGGGCATTGGAGATGGCGAATTCATCGTGGCTTCCGATGCATCGGCAATCATACAGCATACAAGACAAGTGATTTATTTGGCCGATAATGAAATGGCGGTTATTTCTCGACATGGCGTGACCACGAAAACAATTGACAATGTGATCACGGATGAGCAAATCGAACAAATCGAATTTGACTTGGATGCGATTGAAAAGGGTGGTTATAATCATTTCATGCTCAAGGAAATCTATGAGCAACCTTCCACTTTCCGCGATGCATTACGTGGTCGTTTACTCACCGAAGAAGGCAATGTCAAACTTGGTGGCTTGAACCCAGTCTCAAAAGAATTGCGCAATGCGCGCAGAATCATCATCCTTGCTTGTGGTACTTCATGGCATGCCGGACTCGTCGGTGAATACATGATCGAACGCCTTGCGCAAATTCCCGTGGAAGTGGAATATGCCTCGGAATTCCGCTATCGCACACCAATCATTTATCCTGATGATGTGATCATCGCAGTATCTCAAAGCGGTGAAACCGCTGATACTTTGGCGGCATTGAAAGAAGCTCACTTGAAAGGCGCAACCGTACTCGGAATCGTGAATGTTGTTGGAAGCTCGATCGCGCGTGAGACACATGCGGGCGTATATTCTCATGCTGGACCCGAAATCGGCGTGGCTTCAACCAAAGCATTCACTTCCCAACTTGCTGTATTGTCGCTCCTGGCTTTGCATCTTGGAAGAATGAATAAAGTATCTTCCATCGAAGGCAAAAGAATTGCCGAAGCTCTCGATTCCATTCCATCGAAAATCGAAGAAATCCTCAAGCAGGAAAATACCATCAGAGAAATCGCCGAAGAATATCAAGATGCTCGCAATTTCTTGTATTTGGGTCGCGGCTATAATTTCCCCGTTGCTCTCGAAGGCGCTTTGAAATTAAAAGAGATTTCCTATATCCATGCCGAAGGATATCCCGCTGCGGAAATGAAGCATGGTCCGATTGCACTCATGGATGAAAATATGCCCGTGGTATTCATCGCAACCAAAGATGATATTTATGATAAAGTGATTTCCAATATACAGGAAGTCCGTGCGCGCAAAGGGAAAGTCATTGCCATCGCAACCGAAGGCGATACCCATATTGAATCCGTTGCGAATCATGTGATTTATATTCCCGACACGCTTCCCATGCTCACCCCGGCATTGGCAGTTATCCCTCTCCAATTATTGGCCTATCATATAGCAGTTCTTCGCGGATGCGATGTTGACAAACCACGCAATTTGGCCAAGTCAGTCACCGTGGAGTAGTATGTTGGGTCGGAGTTTGGTAGTGAGGCTGGAAAATATGTCTCGGTGGTTTTATTAGACTTTTGTCGTAGGCTGTTTTTATCACTTTTATCTTCCCCAGCGGTGAAGACATTTTTGAACTATTTGCGTGAGCATAAACAGAGGATTTCGAAGAAACATTTTGGATCGCAGGATAATACGCCATGAGTTCATGCTAATTATGCCGATTGGAACTGTGCAAGTTCTTATTTTGTCATAGATTTTTCAGTTGAGTAGCACAGAATATTCCAATGATTCAGTCAATTCTCGATATCAGTGTTCAAGATAAAGTGTGTTTGGTCCGCGTGGATTTCAATGTTCCCATCGATGAACATGGAATCATCAGCGATGATAAGCGCATTCGTGAATCACTTCCAACAATCAATGCCCTTCTGAAACAAGGTGCGAAAGTGGTGTTAATGTCGCATCTCGGTAGACCCAAAGGCATAGTAAATGCAAAGTATTCACTCGAAGTGGTCGCCAAACATCTTGCCACTCTTGTCTCTGCTCCCGTACACTTTACATCTGCATGCATCGGCGAGATTCCTGCGACAGCAATTGCATCCATGAATGCAGGCGAAATCTTGGTTCTTGAAAATTTGCGTTTTCATGCAGAAGAAGAAAACAATGATGCGGGATTTGCCAAAGCATTGGCTTCTCTCGGGGATGTCTATGTGAATGATGCCTTCGGAACCGCTCACAGAGCGCATGCTTCAACAGCCGGCATTGCGGAATTCATGCCTGTTAAAGCGGCAGGACTTCTCATGCTGAAGGAATTGCAATATCTTGGCAATGCGGTGAATACTCCAGAGCGACCCTTTGTGGTCATTCTCGGTGGTTCAAAAGTCTCCGGTAAAATTGATGTCATCAATGCCCTGCTCCCCAAATGCGATCATATTCTCATTGGTGGCGGCATGATGTTCACATTCCTGAAAGCAAAAGGTTATGAAGTCGGCTCTTCCTTGATCGAAGAAGATCGCATCGAAATAGCAAAATCATTACTTGAAAGCGAATTTGCTTCCAAAATCGTCTTACCACGCGATTGCATCATTGCGGATGCTTTTTCAGGCGAAGCAAATACACAGCATTCCTCATGTGAGTCGATTCCGAGTGATTGGATGGGACTCGATATAGGACCCGAAACCATCGCGGAATTCTCATCCATCATTGACAATGCGCGAACAATTCTCTGGAATGGTCCGATGGGTGTATTTGAAATTCCCGCATTTGCGCATGGAACAAAAGCGATTGCTGAATCCTTGGCACAAGTCACACAATCAGGTGCCATCACGATTGTCGGTGGTGGAGATTCCGCTTCGGCGATTTCCGGAATGGGTCTCGCAGATGCAGTCAGCCATGTATCAACGGGTGGAGGCGCTTCACTCGAATTTTTGGAAGGTACGACACTTCCGGGCATTCAAGCCCTGGAATTGTTATTCTTACGGAGTCTATGACTTATTATCAAAATAATCGCGGAATGGGTTTTTCCCTCTTTCCACCAATGCTAAAATTATTGCTCATTTTGAATGGTGCGATTTTTCTGCTGGACTCTGTCATTTTTGAAATGCTCGCTTTCAATGGTGTCTCGCTCTCTTCCTATATCATGGAATATTTTGCATTGTACCCGATTCAAAGCGGACTCTTCTGGCCATGGCAATTGATTTCCTATCAATTCCTACATGCGGGATTTTCTCATATCTTCTTCAATCTTCTCGCATTGTGGATGTTTGGTGCTGAACTTGAAATGATTTGGGGTAGCAGAAGATTCATCACCTATTATCTGATTGCGGGAATGGGTGGCGGACTTGTTCATTTGGGCATGCAAATGCTTCCCGGCTTTGAAGGCGCGCCCACCATCGGCGCTTCGGGTGCGGTGATGGGCATTTTGCTTGGCTTCGGACTCACCTTCCCGGATCGACCCGTCATGATGTTTCCTTTGTTCATCCCAATTCCGGCAAAGTATTTTGTCTTGATTTATGCCGGCATTGATCTTTTCTCAGGACTCTTCTCAACTAATTCCGGCGTTGCACATTTCGCTCATTTGGGTGGTGCATTTTTTGGATATATCATGCTTAAACATGGCGATGATTTAAAGATTTATGCGCTGGTTGACAAAATATTCGGTCGCTCAAAACAGCAATCAAGTTATAGTAATATCATTGATTATCCATTTGAAAAAACCTATGTTGAAGTCGTAGAAGAAGTGAAACCACCCGAGCCGAAAGGCACGATAACAGGTGTATTCATGGATGGACGAGAAATCACGACTGAAGAAATCGACATCATACTTGAAAAAATCACAGCAAAGGGTTTTGCGAACTTGACCGAACAAGAAAAACGCATACTCTATGAAGTCTCAAAGAAACTTGATTAAATCTCGGAACATTTGACCCATACCAATGGTTAACATTCAATATCTTATTGGCTAAAACGCATGAATCTCCCCATCCTTGAAAATCAAACAGAATCTCCTTATGTGGTGCGACCTTTCCGCAGAAGAATAAGTCGTCAAGTGATGGTCGGCTCCGTTCCTGTCGGTGGCAATGCCCCGATCAGCGTGCAAACCATGACAAAAACCAAGACTGCGGATGTGAATGCAACCGTTAAGCAAATTCAGAGATGTCAGGAAGCAGGCGTGGACATCGTTCGCGTCACCGTGAATGACAAAGAAGCTGCCGAAGCAATTGCTGATATCGTCAAGCGCACAACGATTCCAATTGTAGCAGATATTCATTTCAATCACATTTTTGCACTGAAAGCGATTGAAGCAGGTGTTGCGAAAGTGCGCATCAATCCCGGTAATATCGGCTCGAGAGATCGCATCAAAGAAGTGCTCACAAAAGCGAAAGAGCGTGGAACTCCTATCAGAGTGGGCGTGAATTCAGGTTCACTGGAAGAAGATATTCTCGATAAACACGGTTATCCAACTCCCGAAGCACTCTTTGAAAGCGCTATGCGTCATGCGGAAATCGCGGCAGAATTCGGTGTGGATGATGTGATTCTTTCCGTAAAATCCACTGATGTTCGCCTCATGATTGAAGCATATCGCATGCTTGCCGAGAAGACAGATTTTCCTTTGCATCTTGGTGTGACCGAAGCTGGTACTTCTCGTGTTGGAACAATCAAATCTTCTGTCGGTATTGGCACATTACTCGCAGAAGGAATCGGTGATACGATTCGTGTTTCTCTCACTGATGAACCCGAAAAAGAAGTAGAAGTTGGAAAAGAAATCTTGCGCTCACTTGGTTTGACCCAAAGATCCGTTGAGATTATTTCTTGTCCGACATGCGGAAGACTCGAAGTGGATTTATTCAAGATCACGGGTGAAATCGAAGAGCGACTAAAAGGAGTGAAAAAACCGGTGAAAATTGCTCTCTTGGGTTGCGTCGTGAATGGTCCGGGTGAAGCCAGCGAGGCGGACATAGGAATTGCTGCAGGCAAAGGCGTTGGTATTCTTTATCGCAAAGGCGAGGTCGTTCGACGCGTCAAAGAAGAAGAAATCATTGATGCCGTAGTGCAAGAAGTTATGGACTTTGTGCCTGAAGAACAGCAATAAAAATAAACTTTGGACAGTACACAAAAATGCCATAAATTACATATGAGTTGAGTGGCTATCTCTCCCCTGAGAGCCACGCGCGATGCTCACACCTGGAATTCCACATTCCGGGTTTTTTTTTGCCCACAAGTGCAGAATTATTTGAGTGAACCGATGATGACCGGCTTTTCGCTTGCACATGCCCGGATGATTTCATCCACATATTCGGGTGCAACTGCGATGATCATACCGATACCGAGATTAAATGCCTTGCGCATTTCTTCATCAATGATGGAACCGGCTTGTTGAATGATCGAGAAAATCGGGGGGATGGTCCAGCTTGACCAATCGATATGCAATTCCAAACCTTCGGGTACAATGCGTTTTGTATTCCCTACAATGCCACCACCCGTGATATGTGACAAAGCTTTGATATTTCCTTTGTCAATCAAAGGAAGCAGAAGAGTTGCATAGGAGCGATGCACCGCAAGCAATGCCTCACTCAATGTTCCGCCGAGTTCATCAATATGTTGATTCACATCATATTTCGGAAACAAAGCGGCTCTCGCGAGAGAATATCCATTCGTGTGCAAACCTGTTGAAGCCAATCCAATCAATATATCACCTTTGGCAAGCGTTTTATGCGGGAGGATTTTTGGTTTGTCCACCACGCCGACAATAGTGCCGGCCATGTCATATTCACCTTCTGCATACATCGAAGGCATTTCTGCAGTTTCGCCACCAATGAGCGCGCAACCATTTTGCTCGCATGCAAGTGCCAACCCTTTGATCACTTCAGTAGCAATATCCGGTTTCAATGCACCAGTTGCGAAATAGTCTAAAAAGAAGAGTGGTTTTGCTCCACAGGCTAGAATATCATTCACGCAATGATTCACGAGATCTTGGCCTACAGTCCCATGAATACCGGTCGTGAATGCAATCTTTAATTTTGTTCCAACACCATCCGTACTTGCCACGAGGACGGGATGTTCAAGTTCCGGAAATCGACCATCATATAATCCACCAAATAACCCGATATCAGTCAATACAGCCGGAGAAAAAGTTCGGCGAATATAGGGCTTGATTGCATCAACTGTTTTGTCTCCGGCTATAATGTTTACGCCGGAAGATGAATAGGTCAACATGGCAATGTATATGATTAGATAAAAAAAAGGCAGGTACACGATTGCTGTGATACCTGCCGATAAAAAGTCTGGTATGTGGTATCAGCTTGTTTTTTGACGAATCTTACGCTCACTCATGCCACGAAGATAATACAACTTGGCTCTGCGAACGCTACCACGCTTCACGACATCAATATTGGAAATGATAGGTGAGCACAGTGGGAAAATACGCTCAACACCTACACCATTGGAAATCTTGCGAACGCGGAAAGTTGCATTGATTCCTGAGCCACGGCGAGCAATGACGATACCTTGGAAATTCTGAACGCGCTCTTTTTCACCTTCAATAACGCGAACAGCAATATTTACGGTATCACCGGGACGAAAATCAGGCATGATGAATGAGCCGGATTCATTCTTTTGATTCCGAACTTCATGGGCGGCCTGCACATATTTTTGCTCAACGAGCTGGACCTTCAATGACATTGTATTCTCCTTAACGCAGATTTCTTTCAATAGAGAACACTAATCTAAGGAAAAGTATTGTGTCGGCAAACAAGAAATTCGGCCTAAATCAGCCGAAATTCATGAAATCGTGGAAAAACTGGGGAAAATTACCCATAAATTTAATTCCACAGCTCATGATTCTGTGGTAATTTTGTGGACTTAAGCTATGTCAAACTGATGCTCTGCATCAGGTATTCGCCACCAATTTCAGACTTACTCAGGAGCTTCCCCATGATTATCGGCGTTCCACGCGAAATCAAGCCGAATGAGAATCGCGTCGCACTCACTCCCGGCGGTGCAGAATTATTGATCGCAAACAAACATGCAGTCATTATTGAAAAAGATGCCGGAGTCGGTAGCGGTTTTTCTGATGACATGTATATCAAAGCTGGTGCAAAAATCATCCCGACCGCGGCAGAAGTCTATGGTCAGGCAGAGATGATCATGAAGGTGAAAGAGCCTATCGCACCGGAATATGGACTCATCAAAGAGAATCAAGTACTCTTCACATATTTCCATTTTGCCGCTTCCCGTGAACTCACAGAAGCAATGGTAAAAGCAAAAGCAATTTGTATTGCCTATGAAACAGTGATGAAGTCAGACAATTCTCTTCCACTCCTTATTCCAATGAGTGAAGTTGCCGGAAGAATGGCTCCGCAAGAAGGAGCAAAATATCTTGAGCGTACCATGGGTGGTCGCGGTGTATTGCTCGGAGGTGTTCCCGGCACTGAGCCTGCGAATGTATTGGTACTCGGTGGTGGTATTGTTGGAACAAATGCAGCAAAGATTGCAGCAGGATTTGGTGCAAAAGTCACCATCATGGATAATAATCTGTATCGTCTACGCTATTTGGATGATGTGATGGCTAAGAATGTGATGACCGTGATGTCCACTCCGGACAATATTCGTCGTCATGCTCAGCAAGCCGATCTCGTGATTGGTGCAGTATTGATTGCAGGAGCAAAAGCTCCTCATTTGATTACTAAAGACATGCTCTCGACCATGAAGCCGGGTGCTGTAGTGGTTGATGTTTCAGTTGATCAAGGTGGTTGCATCGAAACATGCAAACCAACGACGCATGAAAATCCGACCTATGTCGTGGACGGCATCCTGCATTATTGCGTTGCCAATATGCCCGGCGCTGTTCCTTATACATCAACGATTGCTCTTACAAATGCAACTCTTCCTTATGCTGTGCAACTTGCAAACAAAGGATGGGAGAAAGCATGTTCAGATAATCACGAGTTGTACTATGGCGTGAATACTGTTAGCGGAACAATCGTTTATCAAGCGGTTGCAGAGGCCTTCGACATGCCGTATAGCGAACTGAAACTCTGAAAGTGAATTATTCTTTCATGAAGGGTGTTTGCTCATGCATTCACCCTTTTTTTATCGGACATTATGTCACTTTGTGCAATTCCATCAGCCCAAATCATTCCTGATGAAAGCATTTTCTCAGGATATGAATCATCGCATCCGTTGACGGTAAAGCATTTCAAAGAAATGCAAGATGGTACCTATTGGTTTCAGCGTCTTTTGACTATTGAATCTTCATTCATGAGAAATGTGAATGAACGTTCTAAAAAAGTCATCGCGCATGTTCAGAAGGTAGAAGGCGAAAAAGAATTCGACATTGTCTATGGGGGCGGCGGACTTGCAATCATACATGCCGCTTTGATGGCAAAAGTGTATGGTTATTCGGTTTGTTTATTCGACAAATTCGGGGTGGGGATCACACATCGCGATTGGAATATCAGCTATCAGGAATTACTCGTTTTATGTGATTGCGGACTCTTCACCGAAGAACAATTGCAATCATTCATCACATGCACATATCGTAGTGGTTTTGTGAAATTCCATGATGCGAATTCTGCGATCAAGACTCCACATTTGTGGATGGACCATGTACTCGATAATGCCCTTGATGCAAATGCACTACTTTCTGCCGCAAGAGACATTGTGCTTTCGCATGGTGGGACAATTCTCGATAATGCACACTTCGAATCAATCATAGTTGATGGAAGAATGGCTCATGTAACAATCAAAGAACATGGCATTGAACGTATAATCAACACATCACTCTTTATTGATGGCATGGGTGCATTTTCTCCGATTGCCAAATCACTGAATCCTAATGCGCCGTTCACACATTGCTGTCCGACAGTTGGTACGATTTCATCAGGTTTCAAAACAGGCACCGGAGAGCGAGAAGTTGATTTCAGTGTCGGCGAAATTCTCGTCACGAATGAAGACATGCTCCCCGATGGCAGACAACTCATTTGGGAAGGTTTTCCCAGCTCGAATGATCGCTTTGTCACTTATCTCTTTTTCTATGATGCGATTGATTCCCCATCCGATAAATCACTTCTGAATTTATATGAATTGTTCTTCGAGAAACTTTCTTCATATAAAGAACCGGGCGAGCATTTTGATATCGGTAGACCGCTTTTCGGCATCATCCCTTCTTATTCACATAAGGGATTTGGTAATGCTCGTATTTCCGCTGATGACAATATTCTCTGCATTGGTGATGCAGCAGCACTCAGCTCACCGCTTTCCTATTGCGGATTCGGATCATTTGTTCGTAATCTTCCGCGCACGACAAAAGCACTGCATCAAGCTATGCAGGCAAACAACCTCACGGCTGCATCACTCAAAACGATTAATGCATTTGAATCACGCGTTGCAATCATGTCTAATTTTGCAGCATTCCTTCAAGGCAAAAAGGGTCAACCCGCAAATACTGTGAATGAAACAATGAATCTCTTCATGGATGTGCTTGCTCATTTACCGAATCATATTGCTCAAGAAGTGTTTCGAGATACAATGCAATGGGAATCGTATAATATCATGATGAGCACGGTGCCGAAAAGACATCCAATGTCCTATAAGATGTTGATTCGCACGCATGGTATTTGGGGATTGCTCAGATGGGTTTTGAATTTTGTAGGATTCACCCTCAGTGAAAAAAGGCGGAAGTCTTAACGAAGAATCACTTGTGAAGCATGGACATAGGGCTCTTCGCCACCATGCACATGACCAAATACTGAAATCTCAATTCCTTCTTTCAAACTAGGCAATGGATCTTTGCCTGTATATTCCACTTTGAAGATTGTACCTTGTTGATCTTTCGCATGAAAATGTCCTTCATGATGTTGATGTCCATCATTTTCAACAATGGTACAAACGGCATCAATTTTTAATTTCTGTGCTTGCTCCACATCCGATGATTGTTCACTCATATTCATTGCAGTAGAAAAACTCACTGATTGCAAAGCACCGAATTGCATGGCATACCAAAAGGTGAATGGAAGAAGAAGTATCAATGCTATGAGAATAATGCGCTTTTGCATAGGTGATCGTTGATTATATACCGGATTTGCGTAGCTGTTCGGCATTGCCTTCATATTTTGAAGGACATTTCGTAAGGATTTCATATGCAATGAATTGTTGATCTTCAAAAAGACCTTTCACCACGATGCTTTCCGCGATATCGAAATTATTCGGTCTTGCTCCCTGATACTCAACTTGTATTTCTTCACCTTTTTCATCCTTCATCGTGAAAGTAAAGAGATTCCGCCCTGCATCATAATTGGATCCTTTATCACGAACCCATGTTCCCTTTACCTGCATTTTTTTCCCGGTCTCACGTGCAGCTTCAATCGTTCCATATGCAATTTTACTGGAATCTAATACGGTGATGCCGATGACTAAAAATGCCAAACTTATGATCATGCCGATGATATATCGCTTTTTCATTTCAATTCCTTTTACTTGATATGTTGCTCAAGTTGTTTGACCGAACCATCCAATCTATTGACATAGAATGCGAGCCCAAGCCAGATCACGAGGGCGATGATCAGAACAACATAAATGGCATTGTGTTCAAAAAATGACATCATATACGCGATTCCTTATGAAGCATGCGAGATTGAAATTCTCTTCCTGCAAGACGAATCCGGGAAGCAAGATTAAGTAACCAGAAATACAGCATCGTGAATGAACAAAATGCCATGCTGAGAATGATTTGCTTAAGAATATCGAGCGTACCGGCTTGCTGACTCAAGACCGGTCCTGCATTTGAATCATCAGCCGAGCCGGGATGAAGTCCTCCATAAATGCGAGGCGCAACATAAATGAAAAACACTGCCGCAATCGCACCGATGATGGCATAGACCGAGGAGAGTCGTGCTCTTGTATGCTCTTGTTCGATTGCTGATCTCAAAATGAAATAAGCAGCATAAATCAATAATAGTACAAATATCGATGTCTCTCGAGGGTCCCAATTCCAGAATGAACCCCAATTGAATTTAGCCCAGATCGCACCCGATACCGTTGCAAGTATGCAAAATACCGTGCCCAATGCGGCAGATGAAGATGCAATGATATCAAGTCGTGGTGATGGATTTTTGAGATAGCGAATGGACATGATCATCGAGACGATATAAGCCAAAAATGCAATCCATGACATTGGAACATGGAAATACAAAATGCGTGCTCTCTCTTCAAGGCCAACGATATATGGTAGTGTAATGAAGGGGTCAATGTGAATGATGCTTGATAATCTCAATTCCGCATCGGAATTCCCACGCTTCATGTGTGCAATGATTGGTTTGCCATTACCCAATCCATCAAGCGAAGTTGCGGTCAATCGAAGCATGAACATTCGTTCTTTCCCTTGCACCGGTATAAGCCATTCACCTGTTGCTTGCTTCTCTGCTTTTGAAGCATCAATTGTACAAAGAACAGGTATGTCTTTTTGCAATCCCATGCGATGGACCAATGCGACATCTTCCGGTGTTCCGGCAATGCGTGGAAACAAAGCCAAGAAAACCATGCTTGACATCAATGTGATGAGTATGAGGCGCATCCATAATGGTCGTGGTTTGAGCAATCCGGGATATACACCCCACAGGATGCCAAGTATGAAACCAATGGATAAAATGAGAGCTTTCATGCATTCAAATGTTTGTGAAGTCCAAATTTACTTTTTTGATGATATATGACCACTACTGTTTCCATGGATTGGAAGCCCAAACAGAAAATTCGGGGATCATGGCCCGATCATCTAGCTCTAAAATGGACTTGATCATATAGGCGATTTCCTGAGAACGAAGTTTATTGTCGGCAGCGATACGCTCAATTCGCTCTTCGGAATTGAAAGCAGTCGCAACTTCACTTGGATTCACCTGCATCACCCGAATGGAATGTTTTCGAAGTTCATGTTGCCAACTTTCTGTCATGGCTCTAAGAGCAAATTTACTTGCAGCATAAATGCCACCACGCTCAAAACCTCGAAGCGAAGCTGTTGAACCGATATTTATGATTGTTCCGCTTTGTTGATTTATGAAGATTCCCGCGGCCTTTTGCGCCATCAATGCCGGTCCAAACACATTCGTGCGAAAAATTTGCTCATACTGATCCAATGTTGCATCAAGAAGAGTTGGAAAAGCTCCTAATCCCGCATTATTGATGAGTACATCGAGTCCGCCTGCATGGGCAAGAAATTCTTGATATGTTCTGTCTATGTCTTCAGATTTTGTGACATCGGCAACAATTGGAAATGCACCCGAATATGCAGCTGCTACGTTCAAACGACTTGCATCTCTTCCCGTGATACCGACTTCAGCGCCTGCATCAACAAGGCATTTTGCTGTTTCTTTGCCAATGCCTAGTGAACCACCGGTGATGAGAATATTACTTCCTTGAAGTTTCACGATGATGTCCTTTCAGTTCGAATTGATCGTGGATTTACGGTGAATTGTAATGAATGAAATGCTTCCTCACCAAGATATTTCAATTTGAGTGATCCAAGGAAACCAATCATTGCAGCATTGTCCATGCAATAGGAAAGCTTTGGTAGAAACACATTGACAGGTCTTTTTAGTGATGCACCATGCAATGCCTCGCGTAGACGAGAATTTGCGGAGACACCTCCTGCAACGATGATGTTCTTGATGCGATGTTCTTTGGATGCTCGAAGAAGTTTATGAATCAACACTTCAATGATGGCTTCCTGAACCGAAGCACAAATATCTCGCATGATGGATTGATCTGTGATGCCCTGTGGAAATTCTCTCTGGAGAAAATATCTCACTGATGTTTTTAGTCCTGAAAAACTAAAATCATAGTGTTGTTCATGCATCAATGCTCTCGGGAATACATATGCCCTCGGATTGCCCCCCTTGGCGAGTGCATCAATGCGGGGCCCGGCAGGATAACCAAGTCCAAGCATTTTACCAATTTTGTCGAATGCCTCTCCAGCAGCATCATCCTTTGTACTGCCAAGGATGATTTCATCACCGAAAGATCTTACAAGAAATATGCTGGTATGCCCACCACTGACAATCAAGGCAATGAATGGGAAATCACATTCGGCATGCTCTATCATGCCGCTATAGATATGTCCTTCAATATGATGAACCGGAATCACAGGAATTTCCAATTTCAATCCGAGTCCTTTTGCAAATGATGAACCGACAAGTAATGCACCGGCGAGTCCCGGCTGTGTGGTCACGGCAATCGAAGTGAGATCATGATATTCTTTTCCGGATTCGTTCATAGCTTTATCCACTATAAGCGAGATCGCTTGCAAATGGGCTCTGGATGCTAGTTCCGGAATCACGCCACCATATTGTTCATGAATTGTTTGTGATGAAATCACATTGCTGAGTACTGCACCATTATGAATGATGGCTGCCGATGTTTCATCGCATGAACTTTCTATTGCAAGTATGATACGATCCATCATTACATCTCCACGACCGTGACGCCTTCTCCGCCTTCAGGGATGGTGCCATTTCTGAATGAGCGGACAGCGGGATGTGATGACAATTGCTCATGAATGGCTTTCCGCAATGCTCCCGTGCCTTTTCCATGAATGATGGTCACCAATGTTATATTGGAAAGAATGGCATCTGAGAGTAATCGCTCAACATCTTTGCATGCTTCATCAGCACGATATCCACGAAGATCTATGCTTGTTTTTACATCGAGCTTTAGCACTGTAGACATGGATTTCTGCGAATACTCAGCTTTACGTTTATCGGCGCGATTTGCTTTTTTGAGTTGTGACAATTGCGTTTTGAACTTGATGCCATTAAACTCCACGACAGCCGAACCCGCTTCTTGATCCATCGTGATGATAATACCAACATCACGAATATTATCTCCAATGATAACCGAATCACCCATGGAAAATCCATCGGATTGATTTCGATCAGTTTTTTCTGCATGATGCAATTTCTTGGTGAGTTCCTGTTTTACTGCATCATACTGTTTGCGTATATCACCCACATCTTTTTGCTGCTCACGAATTTCCTTGATGGTTTGCTCAATCAAACCATTTGCCTGAGCAAGAACTTCCTTTGCTTCATTTCTGGCGGATTGCAAATATTCTGCTTTCTTCTTCTTGATGTCCGATGCTTTGAGTTCATATTCTTCACGTAAAGCCTGTGCTTTGGAAAATTCCATTCTTGCGGCTTTCAATGATTCTTCTGCCTGCACTCTGAACGCCTGCAATGAAGCAATGCTTTGTTCTAGCTCCGAATGCTTATCACCGAGATATTCACGAGCTTTATCCATCACACCACTAGACATGCCGATGGAGTTCGCAAGAGCAAATGCATAACTGTTGCCGGGAATGCCGGATAGAAATGTATAGGTGGGCACAAGATGCACGGGATCAAATTCCATTGAAGCATTGAGCAATTCTTTATGATTGAGCGCATAACTTTTGAGGGAAGATTGATGAGTAGTGACGATGAACATTGCTTTATGCTCTATGCAATGATCGAGTATGGCAGAGGCCAATGCGCTTCCCTCCTGCGGATCAGTACCTGAGCAAATTTCATCTATCAAGATAAGAGATGCATCGTCAGCGTGATCGACGATGTCTTTGAGTCTCATCACTTGGGATGAAAATGTACTCAAATTATGTTCGATGGATTGATGATCGCCAATTGCACAAAAAAGAGATTTCGGACTTGTAAGACATTCCCCAAGTGGAAAAATTCCCGACAAAGCCATGGCGATATTGAGTCCGATGCTTTTCAGTGCAACTGTCTTCCCGCCAGCATTCGGTCCGGAAATGAGATGTCCCAAAATGCCGGATCCAAATTCAATTGAAAGCGGAATTGGTTTTTTCCCTTGTCTTGCAAAGAGCAAAGGGTGATAGACATGTCGTAACTCTATTTCCGAATCTTTGGTAATCACCGGCTTCATGCCATTCATGTCGAGTGCATATCGCGCCTTTGCAAATAGAGCATCAAAATGAGCAAGTACATCAGTCGAACCTAATATCAAAGCAGCTTCCGATGCAATCTCGGCAGTCAGCATCGTGAGTATGCGAATCATTTCCCTGCGTTCTTCACCAAGAAGCAAGGACAATTGATTATTCATTTCAACGATTTCTGATGGCTCTACAAATACGGTTGCTCCGGTATTAGAAACACCATGTATGATCCCCGGCATGGTTCGTTTTTCTGATGCACGCATCGGTAATACGAATCGACCTTCCCTTTGAGTGATGAATTCATCTGTTACCAAATCTTCAGCTGATACCTTTGAGAGGAGTTTATTGAGTCTTGAACGAAGCCGAGATGATGTTTCAACGATCTCTCTTCTGATATGCGAAAGTTCTTTGCTTGCAGTATCTCGAATAGCCCCCGTATCATCGATTGCATCTGTGATATGTTTTTCCAGAAAACGATTTTCATAAAACCCTTCACCGAATGTTGCCAATACCGGTGAAGTTTCAGCTTTATTCTTAAAATACGAAGCAAGAAATCTGCAAGCCCTCATGGCCTCACATATATCCAATAATTCCGAAGCATTTAAAAACCCTCCGGCAATCATTGATTTTTGAACGGCATTACGAATATCAGATATGCCCTCTGTTGGCAATATTTCTCCCCTTACCAACAAATCTCGTAATTCACCAATGCGATCATGCTCAAGCATAAGCCATGCAATGTCTTTGGATGGACGTGCATTCAAAATGAGTTCTTTGCCTAAGTCAGACAAAGCGGATTGCGCTATCAATTGTAGGACAATCGGGAATTCTAGCTCGCGCAAAGAATCCTCCATCAATCGATGTTTGGCTTGGGATGTGGGCAAAGAATCACTCATTGAATAGGAATTGAGATGAGACCGAAAAAAACAGCGTATTTTTGTCAAAATTACGGATTTGACCGCATTCGAAGGTCACAGGAACCACACCATAACATGCTTTGTTGGCATAACATTCCATAATCCCTGAAATATACCCCGACATGAGTCGTAACAAAACAATAAAATCGGAACACATTGTAAAATCCGATATACCTGAAGAACTCACTCATATTGCAATTCGAGGTGCGAGAGAGCATAATCTACGTAATATGTCATGTGATATTCCACGTGATGAATTGGTGGTAATCACGGGCATTTCGGGTTCGGGAAAATCTTCACTTGCATTCGACACTATCTATGCTGAAGGACAAAGACGATATGTTGAATGTCTTTCTGCTTATGCAAGGCAATTCCTTGGCATGATGAAAAAGCCGGATATCGACAGCATTGAAGGATTGTCTCCTGCAATTTCAATTGAACAAAAATCCATAGGCAATAGCCCGCGATCGACAGTTGGAACAGTAACTGAAGTCTATGATTATCTGCGTTTGCTCTTTGCAAAAATCGGTATTCAACATTGTGTGGATTGTGATATTCCAGTTCATAAGCAAACCACTGAACAATTGGTGAACATGCTGCTGACAAAACCAGCGGACATGCGAATCATGATTCTTGCACCGGTCGTTAAAGGCAGAAAAGGACATTATAAAGAACTCTTTGAGCAATTCAGGAAGCAAGGATATACTCGTGTTCGCATTGATGGTGAAATCACTGAGATTACAGAAGGAATGCAAGTCTCCAGATATCAGACTCATTCCATTGAACTCATGATCGATCGCCTGATGATCAATGCTGATGCTGAATCCAGACTGACCGAATCTCTTGAAATCGCGCTCAAATTAGGTGAGTCTGTCGTGATGATTCTCTCTGAAGAAAAATCAGGACAATGGAAAGAATCATTGTATTCAACCCTCAATACATGTCCTCAATGCGGAGCAGGCTATGATACGCTCGCCCCGAATGCATTTTCCTTCAACTCACCATTCGGCGCATGCGAAGATTGCGAAGGTTTGGGGATTGTTAGTGATTTCTCGGAAGATCTTCTCATACCCAATCCGAAACTTTCACTTGCCGAAGGTGCGATTGGACCACTGGGGAAAAAACGTAAAACGCAATTGTGGGATCAAATCATTCAACTATCGAAGCAATTACGATTTGACCTTACAATACCATATGAGGAATTACCCGAAAACATTCGCACGATACTCATGCATGGAAGTCGTGACACCGTAAAGATTCAAGTACCTGGAACACGATCCATGTTCACTGCGCAAGTTAGATTTTCGGGCATTATTCCACATTATCGTGAAATGTATCATCAAACTTCTTCTTCGGACATCAAACAAAAATTGGAACAGGTGATGAGCGATGTGGAATGTGATACATGTTCCGGTGGAAGACTCAAGAATACTTCGCTTGCAGTGAAAATTGATGGAAAAACTATTTCATATATCACAAAACTTGACATCACGCAAGGGATTGCCTATATGCAATCCTTAACAAAACGTTTATCCAAAAGAGAATTGATGATTGCTTCAGTGATTCTGAAGGAAATCATATCACGAATGGAATTTTTATTGAATGTCGGCTTGGATTATCTTTCGCTGGACAGATCTGCAAGAACATTGTCCGGAGGTGAATCTCAAAGGATTCGGCTTGCCTCTCAAATCGGATCACAATTGGTTGGCGTAACCTATGTGCTCGATGAACCCAGCATCGGTCTTCATCAACATGATAATGGAAAATTGATTCAATCACTCAAGCAATTACGTGACTTAGGCAATACGGTGCTAATCGTTGAGCATGATCGAGAAATGATCGAACAGGCAGATCATTTGATTGATATTGGGCCCGGTGCCGGTGTGCATGGAGGTACGATTGTCTATGAAGGTTCACCTGATGACATAAATGTATATACCAAAAAGAACACACTGAAATTTCCCGATTCTACTACTGCACGCTATCTCTCCGGAGAGGATGACATTGAATTACCGGATGAAAGAAGAAAAGGTAATGGGCATACTCTTACATTGAAGGAAGCTACAGGACATAATCTGAAAGGCATTGATGTTTCTATTCCTCTTGGAACATGGACTTGCATTACCGGAATGAGTGGAAGTGGTAAGTCCACACTCATGAATGACACATTATATCCAATACTCTCCCGACATTTTCATCATGCATTGATTTCTCCTCTTCCCTATGGATCCATCGAGGGTTTGGAGCATATCGACAAAGTTATAGAAATCGATCAAGCTCCAATTGGGAGAACTCCAAGAAGCAATCCCGTAACATATACAGGCGTGTTCACGCAAATTCGTGATTTCTTCACGCAACTTCCTGAGTCAAAAGTTCGCGGTTATAAGCAAGGTCGATTTTCATTCAATGTTCCCGGTGGTCGCTGTGAAGAATGCGAAGGAGCGGGAATGAAGAAAATCGAAATGAATTATCTGCCGGATGTCTATGTGAATTGCGATATGTGTGGCGGAAAGCGATATAACAATGAAACATTGCAGGTGAAGTACAAAGGAAAAACGATCGCAGATGTTCTTTCAATGACAATTGAAGAATCACTCGACTTTTTCAGTGAGCTATCTTCCATCAAGCGAAAACTGCAAACATTGCATGATGTGGGATTGGGATATATCACACTTGGTCAACAAGCACCTACATTATCCGGTGGCGAAGCTCAGCGCGTAAAACTCGCCACGGAACTTGCCAAAATATCAACCGGCAAAACACTCTATCTTTTGGATGAACCAACGACCGGTTTGCATTTTCAAGATATCACACATCTTGTTCGCATCATCAATAAATTGGTTGCGAAAGGCAATACTGTGATTGTGATCGAACATAATCTCGATATGGTTAAATGTGCCGATTGGGTGATTGATCTTGGACCATATGGCGGATCGGGTGGAGGAGAAATCGTGGCGGAAGGAACACCTGAGACTATCGCCAAACACAAAAAGAGCATCACCGGAACATATCTCAAAAAAGAACTTGAACGCAGCAAGCTCATTCAACAAAAAAGGATATCTCAACACTGAGATATCCTTTCATAAGCAATGCATGATTCAATCACACATCAAGATTCTTCACATACTGCGCATTCTTTTCGATGAATTCTCTTCTGGGCTCCACTTTATCACCCATCAATGTATCGAATACCAACGCTGCCTCCGCAGCATTTTCAATGCTGACTTGAAGGAGTGTGCGTGTGTCTGGATTCATGGTTGTTGACCACAATTGATCAGGATTCATCTCTCCAAGACCCTTGAATCGTTGAATATTTATACCATCGGCAGTGGTACTTTCAACTGTTTCGGGATTCACATCATCAGAGCCGGTTTTGTCTTTTCTGATGCGCTTGATGATTTCATCACGCTCTTGATCATTATATGCATAATATTCCTGCTTGCCTTTCTTCACTTTATAGAGTGGCGGCTGAGCGATGAACAATCGACCTGAATTGATGAGATCGCGCATATTGAGGAAAAAGAATGTCAAAAGCAATGTCCGAATATGAGAACCATCCACATCGGCATCGGCCATGAGAATAATTTTACCATAACGACTTTTTTCTGCATCAAAATCTTCTCCAAATCCCGCGCCAAGAGCAGCGATGATTGTTCTGATTTCTTCATTGTCCAAAATCTTGTTGATGCGCGCGCGATGCGTATTCAGAATCTTGCCACGAAGCGGCAGAATTGCTTGGAAGCGACGATCTCTTCCCTGCTTTGCCGAACCACCCGCTGAATCACCCTCGACGAGATAGATTTCAGTATCCTCTGCGGTTCGAAGTGAACAATCCGCAAGTTTGCCTGGGAGAGCTGAACTCTCGAGCGCATTTTGTCTGCGGACAAGTTCGCGCGATTTCTTTGCCGCCATTCTGGCTTCAGCGGCAAGCGTTGCTTTTTCTATGATTTTCTTGGCAAGCTTTGGATTTGCATCAAGAAACACTGAAAGACTTTCATTCACTACTTGGCGAACAATCCCTTCAACATCACCATTACCCAATTTGGTTTTTGTCTGACCTTCAAATTGAGGCTCTGCAACTTTCACGCTGATGATTGCCGTCAAACCTTCGCGAAAATCTTCACCGGTAAGTGCGGCTTTTGTGAGATTATTTGATGTAGCATAGGAATTGATAGTACGCGTCAGAGCGGAACGGAATCCGGAAACATGGGTTCCGCCCTCAATAGTATTGATATTATTGACATAAGAAAGCAATGTTTCGCTATAAGAATCATTGTATTCAAAACATACATCAACGATGGTATCTGCTCCAACATCGCTCTTACCGGAACCGGAAATGGAAACGGTTTCTGTCAATGCGGTCAGATGAGAATCGACATGGCGAACAAATTCTGAAAGTCCACCCGGATAATGATATTCTTCTGTTGTTGCATTTGCTTCATCAACCAATACCAAACTCACTTCGGGATTCAAGAATGCCAATTCACGTAAACGCTCAGCAACACGTGAAGCACGGAACTCCACGGTTTTGAAGATGGTATCATCAGGATAAAAACGTATCATCGTTCCGGTTTCTTTCGCTTTGCCGATTTCCTCGACGCCACTCACCGGATTTCCTCTGGAATATTCCTGCCTAAAGATTTTTCCTTCTCTCTTCACTGTGGCTTCAAGTTTTGTCGACAATGCATTGACGCAGGATACACCAACGCCATGCAAACCTCCTGAAACCTTATAGCTTCCCTTATCAAACTTTCCGCCTGCATGCAAAGTACAAAGCACAACTTCAAGTGTTGAAATTTTCTTGACAGGATGAGGTCCGGTAGGAATACCACGTCCATCATCTTGGACGGAGCAAGATCCATCACTATGAAGAGTTACGATGATCTTCTTGCAAAATCCTGCAAGTGCTTCATCAATTGAATTGTCTACCACTTCTTGAATCAAGTGATGCAATCCACGATCGCTGATATCCCCGATATACATCGCCGGCCTCATTCGAACAGCTTCGAGCCCCTCGAGTACCTTGATGCTATCTTCAGAGTATTGTTTTCCTTTGCTTTTGAGATTCTGTTCGTCTTGTGATTCTGCCATTGTACTTGGTAGTAGTTGTGAAGAAAATCGATCCCGCGCTGCAATGCGGTACGATAGAGTCAATCATTGAAAATTGATATGTAAAAATACGCAATTTTCATGAATGTTTTTCACTGAAAATTGCCTTATGTGCCATGTGGCCCGACTTTCGGAAGTGCTTGTTTTTTAAGGACATACGTATTAATCCATGATCGTATCTCCAGATTGCTTTCATGACGTCTCCCTGCAAGAATGTGATCGGCATTTTCATACATGATCAGTTTATAGGGATGACGGGCTTTTTGAAGAGCAATTCCAAGTCTGTAGGAGTGCATGGGGTCCACTCTTTTATCACCTGTTCCATGTAATACAAGCAAGGGAGTCGTCTTGCAGAGTTCTTGACAAAAGTACTCAGATGAACGCTTTAACTCCTCATCCGATCGTTCCTTGCTTTCATTTTGAAACTGTGCGAATGTTTTATAGATATATGAATCTTTTGGAATGGAATCAAATGTTGTGGGGGCACCGATCGTAACTGCCGCACGAAAATCGTGCATGGTTCGCAGCATCATGAGTGCCATCATTCCACCTCTGCTACCACCAATCAATCCAATGCGATCATGATCCACATAGGGAAGAGATTTCAAAAGAGGCAGCAAAGCTGCCGCATCAAGAACATCATTACCTCCCCATTCTTCTTTGCCTTCGCTTCCGCCACAACCTCTATAATTGCTTGCTGCCACAACATATCCCCAACTGGCATATGTTACTGCATACATGGAGGCGGACTCGGCGGTCAAAGCACCTTTCTCACCTGTACCACCACGATTAAAAATCAAAGCAGGATATGTTGTAGCATTCTGTTGAGCAGGTGGAATAGCAAGAAAACCCGCAATGCGTAAACCTTGATGATGATAGATGATGCGGAATAATTGCACGGAAGAAAATGACAAAAAGTCTTCCGCACTCAATGCTCTTTTTTGAATATTGAGAATGGACTTTGGAATTGGTTCAGGATGTATTTCAATCAATTGACCATCAATCATCATTGCATCTTTGCAGGATTGAACCAAATGAATTTATACATGCGTTTATCCATCGCATTGGTTACATATCCTTCAACATAATCTTGAACTAGACGCCAATCTTCATCGTATTGAAGCACCATCATGGGAGCATCATTGATTGCGATTTGTTCGGCTTTGCGATATAATTCCATGCGCTTCAATCTATCTGTTTCAGAGAGTGCTTGTTCAAATATCACATCAAATGCAGGATTTTTATATCTGGTATGATTGATCGGGCTTGGCTGATTTGCATTGCTAGGCACCAATTTACCATAAAGGAGATTCAGGAATGATTCGGGATCCGGATAATCGGCAATCCAACCAAGTCTGAAAAACTCAACTTTGCCTGCATCCACTTCGTCAAGGTGACGTGCGAATTCCACTTGCTTCAATTTTACTTCTATGCCCAGATTCTTCTTTAATTGAGATTGTATTGCTTCTGCCAATTGAAGATTTCTACCTCCACCATTATTGAGCTGCAATGTGATTTCCAGACCTTTGCCTCCCGGATAACCCGCTTGAGCAAGAAGTGCGGGAGCTTGTTCAAGATCAAAGTCATACCCTTTGATTTGTGTTCCATTATAATCCGACATAGTTGGAGGAATAAGACCATGAATGCCCGGTCCGGCGGATTGAGATTTGAGCACAAATTTTCTGATTTGAGATCTATCGATGCCCATATTCAGAGCTTTTCTGAGATTGATATTCCCGAATACTTTTCCGGAATACAACATTCCATAATACTGTGTTGACAAAGCAGGGATATTCAACACTTTATAGTTTGCATAGGCAGGTTTTACTTTTTTGTTTTGATCAACTACCTCTTCAAAGAATTCACTTGGAATCCGATAACTTTCTTCCAGATTTCCATTTTTACAGGCAACGAATTGATTCGTTATGTCCTTCATAAAACTGAATGTTATGCCATCGAGATAAGGAAGCTGATTGCCATCTTTGTCTTTACCCCAATAGTGAGTATTTCTTGTGAGAACACATTCTCTTTCAGGAGACCAAGAAACAAATTTGAATGGACCTGTTCCAACAGGGTGCTGAAAGAAATCCCTTCCATACTTTTCAACGGCTTCTTTGGGATGAATGAGAGTAACACCAAGGGTTACATAAAACTCAAATGGAGCGAATGGCTTTACGAGATCAATGCGAAATGTATAGTTGTCAACTGCAACGAAACCCGGAATGCCGGACACTTTGATTGGTGCATTGTTTGCTTGAGCTTCTATTGATGCATCATAATATTCTTTTGCACCGCGGACTTTTTCCTTGAAATACTCAGCACCGAGCGTTCTTGTTCTTGCATCACAAATTCGAGTGAATGAATATACCACGTCTTGTGCTGTCAATTCTCTTCCCTTTCCATTTTTGAAACAAGGATCATCGTGAAATTTCACGCCTTTTCTCAAACGGTAAGTGTAGGACATGCCATCCGGAGAGACTTCCCAGGATTCAGCCAATTCCGGTTGAAGTCTTAGGTCACCATCATATGTCAACAGTGTCTCATAGATTTGATCTGCTATGTGATGCGAAGTTGCATCATTTACTCCGACGGGATCGAGTGAGCGCAATTCAGCCATTTCATTTGCCCGGTATATTCCGCCTTTAAACTTGCCTCCTTTAGCTTCTTGCAAACCACCACCTGTTTGTTGTTCTCCGCCTCCGCAACCTATAAAGATGATAATCGAACACATGATGAATATGGAACGAAGGAGTATCTGCTTGATATTCATGACAAAACACCTGAATATTGAATCAAATCTGAATGACTATGCAAAATTACGGCTTGGGTCATGGATTCTGATGAATGGTGGAAAAAAAACGACATATAACCTTGGGCCATATGTCGTTCATATTTCACGCAGAATTGTGTCAAGATTCGGAAGAATCACCTTTTTTCACATAATCAGTCAAGTAAAACCCCGAACCATTGAATACTAGTCCGGAACCGCCACTGATTTTTCTACAGACTTCTCCCTTGGCTTTTTCATCCTGGTCACAATATTCTTCAGGACAAAGGCCCAATGGTTCGGATGAAATTGACTGCAATACTTCAAAGTTTTTTGCGCATTTACGGCATTGATATTCATAAATTGGCATGATGAACCTCTGGATAACAATAGAAACCGGGTGCTCAAACGAATTTTTACGATATATATTGAATGAACATGCAAGATAATGATATGGTGATTAAGCCCATTGGCTATTTCCACTGTTCTGTTGATGCAAAACATAGAATTCCTCGTCAACCGGATACTGAACTTGGAATTGATGGCATCATCAAGCTTGAAAAAGGATATGATTTTGAGCAAGCATTGACTGATCTGCATATGTTCACACATATATGGGTGATATACGGATTTCACGAGGCAAAAGGATGGAAACCCATGGTATTGCCACCAAGAGGAGAGAAGAAACGGGGAGTGTTTGCAACAAGATCACCATATCGCCCAAATTCCATAGGCATATCCGTATTGAACATCAAGAGTATCACAGGTTTGAATATCGCTGTGAGCGGTACGGATTTACTGGATAAAACACCGGTTTTCGACATAAAACCGTATATCCCTTATGCTGATGCGCGGCATGATGCAAATGCAGGATGGCTGGATACATTGAATCACATAGAAACAGAAATCATGTTGTCTGAGGTTTTGTCACAAACACAGAATGATGAGGAAGTTGCCGAAATAATCAAACATGCCGAACAAATCCTGAGAGATTCTGCCAAACCTCATCCATATAGAAGAATCAAGCATATTGAAGATGATCTCTATGAATTGGCCATCAAAGAATGGAGACTTTATTATCGCATCATCAATGAAAGATGCGTGCGAATCGAGTCAATTTCTCAACCCGGCTCAATGAAATAAGTTTGCAGGATGCCTTTCCCCTTTACATGAATAGGCTCTCTTTTGACAATCATGAATGGGACGGGATGATCTTGAACGATTTCGGATTGTCTTTTCACAACCTCAATGAATTCCGTGCTTGCATGTACATGACCTGGTTCTGAATAGGTTTCCATTCTGCTTGCTGTATTCACGGCATCACCCCATAGATCATATGAGTATTTGTTTTCACCGATGATTCCTCCAACCACATTCCCACAGTGCAGACCAACCCTAAACCGCATCTTCTTCTTTTCTCCACTTATGATGATCTCTCTATGGATATTCATCATTTCCAAAGCTGCATAAATGGTCTTCAAGGCATGATGTTCAACCTTCACATGGGCCCCGCATACAGCCATATATGCATCACCTATTGTTTTGATCTTTTCGAGGCCATGTCGATTTGATATCTCATCAAATTCCGTGAAAATAGAATCCATCAAATCGAGTAATTCTTCGGGATCCAATCCTTCTGAAATCTCCGTGAAACTTGCGATGTCAAGAAAGAGAACACAAACGGACATGAATTTATCAAGTACCTTTTTTTCTCCCTGCAACAATCTTGCGATTACAGCAGGAGGCAATATATTTTCCAATATGGCGGTCCGCTCAGCAGCGGCAATACGTTCTTCTTCAAATTCTTTTTCTTGCAACAATTTTACCCGTTCTGTTTCAAGTTCTTGCACTTGTTTTTTTACATCGGCATTCAATAAGGCATTCTCGATTTGTACATGTAATTTAAAATGCTCCAAACTCTTTTTGTATTCACCGACATATTCCCACAAAGAGCTGAGATCTTTATGAATGAACATGAGTTTTTCTTTCATGTCATGTTCTGTGGCTATGTCGAGCGCTGTATGCAAATACTCTTTTGCTTTTTCAATATCCCGAAATGAACAGTCAGGCTCGCTGTAGATAATTCCGAGATTATTGAAATTCTGAATCAATAAAGAAACATGATGCATTTCTTCAGAAAGATGCAAACTCTGATTGGAGTATTCCAATGCTTTGTCAAAATTCTTGAGTTGCATGTACATGTGAGCAAGATTGGCCAGCAAGAGAGCCAGTAGACGCTTATCATTCAACTCTTTGAAAATTTCTATGGATTGCAGGATATAGTCAAGCCCTTGTTCATTATTCCCCAAATTACTGTGACTAACCCCGAGATTGCAGAGTATGCGACCGATCAAATGTCTGTCTTGAATCTGCTCGGCCAATTCCAGAGCTGTTTGTTGATAATCCAGGGCAGATGCAAATTCCAACATTTGGCTATATGCATTGCCGATATGCATATAACTCAATGCGGTTTCATGGTCATTTTCTTGTTCTTCGGAAATCCCCAATGCTTTGAGATGATAATCAATGGCTTTTGTATAATCACTGTTTGATGCATATGACACACCGAGCTTATTGCAGAGCTCGGCGGTTTCCTTCATCATCCCCTTTTTTTCATAAATACTGCCACTTTTTCTGATGAATTCTATGGATTGTCTGAATAAAGCAAGTTCATTGCTGAGCATGCCGAGAAGTGCATAAATCTCAGCAATGAGTAATTGATTGTCGGAAAGTAGCGCGGATTCCAATGCTTGTTGAGCAATGGCACACGATTCTTCAAATGAAGCTTTGCTCTGAAGATCGAGTGCTTTATTCAGAAGTGTGCGAGCAGTAGACTCGGCCACCATCTGTTCTCCGAGTAACTGTTGCGATTCGTCCATGTGCATGAAATATATTTGTGAAACGATATGGCTTAGGGCCTTGTCCCCAAACGAATATTGGCATTCAAGCCATGTTCGTGAATTTTAAGCAGAAGTTCATTCACTCTTTGCAATGTGGTGTCTATAGACTTGGACGTAGTTTTGTCATAGAAGAGTTTATTGATAAAACTACCATTCGTCTTGATATCAGACATCATGCCTTTTGTTTCTTTTGTCAAGTCCGTGACACCGGCAAGTGCGGTATCGGTTTTTGCCATTAGGCGTTGTCCGCTACCTGCCAATGAATCAAGCTTCGTTAATATTGACCTCATTTTTGGTTCATTGGTTGAAACGGCATTTTTTGCATCCTTTGCAAGATCACTGAGATCACGAATCAACATTCGCATATTCTCTTTATTGTCTCCCATCAATGCATTGAGTGTTGTCATCAATTCATCCGCATTCTTGATGGTATTGCGTAATTGTTTTACGACTACACCATCAGATAGCAATGCATTGGCTTGCGAAAGCACTGTGTCCAATCGTTTCACGGTTACTTTGGCATTTGTTCCCAAATCCCCCATCATAACGATGAGTTCGGTTGCATCAGCAGTGATTGTACCGGCAATTGGTTTGGAATTATCAATGATTCCTGATTCTTTTCCGGGGATGATGTCTATCTTTTTTCCACCCGTGATTTCCAACATGCTGATGCGTGCCTCAGCATCCGGATGTATATCTGAGATTTCATCGATTGAGCCAATGATGGAAACATCGCCATTCACATTGTCTATGGAAATCACAGAACCGCGTTTTACTCCATTGATGAACATCGGAGCTCCGATCTCTATACCGCCGGAAGATGGAAATGTAAATGAAAGAGTGGTTTGAGAAACACCCACGATTAATCCCTTGCCCACAGTGATTCCTGCAATGAGGACTATGAGAGACAGGAGAGCGACGATCCCGACTCGAATCTCCTTTTTTCTGTCTGTATTCATGATATGGGAAGTCCTCTTGGGTTTGAGTGAATGCCGCAATGCAAATTTACCGTAATTTTCAACAGTAGCAAACTCATGGCTAATGATGACCATCTTTTCTGCATGCCTCCCTTTATGCCTCCTTTTTTTATAATTTGTACGCAAATTCATCGATATAAACAGTTAATCGGCTCTTCATGAAAGCATTGTTATCCTTAATGCTCACTGCTTTGGCGGTTTTTTCCCAAATTTCTGCACAACCTTTTCTGAATAGAGAATTCTTTACCATTCCGAAAGCCATCAGTTTGCAAAAGTATATCGGTAATGACATATCCGATGTGGATATTGCCAAGACCGGAATAGGCATTATGTGGGATTTCTCAGAAATTTCACTGGAAATGCTTGATGTTGTGTATGATCTTCAATCATTTCCAGATCCTGATGCCAGATTCACAAACAATACATTTCGAATGATTGCAAAGGAAGGAGGAAGCACTTCTTCCGCTGTGGAAGTGTACTCTCTAATGGATGGCCTATTACTGTTTCGTGGTTTGGGGATAATTGATGATAATGGAAGACTCGAATTGGACATATTCAATTCGCCATTCAAATTAATGCGATTTCCTTGGTTCATCGGAGAATCATTCTTTGAAGATCATCAATTTAGATCGAGCACAAGAACGCTTTCCGCTAAAGGAGTATTGATATTGCCGGGTGAACAGGGGAAGCAGGCATATAAATTTACGGAGACATTTTCCGAAGGGAACACCGATTTCGTTGAACATTCATGGTTCATTGATTCAATACCATACCCTATCATCACCATTCGTGATGCATTCTTAAAAGAAGATTCAAGTTTATTGTCGCGCTCTATAGATGTATTTAAACAAAAAAATGCGATGTCTATTGAAACAGATGAATCAAATGGCCAAGAATTCTTGCCACATTATGCACATGGATACATTCATATTCCCAAAGGAATCACCTTGCAACATATCTTCAATTTGCATGGTGAAAGGATTCCGTTTGAACAAGTAACTGAAGGACAGTTTCTCTTTTCTCAATCATCACGAACATTGTTCATTGTATATCTCAATGCGCAACAGCAAATTCGAACACAGATCATTCAGGTAATACAATGAAGAATGTTTTGTTGATATTGTTATGTACATGCTTTACAACCGTATTGGCACAACCTCCGGGGATATCATACTCTTATGAATATCCCTATAAGGATGGTATTCCCTTTCATCGCTATAAAGAACGAAGAACCGCACTAAAGCAAACGCATTCTCCAAAATCCATTATTCTGTCACTATCTGCTGATATCAGAAATCGACAAAATGATGTGGATCACCCTTATCGACAGAACAGCAACTTCCTCTATTTGACCGGTATGCCATATGCGAAGTCCGCTTTGATCATAGCTCCCGGTGGAATTGAACATGAGGGTACTGTTTTTCATGAGTTTTTCTTCGTACAACATCGAAACACTGAAAAAGAAGTCTGGGAAGGTGCATTGATGGGTATTGATGAGGCAGCTATGCTGAAGATTGAACGCATATTGCCATATGCAGATTTACGTTCATTCATCATGAAGAATCTCAAAGGAATTGATACACTTTATATTACCGGTTTACCATCTGCATCCGTTCCCATTCCATTGGCTGAAAAGCCAATGTCAATTGAAAAAATCATCAAAGATGATATTCAGTCGACTTATCCGGAACTGTATGTAAAAACCACATTACCAAGTTTGAATGCACTTCGGGAAATAAAAGACTCAGATGAATTGCAATTGATGAAGAAAGCAATTGATATCAGCATGGAAGGTCATACTCTTGCGATGAAAGAAAGTTATCCCGGTATCACTGAATATGAACTTGAAGCATTGATGGAATTTGCATTCAAAAAAGGTGGAGCCGAGGATATTGGATATTCCTCTATCATGGCCTCTGGATACAATGCATGTATTTTACATTATACCTCCAATCGCAAAGCAACTCTTCATGGCGATTTGGTTTTGGCTGATTGTGGTGCCGAATATCAAAATTACACAGCGGACATCACAAGAACATTTCCTGTGAGCGGAACATTCACAGCAGATCAAAAAACACTGTATGATATTGTTCTCGAAGCTGCTGATTCAGCCATCAGCGAAGCAAAAGTCGGCAATCCGTTCCGTGCTCCTCATAATGCCGCAAGAAAAGTGTTGCTCAAACGCATGATGGAAGTTGACCTTATTGAAAAAGAAGAGCAATTGAAGTGGTATTTCATGCATGGAACTTCGCATTATCTCGGTCTTGATGTCCATGATCCGGGCACGATGGGAACACTCAAAAATGGATCAATCATCACTGTTGAGCCGGGAATATACATCCCTCCCGGAAGTCCTTGTGATAAACGATGGTGGAATATTGGCATCAGAATAGAGGATGATATTCTCATCACTCAGGATGGGCCTGTTAATCTATCTGCCAATCTGCCAAGGACAACGAATGCCATTGAGATACTTATGAAAGCAAAAAACAAGTAATTCAAGGATTGTTCGTCAAATGATCCTGAATTGCATTATGGGAATAGAAACATGATTGAATATAAAGTCAATAAAGAAGAATTACATACCCTGCTGAAAGCACTAGGGATATTGAAAGATGAAGAGCATCTATTACTTGTCAATAATATTGAAATGCGTGATCCTTCAGCAGAAATGATTAGTATTCTTGTTGACACTGTGAAGAATGGGAACATGTATAAAGTATCATTTGAAGATTTGACTGAAAAAGAATTGGGTACCGTAGTTTCGCAGCTGTATGCGATCGAGCAATTCCTTCTTAAAGAGTTCATGCAAGTGCATAAACATATCACGAGAGGGCAAGAAGAGTTGAAGAAACGAAATGCCGGTTGCGATGTTAATAAAGATGGCATCCCGATTAATGTGGATCAACAAATGAGTGAATTTTTGCAGACTATCCTGAACAGACATCGCTCAGATGAATCATGAAGTCTGATTGTTCTTGACCAATGAACCAAGTATCGGTGGAGTAACGAATGTCGTGAGCATGATGACAACAACAATTACTGAATATTCAGTAATATCAACGACACCCAATGCTCTTCCTACAGATGCAAAAATCAATCCTACTTCTCCTCTTGGTACCATTCCCCAGCCAATCAACCAATGATTGACTCCCTTCCCTGCAAAAAATCCTGAAGCAAGTTTACCAATGATGGCAATTCCTGTCAGCACAAGAGCAGTGACCAAGGTTTGACCATTCAAGAACACAGACACATCAACCGCCAAACCTGTCATGACAAAAAAGATGGGTGACAAAAATTGTCCAATGGGTTCAATGATATGCTCAATATGTTTTTCATGATGCTCCTCGGCAATGATCTGAACCTTTTCTTGCACTTGTTTATCGGCATCTCCAACGGCACGTTTGAACTCTGAAACATATCCTGGTTCTTGAAAATATTTGAAATGTACCGAGTCCAACATCAACCCTGCAGTAAAAGCGCCAACAATCGGTGCAAGTCCTATCATGTGAGCAATATAGGCGAAAGCAAAACCAACGGATAATGCAAATCCAAGTTTCATGGCGGAACTGGGATTCAATATTGACAACCATTTGCTCAGGGGTTTTGCAATCATTCCACCGATGATTGTTCCACCTGCCAATAATGCGATGGACAAACCAATTGTCTGAACTATCTGCATCATAGAAACAGTCCCAGTCTGAACAATGGAACTAACTATTGCCAGTAGAACAAGACCCATTACATCATCTATGACAGCAGCTCCCAAAACAATTCGTGCCTCTTTTGAATGCAGCATTGAAAAATCTTTGAATACCCTTGCGGTTATCCCTACAGAAGTTGCCGATAAAGTTGCCCCAAGAAACAAGTAGGCATGTTCGGTCAAACCGGGCATAAGCATTGGCCCGGCAATGTAACGACCAAGTACAAAAGGTAATAATACTCCGACGCTTGCCACAAGCAATGCATTGAATCCGACTTTCTTCATGTCATGTACATTGGACTCCAAGCCAACTTGAAACAACAGAATAACAACACCCATTTCAGCAAGAAAATGCAAATATTCATTGCTTTTCATACCTTCAAAAAAAGGTACATTGATCAATATCATATTACCAATAATGGCTCCGGCTATAAGCTCGCCCAACACTGCAGGCTGACCATACTTCTCCACGAATCCACCCAATCTGGCCACAAGCAATGCAATCACAATCCAAAGAAAAGTCTGCGGTATGATATCAACACTCCCATTCGAAGCAAAAATCTGTTGATAGGAGAAAACAATGAATGCGGATGGAAGTAAAATCTTTTGTATCAAATTGAGTTTCATAGTAATGTCTATGTTTGCTGAATGAACCGTTGCTTTCTTTAGGCATAAAAAAAACCGTTACGAAAGAACGGTTTTATTTACGAGATCAATTGACCTCAACGAGAGACATAAAATTTTTCTGCCAGTCGAAAATTATCACCTTGTACAATGCACATGTAAATTCCATTGGGAATTCCCTGAACATTGATGTCGAACATTTTGGATCTACCCGCAAATTCACCGCCTTGATGAACATCAATCACTTTCTTTCCAAGCAAATTGAATATACCGATTGTTAAATTTTGTTGATTATCCGCGATGTCCAATTCCAATTGATATACGCCACTTGAACCTTCACGAATTCCAATGACGCGGTTATTCTTGGAAGTATCAACAATAGCCCTACGAATTGCATTTGAAGCGGAATCTCGGCCGGGCATAAACATGCCGCCGGTCATGATTTTTTTGGAATAAATGGCCGCTATCTTGGCTTGCTGCTGTTTCCCATTGCCCAAAGCATGAATCGATTCACTATTGGCAAAGCTCAGAAGTGCAAAGAGAATATATGCGAGTAAATGTATCTTCATGATATTTAGCTGTTTTCAGTTTCTTGAATATAGCACTTTATCTTTTATCTTCAGTGTCATAAATCGACAAAGAAAAATACGTACATGGCAATTGAAATGATACCTTTAGCGAAGCAAAAATTGTGCCCAAGCACTATTCTAACTAGATAAGGGTAAATTTTAGTATTTTTGCCATCAAATAGAATCAGTGTAATGTCAAAATGTTATGAAAACCTGACATTCTGTGTGAAGAACGCAGTATATTTGTCAAAAGTTACAGTCAATTTGGAATTATTGATGTCTTCTATCAAAACGGTTTGTGTGTATTGTGCTTCAAGCGACCATTGTAAGCCAATTTTTCTGGATTCGGCCTTTACTTTGGGAGGCAATTTGGCTCGGGAAGGTGTGGAAATAGTTTATGGGGGCGGAAGCACCGGACTTATGGGTAAACTTGCGGACGGAGCGATAGCCGAGAAAGGTCATGTCATAGGAATCATACCCCAATTTATGCAAAACTTGGAATGGGGTCATAAAGGTATTTCTATCTTGGAAGAAGTTGAAGACATGCATACGAGAAAATTTCTGATGATGAAAAAATCCGATGGTATAGTTGCATTACCGGGTGGTTGCGGCACATTGGAAGAATTACTTGAAGCGATTACATGGAAGAGATTGGGACTTGCACATCAACCTATTGTCATAGCGAATATTGATGGTTTTTATGATGATTTGATTGCCATGCTAAACAAAACCGTTAATGAACAGTTCATGCGTAAAGAGCATTTAAAAATGTGGCATGTGGTTCATTCTGTCGAAGATATTCTTCCAACATTGCGATCAATCGATCCTTGGCCTCTAAATGCGATTGATTATGCCAAAGTATAAGCTATAAACATGCCTTCACCATTATACATACGACTGCAATCGATGCGTGCAAAAATGCAAATTCAATGGGGTGATGCAATGCTGAATTCCCTTCAGCCGATTATGCAATCCAACCTATTGAGAATCCTGGTATCATTGTTTGTTTTTTCAATCTTCATCGAGCTACTTACAGGGATCATGCTGAGTCTGCATTTTACACCCTCTTCAAGCATGATTCTCACCGATAAAGGCAAACCAACTACTGTAAAGATACCCAGCAAAGTAGTGCTTGATCAGGAAGGTGATACGCTTGCAATGCCGGGGGAATTACTTCTTCGTGAAGCAAGGCAACAAGACATCAAACCCACAATCTCTTTTGTGTCAGTCAAAAGCATTGAGTCTTCCTTTCCACTGAATATTATTCGAATGATTCATCGCATGAACACACATGCCTTGCTTGCGATTCTTATGTCAATTATTCTGATGATTATCGTTCATCTGAGAGACACCACACTGTTCAAAGGTATGTGGTTCTTATTATTGGTACTTGGCACCGGGATGTCTCTGATTACTTGGACAGGGTATATCCTTCCATGGGATCAATTTGCATCAACCTCATATTCAGTGGTTTCGGGATTTATCAGAACCGGATTGGAGTCATTCGGGGTCTCATTCGAATCCTTCAGTTCAGGCGCATTTCAAACAGATTTCATCGCAAGATTATTTAGCATCCATGCTTTGTTACTACCTGCCTTGATGTTGTTGTTGTTATTCTACATCAAGATGAAATTGCAGACACAAATTACATATTCAAATAATGTTTTTGGATATGGATTTGTTGTGTTGATCATTATCATGGGCATTGTTCGTTCAGGTGATACTACATTGTTCCCTCCTTCCGATGCTTATGTTCCAACAATCATTGGAATCGAACCAGCTTGGTTCTTCCAGCCATTGCATGGCATCGTAAGCGCTCTTCCAGCTGATGCAGGCATTCTTGTGATTGCATGCGCGATGATGATATTTCTTGGCCTACCATTCATCTCATCATATCGACTAAGGATGATAGCATTGGCAATTGTCGCTATTGCAACGGTCTTTTTTGCCCTGGCTTATTGATATCGCATGTGCATTGAAGTAATCACCCCTGTTCTACCGGCCTGATTGACTGATCTCACAGAAATCATGTTCTTCCCATCTCGGAGCTTTAATTGAAATGTATGTCCGGTAACTTTATTCCAGGTTTGCTCTCCATTGATATTGATTTCATAATGAGAAAACCACGGAGCATTATTTGTTAGATGAATGGTAAAGTCAGGGATTGCCTGCTGATCCGACATCAACTTCTTGAATTCTTCCTGAGAACTGACTGAATCAGAGGCAACAATCGAAGCTACATCACCGGAAGGAGTATTGAATTCAAACAGCAAATGCGTTCTGTTAACATTAAAATATGCTTCACTGACTTATGACAAAAATATTATGGGTTTGGAATTTCCGCCTTGACTTGTCATGAATTGCTCTTCTTTACCAAAAGGCAAAACATACATTACTTCCTTTGCATTTACCTTCATGTCGAACATCATATATGCCATATACCTTTTTTATGAAGTCGATATACGTTTGTTCGGATTTATCATCAATTCTGACCAACTTCTTCATACCGTCCATCATGATTATATCAATTGCTGATACTTGTTTATTTGTCAATGACTGAAACAATTCATGATAGTTGATATATTCACCCTTCTTTTTAAGTATGTAGCCAAATTGTGGGTCGATCATAACCCATTTGTTCAATTCATCAGACCATGCTTCACACAATGTGTGACTTACCCCCATACCACCATAAGCAATATCAGCATGTGTCACGCCGATGATTCGACATATGTAACCCAGACTATGCAGAATATCCGTATAAACCTTTGCATACTCAATGCAACTGAATGATCTCCCTTGTTCAGCGGATTGCAGAACATCAAGTGATGACATTCCGGAGGGGCTTATCGACCCATCATGCTTCCATCTTGAATGAAACCAATCAAGAATATCAGCAAATGCCTCAATATCTGAAGATGTTCTGGGCTTTAATCGCTCGAGAACAAATTCACTAAGAATTTGAGTTTCTTTTTTCTTTTGAAATATGGGCAATGGTAGATAAAAGAATGCAACATCCAAATGATGATTGTTTGATGAGTCCACAATGATTTTTTTTAGCGGCCGAGAATATACGGGAGGTGTTTGCACATATGTGAAAACACAAAAAAACAATATGGCTTTCAATAATGGTTGTATCACGTATGGCATTTTAAATGTGGTCAATTTCGCAAACAAAGACACAATCAGTTCCAAAAAGTAACAGCTTTGATGTACTTAATTGAAAACTCCTTAAAAGTATATTACTTAAGGATTCCTATCGTTTCTTGAAACCTACTTCCTCTGCTGTTTTTTTGATACGCCACAATTCTTTTCCGGATTTATCATAGAGCACGAATGAAATAGAGCGTGAATTTCCGGCTCCGGAAAATTCAAGCATGCCAAAATTGTGAACATATGTAGCTGTATTGGGAACACTCAGGGGATTTTTATCTTGTTCGGTTGCTGAAGTGAATGTACCTGATGTCAATGGAGAAGATGTGAAATCAAAGAGCGGATAATTCAATCCACTTTCACTTGAAGGTAATTCACTCAATTCTGCATAATGCCTGTCGCCGGAAAGAAATATCACCCCTGTTATCCCTTCCTTGGCAAGCAATCCAATCAATTCATCTCTTTCTTGCTTGAATATTGCATAATTCTCGAATCGTGGCAATGGATTGATAAATTGTCCACCCATGGCGATCACTTTGAACGTTGCACTACTGGATACAAGATTATCAATCAACCATTGTTTTTGATCTTGACCCAATATAGTTCGTTCACCGGTCATCCTTTTATTCGGAGTGCGGAAAAATCGATTATCAAGCAAAAAGAATTGAACATCCCCCCATTGAAATGTTGTATAAATTCCCTCACTCGAAGCATTCCCATACGTGGGATTTCCCCAAAATTGCATAAATGCATCGCGAGCATCTTGTTTTAACAGATATCCTCTGTCAGAATCATTCGGACCATAATCATGATCATCCCAAATGGCATAATGATGAACCGAACCGAGCAGTGGTTGTAATTCAGGAATTGAGCGCGTATGCTCATAGCGTCTAAAAATACCAATCCTCGAAGTATAATCTGCCTCTCGTAAATAAACATTATCTCCAAGCCAAATCATCAAATCAGGTTTCTTTCCAAGAATTCCGGATAAAATACCGAGATCATTCCCATATGGTTTTCCAGGCCTATCATACTTGGCTTCATTCACATAGAAACAACTACCGAGTGCTACGCTAAATGACGGAGGATCACTTCTCCATTGCCAGAGTGGCGGAATGCTGAACTCAAGTGGATGCGCGCTCCGTATTGTTTGTCCATTCACGCCGACTGAATATGTATATCGCTTTCCGGGTTCAACTGAGTCAAGCACAATGTGCAAACGGTGACCATTATTCGCATCGGATTTATATATAATACTATGTTGTTCGGCAGAGGATGCATCAATCGGTGCATATTGAACTCGTACATCGGATTGTTTGGTCATTTGCAACCAAATGGTCACTTGCCTCATATCAGCATGGGTAACCATCGGACCTGCTTTGATCGGACTTTCAGATTGGGCATACAAGTGAATTGAACAAAGAACGAATAGAATGCTATAGAGTAACATGGCAGATCATTGAAGATATTGGTATTCTCCGCGTAAATTGATTGTTTTGCAGTGAATTCACAAGTCAAATTGAGGAAATGCACATATGACCTTTGAAGAAATCGCCGGCTATTGTCTTGCAAAGCCATATGCAGAAGAAACATATCCATTTGATGAAACGACAATGGTCATGAAAATAAGGGGGAAAATGTTTGCTTTATTGGATTCAACAACGATGGAAACCATCAATCTAAAACATCCACCAGATGATATACCGGGTTTATTGGAGAGGTATGAATGCATTAGTCCCGGGTATCATATGAGTAAAAGGCATTGGGTCACGGTACATTTCAAGCATGCAGACATGAGAGATCAGGACATTATCAAATTGATCGATATTTCTTATGATTTGATTGTGGATTCATTGCCAAAGAAATTCAGAATTCCTCTTACAACTTCATATACTACTTTCACTACTCTCGATGCAGAATATCAAGAATCCTTACTTCTCAGACAAACAATATTGCGGGAACCTCTCAATCTAACATTGACAGAAGATGATCTCATTGGAGAAGACAAGGAAATACATATCGGCGGAATCTTTCAAGGTCGATTGATAGCATGTTGCATACTGTCTCCTCGCGATGGCATTCAGGCAAAAGTGAGGCAAGTAGCTGTTGACACACGCTTTCAGGGAATGGGGATAGGTAGTGCATTGATGAATCATGCAGAAAGCATTACACTGAACATGGGCATTGAATCAATCATTCTTCATGCCAGGAAACATGTGGCACAATGGTATGAATCACAGCACTATGAAATCTTGGGTGATGAATTCACTGAAGTAGGAATTCCTCATGTATGCATGATCAAGTATCTGTAGTACCTTTAGGTATTGCCGGTTCAACAAGAATCACTTCTTCCCTTTCCATGAAAACAGCTCCCGGACCTGCACCTTTGGGTTTTCTAACATACTTTTTCAATGCATAAGCAACAGGAACAAAACCCGCTTTTCTTGATTGAGAAAAATATGCGGTTATAGCTGCTGCTTGTTCCAATAGTTGTTTTGGAATGTCTTTAGGGCCACGCAAGACTCCATGCGAACCACTCACTCCCCTGGCATGAAGCCATAGATCATTCGGTTTAGCAAATTTCGCGGTCAATTGATCATTGTTTTGAGCATTTCTTCCAATATACAATGTAAAAGAATCAGATAATACAAATACCCTGTATGGCGATTGATGAGTTGTATTGGCTTTATTTGTATCTCCCGATTGTACTTTCACTTGCAATTGCATTTCTTCCAATGTTTTTCTGTCTTGAATCTCGGGAAGTCTTATTTGAAATTGCATCACTTCTTGCAACTGTTGAAGATACATTGGAAGCATAGCTCTTTTTTGTGCATCACGTTCCTTTGACCTTTTTGCTCTTCGGTAATAATGTTCTGCATGTTCTGCATATGTTTTTCCTTTCTGTACTGGAATCGTATAGTTTTTTCCATCATGAGAAAGTAATATCTGTTCATCATGAACACGTAATGCAGGATATGGCATGGAAAGGAGCAATGTTGCAATCAATTGAGACTCATCTATGCGTTGTTGCGAGATTGCTTCATCGGATAAGTGGTGGACATGTTTTTCAAGTGTTTCCCTTCGATGTTTCAATTCTTGTTCAAGCTTTTTTTTCAATGATTGGATTGCTGATTCTTTACTTAGAACTCCGCGATATCTTCGAATTGCCTGACTCCATGAATGTCCTGACCAAATCACTTCTTGTTCTTTCTGAACATGAATTGTCGATGGAATAATTTCACCTGTCTTCAATCGAAGAATATAAGCCATGTCTGATTGAAGTGATTCATCCATCAAACCTTCATGAATACGATATAATTGTTCAAATTGAGAATCATTCAATGCAGCAAGCTTTGTATTCCCATCAATCAATCCACCAAGTTGATTGTATCGATCAAGAATTTCATGTGCATAGATTGATCCACAATTACGTGCTTTTGACAAAGCAATAGACAATGCAACATCTTTGGGGAAATCGTTCAGACTTGGAATAGCGGAAATGGTTGATACATATGGCTCACCAATTTTGACAGGTGCCCGTTTCATGAAATCTGTCATGCGATCTTCAGCATCAATTGTAAACAGTGCGGTATTTGATCCGCCAAAGAATTGACCAATCATGCATGCACCGGTCAGTTGTAGAAATATGATTCTGTCTGTTGGATGCTTGCTACATGAGGATATTTTTCTTCCGATGATATCTGGGAACATGTCGACGCTATTTCTATTTGCTCTTTGAACGCCATCTTTAAGTGCCAATATTGGCTCTGATGGTATCATGGACCATTCAATATGCTCATGCAATGACCCATCGGGTGTTTCACAATGAACAATTACACAATGTTTTTCTTGGCTATAGCACTCTGTAATGATCATATCCGAGCATCGATCATTGATTTCTTTCGCCAGGTGATGATAAATATGATGATGTCTCATCTCAATAAATGGCCTCAAGTCTTGCGTCTTTCGTAATTTGCACACTGCAATATAAGATTATGAATGGAGCTCATGAATTCTGCCCCCACTTCTTCCGGTTTGGTACGTTCACTTGGATTGAAGGAAGCCACTGCCCTCAACATGATTGACATGGTTGGCATAGGGCCTTTCATCGTCCTTCCCATAGTGATCCAATCAATGCATGGTCCACATGCCATCATTGCTTGGCTTGCCGGAGCTTTGCTCGCACTTGTCGATGGGTGCATCTGGGCGGAATTGGGAGCAGCAATGCCACAGGCAGGAGGTAGTTTCGTATTCTTGAGGGAAAGTTATGGCAAATCTTCATGGGGTTTGCTCATGTCTTTTCTCTTCATTTGGCAAACTGTTTTCCAAGCTCCATTGGTAATTGCATCGGGTGCCATTGGATTTTCTCAATATGCTTCCTATCTGATACCAGTAACTCCCATTATGCAGAAGGTGATTTCAGGGTCTGTGGTTATTCTCATCTTTTTGTTACTGTATAGAAATATCAGGGACATCGGTAAAATTTCAATGTTTATGTGGATTGCGGTTGTTGGGACAATGCTATGGCTTATCATAAACGGTGGATTGCATTTCAATGCGGACTTGGCATTTGGCGGAATTGATGAAGGTCCGAGTTTTATGTCTTCTGTCTTTTTCGTGGGGCTCGGACATGCCATGTTGAAAACAGTATACAGTTATTTGGGCTATTATAATGTTTGTCATCTTGGTGGTGAAATATCCAAACCGGAAACAGTTATTCCCAAAAGCATTGTTCTTTCCATTATCGGCATTGCCATGTTATATTGTGCCATGCATCTAAGTATTGTGGGTGTTATTCCTTGGCAGCAGGCTCGGCAATCGACATTTATTGTAAGCACATTCATTGAACGATTGCATGGCCCTTTGGCTGCGCAAATCGCTACAGGACTGATTTTGTTTATAGCTTTTGCATCATTGTTTTCTGTGACCCTTGGTTATTCACGAATACCGTATGCCGCCGCAAAAGAAGGTGCCTTTTTTCACATGTTTTCAGCAGTACATCCAAAAGAGCATTTCCCCCATGTTTCACTCATGATTTTATGCGGGATAGCATTTGTGTTTTCACTATTGTTCAGGATGAGTGAAATCATCAGTGCTATCGTTGCAATGAGGGCATTGGTTCAATTCATCGGCGGGGCAATCGGTTTGATTCTCTTGAGAAAAAGGAAAACGATTTCATTACCCTGGAAGATGCCCTTTTATCCATTGCCAATAATCATGGCAATACTCATTTGGTTGGGATTGTTTTTGTCAACCGGATATTATGCATTGATGGGTATAGTTTTTATCTCGATTGGCATCATCGTCTATCTTGTCATGGCCCGCAAGAAATCGAGTTTCCCTTTTCAAGGATTGGCAGAATGAAGCGCAGAGTTTTTTTTGAACGACTTATTACATTTGGTGCAATTTCAGGTATGTCACTTATTTCATTATTTGGAGTTTTTCCATCATTCTTTTCAACAAGACGGACATCAACTAAACTTGTACTTGGAACGGAAGAAGAATTGTTTAAACAGACTTCCTTCATCACCAAACACATTGATAATCGCACATTCATTATGAAAAAGACAGCCGAAGGAACAATTGAAGCATTTGATGCTGCATGCACTCATGCTGGTTGCCCTGTTCAATGGAATGAAATAGATCAGACATTTTTATGCAAATGCCATGGTGGGATATTTGATGCTCAAGGTTTACCGCTGGCAGGGCCACCAAAAAAACCTCTGAATAAACTGACTGTGAAAAAAAGGGACATTACAGAGGAGCTCATCATATATCTTGATAATGAGCAAGAATAAAAAAAGACCAAATATTCATTTGGTCTTTTTTTTATGATTTCATGTTTACTCAGCTGACATTGGATCAACCTGTGGTGATGGATCACCATCTTCCACTGCCTTTTTAGAAGCAGCAGGTAATGCCTTTTGCTTTGGAACAACTGTGAATACCAATTCTTTCTGTATATCGGAATAATCCACTTCGACCAATGTGTCTTCTTTCACTACAGATTTTAGCAATTCCTCGGCAAGAGGATCTTCCAGGTATTTTTGAAGGGCTCTGCGAAGAGGTCTCGCACCATATTTCTCATCATAGCCCTTTTCAACCAAGAAATCCTTCGCTTCAGAACTCGAAACCAATTCAATATTGAGTGACTGCATGCGCTTCAGTAATTTTTCAAGCTGAATGTCGATAATGGAATAAATATGTTCTTTTTTCAATTGTCTGAAGACGATATAATCATCGATTCTGTTCAAGAATTCAGGATTAAACATACGCTTCATTGATTCTTCGATGGTGGATTTCATCTGATCATATTGACCATCGGGAGATTTATCTGAAAATCCAATATTTCCACCGGCTTTGAGATCGCGAACGCCAACATTCGAAGTCATGATGATGACAGTATTTTTGAAATCAATTTTTCTACCGAGACCATCGGTTAAAATCCCATCGTCAAATACTTGCAATAAAATATTGAACACATCTGGATGAGCTTTTTCAATTTCATCGAGGAGAATGATGCTATACGGCTTTCTTCTGACCTTTTCCGTCAATTGTCCACCTTCTTCATAACCCACATAGCCCGGAGGTGCTCCTACTAGACGGGAAACTGCAAACTTTTCCATGTATTCACTCATGTCAACCCGAATGAGTGCATCCTCCGAATCAAACATGTATTTGGCAAGAACTTTTGCGAGTTCGGTCTTTCCTACACCCGTTGGACCAAGAAACATGAATGAACCGATTGGGCGATTGGGATCTTTCAAACCTGCACGAGCTCTACGGATGGCTTTAGCAAGCTGCTCAACGGCTTCGTCCTGACCAATGATCTTGCCTTTAAGCTCTTCGGCCATCTTGAGCAATTTCTCAGACTCACCTTCGGCAATCTTATTCACAGGAATTCCGGTCATCATTGCCACTACATCCGCAATGTCTTCTTCGCTGACTGAGAACAATGACTTCCCTGCAGAATTTTCCCATTCTTCTTTGGCTGTTTCAAGTTCTTGTTGCAATCGTTTTTCAAGATCACGCAATCTTGCTGCCTCTTCAAAATTCTGTGCTTTTACTACACTGTTTTTTTGAAGGCGAGCTTCTTCGATTTTTTGCTCAATCTCAGTTATTGCGGGAGGCACATTGATATTGGCAAGGTGAACTCTTGCACCTGCCTCATCCAAAACATCAAGGGCTTTGTCCGGTAAATGTCTGTCAGTGATATACCGCTCAGCTAATTTTACGCAAGCATTGACAGACTCATCATTATATTTTACGCCATGATGAGATTCATAGCGATCTTTCACATTATTGATGATCTGAATCGTTTGCTCGGGAGTTGGTGGTTCAACCATTACCTTTTGAAAGCGACGATCTAATGCACCGTCTTTTTCGATGTGCTGGCGATATTCATCCAATGTAGTTGCTCCAATGCATTGGATTTCGCCTCGCGCGAGGGCAGGCTTGAACATATTGGATGCATCCAGTGAACCGGAAGCACCACCTGCACCTACGATTGTATGCAATTCATCAATGAACAGAATGACATCCTTTGCCTTTTCAAGTTCATTCATTACTGCCTTCATTCTTTCTTCGAATTGACCACGATATTTGGTACCTGCAACCAATGATGCAAGATCAAGCGTTACAATACGCTTGTCAAACAGCACGCGACTGACTTTCTTTTCCATGATTCGAAGAGCAAGGCCTTCAACGATGGCCGTTTTACCAACACCGGGTTCACCAATCAATACAGGATTGTTTTTCTTTCTTCTTGAAAGTACCTGTGCCACACGTTCAATTTCTTTCTCTCTTCCGATTACGGGATCCAATTTCCCCTCAAAAGCAAGCTTGGTCAAATCTCTTCCGAAATTGTCCAATACCGGAGTTTTTTGTTTATCTGATTGTTGAGTTTTGGATGAAGAACGAACCTTTTCTTGTTTTGAAAGTGAGGATTTTCCATTGATGATATTATCCAATTCTTTACGGACTTCATCATAAGAAATTGAAAATTGAGAAAGAATTTGAGCAGCAATGTTATCATCATCACGAAGCAATGCAAGAAGCAAGTGTTCTGTGCCAATAACTTCTGATTTATACAATTTTGCTTCGAGATATGTGATCTTGAGAACCTTTTCAGCTTGTTTTGTCAATGGAATATTGCCTATTGTCAATGTTCCACTGCTTGTGCGAATTGTATCCTCTATCGATTTTTTCAATTTGAATAAATCTACACCGACATTTCTGAGGATTTTGACGGCTATGCCTTCACCTTCACGAATGATCCCCAATAACAAATGTTCTGTACCGATATAATCATGCCCTAATCTGAGCGCTTCTTCACGGCTCAGTCTGATCACATCTTGAACTCGATTTGAAAAATTACCTTCCATATTATTTTATCCTCCTCTTTGGGAGCCATTACTTGGTGAAAAATACATTATCCACAAAGGATGAAATGCATGTCGAAACTACTTGAATTAATCGAAGTGTCAAAATGAAACTTATCAACCATGATATTTACTCAGAATTCGCTCATAACCTGTGGATTGACGAAGATTTTTCGGTTATATTGCATGTCGATGCAGCTTTTATGGGCAATTGGTTTTTGACGGTCTTTCAATCTCACATACAATGTCTGAAATTCATTCAAAGAAAACTTATAATCTTCGATCAATGATCGCAGGTAAAGATCGATTTATTGTTGCTCATCGAGGTTCATCCGGCACTGCTCCCGAAAATACCATTTCAGCATTGCAGCATGCGATTGAAGCCGGTGCACTCATGGTTGAGGTAGATGTGCAATTAACAAAAGATGACCATGTTGTTTTGATGCATGATCCCGGGCTTGGTAGAACCACAAATGGAAAAGGCATCGTCAGGTCAATGGCATTAGACGAGTTGAAAACACTTGATGCTGGATCTTGGTTCAATGAACAATTTATTGGCGAACATATTCCCTTATTGTCTGAAGCATTGCAATTGTTGAAAAACCATGCAGTCTGCATCAACATAGAAATAAAGCCACCTCAAGGAGAGGATGATCATATCGCAAGATTATTGGCCATAGTCGAAACAGTCATTGCTCACAATATGCAGCATGTAACCTTGTTTTCGTCATTTCATCATGAAAGTTTGAGATATATCAAGCATAATTATGCCGGTCTTTATACTGCAGGTATTCATCTTCCGGGAGACAAAAGACTTCCAAGTGAAATCGCCTCGGAAATCGGATGCGATGGTTTTGTTTGTTCATTACGAGAACTAACGTATGCAAAAGCACAAGATGCCACCAAGCGCGATATTCTCATGGGTGTGTATACAATCAATAATGAATCCGACTTTCGAAAAATCATAAAATACCCTGTGCCGGCATTGGTTACCAATTTCCCGAAGAGAATCAAAGAGTATGTACAACAATCAACATAAATAGTCCATGTATCATATAGCAGCAATAGGATTTACTGCAGCAATTTGTTCAACATTTGCTTTGCTTCCGCAAGTAATTCGTGTTTGGAAAACAAAAGAAACAGATCAGTTGTCAGGTGGGGCATTTACATTGATGTTGATCGGAGCGATATTATGGTTGACTTATGGATTGCTTCGACAAGACATAGTGATCATCTCCGCAAATTCCATCACCATGATTTTCATCGCATATATCGTGGCCATAAAAGCTCGACAACGCATTGGCAAAACAAATGATCAGGAAAACGCATGAAATATTTTTCAATCCCTCTACGCATTCTGACAATGTTCTTTGTTTTTTCTGCGATTCATGCTCAAAAACCATTGATCATGATTCCCGAAAAGCCCATACAGAATGATTCAATAACTGTCTTTTTTCATGCGGATAGAGGCAATCGTGTATTGAACAATCTCAATGGCGATGTGTATATTCATTCAGGAGTGATCACTCAAAAGAGTCCGACAAATATTTCGTGGCAGCATGTCCGAGGGGATTGGGGCAAGCCAATTGCTGATTTCAAAATGAACAAAGAAGCAGAGAATGTGTATTCATTTCGAATGCATCCGGCATCCTTTTATGGAATCGAAAAAGACGAGACTATTCTACGTTTGGCTTTTGTTTTTCGCAATGCAGATGGCAGCAAAGCCGGCAAAGATGCTGATGATAAAGATTATTACCTTGATTATCCGGGTTCTGATTCGGTGAAATCCATAAGTGATGTAATCATGGAAAGTTTGAGCAAAGGCAAAGGTCCTGATCCATCTACACTCTTCTGCAGAGGTTTTTATCAGGATAGTCTTGGTTTACTTCTTTATGTCGGCAATGGCAAAGTCTCGATAGAGCGTTTTGGAAATCATGTCATTAGGGTGAGTTATGACACCATAGAATTTCCCCCAATCAGAAATCCTGAAGCAATCATTGCAAAAAAGACGCCTTCGGAGTTTCTGACCGTTGATGCGGTGGATTACTTTCAATTCATATCTCAGGATAAGACATTCAATATTCTTGTGCAAAAACAGCCATTTGCACTTTCAATTTTTCAAGATAGCATACTTGTTTTCAAGGAAGAACAAGGTCTTATGTTCAAGGAACATGCTCGTGGACTCTCTTTTTCATTAAGAAATTCTGAAGCAATCTTTGGCGGGGGATCTCGAGCATTGCCTGTCAATAGAAGAGGTCAGCGTTTTCCCCTTTATAATACTGCTGTCTATGGTTATGGGAATCAAACAGATCAATTGAATGTATCAATACCATTTTTTCTTTCTTCATCTCGCTATGGCGTATCGATTGATTCACCAATTGCCGGCGCTGTCGATTGCGGGGTCACAGATAAGAATGTGATGAAGATTGCACAAACCCATGGATCACTTTCATACTTCCTCATCATAGACTCAACATTTGACGGCATCATGAATCATTATACCCAATTGACCGGAAAACAACCATTGCCTCCCCTTTGGTCTTTGGGATATATTCAATCTCGATATGGATATAAATCACAACAGGAAGTCATGAATATTGTGAATGCATTTGACTCATTGAATATCCCATTGGATGCAATCGTATTGGATCTCTATTGGTTTGGGGATAAAGCAAAGATGGGTTCTTTTGCATGGGATACACGTCAATTCCCTGATCCTTTGGGAATGATGAGAAGCCTGAAAAAGAAACATGTCCATACAGTTTTGATCACTGAACCTTATTTCACCGTTGAGTCGCAACAATATTCAGTTGCCGATAATGCAGGTTTATTTACGAAAAATGCATCAGGCTCAACATATGTTCTACATGATTTTTGGGCAGGTAAGGCATCTTTATTAGATCTTACAAATCCTAAGGCAAAATCATGGATGAGTGATTTATATTCCGGACATATCAAATCTGGCGTTTCAGGATGGTGGCTTGATTTGGGAGAACCCGAGCTGCATCCAAAGGACATGCACCATGCGGGGGGCTCTACATTCGACATTCACAATACATATTCAATCCATTGGATGGACGCATTGCTTCAGGCATATCAGCAGTATGCTCCAAATGAACGATTGTTCAATCTAATTCGCTCCGGCGGTCCCGGCATGCAGCGTTTTTCCACCTTCCCTTGGTCGGGAGATGTACAAAGAAGTGCTTCAGGATTACAAGCACAAATCCCCATCATGCTTGGAATGAGCATGAGCGGTGTTGGATATATGCATTCAGACTTGGGTGGCTTTACAGGCGGCACCAAAAATGAACGACTCTATACGCGATGGATGCAATTCGGTGCATTCACTCCAATAATGCGAGCACATGGAGAAGGCGTTCCACCCGAACCAATCTATTATTCAGATTCTGTCAGAAATATTGTGAAGTATTTCATTCAGTTACGAATGCAATTCCTTCCATATAATTATACATTGGCATATCATAATGCAATCAAAGGCACCCCTCTTGCAAAACCAATTTTCTGGAATGGACCTATAAGCAGTGAATTCATTTCGGTGGATGATGAATATTTATGGGGAAATGATCTTGTGATTGCCCCCATCATGCATCCCGATTCACTTTCAAGAAAAGTTATTCTTCCTCCAGGAACATGGTTTGATTTTTGGTCGAATTATCGCATACCTGGATATTCAAATTTCTCAATGCCCTCAACACTCACAGTGATGCCGATCTTTGTTCGAGGAGGTTCAATCATACCTCTTACATTTCCAATGGAACATACTGCGACATATAATGGTGATTCATTATTGCTCTTATGTTTCAGAGATTCATCCATCAATTCCATAGAACGTGATCTATACATGGATGATGGACTTTCTTCCACAAGCTTGAATGATGAACATTATCGATTGTTCAAACTCAGCATGAAAGAAGATAAATCGCTTTCCACAATTGAATTCTCAATGAACACTGTTGCGGGGAAAGGATATGCAAGTGAATCACAATCTCGCATCATGATTTTGAAGTGGATTGATGTTCCAAAACCAACAAAGTTATCGCTTGAAGGAAAGAATATTCCCCTTGCAAAAGATGAGCAGACATTTTATCAATCGGCAATGCCGATTGCCTGGTATAAACAAAGTAATAATCCGCAGTTACCGCATGAAGTGCATATACGCATGATCGGTAAAAAAGAAAAAAGTGGAACCGTGTTGATGGAGTATGGAAAGAAATCCAAGAAGTGATTATTCTTTCAAAGCGCCTGCTGTGAGACCTTCAATGATTTTTTTGCTGAATAGCAGGAATAATATCAAAACAGGCAATGCTGATATTGATGCACCGGCCATGAGATGTCCCCAATCAATGGATTGTCTGCCAATATAATATGCGAGTCCCACAGGCAATGTTCTCATTTCAGGAAGGGATGTGAAAAGAAATGGGTATAAAAATGCATTCCAGCTTCCCAGGAATGTATAGATGGCTAATACTGTAATGACCGGCTTGCATAATGGAAGTACGATCCGGAAAAAAATATAGAGTTCACCTGCTCCATCTATTCTTGCAGCATCCTCCATATCCGATGGCAATGCTTTGATATATTGCCTCATCAAGAAAATCGCAAATGGAGCAAGCAAACCGGGAATGATCAGTGCCCAGAATGTATTGATCCAGTCAAAAACAACCATCATGCGATATAAAGGTATCATTATCACTTGATGAGGAACCATCATCAGTCCCATCACCGAAGCAAACAATAACTTTTTTCCCTTGAATTCATATCGGGCAAATGCATATCCGCTCATAGAACCAAGCAAGACATTTCCGATTGTCACAACTGTTGCAATAAAGAGGGAGTTAGCGAAATATCTGCCGAAAGTATCGGTAACGAAAATATCGACATAATTTGAAAAACTCGGGGCCGTGGTAAAGAACTCAAGAGGACTGGCAAACAATTCGGGGCTGTCGAACAAAGAAAACATCAGCATAAGCAACATGGGTATAACCATTGCAATGACAGAAATCATCAAAATTGCATTGATGACAAAGGATGTGATGCGTTCTTTGAAGAGATGATTGCTCACTTAATAACACCCAATTCTTTTCCTATTTTTGCAAATGCACTGATTGCTTTATCCAGATGATCTTTGGTATGAGCAGCTGAAATCTGCACGCGAATTCTTGCTTGACCTTTTGGTACCACGGGATAGAAAAATCCCACGACATAGATATCCTCATCGAGTAATGCTTGAGCCAATTTCTGAGCAAGCACGGCATCATAGAGCATGATGGGGACAATTGGATGCGTACCGGGTTTGATATCATATCCGAGCGCTTCCATGCCTCTACGGAAATACATCGTATTGTCCTCCAGTGTATCACGGAGCGAGGTAGTGGAACTGAGCAGGTCAAATACTTCAATGGAAGCACCAACAACGGAAGGAGGAAGTGAATTACTAAAGAGATATGGTCTTGATCTCTGTCTGAGCAAATCGATGATTTCTTGTCTGCCTGTTGTGAAACCACCAATACCACCCCCGAGAGCTTTGCCCAGCGTTCCAGTGATAATGTCCACTCTACCGGTCACATTGCAATGTTCAACAACTCCTCTTCCCTTTGACCCCATGAATCCCATGGAATGACATTCATCGGTCATGACAAGTGCTTGATACTGATCTGCAAGATCACAGATTTTGTCAAGCGGTGCGATTGATCCATCCATCGAAAACACTGCATCGGTCACAATCATAATGAATCTCGCGCCATCAGCACGTGCTTCTTTCAATCGTTCTTCCAATTCCTGCATATCACAAGAAGCATATCGATAGCGTTTTGCTTTGCATAAACGCACCCCATCAATGATGGAAGCATGATTGAGCGCATCTGATATGATTGCATCTTCTTCAGAAAGCAATGGTTCAAAAACTCCACCATTTGCATCAAAACATGCTGCATAGAGAATCGTGTCATCAGTACCGCAGAAATCAGCAATCTTCTTCTCCAATTCACGATGTATGTCTTGAGTACCACAGATGAATCTCACGCTGGACACCCCATACCCATGAGAATCCAATGTATCTTTTGCCGATTGAATCACTTGAGGGTGTGAGGATAATCCAAGATAATTATTGGCGCAAAAATTCAATACTGGCTTGCTTCTTCCTTGCACCATGATTTCCGGACCTTGCTCGGAAATGATGATGCGTTCTGTTTTGAGCAATCCACTTTCTTGGATGGAGGTTAATTCTGCTTGAAGATGATCTTTAAATGAACCGTACATAGAGTTGACTGTAGTATTGAAGGAATATGCTAAAATTACTGAAATTGATGGAATATTTCACTCATACAGTAGATGCTCTGCTGTGCAATTGAATTCAACGGCTGCCTCATCTTCACATCGCTCAAATAAATCAAGCATGGAACTATTGAATAAGGGATGCATCATTGACGGAGCGATTTCACTGAGGGGCTTGAGCACAAATGCTCTTTGATGCATGCGGGGATGTGGGATCACGATGGTTTCAGTATCAATGATCTGTGAACCATATATCAATATATCGACATCAATTTCTCTCTCATGCCAACGAGGCCTTGATTTGCGCGATAATTCATTGTGAATGTCTTGGATCAATGCATAGATGTCATCGATCGGTAAACCGGTTGAACCAATGCAAGCACAATTCAGAAAGGTGGGTTGATCTGTATAACCAACGGGTTCTGTTTCATAAACAGAGGAGCATATCAAATCGGGTATTTTGTCAGTGAGTCTTTTGATGGCATGAGCAAGTGCAGCATGCCGATTTCCCAAATTCGCTCCGATTGAGAATGCAATATCCATCCGTGAAATGCTATCAACCATGTGAACGTTGCATGGTATGCTCTACTTCTACATGATCGATGATATGTTTAAGCGGAACACTAAGTTTACGGACTCTGATGGTAACTTTTTCAATACTTGAAAATCGTTCAAACAATTCTTTGGACAATTCATAACACAAAGTTTCAATCAAATTGAATGAATCACCATTGAACAGCTCATTGATCGTAAAAACGATTTCTTCATAATTCACTGCTTGTGCAACATCATCACTCACTACGGCAGACATGGAATTGTACCAGATATCAGCATCAACTTGATATCTTCCACCAAGTGACTGCTCTTCAGGTTTCACTCCATGATAGGAATAGAATTGCACATTACTGAGTGAGAGTTTCATGAGTCCTTGTTGCATTGAGCTATATCCCAAATATTAAAAACCTTGTTTCTGAATGAAGATTCCTTTATCAACTTTCATGAAGAACTCTTGATAGAATGTTGGATCTTCCACTTGATATACTTCTGTTGTATTACCTTGATTGTCAAGAATCTTTACTTGGAAATTCGCCCTCACTTTACATTGTTTGCCAAATTCAGAAACATTCACACTGGATTCAATTTGTTTCAGTTTATTGAATATGGATTCTCTTTGACTGCGATTGCGATCTATTCCACGAAAGAAATCAGACCAAAATTGATTTGATCCATTACGCGCTTGCAAATCCACTTCTTTTGTTGCGGTTAGCAAGCCCAATTCAACCTGTGCATTTCGTACAATGAAACCATCATCCTGCAATACATTGAGTACAGCTTTCATGACGAGTTTTACATCATTGGTATCATATTCACGAGTTTGCACCTGCCTGGTCTGCAATTGTGTTTTTTGTGGTGGCGGTGTACTCTGCTGATTGATCACCGTGCAAGCACCGAATATCAATGAGCAAAGAGCAATGAGGATATATGAACTCTTGTGCATGATCATTATTCCTTTCAGTTTAGAATTTTGATGCATGATATGAGAATGATTTCACTTTACTGCTTGCATCGAATTTAATGACAACGGTCAATGTTTTTTGTGTGGTTGCCGCAGCGCCTGATCGACTTGAGGATCCATACAATATGATAAATAATCCACTGGAATTTTCTGAATATGATGCTTCAGTTGCGATTTTGTCATATACCCAAGTTTCATCGCCTCCATCATCTTTGGTGACAATATTTGGCGAGCCAAGAGCTTCGGCAACTTGTGCTCCGCTCATGCCGACGCGGATTTCTTTTTGCACTTTACCGACTGTCATTTCTTGTTCTTTGACTGAATGCAGATTTGATCTATGATCAACTGTTGTGCAACCAATCATGCCCAAGATCAATAGTCCGGCGAACACTAAGAATGTTTTCATAATCTGTCTCCTATCAAGTAAAATAGATCATCGAATGATATGTATCGGGAGAGCATCCAGTAAACCGGATGTAGCCGACATGAGTTTCAAAATATATGCACCTGATTCAATCTGTGCTGGAATGGTGAATTGAACACTGTTATTACCAACAAACATAGGATATTTCATTATTGTGTGATTTCTTCCCACTTGATCGGTTAACATTATCATCATATCCGTAGTTTCGAAAGCCTCCACGGACATTTGCATGATATCCTGAGCCGGCTGTGGGAAAACACTCTTGATCTTTGTCATTCTTTGACCTGTCAAGAACATATCCGGACAAATATTGGTCAATTGCAGAGATCCATTCACGAAATTGGTTTGCATGCTTTTGCTGAAAAATGTGACTGAATCGGTGAAGTCCAATGGTGATTCATGAATAGTTGAAATTCCAACAAAACCGGAAATCACGCATAATGTCCCTGAATTGGGAATATCGCCTTCAAATCGTATTCTGATCGTCCGAATATCATCCCACACTTCACGAGATACGATGGAAACTCCACCGAATGTGCTTGTCACTGAATCAGGTAGAAATATTCCTTGATTTGATGTGAATTCCACTATTGCTTCTTGTTTACCAATATATGGATTGCGTTCATTCATAGAAATAGTGATTGGAATCGACACTCTACCCCGTGGATCTGCTTTGACTTGAGGAAGCGTAATGGTGGCTTTGGCTGAATATGGAATGATGCGAATTGATTTTGCTGTGGCGCATGGATAAAATGAACATGACATGATTTCACCGGAATCAGGAAGCGCTCCGATGAATGTGATTGTAATGTCCTTTTGTGAACGAGGCGGAAGAATCAAAGGCAATGTTGTGGCAAGCGTGAATGCCGTACCTGTTATTGCTACTGAGTCCAAGCGAACTTCATTCATCGATGCATTGGACAATGTGAAAGTTCTTTGTTTAAGCTCGGGGATACATGCAATCACATTTGGGACTGCAACATCTGTTCCATCTCCATACCCTTTCAACACAATGGGGACTTCATACAATGTCAGACCCGAGTGATAAGCCAAAACTTCGATCAATTCCTCACCCAATTGTTTCGGGATGAATCTTACCTTAACAGACAAACTTTGACCGGGTAGCAGGATAGTATCAGAAATGGTGGAGAGAATCTTGATTGCCGGCGATTTTGTCTGCAATCGATCGATGGTCACGGGAACGGGATCATCATTTCTGATCAATTCAATGTCAGTTTCAATCGTTTCATTCAAACAGGCAGGTCCGAGTTTTTTTCCTTGTGCAAGAGGATTGATGGAGCGCAATACTCCATTAGCCTTGATCGGGAGGAAGAATTCTTGGGAACAAAAACCAAAAAACAGTGAATCAATCAATGGTCCATTATCACGCGCAAGAACTCTTATGTTTATATCGATGCATTCTCCGGGAGCGATTTTCACGGTATTCGGAATCTTTGAAATCAAAGAAAAATGTATTCCTTCTCTGAAATAAGCATAATCAATGAAGATGTCTCCTTTACCACCATTGCAAAGATTGACTTTCAAAACAGAATCAGTCGGATGCATCATGATTGCATCACCCAAATCAGCAGAAACAATAATCGGTTTCGATGGCTCTATGCGAATGAATGCTTTGGCTGTATCGGTTTCAGGAAATGCGAATTCCATTGTTTTGAGATTATCAGCACTGATGGCGGAGGATGCCAATGATTTTCCATCAGGACCATATTTCACATCTGTAAGAAATCCCGAATGATTGGCCAATTGTCCCAAAAATACATTGGTTGGAAGACGCCATACCGAAATTTGCGGAAAACCTGCAAAACCTGTTGCAAGGAATTGATTTGTCGCATTGAAATCAAGCGCAATCACATCACTGGATGAATTACGCAAGGAACGCACGATTGTTTTTGATGCAATGTCGAATACATGCACTTCAGATGAAGCTGCACTGTACAAACTCGATTCACTAAGCATGGTGCCGGCTGCAAGAAATGCTCCATCACGAGACAATGACACTTTGGACATGATGGGCAAGGCAGGATTAGAGAGTGTTGTTATGATTGACATCGTATTGAGATCAATCACATGTATTGATCCATCCAGTAGAGCAATGCTTCCTTTATCTCCATTTCCCGGACTGAATGCCGTAATCGGCTCAGGAAATGCGAACCCTGTCACTTCTTTTCCATCCAAGATGGAGAGTTTCCGAATTGTTCTTCCACGTTTTGGAATGAGCAGTAGTTCATTCTTGATGCGATGTACCGAGCTTAGAATGGTCGAAGTAGAAATATTGCTTGAGAGAATCGGATCTAATTTACCTTTACTGAATAGTACAAATGTTTCCTGACTTGTGGCAGGAGATCGATAAACTCCATAAACAAGCGAATCATTTACATATCCAATGCCAATCCACTGAATCTTGCTTACCGGAAATGCTATGCCTGAAACCACGAATGTGTCGATCAGCATTCCATCAACTTTATTCCATTCAGCAATTTTTCCGGATTCATATCCTGCAATTAGTTTATCACCAACGGAATTCCAATCAATAGTAGAAACGGGTGCTCGAAGTGCAGGATGGATTAGATTTTTTTGATCGAAATTTCCCAATTCCTGTCTTATGCGAATTCTTCCCGAATCAGTGATGATACCCGGTGTTTTCCATAAGAATGTGCTATCCATGCTGAAACCGAGCGTATCCCATGTTTTTCCATTGTCAGGTGTCCAATCAACATATGTTGGAGCACCAATGCGATACCCTTTCCACTTAACTGTATATGGAGCACAAGGAGTGAGAGTAATATTTGCATTTGGTTCGGTGATCTTAAGCGAGCGCGTTTCCGGCATGCCGAATCCATTGGCTCTCAAAAGCAGATAATCTTTTTGTCCGCCTTCATAATGGAGTACAGCATACTCTTTATAATATCCCGTTCTGGAAGGCTTGAAAATGATATCGAAGTAATATCCTACTGCGGGAGAAAGTCCGACAGGTGGAGGATTTGTGGACACATTGGATCCAATCCAACGATATGAAAAATCAGGATTGGAAAATGTGATTGAATCAAGTTGTGTGCTTTCTTCGACTCCGCGATTGTTTTTTTTGGAGGCGATTGCTCTCACAAGTAATGTAGTATAATCGGAGGAACCGGGCATTACAGCAGAACCAAAGTTGAATTCTTCGATTTGAATGCCGAAAGGATCGCAGAATCGCGCTTGGCTGATATTGCCACGATCATGCTTACCCAATGGACTTGAACCTGTTCCGGTATTTGTGGCGATTATGAATTCCGCTCGATTTGCACCCTCTGAACGCGTCATCCAAATAACTGCTTGATACCCTTGTGCATCGGGTTGTCCTACGGAGATGGCTTTGGAACTGAAATTACTTTCTATGATGGATAATTCTGATTTGGCGAATGCATAAGGATTGCCATTCACGTTGGCTCGAAGCCATGCGCGCAAAATAGGATAATTTAGTGTATCTATCGTGATGCCATTTGGACGCAAATCACGAATTTCGACAGACACCTGTGCGAGGGCAGGTGTGAGCATTAGAATCCATGTAGTGAAAAATGCAATGCAGCGAAAGATTGACATAAGTGCCGAAGAAAAATACGTGCTCTGTTTACGTTTCAAGTTTCGAGAGGTTTCACTTCTGTTCTATCATTCAGAAAAAACACTTTGAAGAACAAAAGATCCGGAATGATCACAAGAACAAGTGATCCCGTATCACGGGTGAACCATGTTGTGAACCCTTCCGGAGGCATTAGTGCCCTGATGATTTGACCTGTAAGAGTCCACATGATGATGAACACCAAAAAGAAAATCGCTATCGCCATGAGTCCTTCTCGCAATTTGCCTTCTTGCCAACGTTTGGTGAAGGCATAGAGTCCGGCCATGGCATGCACATGGAAAACGAATAATTCAATCATGATAGTTCAATAATTATTCATAAATCTTTGTAAAACTATGGAATTGCCCATGAAATTCTGCCAAGTGTGCACAAGTCTCTCGGACATTGACAAGGCAACCGAGATGGCTCGTGAATCAATAAACCATAAGCTCGCCTTTTGTTGCTGGATACGTCCAAAGCATATGGCCATGTATCCTTGGAAAGGTGAATTATGTGAGGAATCTGAATATGAGGTTGTGTTCAAGACAAATAATGTGAACTTAGAGCAATTGACAGCTTTGATACGGGGCATGCATCCTTATGAAACCCCTTATATCGCAAGTTTTCATGGGGATATATTGCATGTTGGCTATGCGCAGTGGGCGGAGACTATTGTTACATAAGGGGGAATTCATGGAACGGAGTACAGGCAAGAATCAGGGGGTGCCGATGATATCGGATAACATACGCGCGGCGAAGTCCATTCGAGAATGGAGAGAAGATGAAAGGCCAAGAGAACGAATGTTGCGATTCGGATCAAGTTGTTTGAGTGACAGCGAATTATTGGCAATTTTGATTGGGACGGGATCGCATGGTTCTTCTGCTTTGGACATTGGAAGAAGCATGCTTGACGCATATGGATCCATACAAGATTTGGGATCTCGAACGGTGCAGGAATTATGCGGTGTAAAGGGAATGGGGATGGCAAAAGCCATTGGAATAGCTGCTGCATTTGAGCTCAGCAGACGATATCAGCAGGAGGCATTCAATCCGGCAATGATATTGCAATCTCCGGACGATGTGGCGAAGTATTTCATACCGAGAATGCGGGGTGCGCGAACCGAGAGTTTTTACATTGCATTATTAAATAGTTCAAACATTGTATTTTCAACAAAGAAAATCAGTGAGGGCTCATTAAATTCGAGCATCGTTCATCCTCGAGAGGTCTTTCGAGTGGCGATCATAGAGAGTGCTGCATCCATCATTGCTTTGCACAATCATCCCTCGGGAAACACCGAGCCGAGCAATGAAGATATATCGCTTACGGAACAATTGCGTCAGGTTGGAACAATGATGCATATTCCATTGCTAGATCATCTTATCATTGCAGGAGATTCATTCACCAGTTTGCGCGAACGCGGATATTTTCCTTAGGAAAGAAGATGGGATTTTCAATCATCGAAACATATTTTGATGCAATCATTCTCATTCAAGCAGATGTCTATGAAGATGAGCGAGGAATATTCATGGAGAGTTATCAACGTGAAGCATTTCGAGCATTGGGAATAGATGAAGAATTTGTTCAGGAGAATCATTCAGTTTCCGCATTGGGAGTAATTCGGGGCATGCATTTTCAATGGGACAAGCCAATGGGTAAATTGCTTCGCGTCACTTCGGGAAGGGCTCATGTGAAAGAAATTGATATAAGAAAGAATTCACCGACATTGGGTCAATCCATGCATGTGGAATTACGTGCAAGTGAACCACATTTACTCTGGGTCCCCCCCGGTTTTGCCAATGGATTTATGTCCATGGAACATGGAACAGAGATGGTCTATAAATGTTCGGCGAAATATAATCCAAGGGCGGAGTCGTGCATAGCTTGGAATGATCCGGCTTTGGCTTTGGAATGGCCTGTTCATGAGATAGACACTGAGCCGATTCTATCAATTAAAGACATACAAGCACAAACACTAGCGGAATGGCTGCAAAGACCCGATTCATCAGCATTCAAGGTATGACTCAGGACATCCCGAAATTCCTTTTTGCAAATCTCCCCAAATTCCCTATTTTCGCCATCTATTCTTTACTGAATAAGGTTCGGTAGCTCAGTTGGTAGAGCAGCGGACTGAAAATCCGCGTGTCGGGGGTTCAATTCCCTCCCGAACCACGACAAAAGCAAAGGCATCCCATTGGGATGCCTTTTGTGTTTTGTGGTATGTGATAGAAAAAACAGAAACATGAATTGAGTTATGCTTAAGCAGATTCATATTATGGCTCTATTTGATAGATATCTCCTTATTTCTATCTTTTTATCAAAAACAAGGAGTAATCACCTCATTTTCACATAAAATCACTCATTTCCCTGTTCATTTACTCAATCTCTTTTCTTATTTTGTCTTCCAACAACTCCTTGCCTGTCACCATGTTCGAAGCAGCATTCGATCATTCAAGGAAATTCATAAGCTCTTGATGAAGTAGATTTGATGATTTGCATCCAATCTTCAATTTCATTGAGTATACATTCAGGACAGGCATATGCTTTTACAGCACAGCCACAATCTAATCCAATCTACAAGTCTGTTCTTTCAGAACATTCATTCAATTTTACTCACAAGCGGAGAGCATGTATGAAGTATTTCGTACGAGTTTGTTCCATGTTGTGTTTTTTGGTAGTGACTTCCGTCACGGCCATTGCACAAGGTGTCCTTAGCGGACAAATCGCAGGGCCTGATGGCCAGCCGGTACCGGGCGTTGCAGTTAAGCTCACAAAAGGCAATGCAAGCAAAGGTGGATTTTCCGATTCAAGAGGTCGCTACTCAATCAAGAATTTGGAAAATGGAAATTATGGTGTTTCATTTAGTTGTGTCGGCTATGAAAAGCAAGATGCAACTGTAAATGTTTCCGGTGCAACTACACTCAATGCGAAGCTAAAAGAAACTTCTATTGACATGGATGTGACTGTTATTACTGCATCACGCGTTCAACAAAAAGCTTCGGAAGCTCCTGCATCAGTTTCCGTGATTGAGCCAAGGGCTATCCGTGAAGCGCCAAAGAATACGCCGGTTGAGCATTTGCGTGGTATCACCGGTGTTGACTATTCACAAACAGGTATTGCTCAGCAAAGCGTGAGTGTTCGTGGATTCAACAATGTGTTCACGGGTGCTTTGCAAACATTGACAGATTATCGTCTTTCAGGAGTTCCAAGTTTACGCGTGAATGTCGGCTACTTTATTCCTGCTTCAAATGAAGACATCGAGCGTATTGAATTGGTACGTGGTCCGGCATCTGCATTGTATGGTCCGAATGCTGCACAAGGTGTTTTGAATATCATCACTCGTTCCCCATTTGCTTCACAAGGTACTACTGTATTTCTCGCAGGCGGTCTGCAGAATCTCATGAATATGGGTATTCGTCATGCAGGTACATTGAGTGATGATTTTGGATATAAAATTTCAGGACAATATTTCTCTGCCAATGACTGGGCATTCGAAGATCCCGTTGAAGCAGCGAATCGTACCGCCGCATTGAAGCCGGGTGTGGATCCTGATACATTGAAAATCGGAAATCGCAAGAATACACATGAACGCTTCAATGTAGATGCAGGTGTGTATTATAATTTGGGTGAGAATACCATGTTTCAATTGAATACAGGTGTTTCTCAATCACTCAATACAATTGAAATGACAGGTCTTGGGGCTGCACTTGGTAGAGACTGGAGATATTCCTATGTGAATGCACAGCTCACATCCGATGATTTATTCGCTCAAGTTTTTTACAATATGAGTGATGCCGGTCAAACATATTTCCTTCGTACAGGTAATCCGATTGTCGACAAATCAACATTGCTTGGTGCTCGCTTACAGCATGCTTATAAACTCAATGATGATATTCGCTTCACCTATGGCGCCGATTTCTTCTCAACAAATCCCGTCACGGAAGGAACAATCAATGGCGTGAATGAAGACAATGATGCATATACAGAAATGGGCGCATATCTTCAGGCAGATGTGAAGCTTATGAAAAATTTGTCATTCCTTGGCGCTGTTCGTGGTGACAGACATTCCATCATCGATGAATTGGTATTGTCTCCACGTGTTGCAATGATGTACAAACTTGATGAGAATTCAACAGTACGCGCAACATTCAATCAAGCATTTAGCAATCCCGGAACAAATGACTTGTTCTTGGACTTGCTCTCAACAAAAGATGCATTTGGTTTAAGTGCTGCAAATCCGGCATTCGCAGTTGGTGTATGGGGTGCTTCAGCGGGTAGAAATGGATATACATATAATCGTGATGGTGGCGTCCTACGCTATATCTCACAATTCGATCCATCAAGAGCTAATTGGATGCCAACAACCAATGTTGCAAATATGTGGCAAACAGTGACAGCAGTGATCACAGCAAATCCTGCTCTCGCTCCTCTCAAGGCATTGCTTACTTCACTAATACCTGCTCCGACTTCAATTGGTGGTTCAATCGCAGCATTGAATCCAACAACAAGACAATTTATACCAATGCAAGCAGGTGATGTGCTCGATGTTGAGAAGTTACGTCAGACAAATACTCAAACAATTGAATTGGGTTATCAAGGTAAATTGACAGATAAGTT
>Ga0194132_10000796_pt1 | contig 63992 bp, 50 predicted proteins | sample TA2KigOf80mmetaG_FD_148612 | JGI IMG/M metagenome (GOLD analysis project Ga0194132, IMG submission 148612) | Freshwater microbial communities from Lake Tanganyika, Tanzania - TA2015054 Kigoma Offshore 80m | ecosystem: Environmental > Aquatic > Freshwater > Lake | place: Tanzania: Lake...
GCTCGTCTACGCCCAGGCCCAAGACGCGCGGCGTGTCAGTCCGAGCCGACTCGCTGCCGTCCCGCTCGGCCACGGCGATATCGATTGGATGAATCTTCTGGCTCACTTCGAGGTGATCGACTACCGCGGCGCGTTGACGGTACTGGGCAACGACCACGCCGAACTCGCCGCCGGCGTCGCGTTCCTACGCCGATTCGTGGCGTGATGCGAACCTGAATGTCAGCGCAATGTTCCACGTGGAACATACCTGGCCGGTATCGTTTTGAAAAATACAAGCTCGGTTGTGGCCGAAAATTGCCCGCCCGCACATCATCCGGGCGTATGCGATTTCGTGATCCACTGGAGTTTTCGATGCTCCGCGCCTGAGAAAATCCAAGGTTCGTCACGAAGCCAGCAGATCACGGCTTGGTGAGCTGCTGGTTTGTCAGCTTCTTCCACACAATCCAACGATTGATGTCGCGTTGTTCGCCGCCGGTTTCATCCCAGAGGGTGTCCTGCAGAGTCAGCAAGGCGCTGCCGCGATCCATCTGCAACCGGCGCCAATGGCTGAAGACGTGAGCGGCAAGGAACATCACGACGAGCAGCGTCCAGGCGACGACGAAGAGTTGCTTCCAGCGTGCGTCCTCAAGATCTACGAACGTCCACGGATGCTTCAGGACCATGACCGCGATCTGAGCGAAGAACACAACTGCCGGCACGGCGAAGACGAGCGCCGCGAGTTCCGTCGGCCGCAGCGAGCGTGCCGAACGCACCTTGGGCGGGCCGGGGTCCTCGCCGGGAGGCGTCGTCACGCGCGCATCGTCCGGAAGAATGCCGAACCAGAGCGTCTGCAAGCGATACTGGCCGATGAAGTAAACCAGCACGGCGGCGCACCAGACCACTTCGCCGACATCCAAAAGCTGCATGCTGCGCCGGTCGCCGCGAAATTGCAGATTGTGGAAGTCAAAGGTCTCCGCAATCTGCGGCGCCGCGATGGCGATCAAGACGACCAGCGGGCTCAAGCTCGATCTGTAAAAAATTGCCATCGCGCCGACCAAGGCGATGAGCACGTTCACGAACAGCGCGACGCCGGCCAAGAATGTCGCTTGTTGCTGTATCTGAATCAGAATCACCACCGAGAGCGCCAGCGTGGACATTGCCTGGTAATGGCGCTCGGTCATGATCGGAGCCTGGTCATCGGCCGGCTTGGTCATCGCACGCCTCTTTCCTGGATGCGCAGCCGACGCATGCGCTGAAGAATCTGGCTGACGCTGTCGCCGGCGCCGGCACAGAAGACCGGAACGCCGATGCGTCTGAACGCGCGGCGCACCTCGCGGTAGGCCGTGTGAAACTGCGCCGTGCACAATCGCTGCAGGATGAGCTGATTATCCATTTCAGCGATGTTCTTGCTCGGTTTCACGCCCGGCGGATCGATGCCGACGGGCCAGGGGCAGACCACCATCACCTGATGATGCCTCGCCTTGGCCACGCATACCGCTCGCTCCAGCGGCGCAAGATGATCGATGTTTTCCAGGGCATCGATGCACAGCACGAACAACTCGTTGTCCTTGCCGTGCAGCACGGCCTTGAGAAGCGCGTCGGCGAGCATCTTGGGCTTCGTCGGCGAGCGGAAAAGATAGTTGCCCTGCCCATCGTAGAACGAGAAAGGATAGGCGACCTGGTGTTCCGCCAAGAATCGCTGCATGTATGCCACGCACATTTCGTCGTCTTCGAGTAGACGAGCGAGACCTCCAGGACCAAGGCCGTAGCGCACCGAAAGAACAGCACTGACCTGTTTACGCTGGCGATATTCGCGGTGGTACGCCGGTGAGAATCGCCAGAAGTAGCGAGGCGCCCCGGGTGGGATCGTCCAGCTCGGCTGCGGCGCCCACCACGGGAGCCAAAACGGAAACGCATTGACGTCTTCGCTGAGCCAATCGGGATACACATCCTGCGCTAGCCCAAACGCCACGGGGACAAGTTCAAAGACCGTCGCCCGGGGCGACTGCGGAATCAGGTTCGCGACATCGGTGAGCTTGCCGATCAGCTTGAGCACATGCTTCGCGCCGCGGCCCGGCTTGACGTAATCGATGATCCCCGACTCGTCAAACAAACATAGCCCGGTCAGATCGCGCTCGTTCGCGTTGGCCTGCGCGACGCCGGCGGCGATATCGACAAGCCGGCATAGCGCCGTCTCCCCCACAGGGCCGACGCGCACCGAGTTTGAAGTGTCGACAAACAACGTGCAGCGAATCGGAACTTCGCTCTCCAGTTCCTTGGTGATGAGCCGATCTCGCCGGGCCGATACTTTCCAAGCGATCATCTTGGGTGGATCGCCGGGAATGTAGTCGCGCAAGTCGAGCAACTCGCTGGCGCCGCCGGGTCGGGCATGGCGGTGCGTGCCGACTAACGGTAGGACATTCTCACGTTTGACAAATGCGACATGCGGCGCCTTGGAGACGATCGGCGGAAGGACACGGTACTCGCACAGGTCGTGCAGAAACGTTGTGTCGGTGAAGAACCCTTGCAGGTCGGCGAATTGCAGTTTGATGCCTTCGAAGCGCAGCCAACCGGCGCCCGGGCATTCAATCGTGTAAGCGATCTCGATCGGACTCTCGGAAGAGAGCGGCCCGTCCACACAGGTGGTCCCGTCCCTGAGGCGAGCCAAAGGCGCCAGCCAATCGGTGACGACGACGTAGGGCAACGCCAGCCAGCCATCGCTCGACAGTGTGACGGCGACTTCGACTTTCTGCCCCGACCAGACCGACGTCGCTTCGCCTCCCGCGGTTCGCAAGACGCGATTCAAGGTCATGCGTCCCGCAGCGAGCCGAAGGCGCAGTTGAAAGAGGAACCACTGCGAGAGAAACCAGACCAGCAATGTGGTGCAAATGAGGGCCAACGGCGTCGAGCCGAGCAGGATGGCCAGCGCCAAGAAAAACGCAGCGACAAAAAAGAACCAATAGCCGCGTGACGTGAGCATGCCGCCATTGTATGGCAGCTTGGGAGAGGTGGAAAAACGGGATGCCGGCACCAGCTGGCATCCCGTTAATCTGTCTCACCCAGCCTGGAAGGGCTCGAGAGCCAATGCCAGGCCGGGGGAGAGGCGAGGAAAACGCAAGCTCGTCTATGCGACCAATCGGCTGATTACGCGGCCTTCGCGGAAGAGATTCATGGGTCGGCCGGACGCGGTCATCAGTTCGTGGTAGCCATCGATGCCGAGGCAATGGAAGATCGTGGCGGCGACGTCATCGGGCGTGCAGGGCTCGTTGGCCGGGGCCATGCCGCGCGAATCGGTGGTGCCATGAGCGTAGCCGGCGCGGATGCCGCCGCCCGCCAGGAACACGGCCATCGAGCGGGCCCAGTGATCGCGGCCGGCATTGCGATTGATCACCGGCGTGCGGTTGAACTCGCCCGCGCAGTAGACGATGGTGTTTTGCAACAGTCGTTTCTCCGCCAAGTCATCGACGAGCGCGCCGAGCGTGCGATCGACCTGAGGCAGGAGGCGCGTGCGCAGGGCGGTGAAGTTCTGCCCGTGCGTATCCCAGCCGCCCAAGGTGATCGTGACGAAACGGACGCCCGCTTCGATCAGACGCCGAGCGATCAACGCCGCCTGGCCGAAGTTGTCGGCGCCATAACGCGTTCGCAGCGCTTGCGGTTCACGATCGAGTTCGAAGGCTCGCTGCGTGCGATTATCGCGCAAGATGTCGAGCGCTTGCTGTTGGAAGCGGTCGAGCCCGGCGGCGGCGTCGGACGTGTCGAGGCTGCGGAATTCTTCGTCGATCTCGGCCCGGAGTCGATTGCGGTTTTCGAGATCATCGACCGAGAAACCGTTGGGCAGGGAGACGCCACGAACGCGAAGTTGCCCGCCGACACCGCCGCGTTGACCGGCTCCTGGGTTGCCTTCGACCTCGAACGGGTTGTAAGCAGCGCCGAGATACCCCGCGTTGCCCGCGCCCTGCCGGCCGAACGTGACGTAGGGAGGCACGCCGGGTTCAGGGGAAAGCACCCGCGCTGCCAACGACCCGAGCGACGGATACTGCACGGCGGGCGTCGGCTTGTTGCCCGTCATCATCCAGTTGGTGGCTCGACCGTGATCGGGAATCGTGTGGGCCAGCGATCGGACGATGGCGCCCTTGTCCATGACCGACGCGACGCGCGGCAGATGCTCGCAGATTTGGATACCCGGCGCACGTGTGTCGATGGGACGAAAGTCGCCACGGATCGTCGTCGGCGCATCGGGTTTGAGGTCCCACATGTCGATGGTCGACGGTCCGCCGCCGAGCCAAACGAGAATCACTCCTCGCGCCCGCTGCCGAGGCCGATTGTTGGCGGGCTGGTTGGCTTCGAGCCGCATGACATCGGCCAGGCTAAGTCCCAAAACGCCGGCGGCGCCGACCTTGAGAATATCCCGTCGATGAAGGCCCTCGCAATCACGCATCAACGTCATAGCAATTCCCCCTTTTGGTTTTTCAGAGCCCGAAGCGTTAGCGAGGGAGACGTCCTTTGCTGACGCTTCAGGTTCTGACGATTCTTGTCAATGATTCAGAATAAACTCCTTGGCGTTTATCAACGCCCAGGTAACATCGACGAAACCGGCCTGCCGACTTGGGCGGCTTGCTACATATTTCACGAGGCGCTCGCGTTCCCGCGCCGTCGGCAAACGCGACAACGTTGCCAGGTACAACTCTTCAACAACTTCTTCGTCCGACTTCTTGGACGCCAGCAGACTTTTCAGACGGCCATCGTTGATCTTAGTCAATACGGCCGGGTCGGTCATCAGATAGAGCACCTGCGGCAATGCCGGCTCCGACGCGCGTTCGCAATCGCACGTGGACGTGCGCAGCGGCCGACCGAACAGCCGGAACACATTCGTCAGAGTTGGGCTTTGCTGCAACCGATTGGGCGCTACCTCCACGGCCTTGACACCCGGAGGCACTTCCGGCCCGAAGTTCTCGGTAACTCCCAGGGCGCCATTGAGCACATCGACCACAACCTCCGCCATCATGCGGCGCGGATAGCTGCGCGAATGGAGGTTGCGATCTTGTTTGTTCGTGTCGTTCGGCTTGGCCGACAGCTGATACGCTCGCGACAAGAGCACCGTACGCTCCAGATGGCGGATGTCGTACTTGTGGTCGATGAAGTCCTTGGCCAGGGCGTCGAGCAATTTTTCGTTGGACGGCGGATTGGCCACCGAGAAGTTGTCGACCGGATCGACCAAGCCGACGCCGAAGTAATGGGCCCAAACGCGGTTGACGAAGCTTCGAGCGAAGAACGCATTGTCGGGCTTCGCCATCCATTCGAACAGGCCGACGCGCCGGTCGCCCGTTAGCTCCACGCGTGGGCCGCCGAGCGTTTTGGGCAGCAGATCTGGATAGCTGTTGGCCCCTTTCTTGGGCGGCGGCGCAGTTCCGAACGTGACTTCGCGTAGCTGCGGGTTGGGCAGGGGATGCTTGGCCTGCGCCTCAGCTTTTTTGACTTGGATTTCCTTGTTGATGACCGCCAGCGCTTGCTGCTTGCGGGCGTTGTTCTGCTGATCGAACTTGGCCAGCGCGCTCTTGCGAACGTTGACCTGATCCTTGTCAAACTTGGCCAGCGCCAGCCGGCGCTTCTCGGCGTCGTCGTTGGCGAGCTTGGCCTCGAGTGCTTTCCGCTTCTCGGCAATGTCGCTGTCGATCTTCGCCTCGGCCGCCGGACGCTTTTCGAGATGCTCCTTGTCGATTGGATCGGTAATCGCCTTCTTGCGCTCGGCAAACTCCTGATCCACCTTGGCCAACGCCTCGGACAACTCCTTCTTGCGCTCCGTCAGAATCTTGTTCCACACCGATTGCCCTTCCGGCGACGGCACGAAGCGGATTTGTGTGAAGATGTTGGCGTAGGCGTGGTAATCATCCTGCGTCCAGCGATCGAACGGATGCTTGTGGCACTGGGCGCATTCGAGCCGAACGCCCAGGAACGCGGCCGCGGTCTGCTCGGCCATCTGCTCGCGCGTAAACGGCGTGCGCCGCCAGAATAAATCGAGGCTGGCGCGATTGGCGTAATCGCTTTGGAACCCCTTGAGCGCGGACAACTCGATTTCGACCGCTTGCTTGGCCCAGTCCTCGACGGGCATACCATCCCGGCTCGTTGCACACAGGACACCCTTCACGATCTGATCGTACGGCATGTTCTCGGTAACGCGCTTGCGGAACCAGTCGTGCCACATCTTGGCGCGCCGCGTTCGTGCTTGGACGGGCTGTTCCAACGCATCAACGTTGTTGCCCGTGATGTCCGAAAACTTGGTCGCCCATAGGGCCGCGTGCAATGGATGCCTGAGCAGAGCGTCGATTCGCTTGACGCGTTTGTCGGAATCCTTGTCGGCCAGGAACGCTCGCACTTCGTCGGGCGTCGGCAGCTGGCCGATCGTATCGATGGTGACGCGACGCAAGAACTCCGCGTCACCGGACAACTCCGACGGCACGATGTTGAGCTTCTTCAGTTTGCCGAAGACTTCACGATCGATGTAGTTGACCTCGGGAACTTGTGGATAGACGAAGCCGGGAGCAGCGGGCAATTTGACCAGCACATGGGCGGCGTCAATGTGGCCGCGGTACGTGACGATCACGGCGGTGTGCCCCGCACGAACGCTGCGCACCTCGCCGGTGTTCTTGCCCGACTCAGCGATGAAATCGTCGCTGACGCGGAACTCCGAGAAGTAGGTCAGATCCTCTTTGGCGCCGTCGGAGAATTCGACGATCACCTTGGAGCGCCCCTGTTCGCCCGGGCCACTTAGGAGATGTTCCTTGGGCAGAACGTCCATTCGTTTGACGTTGCCCGAACCCGGTTGCCAACTCGCGCCATCGGCGATCCACTCGCGGAACACGCGATACTGCCAGGAGTCGCGATCCATGCGCTTGCCGCCTTCGTGCGGCACTTGCCCGGAGGCTTTCAAAAGGATGAGACTGGAATCGGGACTATTGACACTGATGCGCCGGCCCATGCCGGTGCGCGTGAACGCGACGTAGTCCTTCTCCGGCGAGTAGCCGAACAGGCTGAGGTAGAGCCCGCCTTTGCCTTGAAATGAACCGTGACAGGCGCCGCTGTTGCAGCCAAGCCGGCCCAACAGCCCCTGTACGTGACGTTCGAAATCGACTTTCTCGATACGGCTGCCGTCGGGCAGGTCAACCGGCCCCCCGGCAACACGGCCAGCCGACGCCAACAGCGCCAGCATCATCATGACCCCGATTCGAGATGCAACCCCCGAGCGCATGGCTAGCCCTCCACAACGCTTCTGCAACTCCACCGGCATTCGTAACTTCAATGCTACCGCTGTGCCCGTCGATTAAGCAAGGACAAAGTTCAGAATTCGGAAAACTCTCACGTGTCGCAAAATAAAGCGTGCGGCTACTCGCCTTCAATCCTGTGGGCAGCAGTCATCTTGTTTAACAGCGCCGTCATCTGCTTGCGCTCAGCGACTGACAAACCTTCCATCACCATGTCCATCTGCTTCTGGTGCACTTGCCAAACTCGCCTTAACAGCTTCTCGCCGGCTTCGGTCAAACGCACGTACTTCTCTCGCCGATCGCGCGGATTGCCGTTTCGTTCGATCAGCCCTTTTTTCTCCATGCGTTTGAGCAGGACGGTAATATTGGGAAACGATACATACATCTCCCGCGCCAGACGTCGCTGCGTCAACGCATCCTGGCCGAAACGATGGGCGATGCACATCAGCTGAAACTGCGGCGGCGTCAGATCAAACTGCGAAAAGTACGGCTCCATCAACCGCTGCAACGTGCCGTACGCCCTGAGCACCGCCACCATCGCCTCGCGTGACGCGGAAACGGGGAAGCCATCCTCGAGGTTCGGCGAAATCGGTTTGTTATCCATATCATCAGAAGGCCGACTCATTCGTTAACCATTAAACGATTTGACGAGCCGCGTGTCAAGAAGGTTCCCAAAGAAATGGCCCGGTGTGAGAGCGCTCTCGACCCTTGGGGTTCGGGAGTACCCTCACCCCGGGGCTTCTCCGTACAATGATCGACACGACGCGCCCGTAGCTCAACTGGATAGAGCAATGGTCTTCGGAACCATAGGTTGGGGGTTCGACTCCCTCCGGGCGTACTTGAAGTGAAGCAGGAGCAAGTTCGGCAGTTTTCCTTCCTACCGTATCGTTCATCCCGTGTGGAGAGGGTGTAAGCCATGCGTCAGGGTTTCTTGGCAGCAGCGTTGATTGCAAGCGGCGTGTTCGTCGCCTGTTGGCACGCCGGCACGACTGAGCAGGGCGACAAGCCGCCCGTGCGTCTGAAGTCCGGCTTGGAGAAGCGTGTGCCGTGGACGACCTCGAAGGTCATCGGCTCGCCGGAACCGCCGCCGCCGTACAGAACCGAACCGGCGTTTCCGAGGCTGCCTAAGTTCGACGAGCCGCTCGATCTGACCTACGCGCCGGGCACGAATCGCCTGTTTGTTGCAGGCCGCTGGGGCAAGGTCTGGTCATTCGTCAACAAGAAGGACACCGACAAGGCTGACCTCGTCCTCGAATTCAAAGGCGCCAAGGATTCCAAAGGTCAGCCAATGAAGCAGGTTATCTACGCCATGACATTCCATCCGAAATTCAAAGATAACGGCTACATGTACGTGACCTGGATTCCGAATCCGGAAACGGAAGGCCAACCCAAGGGTTCGCGCGTATCGCGTTTCACCGTGAAGGGGAGCCCGCCGGTCGCCGACCTTGCGAGCGAGAAGATCATCTTCGAATGGCCCAACGGCGGGCATAACGGCGGCTGCCTCAAGTTTGGCTCCGACGGCTATCTCTACATCGTCACCGGCGACGGCTCGGGCATCGCCGACTCGCTCGACATCGGCCAAGACCTGACGAGCATCTTCGCCAAGCTGCTGCGCATCGACGTCGACAAGCCCGATCCAGGCAAGGGCTACAGCGTCCCGAAGGACAATCCGTTTGTCAACACGAAGGGCGCGCGGCCGGAAATCTACGCCTACGGCCTGCGGCAACTCTGGCGATTTAGCTTTGACCGCAAGACAGGCGATCTTTGGGGCGGCGAAGTCGGCCAGGATCTGTGGGAAATGGTCTACAAAATCGAGAAAGGCGGCAACTACGGCTGGTCCGTCATGGAAGGGAATCACCCGTTCCGCCCCGAACGTCAGAAAGGCCCTACGCCGATCCTCAAGCCGGTCGTCGAGCATTCGCATGCCGACTTCCGTTCGATTACTGGCGGGTTCGTCTATCGCGGCAAACGGCTTGCCGAACTCAACGGATTGGCGACGACGTACATCTACGGCGATTTCGACACCGGGCGCGTCTGGATGTACCAGCGACTACTCGTGCCCGAGGTATACAAAGGCAAAGACGGGAAGCCGCTAGAGCGCCTCAAGCCCGCCATCGTCCACAAGGAGATCGCCCGCACCACCTATCGCATCGTCTCCTGGGGCGAGGACGCCGACGGCGAAATCTACTTCGTCGACTTCACGGGCGGCGGCATTTATCAACTCATCAAGACTGAGACGAAAAACGACGAGGCCAAGAACTTCCCGCGCAAGCTTTCCCAGACCGGCATCTTTGCGTCTACCAAAGATCACAAAATCGCCGCAGGCGTCATCCCCTACTCCGTCAACGCCCAACTCTGGGGCGATCATGCCGAGAAAGAACGCTTCATCGCCATCCCCAACAACGGGCAGATCGGCTTCGACGAGATCACCTACCCGCAGCCCTCCCCCGGCGCTCCTCCGGGCTGGAAGTTCCCCGACGGCACCGTGCTCGTCAAGACCTTCAGCATGGACATGGAACGCGGCAATCCGAAATCCCGCAAGCGCCTCGAAACGCGTATTCTCCACTTCCAGCAGTTCCCCGGAACACAGGAGTACGGCGATCAGTACTGGCGCGGCTACACGTACGTCTGGAACGACGACCAGACCGACGCCGATCTGCTCGATGAAAAAGGCGCTGACCGCACTCTGAAGATCAAAGTCGGCGAGAAAACGATTGAGCAGGACTACCGCTTCCCCAGCCGGGCCGAGTGCACGTTGTGCCACACGAACGCCGCCAAGTTCGCCCTCGGCGTCACAACGATGCAGATGAACCGCGATCACGTCTATCCAGGCAATGTCATCGCGAACCAGCTTGACACGCTGGAACACATCGGCATCTTCTCGAAGCCGTTGCCAAAGAAGTCGAGCGACGTGGCGCGGCTGGCGGACTTCAACGACAAGTCGCATTCGGCCGAGGTGCGCGCCCGTTCCTATCTGCACTCCAACTGCAGCCATTGCCACATCAAGTGGGGCGGCGGCAACGCCGAGTTCAAGCTCCTCGTCGATCTCGATCTCAAGGATATGGGCATCGTCAATGTCGCGCCCCAGCATGGCAACTTCAAGATCGACGGCGCCAAGCTCATCGTCCCGGGCCAACCCGACAAATCGATCATCCTCCAGCGCATGAATATGACCGGCCTGGGCCGAATGCCCCACATCGGCTCGCGCGTCATCGACGACGTCGGCGTGGCGGCCGTGCGTGCCTGGATCAAGGGGATGAAGTGACACGGATTCGGCGAGCCGAGCGGCGTAAGATAACCGTTCGGTTTGCTTCATGACGACGGTAGATTTACTCCGGCATTCGTGGTAAACTCGATATGGAGGTTGTGTAAGAGAGGGCCCCCGTCATGCCTGTCGAGTTACAAGCCGACCCTCTGCCATTGCGCATGGACGAGTCCGGCGCCATTCGCGTCGGTTCATCGCGCGTGACGCTGGATGTTGTTCTTGCGGATTACCAAAGCGGTATGTCGCCCGAAGACATCGTTGGGCAACTCGACACGCTTGACCTCGCCGACGTCCATGCCGCGATCGCGTATTATCTGCGCCATCGCGCCGAAGTGGACGAATATCTGCGCCGACGGCATTCCGAAGCAGCTGAATTGCAGACGACGATTGAAGCGAACGATCCAACTCGAAATCAGCTCAAAGCAACCTTGACGAGTCGGCTCACACAGGGGGACTCCAACGCGGCGCCCAGCTAATCTGTTCGGAAGAAGGTCGGCCACCGTATCATCCCTCCCAACCTGGCATGAGGATGTGGCATGGAGCCTCCGGCCAACGGGTCTGTTGTCCGCTTCTTGACTGACGAAGATGTGCCGCGTGATATTGTTTCCGGTCTACGCAATCGTTTGGCGACATTAGATATCGTCCGCGTTCAAGACGTTGGATTAATGGCAACCGACGATTGCGAAATCCTAGCTTGGGCAGCGAGCGAGGGCAGACTACTTATTACACGCGACCGGTCAACCGTGACGCGCCATGCCTATGATCGCGTCCGCAATGGCCTGCCTAGGCCGGGTGTCTTTGTGATCGCGGAAGGCATGTCAATCGGCCAAGCGATAAAGGAGCTGGAGTTGATTGCATTAGCAAGCATTGCCAAAGAATGGCGCGACCGCGTGATTTTCCCTCCTCTGTGATACAACATTCAACTCCCCACATACGGCAACACGTACGGCCCCTTGGGGATCACCGCGATCCTCGCGCTAGGTCCGTACTCCTTCAGGCAATCCGCGACCGCTTGCTCGACACTCGGCGCCGCCTCGACGTGGCAGCGATTCAGGGTCGCGGCGTCCAGGCCTTGCGTCACGACCTTTACCTTGCAGCGTTTGAAGACCTTGACGAACTCTTCGAGTTGCCATTGGTCCATGACGAAATAGTCCTTGCCGAGGATGCGCTGAATGAACGCCGGCAGGTCAGGGTTGTCGGCGATGAGGTGCTGAAACTCCGGCGAACCGACGCCTTCGCTGAGGCTGGCCGCGAGGATGATGGTGCCGCCTTGCTTGACGATCGGCAAGCAGCCGGTGAGCCCTTTGATCGCCTGGTACCAGGTCGTATCGAGCGGATAGCCGGCGCTCGAGGTGACGACGACATCCATCGGCTGCGGCACGGGCACACGGACGATGTTCTCGACGAAGCGCACGCCTTCGAGCCAGGCCTTCTCCATGTCGCCGGCGCCGACCCAGGTTATGCGGCGTTGCCCGTCGATGCAGACGTTGACGATGAAGTCGCAGCCGGCCAGCTTGGCGATGCGCGTGTTCTCTTCGTGAACCGGATTGCCGTCGACGAATCCGCAGTCGGCTTTCGGATGCTCCAGGAACTTCGGGCCATGCCAAATCTTCACGGTCTCCAGGGCCGCGATTCCCGGACAGATGACCTTGCGGCCGCCGGAGTACCCAGCCATCAGGTGCGGCTCGATCAGGCCGGTGGTGATCTTGAGGTCGGCGTGGACGTAGCGCTTGTCGATGTACGCGGGGACGCCGTTCGGCGTGGTGCCGAGGTATTCGTGATCGCTGAGCTTTTTGCCGAAATGATTCTCGATGCGGTAGTGCTTGACGATGTCGGGGCCGACCATCTCTTCGAGTTCTGTCCCCTGGTTCGGGCGATGCAAACCGGTCGCGACGAGGATCATGATCTCGTCGCGCGAGATGCCTTGCTCTTCAAGGATGCGCAAAACAGGCGGCAGAATCAGCTTGTTCGGCACGGGCCGGGTGAAGTCGCAGATCAGGATGCAAGCGTTCTTGCGCCCCTTGGCGAGCTGTGCCAAGGGCGGCGTGCCGGTCGGCTTGGTCAGCACGTCGAGGATCGCTTGCGATGGATTCGCGAGCGGCACGGCATCGCGGATTTGCAACGGCCCGACCACGTTCTGATCGGGCAAGTCCACATCCAAACCGGTTCGGCCATAGTCGAGCTTGATGCGCATGCGGTGTCCGGAGTTTGTTTTGGGTCGCCAAGCCCAGGGGTGAGGTACTCAATACGCCTGGGTTCCCAGAGGTTCGGCGTACCTCACCCCTGGGCTTGGTATCATGACATTATCCAAGAAAGGAAATCGGATGGCCAGCGACGCTGAATCGCCGCCGCAGCTTGAAGCCACCTCGCCGGAGGTCAAGGAGTACCAACGGCAGAAGGTAACGGTTGTGCTCGTCAACACGCTGCTCAGCCTCGCCTGGCTCGGACTGCTCGGCTTCGCCTTCGGCCCGGAGCTTGGGCGGCATTACACCGCCTGGTTTGGCCGGGAGGAATGGCTGCGCCTGTTGGCGTCGGCGGTGTTTCTGGCCATCACGCTCGAATGTCTGACGGCGCCGCTCGATTTCTACTCTGGGTTCATTGTCGAGCACCGCCATCAACTCAGCAATCAGACGCTGGCCGGCTGGTGGTGGAAGCGCGTCAAAAGCTACGGCGTTGGCGGACTGCTCGGCTTGGGGTTCGTCGCCGGGCTTTATTATCTGCTCTGGCTGACCGGCGCCTGGTGGTGGCTGGCCGCGACGGCAGGTTGGTTGCTTGTCACGCTCGGCTTGCGCCAACTTCTTCCCGTCGTTATTCTGCCGATCTTTTACAAAGTGACGCGTCTCGAAGATGCCGGCTTGCTCGATCGGCTGAAGAAGCTCACCGAAGGCACGAGCTTAACCATCGAAGGCGTCTACCAACTGCATCTGAGCGATGAGACGAAGAAAGCCAACGCCGCTTTGGCGGGATTAGGCAACACGCGGCGCGTGCTGTTGGGCGACACGCTGCTGGCGCAGTTCACGCCGGAAGAAATCGAAGTCGTGTTCGCGCACGAGGTTGGCCATCACGTCTATCGCCATTTGCCGAAGATGATCGCCATCAATGTGATTGTGTCGCTCGTTGGATTCTGGCTGGTCGATCAGGTGCTGACGTATTGCGCTGCGTCGCTCGGTTACCACGGCATCACCGATCCGGCGGCGCTGCCGTTGTTTCTGTTCATCGTGACGGCGTTTGGCTTGACGCTCAGTCCGCTGCTCAATGCGCTGTCGCGATTTCACGAGCGGCAATGCGACCAGTATGCCCTCGACCAAACCCACAACCCGGCGGCGTATCGATCGGCGTTCATCAAACTGGCCAAAATCAACAAATCTGATCCCGACCCGCATCCCTTGGTCGCGCTGCTTTTCTACGATCACCCGCCGATCCGCGAACGCTTGGCGCTGGCCGACGCTGCCCAGAATTTGGTGAGTGGTGAGTGAGACGCCCAGGGGTGAGGTACTCCGAACCCCTGGGATCTGTGGGTGATTCACAATCATTTTCGCACAATCGGCTTCTCCTTGATGTCCACGAAGCGGATATCATTCTTGCCGGCCACGACCGCGTGCCGAAGGAAGACGCCGACAACGTGTTGGTCGGCCGCCACATCGAACGTTCCGCGGTGTTCGCCGGAGACGGAGACGCGGGTGAAGTGATTGCCCTGTACGACATAGACAGAGTCTCCCGAACCCGCGGCAAGGCGGGCGCCGCCGAACCGCTGAATGCTATTGGGCAGATCGATGATCGTGCACTTGCGCGTGGTCATGTCGAGGCAGACCATGTGGTCGAGTTGGAAGGCCCAGGAGTACTGCGAGCCGAGGCAGAACACCTTCGAGCCGACGACCTGGATCGATCCCATGCCGGCGCGAGCGTCGACGGAGAAGCGGTCCACCAGCTTGCGTGCCTTCAGGTCGATGACGCAGAGGGTCGTGGCAGGGCCCGCGATGAAAAGCCGATCGCCGATTTTCTGCCAGGCGGCGAAGCGGCGCAGATCGTCCGTGTCGCCGAGCGCAATTGTTTGCAAACGCTTGCCGCTGGCAATGTCGATGATGGCGAGCGACTTGCCTCGATGGACGAACACGCTTTCGTCGCCGGCGAATCCGAAAGCGAAGACGCGCTCCTTGCCGATGGGGATTTCATGCAGCGTCTTGCGAGCGGCGAGGCTAACGACGCGGAGGCTTTCGCCGGCGAAGAGTAGCGCCTTGCCATTAGCCACATCGGCGTCCCACCCGCGCACACCATCGGCTTTGCCCAGGTCAAACGTCTTGCCCATCAGCAGATCGACGGCGATAATCTTGCCGTCGTCCGTATGGCCGATGAGATGCAATCCTCGCTGGACCGCTAAACTCAGAGTTCCCTGTGTCTTGATTGGATCAAGATTACAGGCGTCCAGCGGCGCGGCGGCCAGGGCCAATCCAAACACCAGCGTAAGTGAAAGCAGTCGCATCGTTCGTTCTCCTTCGAGTGAGTGGTTAATGTTAATCCCATCAACTACTCCGAACGCCGGCGCGTCCCATGAATCGGTCAGATTTGCTCTGCTTTTCGCTTGGGCGTTTGCCATGCGATGAGTTAGAATCTGTCCTCATGTCACACATCACCATGCGATTTCTCTGGTACAGCCTAGCCGTCCTGCTGGGCAGCGCCACTGGGTGCAACTGTCGATCCGAATTGGCCAGTACGGTGAAACCGAACGACATCCACCAACGCTTCACGATTCACTTCGACGGCGCCGCCAACACGACGAATGTCGTTGCCCGATTTGTCCATGGCAAAGGCAACCACATCAGCATCACGCTCGATGGCGCCGCCAAGGTCACCCACAACAAATTCGCGCTCAGCCATGCCGGGTTCACCGGTTCCCATTACACGGGTAGCAGCGCCGGTTACCTCGCCGATCATACCTTCCGCTACACCGACATCAATGGCAAGGCATACATAAACTCGGTCCACTTGCCGAGCGTCGACTTCGCCGCCGACGCCCCGACGACGATCAGCCGAGGCAAAGGCGTTCGCATCCCGTTCACCGCCAGCCCCATCGGAGAACGCGAATCGGTCCGCTTCCTCTACACCCAAGACGGCCAACGTGGGGAGCTCAACCTCTGGTCAAGCCGCAAGGATGAAAGTTCTATCACCCTCTCCACCGAGGACCTGCGTTCGCTCAAGGACGACCCCGCATCGATCCAACTGCAACGCATCGGCGGCGCCGACCTGAAGCAAGCCACCGAGAAAGGCGGCCACGCGACGCTTCAATACGAAACCAAACCACGCGAGGTCACGATCGTTCCCTAGCGCACGTTCGTTTAGCCGCTCGCCTTTGGTGAGCGCGAACGTCACGCTCGCCAAAGGCGAGCGGCTAAACAAAGTGTTACGTTCTTTCGTGATTCGTTCTTGTGCTGTCAAACAACCGTGACACGACGGTACAGCTGCCGGAAACTACCAGAAAAGACGCAGGTAGCGGAGGTAGGGGAGCAGATAGGTTGCGGAGACCCCGACGGCGACGAAGAGGATGCCGAGGAGCAGCCATTTGAAGAAGTCATCGCCGAACGCGGAGCCGTTGGTCGGCAGGGCGATCGTCGGCTGAGCGGGGGGCGCCGGTTTGGCGGCGGCCTGGGTGACGGCCGGCATCAGCGTGGTCGTCGATAGCACGGCCGAGTCGGTCGGCGCCGGGGCGTCTTGAATCGACTCCTTGGCGGGCAAGCTCCGCAACGGTTTCACCGGAGGCGCCACCGTCTTCGGATCGGACTTCTTCAACGGCGTCGGCACGCTCGAGGGGTCGACGACCAGATCGCGAAACTCCGGAAAGGTCTTGAGCGACTCGAACGGGCCCGATTTCGTCAAGGCCACGCGAATGTTCTCCGCGTCGCCGAGCAAGCCTTCCTTGAACGATCGGCGAATGCCCTTTGCGGTCCCCTTGACCGTGTGCACGACGCCGATGTCGTCGGTGTAGACCATGTACCAATAGGGGGTACCGACGTCGGCCAGAGTCGGCGAGACGGCCGACATCTGCGTGCTTTGCCCCGTCAGGTCCTCGACGAACTCCCTGCAACTCTCCGGGCGATGAGCCGGATCGGGGCTGATGGCTCGGCGAATGGCCCAATCGGTGCGCTCCGAGAGCTCGGGGTTCAGCTGGCGCGGCGGATCGATCTCATTGTTGATCTTCTTCATCCAGGCGTCGAGCGGGCCGTTCGACTTGAACGGCAATTCGCCCGTGACCATCATGTACAGCGTGGCGCCCAGCGAATAGATGTCGCAGCGAGCGTCGGCCTTTTTGGCGTTGCGAAACTGCTCGGGGGACATGAAGTGCGGCGTGCCCAATCCGCGGCCGGTGCGAGTGAGGTTCAGGTCGGCTTCGACTTCCTTGACCAGGCCGAGGTCGGTCAACTTGACGCTCCCATCGGGCGTGATCAGGATGTTGTCGGGCTTGACGTCGCGGTGGACCAGGCCTTGCTTGTGGGCCTTCTGCAGGCCGAGAGCGACAAGGGTGATGATGCGGATCGCCTCGGTTTCGGGCAGCTTGCCCTCTCTCTCGATCTTTTGGCCGAGCGATTCCCCCTCGACGTATTCCATGACGAGGTAGCGTGTTTCCCCCTCGCGGCCAAAGTCCAGGGCCTTGACAATATTGGGATGATCGATGGCCCGCGCGACGAAGTACTCTTGTTCAAAGCGTTTGAGAACGACCGGATTGGACAATAGATGCTGAGGGACCACCTTGACGGCGACGATCTCGCCTGTGAGGCGGTTTCGGCCGCGATAGACAGTGCCCATGCCGCCCTCGGCAATTTTCTCGACAAGGTCGTAATTGCCGATGGCTTGCGCTATGGCGTTCGGGTTTTCGACCGGCATCGTCCGTGCCCTCAACACCCCTACGATGGCGAGTTTCCGCTACTATCTGTATTTTGTGTCGAGTATTCACGCCTGTCAAAGAACACGGGCGAGATTATTAGAGACTTTTTGAGACCACAATCGGCGGCGGGAAGCCATTGGATGGGTCCAGAGTTGTATTATTTTCAACCGAATAGTGCAGTTGTGACGACAATCGTGCAGGAGCGGATGGGGTTGCGTCAGGGCCTCTACGCAACAACGTTAACGCATTTCCTTAATTATCAATGTGTTACGTCGTCGTAGTCGAGTCTCCTGTGCGATTGGCACGGCGGTTGCTTTATCTATTTCGACTGAATCAATCCAAGGGAGTTCAGCCCTAAGAAAACGGAACTTCCTCACGCCATAAATCCCATCCCCCGACAAATCAAGACGCACTCCAATGACCACCCGCTCCAACGAGCGGGTGGCTTCTCTTTTGGTTCTTCGTTCGATTCGTATCCTGAGAAGGTGCGTGTTGTCTCCACGCGGACTTGTGCGGTATTTAGAGCGTCAGAAGAAACGAAGAAGGACGGCTCTCCTGAGCCGTCCGGACGGGTCTGGAGACCCGTCCTATGTCATTCTTCTAGAGCCTCCTAGTGCACCGTCTACGATCCGTTGATGGATAGACGTAGGGTGCGTGCAACGCACCGATGAGCGGACCGGTGCGTTTCACGCACCCTGCATCCATCAATCCATGGAAGCCAAAGCACTAGTGTGCCGGTTCGTCCCATACGAGATTATCGATGACCAAGCGCGTAATCACAGTTGGCCATAGCCCCGACCCCGACGATGCGTTCATGTTCTACGGGTTGGCGCATGACAAGATCGACACGGGCGATCTGGTGTTCCGTCATGAGCTCCAGGATATCGAGACGCTCAATCGCCGGGCGCTAAAGGGGGAACTCGAGGTCAGTGCGGTGAGCATTCACGCCTATGCGTTCTTGCTCGACAAGTACGCACTGTTGCCGAGCGGATGCAGCATGGGGGATCGCTATGGCCCGATGGTCATCGCGCGCAAGCCGATGCGGGTCGGCGACCTGGCATCCGTCAAGCTTGCGGTACCGGGAACGATGACGACGGCGTTTCTGACGTTGCGCCTGCTTCTGCCCCAGGGCTTCTCGTACGAGGTGATGCCGTTCGACGAGATCATCCCGGCAGTAGCGTCGGGCAAATTCGATGCGGGCCTGATCATCCACGAGGGGCAGCTGACGTTCCAGAATCAGGGTTTGCAGTTGATCGTCGATCTGGGCGTATGGTGGCAGGAGAAGACGGGCTTGCCGCTGCCCTTGGGCGGCAATGTCGTTCGCCGCGATCTGGGGCCGGAGATCATCCGCAACGTTAGCCGGCTCATCAAAGAAAGCATTCGCTACAGTCTCGCCCATCGGCAAGACGCGCTCACGTATGCACTCAACTACGCGCGCGACATGGACCGCGATCTGGCGGACCGCTTCGTCGGCATGTACGTCAACGACTGGACGCTCGACTACGGCCCGCGCGGCCGAGCCGCGGTAGCGCGCTTGCTAGACGAGGCGCATCGGGCGGGGGTCATCCCGCAGCCGGTACAGGTGGAGTTTGTGGAGTGATTGGGAGAAGGGGAGGAGAAGAATGATCAGATTGCTAATCGCGAGGGAGGAGCCATTTCTTTGGGTGTCGGATCATCGCCACGAGCATCGCAAGAATTTCATCGTATTGCTGAAAAACCGGCACAGCGACATCTCACTTGAGGTAACCACACTTGACGGCGAATTCTAACCAGACTTGTGTCTCCGCCGATTCTGCCTCACAATCATTTTGCTTTTTCAGGAACGCAGCTTCGTAGCGTCGTCTTCGCCATGCTTCACCAAGGTTCGCGCAAACCGACCGGGAAGATCTGCGTATCTGATTCGCCAACAAGTAGAGTTCTTCCTTGGGAAACGCTTGGCTCTAATCGAAGATCTTCTTCGCGCCCGCAATGGCCTTTTTGTAAACAGTGAGTTGATGATGGGAAGTGATTCGGGTCATGTGTTTTCCCCTCTCCCCATCTCCCTATTTCCCTTTCTTCCTCTCCACTATCGATACATCCCAATCCAGAAGCTGAAGATCTGCGTGCGGTCGTTGGGGCCGCGGACGATCGGGAAGCCGAAGTCGAGTGCGATCGGCACGGGGCCGAGGGCGGGTACGGTGATGCGGAGGCCGACGCCGGCGGAGATGCGGTAGTCGTGGATGCCGAACTTGCTTTCGACGGTGCCGCTGTCGATGAAGCCGACGAGGTAGAGGTTGTCGCTAGCGCGGATCGGGACCTGGTATTCGAGGCTATTGAGGAACTGGAACTGCCCGCCGACCATGTAGCCGCTGGTGTTGGGACCCACGCCGCGGAACTCGAAGCCGCGAATGCTCATATAGCCGCCACCGAAGAAGCGCTCGTAGACGGGAGCGTTATTGCCGGCCCAGGATAACTGACTGCGCGCCATGAGCACGTGCTTGCCCGAGCCGTCGGGTCGCTGCCAAAGCGTGAAGTAACGGCTGCCTTCGACGTTGAAGATCGGAAAGGTGTTGGAGCCGAAGACTTGCTCGTACATGAATTCGAGCTTGCCGCCTTCGGTCGGCCTCAGGAACGAATCGCGCGTGTCGTAGCCGACGGTGACGCTCGGAGCGAGGACGGATTGGTTACCGTAGACGCTCGTGTAATCGACGGGGGCGCCGAAGGCGATATTGCTGACGTTGACGTTCTCGCCGCGGAAGCCGACACTGGCGCCCCATTCTTTCGTGAACTGATGGCCCAGGTTGATGCGTCCGCCGACCCGGCCTTCGGTGTATTCGTCGAAGATGCGATCGCGATAGTAGCCGCTCACGAGCAGACTGTACGGTTGATCGAACAAGAACGGCTCACGAACGCTGATGCTGTAACGCTGGAGGACAGTTCCGGGAACGGCTTCGATGCGTAGTTCCTGGCCGGCGCCGCGCCAGGCTCGGCCTTCGAAGATGTCGGCGAAGCTGGTCGGGAAGCGGAAGATGTCGAAGTTGCGTTCGTTGAGGACGATGCTGCCGACCAGGCCGTTGTCGGAGTTCACGCCGGCGCCGAGCATGAGGCTGCCGGTGCGGGTTTCCTCAACTTTGACCAGGATGTCCTTGAACGGACCGGGGTTGTCGAGCACTTGAATCGTCGGTCGAACGCCTTTCTCCGGGGCCATTTCGAAGATGTTGAGCCGAGCGAGATCGCGTTCGGCAATGCGTATCTCCGGATAGCGAAGGACCTGGCCGGGCTGAATGCCCTGGAGCATTCGACGAATAACGCGGTCCTGCGTCACGGTATTGCCGACGATAATGACTTCGCCGACGTAAGCTTTCGGCCTGTCCTCGACCTCAAAACGCATGCGCATGAGGCCTACTTCGCCGGGAACTTCGCTGGGAATCATTTTGACATCGGTCTGGAAGCCGCGCCATCCGCTATAAGCGGTGAGATAACCGACGTTGATGTTGACATCGTTGGCGTTGAAGAACTCGCGTTTTTTCAAGGTGACGACGCTGTCAAGCTCGCCGGGCTGGAATTGCGAGCCGCCGACAATGGTCCAGTCGTCGACGCGGTAGCGAACGCCTTCCTGAATGTGGTAGGTAATGTCGACGAACTTGAAATCGTCCGAGAAATGCAGTTCGCGCGACACGTGGGCCTTGAGGTAGCCGTTGTTGCGATAGTACTCTTCAAGCTTGAAGACGTCGGAGTCGATCATCTTGGGATTGAAGGTCCCACCCCAGGTTTGCAAGAACGCCCGGCTGGTGTCGATCTGGGTGCGCAGGCGAGCTTCGGAGGCCAGTTCCTTCTGGCCAATGAAGTTGACATTGCGCACACGAACCTTGTGACCTTCGTTGATGTTGAAGACAACGCGGTCATGGTTCTCGTGCCAGCCCTCTTCCAGCGTGGCATTGGCGAAATAGTATCCCTGCGTTTTGAGATGTTCTTGAATCTCGATGCAGGCAAGCTTGTTCATCGTCGGATCGAGCGGCATGCCCCGCCGAATGCGCGGCACGACACCCTCCAGGTCCTTCGGCGTCACATGCTTGGCGTGCCGAAACACGACTTCGCGCACGACGCTGCGAAACTCGCGAATGAGAAACGTCACGTTGACGCGTCCATCCGGAGTCGGCTCGGTCCGGACATCGATCGGCTTGCACAGGCGCGACGCCGCCAATTCGCTGATGTCCTGATAGGCGCCCGTCGTTGAATACTCCCTGCCAGGCCGAGTGTTCTTGACGAAGTTCATCAGCTTTTCGACTGGGATGCTCTGTGCACCCTCGAAGTATACATTGGCGACCACTGCGCGAGCGGGTGTGCCCTGAGAGAACGTTGCCGCGGCCGAGACGCACCAGGCGATCAAGCACAGCCCGATAACTATCGTGCAGCGCTGACCGACGCGTTGTTCATTTGCAGCGTGCGTCCCATTCATGGGGAACCCTCGGAAATCCTTTATCGGACCCTGCGCGTTCATTTGGGAGGAAGGGGAATAATCCAGGCAAGACGACTTGTCAAGGCGAGCATCATGCGTTTAGCCGCTCGCCTCTGGCGAGCGCGCGAATCCGCGCTCGCCAGAGGCGAGCGCCTAACCGTCATTTCTCACCGCAGAGGGCGCAGAGAGCGCAGAGACAAGGCAGGGAGTGTCATCGGCTCCGACACATAATGCAGACTCGTGGCTCATCGTTTGGGATTCAGATGCCGCAAATTCTCCCCCCACCCGCATTTCTCTGCGATCTCTGCGTTCTCTGCGGTGAGAAATACCGGCTAAACGAAACGCCGTGATCGTTCTATCTTAACTGCATGCGTTATCTCATCACCGGCGCGACCGGGTTTGTCGGCGGGCATTTGGCCGACGCCTGTGCTCGGCGCGAACTTACCGTTACCGCCATCGTTCGTCGCGCCAGCAACACGCAGGACCTGGAGAAACTGGGCGCTATCCTCTATCGCGGCGAATTGAGCGATGCAAACCTGGTTCGGCAAGCGGTCACCGAAGCCGACGTCGTGGTGCATTGCGCCGCCAAGGTCGGCGATTGGGGACCGGTCGACGAGTATCGCCAAATAAATGTAGATGCCCTGCGATTGTTGCTCGACGCATGCAAGGGACAAGGGCTGTCACGTTTCATTCACATGAGCAGTCTGGGCGTGTATGCGGCTCAGCATCATTACGGAACCAATGAGGCGGAGCCTCTACCCTCCTGGCACCGCGACGGCTACTCGCAGTCGAAGGTTGAAGCCGAGCAACTGGCGATGCAGTACTACAACGAATTCGGCGTCCCCGTGGTGATCCTGCGCCCCGGCTTCGTTTACGGCCCTCGCGATCGCACCGTCATGCCACGCATCATTGACGGGCTGCGCGAGGACCGACTGCGCTACCCCGGCGGCGGCGACGCGGCGCTCAACACCATTTACATCGACAACCTCATTCACGCGATTTTCCTGGGCGTCGAAAACGACAAGGCGGTCGGCTCCGTGTACAATCTGACCGACGGCGAGTTCGTGTCGAAGCGGAGGTTCGTCGAAGCAGTCGCCGACGCCATGGGCTTGCCTCACCCGACACGCACGCCCCCGTTGTGGCTGGCCTGGCTGGTTACCTGGTTCTCGGAGCTATTCGCCAAGCTGCGCGGCGCAACGGAGGCCCCGTATTTCAACTTCACTCGGCTAAAATTCATGGGCTACAACCTCGAGTTCAGCATCCAGAAAGCGATGGACGAACTCGGCTACTATCCGCGTTTCAAGTTCGACGACGCCATTAGCGAGACGATGGCGTGGTACAAGACGAACCTTGCACAATCGTGAATCGGTATTCGTTTAGCGCCCGCGCGGCGCTCTACGAGCGCCAAACGAAATCAAGAGGAGATCGCACATGGACCTCAAACAAGCACGCGTCGCCGTATTGGTCGAACAGCAGTATCAGGAGATGGAAGTCTGGTATCCCGTCTTTCGCCTTCGCGAAGCGGGGTGTAAGGTCACGCTCGTCGGCCCCGCGGCCGGCACGACCTACCCCAGTAAGCTCGGGTATCCGGCCAAAAGCGACAAGGCAGCCGAGGACGTGACGGCCGACGACTTCGACGCCCTGGTCATTCCCGGCGGCTTCGCTCCCGATTTCCTGCGACGGCATGAATCGGTCATCAAATTCGTTCGGCAGTTCGCCGAGCTCGGCAAGCCGATCGCCGCCATCTGTCACGGCCCCTGGGTGCTCTGCTCGACCACGGCACTACGCGGAAAGAAAGCGACTTGCTTCTTCGCCATCAAGGACGATGTGATCAACGCCGGCGCCAACTACGTCGACGCCGAAGTGGTGCGCGACGGCAACATCATCACGAGCCGAAAGCCCGACGATCTTCCGGCGTTTGTCGTGGAGTTGATGAAGGCGCTTGTGGAACGAAAGTAACCTGTCGCTTGTGGCTTCGCGTTCGCATGGCGCCACGCGAGCGCAAAGCCGCAAACGGCATCACGCCGGCGCCAAAATCTGCAGCGTCACGCTCTCGACCAAATCCTTGACGCGCACGCGATACTCCGCCATGTGCGGCGCTTGCGTGTGGGCCTTCAGCGCGTCCAGGCTCTCCCACTTCTCGATGATCACCGCGACGTTCTCACGCAGCGGCCCCTGCATCATCAGGCCGCTCGCCACATCGACGGCCGGCCCATACTCGATGCATCCCGCTTCGGCATGCACCATCGGCACGATGCGGTGAAACTCCGCCAGAAACGCATCGCGCTTGCCTGGCTTCACGGTGATCGTCGCAATGACATGGATCATGGCTTTTGTAGGTCAGGCTTTCTAGCCTGACTCTCTCGCTGGTTTCATCAGGCTGGAAAGCCTGGCCTACATCAAATCGGGTAGCCGTAGCGTTCAAACACATGGGCCCAGCGCCGGGCGATCTCAGCTTTTTGCTCCGGCGTTAGCGTGTACTTGTTCGTCTCGTATCCCTCGACGCCGGCAAGATACTCTTGCAACTTCGGCAGCACTTTCTCAAAGCCGTCGAGTTGGAAATGATCGTAAATCTTCTTCATCTCGCCGATCGGGTCCTTGATCAGGTCTTCGTAGCGCAGCTCGTAGAACTGGTCGGGGCCGAGAAGCTTCTTGCCCTCTTCGAGGCGCTCGTAAAGGTGCACGAACGTCTCCAGGACGTGCTCGTCCAGACCCTCATAGTTCGGCGTCTGCAAGCCGTGCGCGGTGTAGAGACTGCGCCACAGATTGACGGTCGACGGGAAAACGACATACGGATCGCGGACGATATGAATGAAGATCGCCTTGGGGAACATCGCGTTGAGTGTCTTGATCCGCGCCGTGTGCGGCGGCGACTTCAGGACGAGCCGTTTCCCCGTCTTGTACGTGATCTTGCGAAGAAATTGCTTGAACGCGCGCTTCCAACGCCGCAACTCCGTCTCGCTCACGCCTTCCATGTCGAGGTACGCCTCACACTGCGGCGGGCGATTCGGAAATGCAATCGTCAAGTACGGCGAACCGACACCGAACATGCACATTGCGAATTCGTCTTCCTGAGGTCGATCCCAGCCTGCACGCATGTTGTCCATCGGCCGACTGGACGGCATCAAGAACCATAGCCACCGCGCCAGGACGCACTCGGTCAGCAGGAAGTGATTGGGCATCAGACATTCGTAGGTAGTTGGGTAGCCGAGACGGTCGTCGCAGATCATCAACTCGTGCAAAAGCGTCGTCCCAGTACGCCAGTGGCCCAAGATGAAAATCGGCGGCTGGTCGATCTTCGTTGCCCGGACCGCCCGGCCATGAATCGCGTCCTGCACAATGCGCAAGATGGTGTTGAGGAAGCTGACGAACGTAATGATGATCGCGATATACCAGTGCCGTGGGTGGACGGCGAAGTTGTTGCGATAAAGAAGTTTGAGCCAGGCGAAGAAGTCGCACCCTTCCCACATACGCGGCGCCCATTGGGGCTTCTTCTCGGGAGGCGGCGCGGCGTCGGGTTGGGTCATCGATCGATCCTGTCACGATGGGTTCCCCGTTCATTTTCGTGGTCAGTGGTTCATCGGCAAGACAGGCGCACGGATTTGCTTGGAGCCCATAGGACCTAACGGCAGGCGATAGTCCACGGCTCGCCCTCGCCGAGTCGTAGCTAGATTTTCTTACTGAACCTATGGCAAGCGATATGCGAAGACCTTGTCGCGGATCGTGCCGATAAAGCAATCGAAATCGGCTGCGTAGCAGAGCTTCATCCAGCCGTGCCAGCCATTGTGCGGAGGGATCGCGTTCGCCGGGTGGATCTCGCGCCAGGCGTTCTTGGCCGGATCGTAGCTCCACATCCCGGACGGCTGCTCCTTCTTGTTGAAAACGGCAACCGTGACGAACACGGCTCGCTTCGAGTCGAACGCCAGCTGCGATTCGTACAGGGTCGTCGGCGCGTCGGCGAGGCGTTCGACTTTCTCGGTCGCGGGGTGGAAGGCGTAGATTTCGCGGAACTCCGGCGCCGGTCCTTTTTGCCAGGCGTCCAAACGCCCGCCGCCGACGAGGAGCATCCGCTTCTTCACCGGATCGTAACACACTGTGCGCCCGAAGGTCGTGCGCAGCGGCGGGCTCTGCTTGGCTTTGCGCCACTCGGCCTTGCCCAAATCGAGAATCCAGACCTCGCCGTCACCGGTGGAATAGACCATCGCTTTCGTATCGGGACAATACGCCATCGATTCGTCGAGCCGGTTACGCGGGGCCTTGCCGGCGAAACGCGACCAGCGATTTGTCTTCAGATCGAATCTCCAAGCGCCGTCGCATTCGTCGTGAGCGACGTGCTTGTCGCCGCGCATCACCGTTTGGTTGGCGCCGTTGCAGATGAACACCGATTTCAACTCCGGCACATGATCGAACGCATGATATACGTGACGCGATGCCGGCGTGGGTTCCTGCTCGTCCTCTGGCAGAGCGATCGTGCGATAGCCGCCCGTCTTGGTCTCGACCTTCTTCCAGTGGTCGATCTTGATCGGCGTCAGCTTGGCGCTGGCCGGATCGAAGCCGAACAGGCAGTTGCCGTAGATGGTGACGCCGCCGTGCTTTTTGTCGTACCAGCGATCGTAGCAGAGGACACGCTTGCCGTCGGGATCGTAAACGAGTTTGTTCCAGCCGGCGCTGACCCAGTTGCCTTTTTCAGTCGGATCGTTCGGCTGCACGGTCGAGTATTTCAACTCGATCCACGAGTTGGCGGGAAGCTTGGCGATGTCTTGCGCTAAAGTGGAATTCCCAATCGCCGCTAGAAGCAGCAGTGCACGGAACCGCATGGCCGTTCCCCCTAGCATGGCCATTTTACACGTCCCTGAGCAGCTGGACACCGGTAGTGTGGACTTTAGTCCACACGGCATCGTGGCCCGTTGTGGACCAAAGTCCACACTACGCAATGCCTTCTCTTCCTGAATTTTCCAGATTGCTGCTCAGGAACTAATGAAATGGTCATCTAGTGCCAGAAGGCAGAGATCAGAAGTCGGAAGTTAGAGATCAGGTAACTTCCCGTCAGTGACAAGAAACTTGTGCGCTTGGGCCGCGACCTCCGACTTCTGACTTCTGGAACTAGCCCGCTCGCATCTGGCGGCCGGTGACGATCACCGTTTCGAGCGACGTCTCCGGCAAGTTCCACGTCGTGATCGGGCAACTCAACAAGCGGTGATCGCTCGCCTTGCGCAAGAATTCCACCAGGTCCGGATAGCCCGCCTGCAGTTCGATCATGCTCGTCAGAATTTCGTCGACGCGATTGCTGCTGACGCGTCGTTCTTCGCCGCGCGTTGAATAGCGCTTGACGAACATTTCGCCGTTGCGTTCGCCTGGTACTACGGTGAAGGCGCCGAGCATCAAGCGCGTGTCCGGCGAAACGACGATGCCTTTGCCGAACAAAACGACTTGCGGCCGTCGGCTCGTGGTGAACGCGATCACAGCGTCCGGGGCATTCGGGATGCGATGAATCCACTCCGTGCCGCCGACATTCACGGCGCCGAGCCGCGAGTCTCGTTCATCAATCAACGACAAGGCATGAAATGCCGCAAAGCGCACGGCGTGCTGGTCGCTCAGCGTTAACTCGGCCAGGCGATCGCGGCAAATCGATTCGCTCAAGTTCGCCAAGGCGAGCGTCGCGTGCTTGATGAACACCGGATGCTCGCGCGCCGCGTGTGCCAATGCCTCGACGCCGGCCGTGCTGCCCAGATACGCCAGGGCTTCCGCGCTAACGAAGCGAACGTACGGATGATTGCTTTCCAGTCCAGTCTTCAACATGGGGATCCCGATGTCGCGCCCCATCGCTTCGATGCGCATCGCGGCTTGAATCGCGTCAATCGGGTCCGTGAGCATCTTCTGCAACCGTTGCCGATAACGCGGCATGTTCGGATCGTTGTTGTAGATCGGCGTGAAGCTGGAGACGATAAGGAATCGTTCGTGATTGAAGCGGTACGTGAACGGAACGCGGACGTTGATCATCTCTTTGCTCATCGCCTTGGCCGCTTCGTTCGTGCCCATGCCGGACGGATCATGGGTCTTGTTGAACTGGTCGGCAACAAGGCCTTCGAGCAAGAGCCGGTTTTCGTCACTCGAGAAGTCGGCGTGCAGCTTCTTGGCCCGGGGGTCGTCCTGGTACATGAAGTTGAGGCGCTGGGCGACGTCGTTGGCGATGCGGTGCGATTTTTCGTCGTTGCGCATCATGAGCTGGTAGGGTCGAGCGATGCGCGAGGCGCCGCCCTGCCAGACTTTGCCACGCTTGAGTTCATTGACATCGGCATGCCCGCCGAAGGCGACGACGAGCGGCCCCTTGCCATCGGCGAACACATGGCCGCCCAGCATTTGCCGTGAGCCCTGATTTTTGGGATCGGCGCTGATTCGAGACAGCGCCTCCCAGACGCGCAAGTGGCAGTGCAGGAGCCGTCCGCCGACAAGGCTTGTCGCCTTGCTGCCGTAGGGGAGTTCGATATCGAGATCGAATCGGTCGACCTTGCGGGCGCCGGGCGGAACGTAGCCGGTGACGATGACCAGGCAGTTGTTGGGATTGTCGAGGATCTGGCGGACGTTTTGTTCTTTGGGGATATTCTCCATTTGGCCGTCGCGCGGGCCGAGGTTCTTGAGCAGGAACTGCTCCATGAGCTTTCGCCATTCGCCCTCGGGAGAGTGGCCGGTTCCCGCAAGCCCGACGACCAAACCGACGCCGTGGACCTTAAGCGGCCCATCGTTGCCGAAGTCGGCGACGTCGCTGACTATCCGGAGGTTGAGGTCGCGCTCTTTCTCAGCTTTTTCGAGATCTTGAAGGCGCTTCTGAGGATCGGAAAAAAAGCACCCGGTCAGGCAAAGGCAGGACAACGCGAGCGCCGCCAGTGTTCGCAACATGGTCGATTCCTTCCGCGCGATGACGATGCGAGATCGATTCGGGGAAGGCTGATAAGCTGCGATGGGAGTTTTGTCAAGGCATCGTTGTTCTTGGGTTACTGCCCGGTGGGAAGCCGCGGGGTGAGGTACTCCGAACCCCGGGGTTCGGAGTACCTCACCCCGCGCCTTCCATGTGAATGTCAAACCGGGGAATCTGCGGGGACTTCGAGCGGTAATTTTACGGTGAACTTCGAGCCCTTGCCCGACACGCTCTCGACGCGGATTCGGCCGTGATGCTGCTCAATGATCTGCCGGCACACGCTGAGCCCCAGACCGCTGCCGCCGTGGCCGTGCTCGTCGGGTTTTTTCGTGGTGTAGAACGGCTCAAAGATCAATCGAAGCTGGTCGGGTGGAATGCCGACGCCGGTATCGCAAATCGCGACCTCGGCCATGTGCGTCTTGGCGTTCTCGCGGACGTCGATGGTCAAGCGTCCGCCTTTGGGCATCGCCTGGCGGGCGTTTATGATCAGGTTGAGAAAGATCTGCTCGATCTGACCACGGACGATGGGCGCTTTAGGCTGGCTGTGATAATGCTTCTCGATACGAATCTGATGCTTGCTCAAATCCTTGTCGGCCAGCACCAGAACCTCTTCGATCAAGGGAACGAGTTCGACCATTGTCCGTTGCGTTGAGGCGTTGCGCGCGAATCCGAGCATGCTGGAGATGATGACGGCCGCGCGCTGGCTGCCTTTGAGAATTTTCTCGAACGCTTGCAGCTTGGACGCTTCGTTTGCTTCGGCCCGCATGCCGAGCTTGGCGTAGTTGATGATCGTGGTGAGTATGTTGTTGAACTCGTGAGCGACACTCGACGCCAAGGTGCCGACGCTGCTGAGGCGTTGCGCCCGCAGGAGTTGTTCGCGCAAAAGCTCGGTTTCGGAAGGTGTCGAAAGGACTTCGTCCGTGATCATTCGCCGTCTCCGCCGATGGACATGCCGGAACTGAATACGACAGCACCAATATCGGCATGGATCGACAGGTACTTCATCCGAAGTGCGTATGGAGCAAGGCGTTGAGGCCAAAGAATAGGATGTTTAGCCCCGCCTCGGAGAGGCGGGCGGTCTGGGCGTGGACGACAAATGAAAGTGGCGCCGCGTCCGCCCGCGTCTACGAAGCGGGGCTAAACGAATTTGTTACTTCGTCGTGAAGCTGCTGATCACCATCTGGCGGTCGAGTTCGATGCGGAACTCGTAGGTGATGCTCAGCGCCTTTTCGCCGTTCATGCCCGGCTCGACCTCGAGGTCCCAGCGCAGAAGATTCTGCGTCTTGCCTTCGCGGACGTAGAGCGGATCCTTGCTCAACTCCGGCGACGATTTCACCAACGTGATGTTGGCCGTTTCGCTTGTCTCGGAGTGGGGTAGGCGGTCCCAGACCTGCATCTTGACCGCTTCGATCTTGAAGGTGTTGACCAGGGATGCGATAGTCATACTTCAGAACCTGATTGCCGCCCTGAGTCGAGCGGGCCTTGTCCGTTAGCTTGCGCTTGACCTGAAGCTGCGGATCGACGCCGAAGCCCGCGGTGAACTCCTCGCCGATGGCGACGAGCGGCATGTTCATGCGGCCGACGAAATCGGTCCCTTGGTACATCGTCGCCTCTCCCGGCAACAATACGTGGCCGGTCTTGTTGACGAGGTCCGCCAGGCGATAGACATGTGGATTGAGCACGGGGACGGCCTTGTAGTAATACTTCGGCGCGAAGGTGAGCTTGGCGATCTCGATGATCTGTTCATCGTTCCGCGACGGAATCGACACCTTGGCCTTGAGGTGAAAGGCGACGCTTGGCCCCTCGCCGCCGGCATTGCGGCCGCCGACACGCTCGTGCGCGATCTCTTCGGGCGTCTTGGTAAGCTCACGCGCCTGATCGAAGGCGGCGGCCTCGTTGAAGAGCTCGGCGACTTCTTTGCGATTGTCCTTGTTGGCGTTGGCAAGTTCTTGCGCGCGAATCCGGAACTTTGTCGCTTCCTGCGCCAACTCCGCGGGGCTCTTCGGATTCTCATAAACCGACAGCATCGGCGACGGTTGACCCGGAGGATTCGGCACGCTGCCCGGCCCCTTTGCAACCGGTTGGCTCGACCGAGGCATGACCATGACGGACAAGGCCTTCAAATCCAGCGGGGCGGCGTTCAGCATCGGCTGGGCCGTCGACAGCGTCAGCTCGACGTTGTTCCAATCCTCCCCCGTGCGCTGCGTCATCGCGGCCAAGTAATCCATCTGCACATCGTCGGCTGCCTTGCCGGCGCGAAGCTTGTATTGCGGGTTCCAGACGACGGAATCGACGAGGTAGTTGAGCTTCACTTTGCCGGCCGCCCCCTTGGTGCGATCGACGACGATGACGGCGTCGCGCTCGATCTTGCTCGAACCGGTGCTGATGCTGGCGAGCTTGCGCGTCAGAAACGCGAAAGTTTCGCCCAAGGCCTTGGCGTCCTGACGCAGCTTGATGAGTTCCTTGGTTTTTTCGGTGCGTTGCTCCATGACGTAGGTGATGAGCTTGACGACCGTGTCGCTATTCAGCCCGCCCTTTTCGGTCGCAGTGACCGTGCTCTTGTCGGTGAAGTTCTCCAGCTTGGCGATGGCGGCCAGGTTCTGCTCGATCGTCTTGATATCGGATTCGATTTTCTCAAGCGAAAGCTGCTGTTTCTTCATCTCGTCGGTCAGCTTGCGTACTTCCTCGCGCGTGTCTTGCTGCACGGGGCGCGTGCGATAGCGCGTCGTCAGTACGCGGATGCCGTCGCTGCTCTCCGCATAGAGCGAGCTTTGCACGATCTGGACCGGCAGATCGCCGATCGTCAACTCGACGAGGCCTTCGCCCTTCGGCACATCGACCTCGCGCGTGACCAAAGCGCTATTGGGATACACCGTCACCTTCACGACTTTGCTCGGCGTTATCTTCGGCGCCTTCTCCGGCCTATCGGCCGCTTGATCCGCCCCGACCTGCGCCATGAACGCCTGACCCGACACCACAATGCCGACCAACGCGGCAAATCCGCCACAGAGAAAGAACCACTTACGCATGAGATGCTCCTTGGATGAAAAGACAAGCCGGAATCACCGAAAAGACGAGAAGTGTACGCGACAAGTTTGGTCCATTACAATAGAAGAAGCCCATGGGTGAGGTACTCCGAACCCCAGGGATCCCGAGGGGGAACGAAACATGGAAAAAACGAACGCACCGTCGATGATCGACTTCAGCCTGGGTAGCCTCTTGGTCGCGATCTTGATCGCTGGCCCGTTCGGCTACTGGGCCATGCACGCCAACGGCTCATTGGCCCAGGCAAAGGACGCCCCGCGCGAGACGCCGGCGCTGTCGAAGGATTGGCCGTTGTTTCGCGGCAACACTCTGCAAACCGGCGTCGCCGGCACAACACTGCCCGACAAGCTTGAAATTCGCTGGAAGCTCGATCTGAAGAAAGGCATCGAATCCACTGCCGCCATCGTCGACGGCATCATTTACGTCGGCTGCTACGATGACCACCTCTACGCCATCGAACTTGCGAACGGCAACGTCAAATGGAAGACCAAGCTCGGCTCGATCAAAGCCGCCCCGAGCGTCTACCAGGGCAAAGTGTTCGTCGGCGATGAAGACAGCATGTTCTACTGCGTCAACGCCGCCGACGGCAAGAAGCTGTGGGACTTCGAATGCGACGGCGCCATCACCGGCGGGGCCAACTTTTCCGGCGATCGCGTCATCTTCGCCTCGCACGACGCCAATCTCTACTGCTTGGGAATTGCCGACAAGAAGCTCATCTGGAAGATCAAGACCGAAGGCCCGGTGCATGGCTCCGTCGCCGTCGCAAACGGACAGACGTTTTTCGCCGGGTGCGACAGCCATCTCCACGTCATCGACGTCATGGACGGCAAATCAATCAACAAGGTCGAGCTCTCCGGCCAAACGGCGGCGACCGCGAGCTTCGGGGGCGACAAGCTCTACGTCGGCAACATGAACAACGAAGTGCAAGCGATTGACATCAAAGGCCAAAAAGTTCAGTGGGCCTACACCAGCAAACGCGCGCCCAACCCGTTCTACAGCTCGCCGGCCATCACCGACAAGCTTGTCGTCATTGGCAGTCGCGATCGCAAGCTGCACGCCATCAAGCGCAGCGACGGGTCGTCGGCCTGGGTATTCTCGGGCGACGGCTGGATCGAAAGCTCCCCGGTCATCGCCGGCAATCGTGTCTACGTCGGCAGCAACAAGGGAACGTTCTACGTCATCGATCTCGAGAAGGGGACCGAAGTGCAGGCGCTGCTTCTGGGCGAAGGCATCACTGCGTCCCCTGCAGTCGCCAACGAATGCCTCGTCATCGGCACGACCGATGGATTGCTGTATTGTCTCGGCAAGAAATGATGTTTAGCCGGCGATCGCAGATCGCCAAGAGCGCCGCGCCCGCGGCGATCTGCAATCGCCGGCTAACCCTGGCGTTCCACACGGAGTATCTTCGATGGCCCCCGTTGCGATGGTTTTTGGCGTGCTGATGACCCTTCTCGGCGTGGGCTTGTATGGGGTTTCCGTGCTGCGCGACACGCCGTCCGCCGATCCGGAGGCCGTGAGCATTTATGTAAAAGCGCTCACCGCTCTGATCCCGGCAGCATTCGGCGTCGTTCTGTTCGTCCTCGGTTGGTTTGCTCAGGATGCGTCTGACCGCGCCCGAATGCACCTGATGCACGTCGCCGCTGTGCTTGGACTGCTCGGCGTCGCGCTGCCGGCTTGGCGAGTGGTCGTCGCGCTTAATGCCGCAACGCCGATCAATCCTCTTGCGGTCGGAGGCAACGTCACGTTTATCGCACTGTCTGCAATCTTTCTGGGGCTTTGCATCAAATCATTCATCGACGCCCGCATGGCGCGCCAGCAAAATGAAGAGGCTCAACCGAAGCCTGAAGGGTGATGACGGCTGTATTAGGACCCACTACGCCGCCAAGCACACGGGCGGTTGTGCTTTGGCGATTGCACGAACCTCGTCGAGGATCTGGCCTAACATGACGGATTCGAGGCTGGCGAGTGCTTCCGCGGCCGGGGCGCCGTCGAGCACGCGGTGGTCAAACGTGATACGCACATCGAGTTGGCCCTGGTCGTCGAGCAAGCCGTAATGGAGCATCGAGTTGCCGGCGATCATCAGGTTCAAGATGCCGGCGCCTTCTCCGGAGACCGAGCTCATTGTGAATGTGCCGAAGTTGTGACAGCGCCGGCGGCCGAAGATGTTCAGCGTTGCCCACATGACGAATCGGCGCACGAACCACGGAAGCATGCTCATGCGCCGCGCACGTCGATAGCATGGGAGTTCTTCGACCGGCGCTTCCATGTAGTGACGGAGGAGCCCGTCCAGCTCGCTCAGCTTTCGGTTTTCCGGACTACGAATCAATGCCTGCAGCACGACGTCCTCGCCGTCCACCTGCCGCCGAATGTTGATGTTGGCGATATTCTTCGGATGCTCGTAAAACCGCGCCCAGGGAAACGTCATGTAGCTCCGGCGAAAATCGGGCCGGGCGGCGGCGACAATGCTGTAGGCCTTGATGAACAGCGACGTCCACATTGGCCTGGGCGAGCACATTTGCCGCGCCGCCACCAACGGCGCTAACTTCATCCGCCGATCTACCGTAACGCTGGGAGTTTGGGCGCAAAAATGCAATAAGTCGATGACAAGACTCCGAAAAGGAGAGATCGCGACACTCTTTCCGGATGCTTTCGACATAACGGTACTCAGGCTAGTACGAGGATTTCGCTCATCATCGGCCAATAAATGAATGCAGGGACGGTGTCAATACAGAACAATGCGCTTTTTCGCTGGCGCAGCCTGTCCCTTTGCCGGTTGTTCCGAAAACGACGCCAAAATCGCTTTGTGGTTTTCTCTCCACCGTCGCGTCGCTCATTTCTGCGCAGTTTGTGCCTTTTCGCGGCTTTATTTTGCGGACAATTTCACGGCGGATTAGGCCGATATAGGAAGTGTGCGAAAACTGTGCTCGGCAAGTTGGACTCTGTTCACTCGGACCCTATTGGGAGTGGGCGCCGCGCTGCTGTTGCTTGCGCCGAGCGTTCGCGCCATCGACATCGATTTCCGCGGCGAATTGCAGCGCGTGAATCGATGCTTGCAGGGCCAAGTGCTCGATTTCACAAACAACCACGGAGCAGATCGCCGCATCTGGTCGCCGGCCTTGTGTGCCAAGCGAGATCTTTACGTGTACGTGCCGCCTGGATTCGATCGCTCCAAGAAATATCCGCTGATGATCTTTCTGCACGGCGCCGGACAAGATGAGAAGTTCTTTCTGAAGAGCCTGGCCAAGGAATTTGACAAGGCCATCGTTGACGGCAAACTGCCTCCCTTTATCGTGGCGGCGCCGGACGGCAGTGTGTTCGGAAGGCCGTCGTTCTTCAAGATGGCCACCTTCTGGGCCAACACCGATGCCGGGCGCTACGAAGATTATCTGATGCAGGATGTTTGGGCGTTCATGATGGACAACTTTCCTATTCTCCCAGAACGCGACGCCCATGCCCTCATCGGCGTCTCCATGGGCGGATCGGCGGCTTTCACCCAGGGCATCAAGCACAAGGACCGGATCAAGACCGTCGTCGGCTTCATGCCGGCCGTCAACATGCGCTGGGTCGATTGTCGCGGCAAGTTCGAGACGCCGTTCGATCCCGAATGCTGGGGCTGGCGAACGCAGATGAAGCCCTTCGAAATCGTCGGACGCCCCAAGAACATGCTGTTCAAGATTCGCTTCGCCAATCTCTACGGTCCGCTCGTCGGCTACGGCCCCGACGCCATGGAGCGACTGAGCCGTTTTAATCCGATCGAGGTGATGGACCAATACAACCTCAAGCCCGGCGAACTCAATCTCTACATTGCCTACGGCGGACAGGACGAATTTAACATGGGCGCCCAGGTCGAGAGCTTTTTGCACCGGGCCAAGGAACGCGGCATCGTGGTGGGCGTCGGTTACGATCCGCAAGGCCGGCACGACGAAGCGAGCGCTCGGAAGCTGTTGCCCCAGGCCTTGGATTGGATTTCGCCCAAGCTGGACAGGTATCGAATGCCCTAACGTCTAGCCCCGCCTCGCAGAGGCGGGCGGCATCGGCGCCGCGTTCGCCCGCCTCTGCGAGACGGGGCTAAGCGTCGCGGATTGCCCAAATTCCCTCGGCCCGAATTGGGATTGATTGCCCATCTCACGCAACGTATAGGGCCGAACGCGTCAATTTTTCACGGAGGTGCGGACATGTGCGGCATCGTCGGGTACATCGGCAAACGTGAAGCGGAACCCATCCTCGTCGAAGGGTTGCGCCGACTAGAATATCGCGGCTACGACTCGGCCGGCATCGCCACCCTCACGGGGCCGCACCTCCACCTGCGCAAACGCGCGGGCCGAATCACCGACCTCGCAAAGTTCCTCGGCGAAAAGCCGGCCCCCGGCTGCCACGGCATAAGCCACACCCGCTGGGCAACCCACGGCCCCGCCAGCGACCGCAACGCCCACCCGCACCTCAGCCCTGACGGAAGCATCGCGGTCGTCCACAACGGCGTCATCGAGAACTACGCGATCCTCAAACGCCAACTGCAAAACGACGGATTGACCTTTCACAGCGACACCGACACCGAAGTCATCGCTCATCTCATTCAGCAACACTACCACGGCGATCTCGTCGATGCTGTCCGCGCGGTGCTTAACCTTCTCAAGGGAACCTACGGCATCGGCGTCGTCAGCACGCAACATCCCGACCTCTTGGTCGGCGCGCGGCTCGGCAGTCCGCTGGTCGTCGGCATCGGCGAGGAGGAGAACTTTCTCGCCAGCGATCCGACCGCCCTCTTGGGCCAAACGCAGCGCGTCGTCTACTTGCAAGACCATCAGATGTGTGTCCTCCAGCGCACCGGCTGGCACATCCTCGACGCCAACCACACACGAATCGACGCCACCATCCACAGCATCGACTGGGACCCCGGCGACACGGAGAAAGGCGACTTCGAGCACCACATGCTCAAGGAGATTTTCGAGCAGCCCGAAGCGCTCGAAAACGCCATGCGTGGCCGACTGTCCGACGAGGACGCCTCCGCTCATTTCGGCGGCCTCAACCTCGACGCACGTCAGCTGCGCCGGGCCGAGCGGTTCATCTTCACAGCATGCGGCACAAGCTATCATGCCGCGCTGGTCGGCGAGCATCTGTTCGAAGAATTCGCTCGGCTCCCGGTCGAAGTCGAATACGCATCGGAGTTTCGCTATCGCAATCCGCCGATGGAGCGCAACACCATCGTGCTCGCCATCACGCAGTCCGGCGAGACGGCCGACACGCTTGCAGCCCTGCGCGAATCGAAACGCAAGGGCCATCATACGCTCGCCCTGTGCAACGTCGTCGGCAGCACCATCGCCCGAGAAGCCGATGGCGGCGTCTACCTTCACGCCGGCCCGGAGATCGGTGTCGCCAGCACCAAGGCGTTCTCCAACCAGGTCGCCGTGCTCACCATGCTCGCTCTCTATATGGGCCGCATGCGAAATCTTTCCAGCGTGCATGGGACGCGGATGATCAAAGAAATCCGCTCGATCCCCCGCATCATTCGCCAAACGCTGCAATGTCACGATCAGATCAAGGAGATCGCACAGAAGTACCACCACGTCAACAACATGCTCTACCTGGGCCGGCAGTACCTCTTCCCGGTCGCACTGGAAGGCGCGTTGAAATTGAAAGAGATCAGCTACATCCATGCCGAGGGCTACCCGGCCGCCGAGATGAAGCATGGCCCGATCGCGCTCGTCGACGAGAACACGCCATCGGTGTTCTTGATTCCGTCCGGCGGCGTCGCCGACAAGGTGATGAGCAACCTGGAAGAGATCAAAGCCCGCGGCGGGCCGGTCATTGCCATCGCGCCGGACGGCGATGACGAGTTGGCCGCTCACTTGAACGCTCGAGCCGACGACGTCGTGTTCGTGCCGCAGGTCCCGGAGTATTTGCAGCCTTTGGTCGCCGTCGTGCCGTTGCAGCTTCTGGCCTATCATGTCGCCCTGTTTCGCGGCTGCGACGTCGATAAGCCGCGCAACCTTGCCAAGAGCGTGACCGTGGAGTGAACGAATGCGCCTGAAGCGTTAGCCCGGATTTCTCACCACGGATCACACCGATGGCACGGATTGGGGAAGAAAGCAGAGACCCTGTTACCTGTCATGAACAGTCGTTCTGACAGTCTGTCTCAATCCATGTCGCGTTGACGGTCGATCGTCCCGCATTCAGAATCACACCATCCGTGCCATCGGTGTGATCCGTGGTGCCAAATGGGGTTTAGCGAAGGCGGTCATGGCCGTTTCGCGAAGAAGATGCCGTAGATGATGAATCCCGTTGCGCTACAACCCGTAAGCAATTCCAACGTGCCCAGGCCGATGCCAATCCATGCGTGCGCTCGGCCGCCTGCTTTGGGATCCTGCGCCGCCTTCACCAAACCAAGGGCGCCCAGGATGATCGGCACGATCCCGAACAACCCGCCGACGCCGAGAAGGAAACAACCGATCAGGCCAAAAACACCGCAATAATAGGCGGCGAGAGCCATGCCGTTGTGGAACGGGATGATGGTCTCGAGCGCGTCGGTGTCGCCCGATTTCTTGCGAATGGGCTCATCATCGTCGTCGTCATCGCGCCTTTTTCGCCGAGGCCGATCGTCATCGTCATCATCGTTACGATTTCGCGCCATGGTTCCACTCGATCGTGCCGGTTACAGCTCGACTCAGACCGTCGCTCATAAACCGGCGCCAGGGATGTACTCAGCCAACACATCGAATTTGCGCCAGAAGGTGAGGATGATACCAAACGACGCAGTCGCATGCAAACAAAAACTTCTTGACGTGGCACTTGCCAATCCAATCCGATTCGCACCACAATAAGCGCATCTCGAACACGGAGAACCTCTATGTGCCGCTTGGTCCTGTCCTGCTTAGTCGTCGCATTCACAAGCGCCCTGTCGCATGGCCAAGACAAGCTCGATCGCGACAAGCTCCTTTTTTTTCTGGATTCCTCCGGCAAGCCTCGGCCGGTGAAGAACGTCGCCGAATGGGACAAACGAAAGGCGTCCATCTTCGACGCCATGCAAACGATCATGGGGCCGGCGCCCGGCAATGACAAGCGCTGTGCCCTCGACGTCAAAGTCCTCGAAGAAATCGACTGCGGCTCGTACATCCGCAAACTCATCTCATATCAGAGCGAACCCGGCATGCGCACGCCGGCGTACCTGCTCGTCCCCAAAGATTTGCTCAAGGCCAAGAAGACCGAGGCGGCCCCCGCCGTCCTGTCGCTGCATCCGACCAATGCCAAGGGCTTTCGCGTCACCGTCGGCCTCGCCGACACCATGAACCGCGAGTACGGCGTCGAACTCGCCGAGCGCGGCTACGTCGTCATCGCTACGCCCTATCCGCAACTTTCCGACTACAACCCCGATCTCAAGAAGCTGGGTTATGCGAGTGGCACGATGAAAGCGATCTGGGACAACATGCGTGCGCTCGACGTGCTCGATTCGTTGCCCTATGTCATCAAGGGGAAATACGCGACGATCGGGCACTCGCTCGGCGGACACAACAGCGTCTACACCGCCGCTTTCGACGATCGCCTGAAGGTTGTCGTGTCGTGCTGCGGCCTCGACTCGTATCGCGATTACATGGGCGGCAAGATCAAGGGCTGGACCAGCGATCGCTACATGCCGAAGCTGCTCGACTATGCCGACAAGCTCGATCAGGTCCCATTCGACTTCGCCGAGATCATCGGCACGATCGCGCCGCGCCATGTGCTCGTCGTGGCGCCGAAAGGCGACACCAACTTCAAGTTCGCCAGCGCCGCCAAGGTCGTGAATAGCGCCGCTGAGGTCTACAAGCTCCACGGCGCCGAGAAAAATCTGCGTATCGTCCACCCCGACTGCGGCCATGTCTTCACGCCAGAAATGCGCGAGCTCGCATACAAAATGTTCGACGAGGTGTTGAAGAAGTGAGTGCGGAAGCCCAGGGATGAGCGCAGCAAGTCCCTAAATGACCCTGCACGATTCGGCGGCAAGAGCGTGATGTCTACGATCTATCGTTCGTTGCACATTCCAAATTCCGGCGGCTGGAATTGAACCAGCACCCTCCCGTCTTCAGCGGGACGCTCGACCGTCGAGCTGCACCGGAGCGCACCTGAACAATCAAACGAGGTCCGCCCTGGCGTCGAGGTTCGCGCCTTTCTGATCTCTGACTTCTGACCTCTGGCTATTGACGCCAGTAGCCTGGCAGGTCGTCCATCGTATCGCGAAGAATTTCCAGGATCGCCCGCCGATCGTCACTGCTGAGATGGCCGAACCCGCCGGTGTAATCGCGATCAATCAACACCTCGTGCATTCGCTGGTAGACGTGATCCCTTACTACCGTCGGCATTTCGCGAAACGCTTCAGAGTAAACCAGGTAGCTGCACGGATAGCGGAAGAGCCGCTTCGTCAGATCGAACTCGCGCAAGGATCGCCCTTTCTTGTCGCGAGGGCCCTGTTTGGCGAAGTCGGTTGCGAATGCCGATGTGCCTTGCACTTTGTCGGTCAGCTTCGCTTCGCCGCCGAACAATAGGTAACGCACCAGGGGTTCGGCTACGCTCTTGATGCGGCGCTGCGTCGTCTCCGAGACCTCGTCTGCCGATCGGCCCAGCTCTTTGTTGAGTAGCGCCTGATCGTGCAACGCCAATCGCGTCTGAATCGTCGCCCTAGCGATGAGATTGTGCGCCTCCGCCTGATGTTCCAGAACCATCAATGCAATCAGATCGCTGTGCGGCGTCAGGTAGCTCGCCGGATCGAAAAACGTTTTGAGGTCGGTGACATTTCGGCCTTCTGGATTGTTGGCGATAGTCTCCTGGTCGTTGCGATTGCGAATGACCAGGTTACCCAGGTGGCTTTGCTTTCCGTGCGTGCCCGTGACGTACCAGCCGCCCCAACGCCGATCGAACGGCGTCGATTGATCGACGCGCGTGCTGCCCAAGGACAGAATCGCCTCGCCCCATTTATCGGCATAAACCGAGCGAACAATATGCCCGGGCACGTTCCTGGTCTGCGACGACCCGTGGCACAAAATGCACCCATCGATTTGTCGTTCGAACGTGGGCCGATCGGTCTCGTGTTGGTCGAGTGTGTAAAAAACGGCTCCGAGCTTGGGATCGACCGCACTGATCTCGACCACCTGCCCCGCTTGACAGAATCCCACGTACATGTCGTCGCTGAAGTAAATGGCTCGCGGCGATTTCGGCGCGATCCGGCTCCGCTGCAAGCTCGTTTTCGAGAAAACCAATGTCTGCGATGAGGTCGGAACATTCAGAGCTGTCAACACGGCAGGAAGATAGCCGTGCTCTTTGTGGTACGTGAGCTTGAGCTTGCCGGAATCGAGCTTGGCTTGCAATCGCGAAACGGAATTGCACGGTGTCGCCTGACTGTAGCGAACCGGCGTCCGCTCGAAATCGTCACTGGCCGTGACTACAGGTGAAACCACCAACAACGCCACTATGGCAACCTGTCGCATGGCATGCTCCTAAATTGGATAACTTTATCCAATTATAGGCCCGGCCTAATATTAGTCAAGCCCATCGAAGCCAAAAGCGTAAGCGAAGACCGGAGAATCCTTCGCTTGCGCTTCAGGCTCTGACGGCTACCGCGCGATTTCTTCGAGCAGGCGTTTGGCTTCGTCGCGGACCTCCGTTGTTGCATCGGTGCGGGCGACATCGCCGAGGATGCCGCGGGCGTCGTTGAAGCTGCGATGAGCCTGCGCGACGTTCCGCAACAGCGCCAGGCGGACAACGGCCGAGGTCTCCTTCGCCAGTGCCGCCTTGTGGACGCCGAGCACGTCGGCCGTCATGGGTCGGAAGGTCAACGCTTGCGCGGCTTCGAGTCGGACCGATTCTTCGCGGTCGTTAGCCAGCGCGGCAACCAGCATGCCATCAACCGAGCTGTCTTCGAGCCAGCGCAGGGCGGCTAGGGCGGCGGCGCGAACCTGCGTCGCTTCGTGGCTCAGGTAGCTCTTGATGAGTGTAAGCGTTTCCTCGGCGCCAATGTTCCCGAGCACCAGCAGGTTCTGCCGTCTTTCCTCGACGGTTCTCGCCTCATTGAGCGACTTGATTGTGTCGTCGAGGATGCGCCGATGACGGGCCGGCGTGGTTTCGCTCAGGCTCCGCGCCATGATGCCAAGCGAGAGTTGGGCGGTCGATCGGATGTGCTCGTCCTTCGCGTTTTGCGCCAGGTCCCGCAACAGATGTTCAGAGCCCTCGGTCGGCGTTTCGACCATGCCAAGCGCCGGAACGAGAACCATCATGGCGGACCAATCGTCTTGCCGAGCTAGGATGCCGATCTGAATTGCGGATTGGGCCTGCGGATGGCCGATGGCCGACAGAGCGCCGCTCAAGAGACCGAGGGCGGGGCCGTCCGTGCTGACGACCGACAGCTCCTTGGCGAGCTGAACGCAGACGTCTGGCTGCAAGTAGATCAAAGCCTTCAGTTTGAGGTAGAGCGGCGTGTCGTCGGCTTGCGCATCGGCCCCGGCCTGGCGCTTGGCGAGTTCGATGAGGAGCGATTCCATGGTGGCGTCGCCGAGTTGAGTCTTGTGTATGGCCAGGTCTTGCTTGGCGGCGTCGCCGGCTGCGGACAACGCTTGCGCCGCCGCGAGCCCGGGCCGTTTGCTCTGCAACGTCGCCAGTTCGGACTTGCTTGCCGTCTCGCAAGCCTGAAGTTGGAGCCGCACCATCGATTCCGACCGCGTCACGATCCGGCCTTCGACGATGACGGTCGACTGTTCGTCGCCGGTCACCGACTTCACGATGCCGTTGTCCGCATCGAACTCAATCGTGGTCTTGCCGGCCGGCTTGATCTGCGTTTCCGATTTGAAGTTGTGCATGCGGCGTTTGCGGGCCTTCGCCGCGTAACTGATTCGGCGTTTCTCAATCGTGAGTGTCTCAGCGCCGCTGCGCGGGGCCAGGGTATACGTTGCGACGTATCTGCCATTCGGGTCGTCCTCGCGAACGTCCCACGTCGGGACCTTCTCGTCGCCTGGCAGAACCACCTGGGTCGCGGCGATCAGGCTGCGCGCAAATGACTGCGACAGCGATTGAACGTCGGCAGCGAACCGTACCTTGACCACCCGGCCTTGTTGGTCAACCTCGGCGAAAATCGGTTTGCGCAGGTCGGACCCTACGACGTCCCCCTGATCCATCGCAAGTTCACCGTTGTTCGCGATCTGCACCGTGGCGCTGCGAAGCTCCATGGCGACGATTGCTCCGTCCTTGGTCGCCTCGACGACCGTGGCGATGAGCTCCCCCTCGACGTTGGTGTGGGTCGCATTATTCGGGCCATGCTCGCCTGCTTCATCATCGCGGAGCCCCATGAAATTGGAGACCGACGCAGTCATGTACTCGATGCGATAGATGAGCTTCTGTCCGGGCACAAAGCGATGCGTTCGCCCCGCTGCTTTATGGCTGGTCCAGATCCACGCTCCCGTGACGATAGCGGCAACGACCAGAAGACCGACAACGATCCTGGCCATGAACGATTGCTGCACGAAGGAAAACATTGGCGTACTCCCTGAAAGTCAAAGTTGATTCGATGCGACTCTGAATGCACCTCGAATGCCAAGGACGTTGTTCGTCTGGCCACATCGTTCATTAGTCATTACTGCACATTGTGTTACGTCAATTGTCCTGGGTCGAATGACGCTGGCGATCGGCCGAGGCGAGTGTCTCGTTCGTCTAAATTAGTATCAAAATGACGACGCCTCGAAGCTACTACGCTCCGAGGCGTCGGCGGACGAGTCACGATTACCTGGTGGCAATGGATTGCGGAGTCAAGTAAACGCGGTTGTTGATGTTGAACAGGTAGCCATCGAAGCGGTAGCCGGTCCAGTTCCAGATGTTCATCCGCCACTCATGGCTTCCGATCAGATAGTTCACCCGAGCATACAGGTAGAAGTTGCCGGACAGCATCTCGAGCTTGTTGCGAAGGTACAAGTGCTGAGAGATGTAGGGCCCCTTCTGCGAGTCGAAGTCGAGCCCGACTTCGGCTCCGAGGTCAAGGGTGTCCTTGAGCAGCGTGAGCTGCCCGCCGGCCCCAGCGCTGGCGACGCCGATATCGACGCCTGCTTGAGCGTAGACCTTGGCATCGATCTGCGGGATGATGTGGGCGGTCGCATGCGCCGGGCGGATGCCGAGGATGAAGTTGACTCCCGCGCTGCCACGCACGCCGATGCGTCCACTCACGGGGATCGGGCCGATCGAGAAGTGGAACGAGGTGCCGTAGTCGAACGATTGTTTCAGGTTCTTCGACAGACTCCACGTCGTGGCGACCGACTTGTCGACGTTGAACACACTTTGACCCTTGATGTAGACATTCAGCGTAGCGCGGCTATTCCCCTTGGCCGGCGTGTCGATTGAGCTCTTGGCTTGCAAGAGAACCACGCGGTGATTCATCAGGTATCCGCCGGCGCTGGCGTCGGCCTGCAGCTTCAGGCGTTCACTGCTGCCGTGGAATTCGAACTTTCCTTCAAGAAACGCGGCAACCAGGCTCGTTTTGCCGAGTTGTGTCTTTCAGCTCTTGACGAAATCCACGGTTTTGCTCGCCTTCGGCGCTAGACCCGTGATCGCTTTGACGCGGGCGGCGTCACCCGTCAGCGCCAGTGTGTGGCGTTGTTCCAGGTCAGCGATTCTCGGCACGGCGCGCATCGTTTGCGCGTTGAATGCCACATGCGCCTTGCTGTGCGCCGCGATCTGTGTTCGCAATGTATCGTGATGAACGATCGCGTCGTGCAGCACGATCGGCTTCGTGGACTTGTCGCGAAGACTGTACCCGATGGCGTTGAACTTCTGTTCGAGTTTGTTCAGTTCCGCGAAATATGGGCCAGCTTTCACCTTTTTGCCGTCGGGCAGTGTTATGAGATCGTCGGGCTTTACCGCTTTCCCTGTCCGGGGGTCGTGCAGGTCTAGCGGTTTGAAGGCGATTGCCGCGCGCTTGGCGTGCTTGAAATCCGACTGCGCCATCGCAGTCGCGGCAGACCAGCCTCGACCTTGCCGGGGATTCTGACATCCGCGGGCGCGGCGCTCACGGCGACGATGAAAGTGAACACTCCAATAAACGCCAGGCGAATCGGTGTGAGACGGAACATGGTCGAACTCCTGTAGTTGCAGGCGCGATGTTTGGACCGCACCCTGGATCGGGTCTGGAATAGGACATGAAGCGTTTGCACGTACTTCATGGTTCATTGCGAAGGAGAAATGCAATAAGGATGCCGACGTGGAAATTGATCTGAGATTAGCATCGCAACATGCTTTGAATCAATGATTTATGTCATTATCGATTCGACCCGTCGCCCGTATCAAAATGACATCAAAACGAGCCTGTGACATCGATTAGATGTCAAATCAAAGGCGGCATTACCCGCCGCACGATCCGCGCGATATTTCGAGCGTCGTCGAGCCCGCGATGCAGAGCGCCTTCGAACTCTAGACCAAGGTGACGCAGCGCATCGCTGATCCCGAGTTTCCTGGAAAGCCCGAGCGAACGGCAGACCTCGGCCTTGAGGTTCAAATGGCCGGAAGGAAAAGGGTAGGCGGCATTGTGGAATTCGCAATCCTGGTGAAACTGATTGCGATCGTAATCTCCCCACGAGCAGAAGACCGTGTCGGCCGAGCCCATCCACAGCTTCATCGCCGCGACGGCCGCTTCGAACCCGGGAGCACTCGCGAGATCGTGTTGCGCGATCCCCGTTAGTTCCGTGCAGAAAGGCGTGAGCTCAGGATGCCGCACTGGGCGGACAAATGTTTGGAATTCGGACTCGACTTCGAAGGTTCGCGAGCTTTGCAGGACCGCGCCGATCTCGATGATCTCCATTTCATAACGAGGAACGGCTCCGTCATCGGAGCACGTGGCTTCGACGTCCACGATCAGATAGAAATCATTCACGATTCGCATGCGACCTCGACAACCTCCTTACAACCCAGGTTCGCTTGGCTCACTGCGGTCGCTCGATCGGCTGCCAGGTCGCGAAGGGTGCCCCAGGCCCCATCTGTTCTTCGATGCGGAGAAGTTGGTTGTATTTCGCCAGCCGTTCGCTGCGGGCGACCGAGCCGATCTTGATCTGGCCGACGCCCGTGGCCACCGCGAGGTCGGCAATCGTGCTGTCCTCGGTCTCGCCGGATCGAGCAGAGATGACGCAGCGATAACCCGCTGCGTGTGCCTGGTCGATCACTTGAAGCGTCTCGGTCAACGTGCCGATTTGATTGACCTTGATGAGAATCGCGTTGGCCACGCCCTGTTCGATGCCCTGGGCGAGCCGTCGCGGGTTGGTGGCAAACAGGTCGTCCCCGATGAGTTGCACGCGCTGCCCGAGCGACTCGGTCAACGTCTTCCAACCGGCCCAGTCATCCTCGGCCATGCCGTCCTCGATCGAAACGATCGGATAGCGGTCAGCCCATTCGGTGAGCATGGCGGCCATCGTGGTTGCGGAGAGCAGCGTGTCCTTCAGGCGATACAATCCGCCTTCATGAAAATGCGTGCTGGCGACGTCAATGGCGATCGCAACATCCCGGCCCGGAACGAGTTCGAGCCGATCGAACGCCTCCAGGATCATCTCCAGGGCGCGCTCGTTGTCACCAAGTTTCGGCCCAAAGCCCCCTTCATCGCCGACGAGCACGCCCTCGTAGCCGTGGTCGCGCAGCGTCTCGGAAAGGGAGCGATAGACACGCGTCGTTAGGTGCAGCGCTTCGGAGAATGACTTGGCGCCGATCGGCATGAGCAGAAAGTCTTGCATGTCGAGATTGCGCCCCGCGTGCAGTCCGCCGCTGATCAGATTTACCATGGGCATAGGGATCGTGGGCGTCACGCTCCGCGCGACGGATGCCTCGCGCGGAGCGTGAGGTCTACGATCGAGGTACTGCCAGAGCGGCGCCTTGCGCGATGCAGCCGCGGCATGCGCGCATGCCAGCGACACGCCGAGGATCGCGTTGGCGCCGAGCCGGGACTTGTCGGGCATGCCGTCGAGTTCGATGAGCTTGCGGTCGATGGCAGCTTGCTCGGTCGCCGCCATGCTGACGACGGCCGGCGCGATGACCTGACGCACATTGGCGACAGCCTTATGCACGCTTTTTCCCGCGTAGTCTTTCGGATCGCCGTCGCGTAGTTCGAGCGCTTCATGCTTGCCGGTGCTGGCCCCCGATGGCACAATGGCCCGGCCGATCGCGCCGCCGGCACAATGCACCTCGACTTCGACCGTCGGCGTGCCGCGGCTATCGAGTACCTGACGAGCCTGAACGGCCGAGATACGATCGTTCATGGTCAACTCCATAGAGTGACGATTGCTTGATTCCCATTCCGTCGCATGCAATAATAAGACACTGTTCAGTTTATCCATACCGGAGGCGGACATGAGCGCCGCGCTGAAGTGGAATTTGGTGTCGGTTGAGGATTACCTCGAGAGCGAGTTGTCCTCGCCGAAAAAGCATGAGTACGTTGGCGGCGTCGTTTACGCGATGGCTGGCGCACGCAACTCGCACAACTACATCAAGGACAATGTCCAAGGGAGCCTTCATACACGGCTGCGCGGCCACCGCTGCCGCGTGCACGGATCCGATACGAAAGTTCGCATTCACTTTCCGACCCATGTCCGGTTCTATTATCCCGATGATCATGTAGTATGTGAAGCAAACCCGCTTTCGGATTCGTTCCAAGACAATCCTGTCGTGATCTTTGAAGTCCTCTCGCGCAAGACGCGGCGCATCGACGAAGGCGAAAAAAAAGATGCTTACCAGACGATGCCTTCGTTGAAGGTCTATGTCCTCGTCGATCAGGATGTGCCGGCGCTGCTCGTATTTCGACGCACGGCGACCGGCTTTGCTCGCGAAATCTACGAAGGGCTCGACGCCATTCTCCCATTGAGCGAAATCGGCACGGAGTTGCCGCTCGTCGAAATCTACGACGGCATCGAGTTCATTCCCGAGCCGGAACTGGAAGACTGATGCGGCGCCAGACGTCCTCCCATCGTTCGATTTCGCCGCGAAGGATCGCCCGACCCATTTCGCGGACGAATGTCCGTTTTCCTTCGTCCGGCAGATATTCGACCGGGCTCGTCCCATCGATCCGTGCGAGCAAGCATACTCCCAGGTGCTTGATGCCGCGCTGCTCTAATTCGGTGGCTGACCGAAAGATCGCAGCCCCGCAGTAAGCTTGCCAGAACGATCTCATCAGCGCGATGAACGATTGGCTCCGCTCAGAATCGCGTACGGCCTTGAGCGTCAGATGCGCCTGAAACAAACCGAGGTCCATGGTCGGGTCGCCGAAGTGGGCCGTCTCGTAATCGACCAGCGTGAACCCGCCACCGCTGACGAGCATGTTTTTCGGCGTGTAGTCGCCGTGGCAGAGGGCTTCCTTGATGGTCAGCATGTCGTGGATGATCGGTGCGATGGCGCCGGCGACTTCCGGCCGGCGCTCCTGCACGCGGACGTAGAACGGATCGACGCGCAATTGCACGTAGACCGTGTGATCGCGAAACGCTTCAAACTCCCGCACTCGTTCAGCGGAAACCTGATGCATGCGGCCCAGCACTGAGCCGACCTTGGCGCCGAAGCCGACGTCGACCTTGCCGGCGAGCAGGTCCGCTTTCCACACCGTCGCGTCCAACGGCGCATGGCTCATCGCGTACACGTAGTTCTCTCGATCGACATGCAGCACCTCCGGCACGACATCGGCTAGGTGCGGGTGCAATGCCTGCATGACCTCCTGCTCACGCCAAATGCGATTCAAATCGCTGAACCAGGCGTCCTTCGTGCGCAGTTGTGGCCGCGATTGCTTGACGACCATGCGACATTCGGGCGTGGTGACGCGCAGGACGAAATTGGAAACGCCGCCGGAGAGGAGTTCCGCCTGCGCGGGGCCTCTGATCCAGCCCGTGCGTTGGAGGTAATCGACCGCGTTCTCGGTGGTGAGTTCGAACATATCAAGTTTCTGCTTGCGGCTTTGCGCTCGCGAGGCGCTCGGCGAGCGCGAAGCCGCAAGCGGCTAGCGCATGAAGCGCCCGCCATTGATATCGAGAATCGCGCCCGTGATGAAACTCGCGGCGTCGGACGCGAGGAACAACACTGCCTGCGCAACTTCCTCCGCCACGCCGTTGCGGCCAAGCAACGTTTGCCTCCGGTATTCTTCCATCTTCGCCGGCGTGGAGAAAGTCTCGTGATGCTGCGTGGCGATGACGCCCGGCATGATGGCGTTGACGCGCACGGCGGGGGCGAGTTCCTTGGCGAGCGTGCGCGTCATGACTTGCAGAGCGCCCTTGGCCGCCGCGTAGACGCCGCCCCCGCCCGCCCCGCCGGTCTGTATCGACAGCGTGAGGTTATTGACGATGCACGCATGCTTGCTGCCACGCAGGTGCGGAATGGCGCGGCGCGTGACCAAGAACGTCGTCGTTGCGTTGACGTTGAAGACGGTGTGCCAAAGCTCCAGGCTGCACGCCTCGATGGTCGTGTACTTGACGGGCGAACCGGCATTATTGAAGAGGACGTCGAGGCGACCGGCTTTCTCGACGAGTTGATCGACGACCTCGTTGGCGTCGCCTTCGCGCGTCAGATCGCCTTGCAAAAGATGCGCCTGCCCGCCCTCGCTGCGAATCGTCTGCACGACCTCCTCGGCGCCGGCCTTGCTCGTGTGATAATGGACGCCGACGATCGCCCCGGCCTGCGCGAACCGCAGCGCCGTCGCTCGGCCGATGCCGACCCCGGCGCCGGTGACAAGGGCGACGCGGCCCGTGAGCTCATTTGTCTTCATCGTTGATCCTTGGTGAGCCGAGCCCCGTGAGGGGCCGGTTGATGACGTGATCCTCAACCGGCCCCTCACGGGTCTCGGCTCGCCTTTACTTGTACCCCTTGGGATGCGCTCTGTGCCAATTCCATGCTGACGCGACGATTGATTTGATGTCCATGTAGCACGGCTTCCAGCCGAGCTCCTTCTGAATCTTCTCCGAGGACGCCACCAAGACGGGCGGGTCGCCGGCGCGGCGTGGCCCCTCCTTGATCGGCACTGTCTTTCCGGTGACCTCCTCAACTGCGGCGATCACCTCGCGCACACTGTAGCCCCGGCCGATGCCGAGGTTGTAGTGCATTTGTTGTCCTGGTTGCAATTTCTCCAGGGCCAACAGGTGCGCTTCCGCCAAATCGCACACATGGATGTAGTCGCGCACGCACGTCCCGTCCGGCGTTGGGTAGTCCGTGCCGAAGATCTCGATGTGGGGCCGTTTCCCCATCGCCGCGTAAATGATGAGCGGGATCAGATGCGTTTCCGGAGTGTGGTCCTCGCCGATCGTGCCGTCGGGATGCGCGCCCGATGCGTTGAAGTAGCGCAATGCCGCAAAGCCCCAGTTGTAGGCACGGGCATAGTCGGCCAGGGCGTGCTCGACGGTCAGCTTGGTCACGCCATACGGATTGATTGGGCGTTGCGGCGTCGCTTCGGTGATTGGCATCTGCTCGGGCGTGCCAAACGTAGCCGCCGTGCTGGAGAAGACGAATCGGCTGATGTTGTGCCGACGCAAGCATTCGAGGAGGTTGAGCGTATTGACGACGTTGTTCTGCCAATACTTGGCCGGCTGCTGCACCGATTCGCCGACGGCCGCGAAGGCCGCGAAATGGACTACGGCGTCGATCCGTTTTTCGAGCAGCACTTGATCAATACGATGGGTTTCGTTCAAGTCCCCTACGATGAGCCGACCGGCCGGGACCGCGGCGCGATGGCCGTAGATCAGGCTATCGTACACCCAAGTGTCGTGCCCGCGTTCCAGAAAAAGCTTGACGGCGTGGCTGCCGATGTAGCCGGCGCCGCCGGTGACCAGAATTTGCATGGCTAACGTCTCTCGTTGCACAGAATCTCAGAATTTCGGATGCATTCCCGCTTGTTTGCAGATCTGATTCGCAGTGATACGATCGAAGATTCGATGCCGCTTGACGGAGATCGTTTGTCGCCGTTCGTGTAGATCGAGTGTTTCTTCCCTTCGCGCAGCAACGTGAATCCGTTCTCCTCAAGATGCTTGATCAAATCGCGGCGTTTCACCGACATGTTACACCTCGACGGGAAGTTGCTCGAGAAGGCCTCCACCCACGGGGATTTCCTTGTGCAATTTCCGGTAGGCCGCGATCATCTCTTGCAGCGCATCTTGCAATGAGCGTCGGCAGTCATCCAGATTTTTCCTTCCGTGACAACCTCGGGCCATCCAACCAACTGCCCCATGTAGCCTCACTTGATCCTGGTGTACTTGGCCGGATATGTGTTCGACATCGAATCGCTCCTGAGCTTGCGCTTGCGCCTCAAGCTCTGTTAGTTCGTAATGCCCTTCGTGATCCCCATGAACACATCCTCCAGATTGACGGCTTCCTCCTTGAGCATCTTGACACGGAAGCCGTTTTTGACCAAGGCCTCTGCGATGAAACTGCCGTCATTCAGGCCTTCGCAAAGCGTGACGAGGAGATAATCCTCCTCCGTTTTGTGCTCGATTCCGTCGATGCCTTTTTCCTTTTCGAGAAACGCCTTGGCCTCGGCGTTGCGGCCGTCGCCGACCATGACGTCGATGCGGGTGCGCTGGCGGACTTTTTGGATGGCGGATTGCACATCGCCGTCGAAGAGGAGCTTGCCGCGTTCGATGATGCCGATCTTGTTGCAGATGTCGGCGAGTTCGGGGAGAATGTGGCTGGAGAGCATGATGGTCTTGCCCATGTTGCGCAATTCTTTGATCAGTCCGCGCATTTCGATGCGAGCGCGCGGATCGAGGCCGCTCGCAGGTTCGTCGAGCAGCAACACTTGTGGCTCATGCAAGAGGACGCGGGCCAGGCCGAGGCGTTGCGTCATGCCGCGCGACAGGCTCGTGACCAGAGCGTCGCGCTTGTAGCCGAGATCGACGAGTTCGAGCACCTGATCGCATTTCTTGCGGCGTTCGGGGCCCTGAATGCGATAGGCCGCCGCGAAGAATTCGAGGTACTCAATAACCTTCATGTCGTCGTAGACGCCGAAAAAGTCGGGCATGTAGCCCATGACGCGGCGAATGTCCTTGGCGCCGTTGTAGATAGAATAGCCGCACACGGTCGCTTCGCCCCAGGTCGGTGTAAGGAGCGTCGCCAAAATGCGCATGGTAGTGGTTTTGCCCGCGCCGTTGGGCCCGATGAACCCGTAGACATCGCCGCTCTCGAGCTTGACGGTCAGTCGATCGAGGGCGTAGAGTTCGCCGTACATTTTTGTGAGATCGCGGGTTTCGATCATGAAAATCATCCACGATGGGACAGGAAGGACACGAAGAAAAGAATTGGGTTAGTTGACAAAACGCTTCCATTCGAGTTTGCCGACGGCGCCGAAATTGATTAGCGCTCCGACGCGCATCTTAGTTGCCTTGAGCTGATTAAACAACTGAGCCTCGTCAACCGGCGTGAGGTGCTTCTCCGCCTTCAATTCGACCGCAATGCAATCGTAACAGATGAAGTCGGCTACATAGTACTTTTCTAATACTCGTCCTTTATAGTGGATATGCAGTTTCGGCTGAGGTATGTGCGGTATATTGCGATCAGTCAACTCGATCGACATTGCTTCCTGATACGCTGCCTCTAAGAAGCCTGGTCCCAACTCTCGGTGTACCTCAATGGTGGCGCCGATGACGGCGTATGCCTCGTCTTGGTAGATCAAATCGGTCATGACCACGCCCCCAAATACAAGTGAATCATCCACGAAGGAACACGAAGGACACGAAGAGAAGTCAGCGCTTTTATTTTTTCCACGTCGGCTTGGCTTCGCTCATTCCTATTCCCTCACTCTTCGTGCCCTTCGCGGCCCTTCGTGGATACTTACTCCTTCGCCGGATGCACCGGGAGAAGCGCGCGGATGTAGGTCTCTTGGTTCAAGTCGCCGAGCAACTCAGGCCGAGTTTTACCCGGCTCGGGCAAGTCGCCCAGCCAGAGCTTCGTGGGCAAAGGGGTGTTGGCGTCTGTTGTCAGTGCCTCGCCCTTACCCGATAGGGAGCGCACGCGCGCGAACAGAATCGCCTCGCGCACGCCACGATGTCCCTGCACGTCGCGACGCTCCGCCCGCAGGCGCCAACCCAGGTCCAGCGGACGCAATAAATGGTTGCGCAAGCTATGTTGCGTGTCGATCTTCTCGTGAAACAGGATCGTCTTGACCAGTGCCGCCGGGTCAGCCTTCCACGCGCGCGGCTCGGCATCGACGAGCTGCTTACTGGGATCGCCCCAGTTTTTGATGTCTTCGTCGGCCGATGCCAGAAGCGTGAGGGCCGGCGGCGCCGCTCGCGGCTTGATGCTCTTGAGCCCGTCGGCGAGGGGGTAGCAGCGATCGTCGTAAATAATCCAGGCATCGATGAGGTCGACGGCCAGGTGATTGGCCAGCGTGCCCGACAGTTTGACATCTTGGCCACGCACTTGTTTTCGATGGTAAGTAAGATTGGCGGTAAACGGAGGCGTTTTCACACGGCGTTCCCACGAAGCGCCGAAGGCCTTGGTCGTCCATACCGGGATCGGCACGCGTTCCAGACCTGAGGCGTCCTCGCGAAATCCGTAAGGGTTCCGAAAGAAGCCGGATGAACCGGAGCGCCGCATGGCATAGGGCCCGCCGCTTGGCCGGCCGAGCCAGGCCAACAGATCAACGCTCCCGGCCTTATCCGCTTTCTCTCCCCAGAATTCAGAGTTCGGTTCCAGGCCGATCGTATAGTTCTGAATGCGTGGGCTGAGGATGGTGAAGTAGCTGTGCCCAAAGGCGTAGACTGCCTTTTCATTCGTCCGCAAGTCAAAATCCACGATGTCGATCTTGTTGATCTTTTGATCGTGTCCCTTCAGCGCGTAGGCCGCAAAGTAGGCGAGAACGCTGATCGAGAGGACGACGACGGGGAACGTGATCCACGTCCACTCGAGGCGATTGAAGGCGTACTTGAGCAGAACATAGTCGAGCGGACCGACGATCAGGATGTAGAGCAATATGAAGAGGGCTACGTGCTGAAAGGGGATGATAGCGACATCGAAGTCATCGAGTTTGCCCACCAGGTCGGTGGCGAGGTCGTTGGTCTCGCTGCGGCGAGCGGCGCCGATTCCGCCTGGTTCGTCAACCTTCGACGCGGCCTTGGGGCCGAGCCGTTGCACGAGAGTTTGCAGGAATTTCTCGCGGCCCTCCCAGCGAGTGAACGCGGCATCGTCGAACGAAAACGGGAAATAAACAATCTGTCCGAGGCCATATCGAACGCGTGTGATCAGCGGGCGGTCCTCCTTTTCGCTTCCGCTCGTGACCAGAACATCCCAAAGACCTTCCGGCGTATTGCCGTCGTCGAGTCGGGCCAAGGGAATCACGTCCTCTTGCTGGGTTCTGGGGTTGATGAACTGAAATGCTTTGTCGGAGCCGCCCCAGTTGGCAACATACGGCAGGCTCGTCAATGCCGGACCGGTGCCATCGCGCGGCGGCGCCACCGGAATCGGCGGATTCCACACGCCGGAGCGAAGAAGGTCGGCCACCGCGTCTTGTTGCGCCGGAGCGATCGGCACGATGAGGCGCCCGCCGCGGCGCACCCATTGTGCGATGGCGCCGAGCCGTTTCGGATCGTTGCTGAGCTTCGTCAAGAAATCGCGGTTGGACGTCGCCAGGAAAAGTAAGTCGACGCTGTCGTAACCGAACCACGCCTCGGGCAAGCGCCTCTTCTTGTTCTCGAACGCGACATGGCGAATGCGTTCATGCAGATCGTCGCGGTCCTCAGCTTTCTTGTCGAGCTTCTCGACCGCCTTTCGCAGTTCGAGGAACGGCGCGCCAATAGTCAAGTAGAGGAACGCATCCACGTCGAGCGACAGAAAATGTTCGATCGTGCGCTGCGCCCGCTCGCGGCGATCCTGATACAGCAAGACACGGACCTCCGTGCTGCTGCGCCCCATGCGGCCCGTCTTCACATAGCCCATTACCGTGACGGTTTCGAGCGGCTTGACAGCGATCGGAACGCGGATGCGCGTGCCGACGTCTTCGCTATCGACCGTTTCGATCTGAAGGTAGGGAGCCTCCGTGCCGGCGCGGGCGTCGATGCCCTCGGACCCGCCGAACACATCGACGTAGACCGGCGTCCAAAGACCGACCTTGTAGGCCGACTGTTCTTCCTTGTGTTGCGAATGAAAACCGACTTGAACCTTTGTGATATCGGGAGGCTTGACCTGCCCAAGCGTGTGCGTTGGCAGGCAGAATACCAAGATCGCTATCGCAAGGGCCGATCGCATCGTTGCCTTCCTGTCGTGATCCCGTCGCTTGCGCTCCGGGCTGGTAGGAACACGTTTCCTAGGGCTTCTCGTCGCGGGCGCATTGGCATGGGCTTTGGCCACATCCGGGGCAGCCGGCGCCGTACTTGGCGGCGATCGCTTTCTCCAGGTCGACGCCGCTGATGTTCGCGAGCGTCGCCAGCCAGGCGAGCACATCGGCAAACTCAAGGAGTTTCTCCTGCGGCCTGCCGCTGCGTAGCGCCGTCGCCAATTCGCCGACCTCCTGCATGAACCACATGAAAGTCCCCTCGACGCCCCGGCTTGCGTCCTTGTCGCCGTAGGTGTCGCGGATCAGTTGTTGCAGTTCGGGCAGAGTCATTGATTGTCCTCGTTAGCGCCCGCATGGCGCCGCGCGAGCGCTAAGGCGAGCAGCAGGACTTGACTTACCTCCCTCTCCCGGAGGGGGGAGGGGAGGAAAAGACTTGCCGCTCGCCTGAACGAATTCCGGAAATCGTCACCGATCAAAGACTTTTCGCAGCCGATCCGCCTCTTCATTTCTGTTCAGCGCCGTTAGCGATGCCAGGATCACGCGTTGACATTCGCCGTCCAACACATCGATTTCCAGGCCCATACGGGCAAATCGCGCGGCTTCCTCGTGTTTGCCGAGATCGAAGTAATGTTTGGCCAACGTGCGGCGCGAGCCGAGATCGTCGGTGTCCATGCGCGTCACTTCTTCCGCGATTTCGATCAGCTTGTCCTTCTGCCCGGTTTTCGAATAAAGCTTGGCGAGGGTCCCGACGAGCGTCGGGTCGTGCGGGTCGATTTTGCGCGCCTTTTCGCAGGTCGTGATGGCTTGCTCGTGCTTCATCGTGTCGACTTGCAGTTTGATCAGCAACTTGAGCGGCTTGGTGTCTTTCAAGTCTTCCAGCGATTCGAGGAGCGAGATGGCTCGACTTGGGTTTTTGTCATCGAGGTACAGCAGCGCCTTGACGTAGGCCGCCCCGGGATGCCGTGGCATGTCGTCGAGGATCTTGTTGACGATCTCCTTGGCGTCCTTCTTCTTGCCGATGAAGTAGTTCTTCTCGGCGAGCATGGCGCCGATCTCGGGATCGGCGGGGTTCTTGGCGTGAGCTTCACGCAGTTGCTTGAGCGTCATTTCTTTAGGCAAAGCGCCGGCGGGGTTGTTCTTCACTCGCTCGGCGAGGAAGGCGCGGTAGCCCTTCTCGAACGCGTCCTTCTTCACGCCCACGGCTTTTTCGAGGGCCGGGCCGGTGTCGAGGCCGTCCTGGAACGCCGCAAGCATCTTGCCGATCGACTTCTCGCCGTGCGTCTTGGTCAGGTACTCGACGTAGAGCAGGCTCTGGAGATAAGCTTGTTGCCATTGCAACGGCGACCGCGGGCGGATGAAGCCGAGCAGAATGTTGTCGAGGTTGAGTAAATCGTTGTTCGCGACCTTGTCCGCCAGAAGCGCGTGCCAAGTCGGCGGAATGTTCGGCCCTTCGTAGCGGACCGCGAGCCCTTCGGTGAACCAGTGCGGGACCTTGCCCTTGGTCTGCTCCAGATTGAAGACGTGCACCAGTTCGTGCCGAATCACTCGGTTCCAATTGAACGGCTTCGTGATCACTTTCGACGTATCGCGCGGCGAAACCATCGCGACTAGCGGCCCCGTACAGGCGCCGATCGTATGCAGATCCGGCACCGCGACGACTCGGCCGCTGAACATCTCGTGTTTCATGAAAACCTGAATCTGAAATGGTCCCTTCGGGCGATAGTCGAACTGGTCGGCGAGTTCCTTATAAGTGTTTTCGAGATAGACCGCCATGAAGTTCGCCAAAACGGTATCGTTTTTCTTGTCGTAGCGGATGATGAAGTGCTCGGTCTTGAGACTTTCGTAGGTTTCGAGGTGATCGAGCACCTTGAGCGAGTTGAAAACGCGAACGTTGAACTTGTCGGCGTCAAACGCTTTCTCGAGTGTTGCCTTCGCTTCTTCTTCCTTGGCCATTCGCATGTAGAGCATGCCGAGACCGGTCTGGGCTTCGGGCAGCTTGGGCTGCATCTCGATCGCTTGCATGTAGTACTTTTCGGCCTGCTCGTGCAGCTTGCGTTGTTCCAAGAGATGAGCCAAATCGGTAAGGAAGGTGTAGCACTTGGGATTGTTCTTCTGGGCCGTCTTGACGAGGCTCTGGAAGTCGTCCTTTTTCTCAAGCATGAAATAGCACGCGGCGAGGCGGGCCAGGGCGGCTTCATCGCGCGGATTGACGTCACGCGCCTTCTCGAGCGTCTTGAGAACCGTGTCGATCTCGCCGCTAAACCAGTGTAGATCGGCCTTCAAGCACAGGGCCGGTAGGTAGCGCGGGTTCACCTTGAGCGCCTGCTCGGCGTAACGCTCGACATCCTTGAACTCCATGCCGGCGGCGGCCATCTGGCCCTTGCACACCAGCACCTCGGCGGCGCGCGGGTTGATCGTCATCGCCTTCTCGAATGCCTTGAACGCCGCCGGTTTGTTGTGCTTCTCCATGAACAGCCGGCCGGCTTCGTATTCGCCCGGCCAATACATCTTGTCGGCGCTCGACGCGGCACGAAAGTAGTTGTCGATCACCGTCTGAAATTCAGCCGACAAGTGCCGATAGCGAGCACGCTCCAGCCCGGCCAGGCCCGTCAACCGCAGATCGTCCGGATCGGTGATGTTGAGTCGATTGGAGGCGCGGACGAACCAAAGGAACTCCGTGTCCGCCTTGTCGAGATCGCCGCGATCACGATGGACTTGCGCGAGCACCCAATGGGCGAGGAATTGATCGGCATTCTCCTTGATGGCCGCCTCGGCGTTTTTCTCGGCTTCCTCGAATCGACCGCGCAGATAGTGAAGTTCGCCGAGCCGGGCCAGCAACGCGGGATTCGTCGGCTGGTCCTTGAGCAGATTCGTGACGGCGCTCTGCGCCTTGTCGTATTCTCCCTGGCTTTCTAGGGCGCGGCTCAAACCGAGCGTGGCGGGCAGTCGATTGGCCGCGTCCTTGGCGAGCCCTTCGTAAAGCGCACGGGCTTCCGCGTAGTTGCCTTCGAGCCATTCCAGGCGGGCTTGCTTGAGCTTGTCTTGTGCGCCGGCGAAGGAGGCCGAGATCAAGCATAATATCAAGCTGGCAAAGACGCGCATGGTGAGTCCGATATTGTTTCGCCGCTCGCCTTTGGCGAGCGCGGTCACCGCGCTCGCCAAAGGCGAGCGGCGAAACGGGTTCCGATTCCTTAGCATTCACGATAGTCGGAGCGGCGGCAAAACGCAAGAATCGCCCGCGTTCTCTTGTCCGATTTTTCCCCTTTTGGTAGACCACTTCTGTGGGGCACGTTTCCAACGTGCCACGCATCAACGAGGCACGTTGGAAACGTGCCCCACGGCTCAACTCTAGAGGAAATCATGATACCACTCGACCTTAGTGGCAAACTGGCGGAGGTCGCCGGCGTCGGCGATGACCGCGGATTCGCCTGGCATATCGCCAAGGCCCTCAACGCCGCCGGCGCACGCCTCGTCTTCGCGACTCATCCGCGCTTGGTCAATGTCGTCGGCAACATCCTCGAACGCGATCTGGACAAAGAATCACGCGCCTTGCCCTATGGCGCCGGCGAGTTGAAAGTTGACAAAGTGCTGCCCTGTGATGTCAGCTACGACACCATGGCCGATGTCGACGAAAAAACGCTCAATGACAAGCGTTTCTCCAAGCATGGCGATTACAGCATCCAGGGGCTGGTCAGTTCGATCTCCAAGGACTATCAGGGCGTGGATATCTTCGTGCACAGCATCGCCTTCAGCCCGGAGATCAAGAATCGCGCCATCGACACGACCCGCAGGGCTTATTTGACAGCTCTCAGCGTCAGTTCGTATTCGTTGACGGCGATGCTCAAGGCGCTACAGCCATTGATGGAGAATCGGCCCGGCGGCGCGTCGGCCATCGCGCTGAGCTACTTGGGCGGCGACCGCGTGGTGCCTCACTACGGCGGCGGCATGTCGACCGCCAAGGCGGCGCTGCAGATCGACGCCAAGCAACTCGCCAGCAACCTGGGACCGAAGAACATCCGAGTCAACATCATCTCGGCCGGGCCCTACGCCTCGCGGGCGGCGTCGGCGATCGGCGACATCGACGAGATGGTCAATCACGCCGCCGCCTGTTCACCGTTGCCGCGCGCTATTTCGCCCGACGAAGTCGCCAACACCGCCGCGTTCTTGTGCAGCCCGCTGGCGTCGGCGATCACCGGCCATGTCCTCTACGTCGATTGTGGCTACAACGTGATGGGGATATTCCCAAAAGGGTGAGCGAAGCTTGTGTTTAGCGCTCGCACGGGGCTTTGCACAAAAACCCCCAAGTGGGGCCAGGCTTTCTAGCCTGGCCTTCCCAACTTTGTAATTTGGACAGGCTGGAAAGCCTGTCCCCACGTTTTTGTGCAAAGCCCTCGCACGGCGCCAAGCGAACGGTAAACGTAAACACGAGGCTGCCCACTGGGGCATTCCTCAATGCCTCAGCAGAAATTCACCCAGGTTGAACAGCGCGTACTGCACATCCTGCAACGCCCGCGCCCGGTCGCCGACCGATGCGATATGCTTAACGGCGATGGCGATCTCGCCCGACGTCGGTCGTCGTGAGAGCGTTGCCAGGTAGACCTCCTCGATCACCGTGCGATCGTCTTTCTTTTCGCGCAGCGCCTTCGCCAACAGGCTGTTGGGCGAATGCACCTTGTTCAACATCCCCTTGTTGTTCAAGAGATGCAGCATCTGCGGCAACGACGGATCGTCCTCGCGGGCACACTCGCAACTCACGTCACGCACCGGCTTCGAGAACGCCTGCAGGAACGGATGATTGACGCCGCCTTCGGCCAACTCCAACGCTCGCGTGCCGAGTGGATAGCCCTTGAAGGGTTCGGCGATTCCGGTCGCGCTCGAGATTGCGTCCAGAATCTGCTCCGCCGCCAGCATGCGAATCGACGCCTTGGTGAAGTAGCGATCGGGGTCCGCGGACTTCGGCGATTGTTTCGACGAGCCGGAAGCGTTAGCGCCGGATGCAGTGCTTGCCAGTTGGTACGTATTCGAATTGAGAATGCTGCGAATGAGGGGCTTCATGCGATAGCCATGCTTCACGAAGTCCTTGGCCAGTGCATCGAGCAACTCCGGATTCGACGGAGGATTCGTGTCGCGGAAATCGTCTACCGGCTCGACGATGCCCCGGCCCAGGAGGTGATACCACACGCGATTTACCAGCGACGGCGCGAAGTAGCGATTGTCCGCCCGCGTCAGCCAGTCCGCCAGCTTCTCGCGGCGATCGTCCTCCGGCGCGAGCTTGCCGGAGGAGAAGCCGAACGCCACGGGGTCTTGATTCTTGCGCGTCGTCGGATGCTGCACCTCGCGGCCCGGCTGGAGATAGACGATCTCATCGTCCAATCCGAACTTGGCGCCCTTCAACTGCACCTGCGCGAAATAGGCGGCCAGTCCATAATAGTCGTTCTGCGTGATCGATTCGAACGGGTGGTTGTGGCACTTGGCGCATTGGACGCGAACGCCGAGGAAGAGCTGGGCAAACGCCTCGGCCGTCTCATCGGGGGTGCGCGACACGCGGTAGAAGTTGGCCGCCGGCTTGTGCAGGGTATTGCCCAGGCCCATGAGCAATTCGCGTGCGAACTGATCCATCGGCTTGTCGTCGGCTATCGTCTTGACGAGATAGCGATGAAAGCTGTGCACGCCGCGCTCGCTGATCGTCGTCGGGCTGCCGCGCAGAACGTCGGCCCATTTGAGGGCCCAGTACGCGGCGTACTCGTCGCGTTCCAGGAGCGCATCGATCAACTTGGCCCGCTTCTGCTTGTCCTTCGAATCGAGAAACGCCCGCGCTTCGGCCGCCGTCGGCAACACGCCGATCGTGTCGAGATATACACGGCGCAAGAAAACCTCGTCGCCGGCCACAGGCATCGGATTGAGCTGCAAATCTTTTTGCTTGGCGAACACGAACTTGTCGATGTCGTTGGCGATCGGCGGCGATCTGAAGCTGAACGCCGCATCGCGCTCGACGTATTGAAGTTGAGCACTGCGGATCTGATCGAGGTATCGCACGAGAATCGACGCCTCGCCGGTGCGTTTGAACTCGACGAGGCCGGTCGGCGACACATTGGCGGCGCCGGCGGTATTGACGCTGAAGACCGTGAGATCGGTCACGTCGCGAATCTCGCCCGATTTGAAGTGGGCCCGCACGGTGATTTGCTTGGTGCGATTCGCATCCTGCAGCCGAGCGAATTCGGGGACGACTTCGAGCTTGATCAGGTCGGCCGGGCCGCCATCCTTGCAGCCTTCGGCAACCCAGCGTTTGAGAGTCTCGTACGCAGGCTCGCCCGGCTTGAATCGCACGCCGCCTTGGTGAGGCACGTTGCCGGTTGCCTTGAGCAGGAACAAGCTGTTTTCAGGACGTTGGCGATCGACGCGTCGGCCCAACTCTCCGCGCGTCAGCGTGTGGATGTCGATATCGGGATCGTAGCCGCGCAAGCTCAGGCGAAACCCGTTCTTGCCGTTGGGCGAGCCATGGCATGCCCCTTGGTTGCAGCCGGCCCGCGAAAGCGCTGAGATGACGTCGGTGCGAAAATCGACGGGCCGCAGCTCCCCGGCGTGGGTGGATGTTGCAAAAGCCGTTAGTACGAGAATCCCAGCAACGTGGCGTGACATAGGCCCCCCTGCTGCGCCGTGGGGAACGTTTTGCACGTGCCTCGTCTGATGAGGCAAGTTCAAAACGTCCCCCACGTGCTCCAGGAGATTCTATCAACGGCTGGGTGTCGTTCGCAAGGCGCTTAAAGTAGGTCAGGCTTTCTGGCCTGACTTTTCGCGGGCTCCGTCAGGCTAGAAAGCCTGACCTACGTCAGTTACGCCTTGAGGAATTGGCGAAAGGCTTCGAGGCTCGAGCAGTAAACGATGAAAACGTAGCCGTCCTCGTGGTGCACGAAGACAGAGTTCATGTTGGCGATCTTCATCCCATGCGTGAGTTCGCCTAGCCGAAAGTCCCTTGGCGACAATGCCAGCACATAGGCTTTGTTCTTTTGGCCGTTCTCGATGCGCAGGTAGGTGAACTTGGCAACCGGCTTGCCTTTGACGTGGACGACGTCGACTTCTTCAAGCAGGCTGCCATCGATAATGCCTGGCAGCTTGGCGTCCACGCCGCGATCGGCGAGATAACCTTCGACCGATTCCACGCTCTGGTTGCCGTTGAAGAAGAGTTGTGGCACGTCGGCTGACTTGAGCTCCGGATGAGTCTGCTGAAACCACACCCATCCCGCGGTAACCGCTATGAGTAGGCACGCCGCCATCGCCAGCGCCGTCTTCCATGGCACTCGGCCACGGTCGGCGTCCAGTTTCGCAAGGATGTTCTGATGCAAGGTCGTGGGCACGGGCACATCGACCATGACCGGAGCGATCAACGCATCGAATTGCCGTTCCGCTCGCGCCAGCTCGGCACAGGCCGGACATTTGTCGAGATGTTGTTGGACGATCTCGCGTTCGGTGTCGTCAAGCTCTCCGCACTTGCGATCGACGAACGCCAGCAGTTGTTGAACTTCATGGCATTCCATCATTTGACCTCCCCCTGGTTCGCTTTCACGATCAGGTCGGATTGATCCGTCAACCGCTGTCGCAAAAAGGCCTTGCCGCGAGCGAGGCGCGACATGACCGTGCCCAAGGGCACATTCATCTGTTCCGCGATTTCCTTGTAGCTGAAATCCTCAAAATAGTAAAGAATAAGCGGCGTGCGAAACGCCTCCGGGAGCTCGTTGAGCGCCTTTTGCAGCTGCGCCGAGTCGGGACCGGCCCCGTTTTCCGTGGAACGGTCTGCGATTTCCGGTATTCCGTCGAGGGAAACCTGCTTCTCGAGTTTGCTGGACCGTGCCTGGTGCAAATATACGTTGCGAAGGATGGCGAAGAGCCAGGATTTGGCTCGTTCCTCCTCACGCAGTTGATGCAGTTTTTTTTGGGCCAGGCAAAACGTCTCCTGTGTCAAGTCCTCGGCAAGCTGGGCGGACCCGCTCAGGCGATAGGCGAAGCGATACAGGGCGACGTAGTGGGCCTCCACCATCGCTTCGATCGCCGACTTGGAGGACCCGAACCAGGGCATGGTCGAACTCCCTGCTGGAAGGAGGATACTCCGCCGAGGGATTTTATTCCCAGCGGGGCGGAAGGATGCGAAAAATCGTTGAGCGCCGGGCGCAGCGAAAAAAAAACAGCTTTTTGCCGTTTTCATGCTTGAAAGTGAAAAAACCGGGAATAATCTAGCGTTCTCTGCCTCCTATTGGAAATGGAACTCGGTGAACGCGCCGTCGGATTCGTTTCCCGATGTGGTTAAGTGGGCCAACTGTTTTTCTGGAAAGGATGGTAACTCGTGAAAAAGGTTTTGGCATTGTGTCTTTCGTTCGGCCTGATGGCGGTGCTGTCCGTCGGCATGACCGGTTGCAAAAAAGACGATAAGCCGGGGCCGAAGAAAATTCCGGGAACTGGCTTTAGCTTCAAATCCGTTGCTGATGCGGAGATCAAAGCGGGCGAAGCCGGCGAGTCTGCCGTTGAGGTGGCGCGAGCCCCCGAATCGAAAAAGGAAATCAAGATCACTGTCGCCGGGGACAAGGGAGTAACCGTTGCCGACCTCACGATCGCCGCGGGCGAAAGCAAGGGCACGCTCAAGATCACCACCACCACCACTGCCAAAGCCGGAACCGTCACTCTCAAGGTCAAGGGAAAATCCGAAGGCGCCGGCGATGAGGAAGCCGATCTGAAGGTCACGATCACCACGAAGAAGGACGACACCAAGAAGGACGACACCAAGAAAGACGACACCAAGAAGAAAGACGACACCAAGAAAGACGACACCAAGAAGGACGACACCAAGAAGGACGACACCAAGAAAGACGACACCAAGAAACCTGACGACACCAAGAAGGACGACACCAAGAAAGACGACACCAAGAAGAAAGACGACACCAAGAAAAACGGTGACGCCAAGAAGACCTCCTTGCTGAATACCGTAGAACGAACTTTCGCGTACCACCGC
>Ga0194132_10000799_pt1 | contig 63718 bp, 52 predicted proteins | sample TA2KigOf80mmetaG_FD_148612 | JGI IMG/M metagenome (GOLD analysis project Ga0194132, IMG submission 148612) | Freshwater microbial communities from Lake Tanganyika, Tanzania - TA2015054 Kigoma Offshore 80m | ecosystem: Environmental > Aquatic > Freshwater > Lake | place: Tanzania: Lake...
CCCCAAACTCCATCCCGCGAATCATGAATGGGAACCAGTTTCTTGCCCGCCGCGTCCACCTTGCACAAGACCGCCTTCTTCGGCGACGCGGCATCCACCAGGCTGCAATACTCGTTGGGGTGATGGATTTCTCCTTCCGGCAGATCGAGTTCCTCGCGGACCTTGAATTGCGCGATCAAATCCGCCGTCACCACCCGCTCGCTCAACCCCGTGTAGAGATCTTGCAGTTCCACCCGGTCGTTTTCGTAGTCCTCCGCCGCCAATCCCAGGGTATCCGCCTTGATCCGCAGATTGATATCCTTGGTCACCAGGATGGTTGGCACGTCCGCATGCGCTCTCTGCAGCGCCAGCGCTTGCGCGATGATTCTGCTGTCCACGCTTTTGTCGCTTTGCCCGCCGTTGCCCGGCATCCCGTCTTTGTCTTGAAAGACAATCTTGAGCACCCCCCCGTTCTGTAACGGCACCCCCTCGCTTAACCGGCCCTGGCCGCGCAAACTGTCCAGCATCCTGGACACGGACCGCGCATTCTGGCCCAACTCGCTGCGCTCACGCTTGAAGCGATCGATCTCCTCGATCACTTCGATGGGAATCAACACATGGTTCTGTTTGAACCGCAGAAGCGAGTTGGGATCGTGGAGGAGAACATTGGTGTCCAGGAGGTAATTCTTCACGTGCGACGCTGAATTTGAATCTGATGCATGCGTTGATGCCAGTTCGCCACCCGGGGCAGCCGCCTCGGCATCGTGTAATGGCCTGAATAAAGAAAATTGGCGAGCATGCCGTAAAGATCGAAATCGACGAAGAGCGGACGCTCCGTCAGCAGAAACGTGCGCTGCTCCAACATCCGCTCGCAAGGCCCCAAGGCCGCCTCCAGCCGTCCCAGCCAGAGCTTCTGCTCGGACCGCCATTGCTCCAAGCATCCGCGCCCGAATTTGCGCTCCTTGTGCCTCACAAACCGGCACCGGTCCGAGGGTTCCACCATCTCCTCCCAGTAAATGTCATTGAGCCGGAATCCCGCATCCTCCACCGGCCCCTCGCAATGCCGCCACAACACCTGCTGCACGCCCTCCCAATCCGGCGGAAACAACCCAAGCTGAAACTTGGATTCCAAATACTTCGCGATCACCTGGGAATCCGCGTCCGTCTCGAAGATGACCTGGCTCCCATCCTTCAACACCGGGACCTGGTAATAACGTTCCTTGGTGAGCTTCCAAACCAAGTCCCGGTCGCCATTCGGGATGTTTCGCACTCGAAAAGGAATGCGCGCCGCCTCCATGATCCGGCGCTGGACCAGACAAAACGGGCTCCACGGAAATTGAATCAACTCCAGCATGCCGGGTTCAACGCATTGCCAGCTTCCGCGGATCGACCACCACGTGCCGGATCTTTTGCCGCTTCCAAGTGTAGGTCAGGTGGACTTTTCCATCCCGCGTTTGCAGAATTGCCGGATACGAGAACTCTCCCGGCTCGGATTCCAAAACCCAAGAACTCTCCCACGCCACGCCGTCCCGGGACAAGGCGAGGTTCAGCGGACTGCGCCCGCGCGGGGTATGATTGTAAATCACCAATTGCCGCCCGTCCTTCAGGGTCACCGCGTCCAAACCACTGTTCGGATTGGGCAAAGCGGTCCGGGTCATTGGACCCCAGGTGCGCCCTCCATCCTCCGACCAGCTCTGCGTGACCGCTTGCTGCCGGCTGCGACACAGGATTTGCAAGCGCCCCTCCGGGTGGAACAACACGGCCGGTTGAATGGCTCCGAATTCCTTGCCATCGTTCAGAACCTCGGTCTTCTTCCATTGCCGCGCGTCGCGCGTGCTTTCCATGTGGACGCGCCACCCCTCGTGCTCGGTGCTGGAAGGACAAAGCAACGTCCCGTCCTTCAACCAAACCGCCTTGTTCTTGATGGGCCCCAAAATGCCCTCGGGCAAACGGCGCGGCTCAGACCAGGTGCGCCCTTGATTCGAAGATTCTATCATCATGCCCCACCACTGCCGTGGATTGGGCCCCACTTTGTAAAACAACCAGGTCTTCCCTGACGACGTCTGCGTCAGGACGGGGTTCCAGCACGGGAAACGCCTGCCGTCGGACTGTTTGCCATCGGCCACCTCTACCGGTTTGGTCCAGGTACCACCCTGGAGCCGGGCAACCCAAATGCCCACGTCCGGGTTGCCCTCGGCGGTGCCGCCGAACCACGAAGCCAGGATTCCCTCACGCGTCTCCACGAGAGTGGAAGCATGGCAGGAAGGGAAGGGAGCGGTCTCGTAAATGAACCGGCTCGACAGCACGGGTGAAGCTCCTGAGGACTGGCTCCCTGTCCCGCGCCCGGCGCAACCAGTGGCGCCCAACCACACGAAGACCGCGAAAACCGCCCCCCCTTGCCTGAGCCAAGTGCCGGCCAGAGCCAAACTCCTCCTGGGAGTCGCTCGCGCCTTCAACCCGGCTCGATGGGTGACAGCCATTTTGAAGAACATTACCGCTTCGGCTTCGTCACCATCGGGAAGTCATCCGTTCGGAACGGCGAAGCCGGCAGCCCAGCGCTGTTGTAAAGGTTCACCACCGGGAACTCGTGCCATCCGAACCGAACCGCCACAGGAAGCGGCACGTCCGGACTCTCCACCACCACTTTTTGGCCCTGGATCGCCGCTTTGGCCCAGACGAATTTCTTGTCCGCGCCCGCGATCGAGAAACCCGTCAGCTCTCCTCCGCGCGCTTCCAGCCCATTCCCGACATGCGAAAAGTCGATTTCAATCCGGCTCCCTTTCCTGGCCATCGAACGGTAAATGGGTCCGCTGTGAAGAATCTTCTCGCCATAGGCAATGCGTCGAGCCGCCAAGGCGAGCCGCTCGCCGGCGGGAGCTTTCTTCGCGGGATGGATGTCGTCCTTGTCCCCGGCATCGGTGATCACGGCCATGCCAACTCGCGGCAAGGTTGTGGTGGCCAGGGCCTGCGCCTCGCGTAACTCGGCCCAATCACTCTCCACCGGTTCCTTCGTGATCTCCTCCAGGCTGCGCTTGCGATTCTTGTCCCAAGGCGCCAGTTGCACCAACAGGAAGGGGAACGGTCCCTGACCCCAATCGTCCCGCCAATTTTGAATCATGTCGGCGAACAACGAACGGTACTGATGAGCCCTTCCTGCATTCGACTCTCCCTGATACCAAATGGCGCCTTGCACCGCGTACGGAATCAAGGGGGCAATCATGCCGTTGTAAAGCTCGCCCGGCGTCCAAAACGGAGGCTGAGGTGGCTTGGCGTCACCCGCCGTCCCCGCCTGCTTCGCGGCTAAAAACTTTTCCCGATCCTCGACGAACTTCGAGTAGGCGTTGTTGTAATTCTCGATGATGCTCGTCCGGTAATCGTCCTTCGCGCTCAGAAGATCATGCCGTATCCAGGCCTCGGCGGGAGAGCCGCCCCAGGAGGTGTGGATCAATCCCACCGGCACGCCGAGTGCCTTTTGCAAATCCCGCCCGAAATAATAGGCCACCGCTGAAAAACTCTTCACCGTCTCCGGCCCCGATTCCACCCACTTGCTGGGCACGTTCGCAGCCGGACTGGCTGATTTCCGCTTGGGCACCGTGTAAAGCCGGAGATTCGGATTTGCCGAATTCGCGATGTCCTGATCGGGCTGGAACGATCGGGTCATCGGCCATTCCATGTTGGACTGGCCCGAACAAAACCAAACCTCGCCCACCAGCACATCACGGACTTCCAATCGATTGTGACCCGCGACCTTGAGCGTTTCCGGCCCGCTCGCCTTCTGGGGCGGCAATTTCACCATCCACTTGCCGTCCTTGGTGGTCGCGCTCAGTTTGACCCCCCGAAATTCCACGGTGACCTTCTCGCCTTCGTCGGCCCATCCCCACACCGGCACGGGGCGTCCTCGCTGCATGACCATGTGATCGGTGAACAAGGAGGAAAGCCGGACGTCGGCGGAGGCTTGGCCGGCGAGCCCAAGCAGGGCCACCCCGGCGGCCCGAAGGGAAAACCATGGAAAGAAGAGGTGGCGCTCGGAAATCATGGCCTCACTGCAACCAAAGGCCGCTCCTGCGTCAACCTTGAAACCGCGGTGGGCCGGGAGGTCGGTGCATCCAGAGGTTGTCGGTGACCGGGTCGTCGTGGTAACGCAGACAGCCCTGTCTGCTGTGGCGCAGGCTGCCCAGCCTGCGGGGCGACGAAGGGACCAGGCGCGTGAAGTGCATGGAGGGCCTCGTTCTTCACCCGCCGGGCCGACTGGCAGTCGGCGATACGGCAGGCTGGGCAGCCTGCGCCACACTACAGACCACTTCGGGATGCACGGCCGGGAGGTCGGTGCATCCGCAAGTTTTGGGAGCGCGCCGTTCACGGCGCTTTTACGCTCGCGCCCATCGGCCGCGGCGATCTCCTCCCGCTCCAGCGCCCGCCCTGGGTGGAAGCCTTCGCTTTGAGAAGCGTTGCCGATTAAGGATAGGTGCCTTCCTTGATGGAGACGGTCGTGTTCTCGGACATCCACAACACGTCGGGCAACGAGTCACCCGCCGGGCCGAGCGGCAGCGCGAGCACGGGGTTTCCATTCCGAACCGGCACCTTGATGCGGGAACCGCGCCACTTGTGAATCTCCGAATGGCCATCGGCAAAAGAAAAACCGCACGCGCCATTGTGATAGGAAGCCGGCACATCGATAATCTGCGCGTTCTTGGCACCGGGAAGCGCCATCTGAACCGCGAACGCAGGGTCGTTGACACTGTCGGGATGTTCATCCACCAGCACCCAGGTCTTGACCGGATTCACGATCGAGCTCGCTTTGCCATACACGCGCCAAGTCGACCCTGGCAGCCAGGTTCCATCGTCGAAGACCTGGCTCATGGAGTTGCTGCGCACCCTCGGAACTTTCTGGCCCGAGCTGTTTCGGACCGTGACCTTGTCCGCCGGACATTTCCAGATCGACAGGCTCTGACCGATGTAGGGCATGAGTGGGCTCTTGACGATATCCACGTTCGGATCCCAGTTCGCGGGCGCGCTCGAATAGTCCACCCACCCCTTCACCCACACCGTGCGCCTGGGAACCGGAATGTCGCGCGACAGCGTCAGATGGTCGTCCGAATCATCCGCATAAAGCCTCCATCCCAGCATCATTTGGCGCAGGTTGTTCAGGCAGCCGATGCCTTGCGCCTTGGTTTTCGACTTCGACAGCGCCGGCAACAGCATGCCTGCGAGGATCGCGATAATGGCGATAACGACGAGCAACTCGATCAAAGTGAAGCCCCGCCGGGAATTGCAGGGAGCCTCCGAAGGGAAGAGGGCGGTTCTCATGGTTTTCATGGATCCTGGAGTCTGAGTGAGCATCCAAGTGTTCTTCCTTCTCCCGTCGAAGATCAATCACGAAAACGAACGTGGCGAAGGAGCCGGTGCCTCCCGAAGTGGTCTGTCGTGTGGCGCAGGCTGGGCAGCCTGCGCCACAGCAGACAGAGTTGTCTGCGTTACCTCGACGGCCCGGTCACCGATAACCTGCGGATGCGCCGGTCGTTCAGTAGTTCTCATTTTAGCCTGGGGCGCGGCGTTCCACCGCCGTCCCACGTTTTCAGAGGGTGATCAAGATGGGCTGCGGTGGAACGCAGCCCTCCCGGCGTGGTTCCTCGTCCCAAGGCGAGTCCAAGATGGGAGGTGACGATTCTTCAACCTCCCGACTAACTTGATGGTGAACTGAATCACCTTTCCGCACCCCGGCCCGGCGGAGTTCTTTTGCTGGAAACGGCAATTCAGCAGCGTCCAGGTGCGCCAAGTCCTTTGCCGCCCAGATTTTGCGAGAGATCGATGCTGATCAATTCCCTTTTCCAGGCTGACCGATTGGTCAGGCAAACACGTCTTGGATGACGCGCGCGCCCTCGAATCCCGTAAGTCGTTGGTCCAGTCCTTGAAAGCGGTAGGTCAATTTTTCGTGATCAAGCCCCGCTGCGGCCAGCAAGGTGGCATGCAGATCCCGAACGTGAACCTTGTCCACAGCGGCGCGAAGGCCGATCTCGTCCGTCTGGCCGTAATGGAATCCGCCCCGCAATCCTCCTCCGGCCATCCACACGGTGAACGCGTGCGGGTTGTGGTCGCGACCCGGCTTGTCGCCCTTTTGGGAGACGGGGAGGCGTCCGAATTCGCCGCCCCAGACCACCAGTGTCTGGTCGAGAAGGCCGCGTTGCGCGAGGTCTTCCAGCAGCGCCGCCACGGGTTGGTCGGTTTCGCCGGCGAATCCCTTGTGGTTGCCCACGAGATCGGCGTGGCAATCCCAGCTCAGTTGATTGTCCATGCCGCCGGAATAGATCTGAACGAAGCGAACGCCACGTTCGACCATGCGCCGCGCGGTGAGGCATTGGGCGGCGAAATGCGAGCAATGTTTGAGATCGAGCCCGTAGAGTTTCCGGATGTGTTCGGGTTCTCGCGTCACGTCGAAGGTCTCCGGGGCGGCCGTCTGCATGCGGTAGGCGAGCTCAAAACTCTCGATGCGCGCCGCGAGTTGATGTTCCAGGGCGCCCTTGGGCAGCGAGCGCTGATTGAGTTTTCCGAGCAGGGAAAGTTGAGCACGCTGCTGGTCTTCCGTCAGGTCGGACGGCGGTCTTAAATTATCCATGGGCTCCCCTTGTGGGCGCAGCCAGGTTCCTTGATAAACGCTGGGGAGGAATCCCGCGGTCCAGTTGTTGGCGTTCCCTTTGGGAAGACCCCGATTCATGGGATCGCTCATGACCACGAAACTGGGCAGGCAATCGCTCTCCGAACCGAGCCCGTATGTGATCCAGGAACCCACAGACGGAAACCCCATGCGCGTCGTGCCGGTGTTCATCATGAACAGGGCCGGGGAATGATTGTTCGACTGTGTCCAGCAGGAATGAAGGAACGTCATTTTGTCGGCATGCCTGGACAAGTGGGGAAACAATTCGCTGATCCAGGTGCCGGACTGCCCGTGCTGCTGCCAAGCGAATGGGGATTTCATGAGCGGTCCCACGGCGTCCTGAAAAAAGCCGGTCTTGTTGTCGAAACCGTCGAGCTTCACCCCGTCTTTCTTCACCAGTTCGGGTTTATAGTCCCAGGTGTCCACCTGACTGGGGCCCCCGTTGGCGAAAATCCAAATCACGGATTTTGCCTTTCCGGGGAAATGAGGTTTCTTGGGCGAAAGCGGGTTGGCGATACTGGCGAGGGCATCGGAGCGGTCGAGCATGCTCGCCAGGGCGACCCAGCCCAAGCCGCCACCTGCTCGTTGCAACCAGGCGCGCCGGTTCAGGAATTCGGGCTGGGAGGGGAAACGGTGGTTCATCTTGGATCGAGGGTTAGGGGATGTAGGCAAACTCGTTCAGGCCGAAGAGTACCTGGCAAAAATCGGCGAGGGCCAGCACGCGAGCCTCGGCCTTGCCCTGGCCTTCATGACTCTTCCATTGAGCGAGCACAAAATCAGAACTCTCACGCAGTTCGTCGGAGGTTGGACTCCGTCCGAGCGCGCGTCGGAATCCGATCGAAATCGGGTTGGCGATACTGGATCCCGATGGATGTTCGAGCGCCAGGGAGCGGGCGAACGCTTTGGCCCAATCACGGACTTGCGGGCCGTTCATGAGGAACAGGGCTTGCGGTGCGACCGTGGTGGTGGGACGGGCGGCTTGGCTGACGAGCGGTTCAGGCAGATCGAAGGCCACCATCGATCCGACCAAGCGGCTTCGTTTGACGGTGAAGTAGATGCTGCGCCGCCGACTCGTTTCGTCGAACGTGCCCGGTCCGAAGGGAGTGCGATCCAGGACACCGCTGACCGCGAGCATCGAGTCCCGGATGGCCTCGCCTTCCAATCGCCGCGGAGTTCGGCGGGTCCACGTCCGATTTTCGGGGTCCGCGGATTCCTTGCGCGGGTCGGGGGCCGCGCTTTGGAGGTAGGCCGCGCTGGTCATGATCAATTGATGCACGGGTTTCAAGCGCCAGCCGTGCCGGATCAGTTCGGAGGCCAGCCAGTCGAGCAGGTCGGGATGCGTGGGGGCTTCGCCGGTCTTGCCGAAATCGTTGGGAGATCGGACCAGGCCCTCACCGAAATGATGCTGCCAAAGCCGGTTGACGATGACCCGCGCGGCCAGGGCGCCGGCTCCGTTTTCCGTGTCGGTCATCCAACGGGCCAGGGCGCTGCGGCGGCCGGAGAATGGGGCGTTGGTGGGCGGCGGGCTCACCCAGAGATTCGTCCCCGGGGAGAGGACTTGAAGGAATTGTTGTTCCGCGACGCCATTTTTCAGGTCGGTGTTTCCTCGTTTGAGAATGTAGGTTTCCTTGAAGAAATCGGCGCCTTGGGAGTGCATGCGCAACGCCGGAAAGCCTTCGCCGCAGATCAGGGCGTCGACGCGTCCGTCCGGTTTTTTCTTCCGGTGCGCGTCCGTCACCGCCGCTTGAGCACGCCATGCGGGGTTGGAGAGCTTCCACCAATCAAACAGTACTTTTCGGTCCGCGGCTGTCAGATGCTTTCGGAAATCCGGAGAGCCAGATCGAGCCAGAATCGCCCCCACCGCGGGCGGCATGACCGGGCCGTCCAAGGATGGAACTGCGGCGTCGGTGACGGAGAGACGCGGGCGCCCGATGTGATGGCGGGTGTTGACTTTGAAAACGAGGCGAACGGTGAGGGCCGTTCCCGCTTCAGCCAGGATCGGAGTCCCGAGGGTGAAGACCGCCGATTGATCCCGGCCCAACTGTGGATCCACCGCCCAGCCCGTCTTGTCGTTGTCGTCGAGGCTCCCCTGCACGCTCAAGTTCGAACGGTTCTGTTCGAACGTGGCCGCGGCTTTGGTCACGGGCACCTCGCGTGGCTTGGCTTCTCCCGGGGATCTCACGGCGAGGGAAACGCGGCTCAGGCCGAAATTGCCGTTGTCCGCCCGGCCGGGTCCATTGGCCTTGAGGCTGGGATCGGCCATCGCATCGAGGCGAAGTCCGGTGATGCTTCCCGCTGGGAGCGGGGCGATGAAAGTATACTCGTCCGCGTCCGCGTTCTTGCCTTCGGCGAGATAAGAACCGTCCTCGAGTTTGCGCAGCGTCGCTCCGCCCTTCGAGACGGCGTTCGTCCATTCGATCAGGCGCCACTCGGGTTTGGGCGCGCTTGAGGAGTAATCGGCGAGCCAGCGATGGAAGGGAGTCGAAAGCTGTTTCTCCACCCGGGCCAGTTGGCGGTCCAGCGGCTTGAGCGCAGCTTCCCAAAGCACCATTCGGCGGCGGGTCGATTCGGGGTCGAGGTCCAGGGGAATGACGCTGCGGACCGTGGTCGTGAAGGTGGAAAGCATGCGATAGTAATCGGCGGTCGGAATGGGGTCATATTTATGATCGTGACAGCGCGCGCAGCCCACGGAAAGCCCCAGGAAGGCGAGGCTGGCGGTGGAGAGCATGTCATCCATGGCGTCGTAGCGCGTTCGCTCGACTTCATTGGCCGTGATTTGGGTGGGAAAGACTCCGGCCCCGAGAAAACCGGTCGCGGTGAGGGCGAGCGGGTCTTGCGGCGCCAATTCATCGCCGGCCAATTGCCATTGGAGAAAGCGGTCGTAAGGCATGTCCGCATTCAGCGCTTTAATGACGAAGTCCCGGTAGTGGAACGCGCCTTTTCGGTCGTAATCGTGCTCGAAGCCGGAGCTTTCGGCGAACCGGGCCACATCGAGCCAGTGCCGGGCCCAACGTTCCCCGTACTCCGGGCCCTCCAGCCATCGTTCGATCAGCTTTTCCCAATGGCTGGGGGAAGGCCTTTGCTGAAACTTAGCGATCAGGGATTCCGAGGGCGGGAGGCCCGTGAGATCCAGGCTGCCTCGGCGCACCAACGACCGGGGATCCGCGACCGGAGCCAGCGGAAGCCGCGAGTCTCGGGCTGCGTGGAGGAGAAAACGATCGATGGGGTGGGGCGGCGCCCCTCGCCACGCGGGCGGAGAGAGTTCTTTCTTCAGAGGACGAAAGGCCCACCACTGTTTGTCAGACTCGGAAACCACGGAGGCCAGGCGCGGCGGAAGTTTCCCCTCGACCAGCGGACGATCGTAGGGGGCGCCCAGGGAGATCCACTGTTCGATGAGGGCCAGATCTTCCGGGCCCAGCTTGGGCTTTTTCTCGGGCATGTGAGGTTCTTCCTCGTGGCGGAGAAGTTTGAGCATCCGGCTCTGGGAGGGTTGGAAAGGCACCACCGCGATACCCTCCGAACCGCCGCGCAACAGCCCTTCCCGTGTGGCGAGGTCGAATTCCCCTTTGGTCTTCTCGCCTCCATGGCAGGGAAGGCATTGCTCGACGAGCCTGGAACGAATCGTCTTGGCAAAGAGCTCGGTTCCCTTGGCCAGCCGCTCCGGATGATCCGCAGGAACCTCCTTGGCCGCCGCCGGCAAGAACGCCAGTCCAACCAGAAAAACTCCGAGCAAGACCCGAAACCCCGCGCGGGGAAACATGATGTCGAGGATCTGAAACATGCGATGCTCCTTCTCTAACATCGTCGGCTGAGAATGCCAACCCGGATCGCGGACTACTTCTCGATCACAAAATGGTCCCGGATCGTTCCGTCGATGTCGTAGGCGCGATAAACCAGCCTCGGACCGGAGACTTGCAGGTCGATCACTTGATAGGTGGCGATCTTGGTGAATCCTTGTTCCGTGTAATCGCGCGGGTCCTGGTCGTAGTGCTTGGTCCCCGACACCGACACAATGTAAATGGTGCCCTTCTTGGGGTCGTTGACCCGCTTGCTGTTTTTCAAGGGATAGGTGCGAAGGTAGGCGTGATCATGCCCTTGCAGCGCGAGGTCGACGTGATGTTTGTCGAAGATCGGGGTCCATGCGTTGCGCAACGCCTTGTTGTCCCGCTTGGGCGCCGAGGCATAGGCGGGGTGATGGTACGACACGAATTTCCAGGTGGCTTTGCTGCGGCTCAACTGCATTTCGAGCCATTCGGTTTGGGATTCCGGGGGAAGGTTCGAATCGAGGATCAAAAACAAGGCGTTGCCGTAATGGAGAGCATAGGCGCGCTCGGGCCGGACGCCCGCCGGACCGTTCCGCGGCAAGTCGAACAGTTTCAAATAAAGCTCGGGCTGCCCTCCCTGGCATTCGTGGTTGCCGAGGACTGGGACCAGCGGACGGTTTTCGTACACACCGCGCGCGTTGAAAAGCAGGCTGTCCCAATCGTCGCGCTCGGCGCCGCGGTTCACGAGATCCCCGGCCATCAGATAAAACGCCACGTCAGGTCTTTCGCGGTAGGCGTTCTTCACCAGCGTGCCCCAGCGGTCGAGTCCATTTTGGGCGTCGCCCATGTAAACGAAGGAGAAAGGCGCGTCTCCCGCCGGCGCGGTCGTAAATTCCGCCAGCTCGGTCCAATCGTCCCGGCGCCCGGTGCCGATGGAATAGACATAGCGTGTGCCGGGTTCCAATCCCACCAGACGCGCCGTGTGCCAGTGCACCGAAGGATCATTGATGACGAAGGGTGTTTCAATGCGTTCCGTGGCCGCTCCAACCTCGCGAAGGGGCGAAGCATGGAATCGATGGTAGTCGGACTTCTTCTGAAATCGAACCCGGCCCTTCTTGATGCGGGGTCCGGTCCGCCACTGAATGCTTTGGGTCGTTCTCGGATCGCCGGCCCAAGTCAATACCGCCAGATCGGGACGGTCTGAACTCGGGTGATCCGTGGTGGTGAGAACGTTCACCAGTTTGCAGTTCGAGCGCGAGGCATACACCGTTTGAATCAGGGTGCTGCCGGCGAGTGCCTCAGGCAGTTTCTCGAACTTCTCGTCGCGATCGACGTAAGGTTTGAGGCCGGGGATCGCAGGTTGGACGCGGAGTTGGCCGGGATAAAGGTCGGAGATTTCGAGCGCGGCGCCGTCGGATTCTGGTTTCACGAAGACGGCGTAGTGGCGTCCCGATCCGTCGATGGAGTTGACTCCCAGTTCTACTTCCCCGGCGGGAAAGGAGCGTTTCCACAGGTCCCATTCATAGTCTCCACCGGCCTTGAATTTCTTCCCGAACTTCGTGAACCCCCTTTCTTCAAGCCAGAAGGGTTGTTTGCCCAGGCCGGCATCCCGGACCACGATGATTTCAGACGGAACCTGGATCCGAAATCGAAGGTGCTTGGAGGCGAGAATGCGGCGTTCTTCCGGAGTCAGCGCGGCGAGAACCTGAGACACGCTTTGCGTGCGGACTTGTGCCACGGTCCAGGTCTTCTTGAATCGAGCCACGATGCCGGCGCTGGTGTCATGGATGGAAAGATGGATCGCATCATGCGCCCAGGCAGGTCCGGCCGCGGAGAGGAGCATTCCAGCCCAAGCCAGCCAAGCGCGAACGACACGGACGCCCGGAATGGAACCGCGAACATGCGGCTTCGAAAGTTGCGGTGCAAACATCAACGGAGGCTAGCTCCCGGCGAGGGCTGAAGGCTATGAAGTTTTGGCGAATTTCGAGCGACAAACAGGACGCGGGAACACGGCAGTTTTTTCTCGCGTGAAGCGGAGGCGGGCTGGATTCTGGGGCCATGGGACCGTTCCAAATCATTTTCAATCCGACCAGCGCGGCGGAATTGGCGCGCATGCCGAAGGATTTGCAGCTCTCCATTCTGGGTGAATTTCGGGGCTTCCCCCAGGAAGTCGTCGCGAAGGATGGAGAAAGCTTCGGGAAGTTGGAGCGTCAAAACCGGGTGCTGCATCGGTTCCGAATCGGCGATTACCGCCTCTATTTCGAACGTCATCCCCTGGGGGTCGTGGTTCATCGCATCTTGAGCAAGAACTCCCTCAAGGATTTTCTTTACCGGTCCAGTTTGCCCGTGGGCGAGGACGAGGCATTGCAGACGAATCCGAAGTTCTGGGAATTGATCGAGTCCGCCAAGACGGGTGGAAGAAGCAAGTCCGCCTCCTCCTGACCTGCCGTGCAACCCGAAGCGGTCTGTCGTGTGGCGCAGGCTGCCCAGCCTGCCGTATCGCCGACGGCCCGTCGGCCCGGCGGGTGAAGAACGACGCCCTTCCATGTTCTCCACGCGCCTGGCCCGGATCATTCATCCTGAGCTTGAATCCGCGACCGTGTGCCGCGTGAGGGCACGCGGCCTACCATCGCGCCTGCCTCTGTGTTTGGAGGCCCGGTGTCATCACCGGGCGTCCCGTGCATGAAATAGGCGGCCTGGTTTCCTTCGTCGCCCCGCAGGCTGGGCAGCCTGCGAAACAGCAGACAGGGCTGTCTGCGTGACCACGACAACCCGGTCACCGACAACCTCTGGATGCACCGCCTGACCTGGAAAGCAAACGCGGCGCTCCTGGGAGCGCCGCCTTCAAAAACGGTTAGGGAAACGGAAAGGCGCTTAGGCGCGCTCCATGTATTTCCCGGTGCGCGTGTCGATCTTGATCTTTTCGCCGGTCTTGATGAACAAGGGCACCTGCAGGGTGATGCCGGTTTCCAGGGTGACGGGCTTTTGCACGTTGTTGGCGGAGTCGCCGCGGATGCCTTCAGGGGCGTCCGTCACGGTCAGGACCACACTGGCGGGCAATTCGATCGAGACCGCCTTGTCCTCGACATAGGTCATGGTGACCGGAGCGTTTTCGATCAGATAATTCTTGGCATCCCCCACCAGTTCGGGAGGGAGGGTGGTTGATTCAAACGTTTCGGGATCGCTGAAAACGTAGTCGTCGCCGTCCATGTAACTGAACTCCATCTTCCGCGTCATCATCGGCACCACTTCGACCTTCTCGGTGGAACTGAAACGCACGTCGGCGGACTTGCCGGTCTTGATGCTCCGAATGCTGGCTTGGACGAACGCGCGCAAATTGCCCGGGGTGCGATGCTGGGTGTCGAGGACAACGGCAATGTCGCCATTGTAAATGATGGCCATGCCCCGGCGAAGATCGTTGGCTGACGGCATAATGAATCTCTTCGAAAATCGTGTTTCTGACCGCGTGCTTCCCGCTCTGAGTGGAAGCGGAGCCCGCGAAGCTACCCAAGCACTTCTCGATTGCAAGCCCTGAGTTTTGTCAACTTCTTGCCGCCGCGCATCCCGAGGTGGTCCGTCGTGTGGCGCAGGCTGCCCAGCCTGCTGTATCGCCGACGGCTCGTCGGCCCGGCGGGTGAAGAAGGAGGCCCTTCCATGCTCTCCACGCGCCGGTTTCTCGGCGTCGCCCCGCAGGCTGGGCAGCCTGCGAAACAGCAGACAGGGCTGTCTGCGTTACCAGGACAACCCGGTCACCGACAACCTCTGGATGCTCCGTTCTTCCCGTCCTGCCTCCCCCCTGTGCCTCGGGTTGTCCGGTTGACTTTTGTTTTCGCAATGGGGAGCTTTAAGGCGTCACCTGAGCCACCATGAAAATCTTGAATGTCACCGTCTCGATCCCCGGTCTGAATCGTCAAACCCGCCTTTGTCCTGGCCGGTTCAAGCCCTGCTCCGGCTTCACTTTGATTGAACTCCTCGTGGTGATCGCCATCATCGCCATCCTCGCCGGGATGCTGCTCCCCGCACTCGGCAAAGCCAAAAAGGCCGGCCAGGGCGCCGTCTGCAAGAGCAACATGAAGCAGATCACGCTCGGCATGATCATGTATTCCGACGACAATGCGGATGTGCTCCCGTGGGCCACCGGTGGCGTCGATGAGAATCTCACGGCCGATTGGGTTTGGGGCGGGCAGGATCGAGCCGCCCTCGACAACCGCAACAACTACATCCGCACCCCCCGGAGCTTTGGGTTTCACGCGGAGGCCGGATCCATTTTTCCCTTCGTCATGGGCCAGGGGCTGGTGCGCCCCTCCACGGGGAACAATGTCGATAATTACACCAACTCCTTCAAAGTTTACCAATGCCCGAGCACGGGCACGATCGGGCAGGCTTTGCGCGTGAACTTTTCCATGAACGGCATGATTGATGGACGGGACGGGAAAGGTCAGCCGCCGAAAGGCGTGCGGGCCACCTCGGTCATCAATCCTTCCAAGAAGTTTATGCTCATGCAGGAGGATCCCAAGGCCATGGTGAATGCCAGCGTCAGCCCGGGGGGGTCGGTGGACGACTGGCCGCTTACCCTTCATAACGGCGGATTGAACAATGGCTTTGTCGACGGTCACGTGGAGTTCATGAAGGACAAGGTGCTTCGCCCCATCGTGGCGGGCACGAATCAGCGGCTCACGGCCGGCCGGTTCGATCCGAGGTCGGCGGATTAGCGCTTGAATCAGCATGATCTGATCCGGCTTGGAGTGCCCTCGGGCGAGGCGACTCGCCGGGCCTTGGATTTCGTCACCCGATACATCCTCAAAGGGCTCGATCGAACCCAGCTTTCCCAGGACATCGAGCGGGTCGTGCGCGATCCGGCCTCGTTTGTGGACGATCCCCTGCGAGGTGCATTGGCCAGCGCTTTGGTGCGGGCAAGGCCCGCGCTTCGATCTGAAAGCGCCCCCTGGAAATCCTGGGGCCGGGATCTCGAACCTCAAGCCATCCAGCAACTGGCGCGCGCCTGCCAGCTTCCCGTGGCTGCCGCCGGAGCTTTGATGCCGGACGCCCACCTGGGCTACGGATTACCCATCGGGGGCGTTTTGGCGGTGGAGAATGCGGTGATTCCCTACGCGGTGGGCGTGGATATCGCCTGCCGCATGCGATTGACCGTCACCGACTTCCCGGTCCGCGATTTGGACCGCAAACGAGACCGTCTGATCCGTGCCATCGAGGAGGAAACGCGCTTCGGCGTGGGCGCTTCCTTTCAAGACCGTCGCGAACACGCCGTCATGGATTGCGATTGGAACGTGAGCCCGGTCACCCGCGAAAACAAGGATCGCGCCTGGAAACAGCTGGGGACAAGCGGGAGCGGCAATCATTTCGTCGAGTTCGGTCTCTTCAGCCTCGAGAACGCGGTGGAAGGATTGCCCCCGGGTGAGTATGTCGCCTTGCTCAGTCATAGCGGGAGCCGTGGCACCGGCGCGGCGGTGTGCGATCGTTACAGTCAACGCGCCATGGATCTCCGCGGGGATCTTCCCAAGGAGTACAAACACTTGGCCTGGCTCGAGCTCGCCAGCGCGGATGGACAAGAATATTGGGCGGCCATGGAGCTGATGGGGGAGTATGCGTCCGCGAATCACGCATTGATTCACCGCCACATCGTCGAACATTTGCGCGTCGAAGTTTTGTTGCAGGTGGAGAATCACCACAACTTTGCCTGGAAGGAACGCCACGTCATCGGAGGGAAGGAGCGCGAGGTGGTGGTGCATCGCAAAGGCGCGACGCCCGCAGGCGAGGGGGTCATGGGCATCATTCCGGGTTCCATGGCCACGCCGGGGTTCCTCGTGCGCGGCAAGGGAAATCCGGAATCCTTGCACTCCGCTTCGCACGGCGCCGGCCGCATCATGAGCCGCTCGAAGGCCGTGGAATGCTTTGAATGGAGCAAGGTCAACCGGACCTTGAAAGAACGGCATGTGCACTTGATTTCGGCGGGATTGGACGAAGTGCCCATGGTCTATAAGGACATCCATCAAGTGATGGCGGCGCAAACCGATTTGGTGGACGTGTTGGGCCAGTTCGATCCGAGGATTGTCAAAATGGCCCCGCAGGGCGAGAGACCGGAGGATTGAACCGGGTTGGTACCCCCACCAGGAATTGAACCTGGATCAACGGTTTAGGAAACCGCTGCTCTATCCATTTGAGCTATGGGGGCGACCCACTTCAGCCAAGCCACGGGCGCCTGAAAAGTGAGGCCCGAGCATGGCGCCTTGTCACCCATTCCTGCAACCCTGCACGGCGCAACGCTCGGAGGTTGCCGGACCGCGGGTGACTGCGGACCGTCAGGTGAAGGTCATCCGTGGGCGTTATTATTGTTTTGCCCCATGGGGCGGCAAGTAGTTTCGCCCTTCTTCAGGACTGCCGGCAAGCGTTGCCTCTTAAAACAGAAGTTGAACCTCCCGACTAACTTGATGCTCAAGTTACTCATCATTCCGCACCCCGACCCGGCGGAGTTCTTTTGCTAGAAACGGCAATTCAGCTGCGTCGAGATGCGCAAAAGCCAGGAATCCCAACGGGATTCCGTCCCGAAGCCCAAGGTAGCTCGTTCCTCGCAACCGTGGGCTGGAGGACACAATCCCTTTGGGATTGAAGGCGGGATCCCGTCGCCATGGGCATCACCCATTCCGTGACCCATTGAGAAAACACAACGAAGAACGAGGCCGATCCTTGATGGATCTGGTGAGTGCTTCGTCTTGGGAGCGCGACTGTGCTGAAAAGCCAGTCGCAGCCGCGTCGCCAGCCCGGGACGCGTTGAAAAACCGAGATCGTCTCGACGTTCGGGCATTGCTGCGGCTGGTCTGCGACACAGCCGCGCTCCGGCGTGTTCGGAGCGCGACGGTGCTGAAAGCCAGTCGCAGCAGCCCGCGCAGGATCAATTTGCTTTGGGGGGACGATTACCCAGGGCATCCTGATGGCCCGGATCGATCTGACCTTGAGGGGATGGTGGGTATCCTTCGGGAACAGCCACCGCACAGGAATCAGTGGCCCGGACGGCGGGTTGAAACGAGGCTTGCGAGCATTGTTGCGCCAACGGGAGCAACGACCCGGATGCGGGTTGAGTGACCCGAGGTTGCGATTTGGACAAGTGGGCGAGCTCGTCGAGTGTTTTTGATGCGCGGCGCGGGAATTCCCCGTTGCAGCGAGTCTGGTGCTCGTGCATTCTCACGCCGATCCAGGCAATCCAGGATGAGCACTTATTACGAGGCTACCTTGCAGCGCGATATCGACCGGATTCGCGCGGCTGTCACGGAAATGGCGCGCCTTGCGGCTGATGCCCTCGACGCCTGCTTGCGAGCGCTTGAGGCCCGCGATCGACGGCTCGCCTATTCCGTCATCCTCCGGGACCGGCGGATCGACACGCTGGAGCGCGAGATCGACCACCTTTGCCTTGAGTTCCTCGTCCGACAACAACCGGTGGCGAAACACCTCCGCTTCGCCTACGTCACCATCAAGCTCAACCAGGAGATCGAGCGGGTCGGTGATTACGCCGAAAGCATCGCGCGGCAGATCCTGAAACTGTCGGGTATGGATGCCGCCCCGCTGCTGGAACGTTACCGGGAAATCGCCGGCCTGGCGGTGCCCATGTTTCGCGACGCCGTGCGCGCCTATCTGACCGAGGATGCCGACCTGGCCCGGCGCGCCAGCCAGATCGAGGAGGAGGTTGACGCCCTCAAGAGCGTGATCAACGCGGAGCTGTTCCAGTTGCGCCAGTCCAACCAAATCCCGCTGGAGGCGCTGACGCCCTTGATGACCATCGCGCGGCGCTTCGAGCGCGTCTCCGACCAGGCGAAAAACATTTGCGAGGAAGCGCTCTACTTCGTCACCGGCGAGTATCAGAAGCACGTGGGTGGAGACACCTGGCGGGTGCTCTTCATCGACGAACACAATGCCTGCCGCAGCCAGATGGCTGAGGCCATCGCCAATTCCCTCGGCCAGCCCCAGTTCATGTTCGCCAGTGCAGGACTGAATGCCGCGCCGTTGGACACACGGACGGTCCCTTTTCTCGAAGGTAAGGGCATCCCCGTTTCCCGCTCTCAGCCGCGAGCGATTGAAAGTGTTCCGAACCTGGAGCGTTACCAGATCATGGTCGCGCTGGCCCGCGAGGCCAAGCGCGCGTTCCCTGTGAAAACGAAATCCATCTGTCTGGATTGGAGCATTCCCGACCCGTCGAAGGCCACTGGCTCCGCCGAGGAAATCCAGAAGGCCTACGAAAACGCCTACCAGGCGCTCTGCCTGCAAATCGAGGATCTCGTCGAAGGGATCCTGGGCGACAAAATCGATTAGTGAACCGCGATTATGACCAAGCCAAACTCACTCCTTCGGGGCATCTGCGATAGTGCCACCCTGGCCCTCGCCTGCGTCGTTTTTCTGTCCGGTTGCGGAAAATCCGGCACGCAATCCTCCTCCGGCGGAGGCTCCGAAAAGAAAACCACGGTGGCCAACATCGGCTCCGACACCATGGTCAACATCGCGGCCGCCTGGGCCGAAGCCTACGGCGCGGTGGACAAGACCGTCCTCATCGAAGTCAATGGCGGCGGCTCCGGCGTCGGCATCAAGGGCCTGATCAATGGCACCGCCGAAATCGCCAATTCCAGTCGCCACATCGAGGACAAGGAGAGGGCCGAGTTGAAGGAGAAACGCCAACTGGACGCCAAGGAATTCATCGTCGGCATCGACGCGCTCTCCATCTACGTCCACAAGGACAATCCCCTCAACGAGATCACCATGGAGCAACTCGGCGAGATCTATCGATCCGACGGCAAGATCACGAAGTGGACAGAACTCGGCGTTTCGAGCATCCCGGGCGGCAAGGGCGATGAGATTATTCGCGTCAGCCGCCAGAACAACTCCGGCACCTACGAGTATTTCAAGGAAGTGGTGGTTGGGAAAAGGAACGAATTCAAGCTCGGCTCGCTCGATATGAACGGCTCGAAGGACGTGGTGGAACTCGTCGGCAAGACCCCCAATGCCATCGGCTACTCCGGCATGGGCTACGCGAATCCCTCCGTGAAAACGATCAAGGTCGCGAAGAAGAAGGGGGATCCGTATGTCGCGCCGAGCATCGCCACCACTCAGGACAAGTCTTATCCCATCGCCCGCCCCATGTTTGTCTACACCGCGGGTGAACCTGCGCCGCACCTGAAGAAATACATCGACTGGACGTTGTCCGAGGAAGGCCAGAAGCTGCTCCTGAGCACGGGCTACGTGCCAGTCCCCAAGAAGTGATTTCAGCACGGGCCGCGACGCCGCGGCCACCTGGACCCTGACGGCTCTCGCATCGCTCCCGACGATCCTGGCAAGCCCGTCGCAACCCCGACTGACCGCTCGCATGGCCCCACCCACCGCCCCGCGCCCCGCTCGCAGCGCCTTCGCTCTCGTCGGGGAGCGTGTCGTCGAATCGCTGGTTTACCTTTGCGGCATCAGTGCCATCGTGTTCGTGTTCGGCATCTTCTTTTTCGTTTTCAAGGAGGGCGCGCCCATGTTGGGCAAACTCAATTTTGCGGAGTTCTTCCTCAGCAAGGAATGGATCCCCACCTCCTCTGTCCAGCCCAAGTACGGCATCGGCGCGCTGATCGTCGGCACCTTGAGCGTGACCTTCCTGGCGATGTTCATCGCGGTGCCGTTCGGCCTCGGCGCGGCGGTGTTTGTCTCCGAGTTCTGCTCCGGCAAAGTGAAGGAGACGCTGAAGATCGTCATTGAACTGCTCGCGGCGATCCCGAGCGTGGTTTGGGGCTTCATCGGCCTCAGCGTCATGAACCGGGTCATCATCGGCTTGTTCGATGTCCCCGTGGGCGTGAACCTTCTCAACGCCGCTCTCCTCCTCGCGCTCATGAGTGTGCCCATCATGGTCAGCATCGGCGAGGATGCCCTCAAGGCTGTCCCCGACAGCTACCGCGAGGCCGGCATCGCCCTCGGTGCGACAAGATGGCAACTGGTCTATCGCGTCCTGCTGCCCGCAGCCAAGAACGGGCTCCTGGCGGCGGTGCTGCTCGGCGTCGGACGCGCCATCGGAGAAACCATGGCGGTGCTGATGGCCACGGGACACTCGATCAATATTCCGCAATCGATTTTCGATCCCGTCCGCACGCTCACCGCCACCATCGCCGCCGAACTGGGCGAAACCTCGCAAGGATCGAACCACTATCAGGTGCTGTTCCTCATCGGTGTCGTGCTCTTCTCAATCACGTTCGTCGTCAATTTCCTGGCCGACCTGGCGGTGAAAGGCGTCAAGAAGCAATAGCATGAGCGTCCCTGGTCACTGCGCGCCCCATCACCAAGCCGCCCGGCCGTTCCGGTCCGGCCCGACCGCGCGCCCAAGGCTTTGCGCTTTTGCGTTCCTGCGGGGGACTTGCGGGAAGGATTAAGCATGTTCACCGAGACTCCATTCATCCGTAAAAAAAGGCGCCTCGAACTCATGGCGAAGTGCTTCTTCGGCGCGATGGCCGCGGCCATGGTCATTCCGCTTTTCCTCATCATCGGCTACATCGTGGTGAAAGGCGCGCCTGCCATCTCGTGGGAATTCCTGACCGAGAATCCGCGCGGAGGCGGTGCCAGAGGAGGCATCTGGGCCGCGATCGTTGGCACCTTCTACATCGTCTTCTTCTCGCTGGTGATCTCCGCGCCGATCGGCGTGCTGGCCGCCGTCCATCTGAACGAATACGCGAAGGAAAACTGGTTCAGCCGCATGGTGAACCTGGCCGTCGTCAACCTCGCCGGCGTCCCCTCCATCGTGCATGGCCTGTTCGGCGTCGGCGCTTTCGTCTATTTCGCCAACTTCAATCAAGGAAAGAAATCCATCATCGCCGCCGCGCTCACGCTGGCCGTGATGACGCTGCCGGTCATCATCGCTTCGACCAAAGAGGCGCTCGCCGCTGTGCCGCGCCAGTTCCGTGAAGCTTGCTGGAACGTCGGCGCGACCCGCTGGCAGACCATCTGGAGCATCGTCCTGCCGAACTCGATCAGCGGCATCCTCACCGGCGTCATCCTTCAGGTCAGCCGCACCGCCGGGGAGACCGCGCCCGTCATGCTGACCGGGGTCGCCACCTACAAATTGCTCGAAAGCACCGGCCTGTTTCTCTACCACCCGGTCAAGGACCAGTGCATGGCGCTCTCCATGCACCTTTACTACATCGCCACGCAGGCGAACAACGTGCCCCCCGCCACACCCTTCGCCATCGCCACGGTGCTGATTGGCGTGGTGTTGATCGTGAACGCCGCCGCCATCGCCTTTCGCGTCTATCTTCGTTCCCGCAAGAAGTGGTAAACGCCATGCCTGCTGCCGTGACCAGAAAAATCGAAGTCGAAAACCTCCGCACCTTCTACGGGGCCAAGGAGGTTCATCACGGCCTCTCCTTCCACATCGAGCCGAACGAAATCTTTGCCATCATCGGACCCGCGCAATCCGGCAAGACCACGCTCCTCCGCGCCATCAATCGCACGCTGGAATTCACCGCCGACTCCCGCATGACCGGGACCATCAAGGTGGACGGCGAGGACGTGAAGAAGATGCGCGACGTCTATGGCCTGCGGCGCAAGATCGGCATGGTCGCCCCGCTGCCGGTCGGCCTGCCGTTGACGATCTACGACAACGTCGCCTTTGCCCCTCGCTCCGCCGGCATCCGCGACCGGAGGTTCCTCGATGCACACGTCGAGCAATGCCTGCGCCAGGCCGCCCTGTGGGATGAGGTGAAAGACCGCCTGGACTCCCTGGGCACGAAGCTTTCGGGCGGACAACAGCAACGTCTGACCATCGCCCGCGCCCTCAGCCACCGGCCGGAGATTCTTTGCCTGGACGAATTCAGCATCGCCATCGACCCCGTCACCACGATGCGCATCGAGGACGTGCTCAAGGAGCTCAAGGCGCACATGACGATCATCCTCGTCACAAACCTGGTGCAACAAGCCCGCCGCCTCGCCTCGCGCACGATGTTCCTTTGGAATGGGGACATCATTGAACTGGACACGAACGAAGTCATGTTCAGCGAAACGCCGAAGGACCGGCGCACCTACGAATACGTGAACGGCATTTTCGGATGACGACGTTTCACGCAAGGGCGCAAGGGGAGATTGGCGGAGTGAGGGGCACTCCGCTATTCGGCGGCATCCTGGTGTCCTGGCGCGAAATCTGATTTGCATGACTCAGCCCGTTGACTACGCCATCACCACGCGAGACCTGAAGCTTTGGTACGCCAAGTTCCAGGCGCTGCTCGGCATCACGGTCAACATCAAAAAGGGGCAGATCACGTCGCTCATCGGCCCGTCCGGCTGCGGCAAAACCACGCTGCTGCGCTGCTTCAACCGCGTCAACGAGCGCTATGGCTACGTCACCACCACCGGCGAGATCAAACTTCACAACAAAAACATCTACGACCCGGACGTCTCGCTCATCGAGCTGCGCAAAAGCGTCGGCATGGTCTTCCAGCGGCCTAATCCACTCCCTCTCTCGGTCTATGAGAACGTCGTATTCGGCCTCCGTATCCACGATGACCAGGGGCTGAAAAAGTCCGATTATGACAACGCCGTGGAGAAGGCGCTGACCGAAGTCGGCTTGTGGAAGGACCTCCAGGACCGTCTCGACATGAAGGCCACCAGCCTTCAACTCGAACAGCAGCAAAAGCTCTGCATTGCCCGCCTCCTGCCGCTCAAGCCTGAGATCATCCTCATGGACGAGCCGTGCAGCGCCCTCGACGTGAACGGCACCCAAGCCATCGAGGAACTGATGTTCGCTCTCAAGGGCCGCTACACCATCGTCATCGTCACTCACAACATGGCGCAGGCCCGGCGCTCCAGCGATGAATGCATTTTCATGCTCATGGGCGAACTCATCGAGCACAGCCTCACCACCGAACTCTTCCTCGCCCCCAAGAACCCCCGGACCGCCGAATACATCGAGGGCCGGTACGGCTGAACCACGGGATCGCTGCGATTCTTAAGCTGCTGCACGCGGCCTGCGCCAGCGCCACCGCCAATCTCGTTTCGCACACCCACCTGGGCGCTGAATGCGCGCGATCCGGCTCACGACCATACAACGGGCGAGGACTCAGTGAATGGACCGAAAGGTGCAGAACCGCCCGCCGAAACACTTCGTTGGTGGTCAACGCTCACAAGGCAACCATGGACAAGCCGCGAGGGTGGGATTTCCTGGTCGACCTGCTGGTGCGCCGTGAGGAGAGGGATCAGGCTTGGGACGGCGTCTGACCGCGCGCGGAACCGCCGCGAACGGCGCGCCCCGAGAACTTGCGGATCCACCGCAAAATGAGATCTGCCGGGATCGAGTCTTGCTGTGTGGACGGAGGCGTGAGATTCATGAGAAGTCACCAATCAATCTGAACCTGCATGAAAACCAGAAATCTTACTCTCCTCCTCCTTTTCGTCTCCCTGCTGACCGGGGCTTTTCTCTGGGCGCAAAAATCCGTTCCTCTCAGCACCCTGCCTTTCAGTCCGGCGCGGAAGGCAGGCCCCACCCTCTATGTCAGCGGGCAGGTTCCGCGCACCGCGGAGGGACAGGATGTTCGCCAGTCGGTGGAGGCGGAAACCCGACAAGTGATGGAGAACATCGGACGCATCCTGAAACAGCAGGGCTATACCTGGGATGACGTGGTGAACTCCACGGTTTACCTGAAGGACATCAACGACTATCAGGAGATGAACAAGGTTTACGCCTCCTATTTCAAGAATGGGTTCCCGGCACGGGCGACTGTGGGTGGTGTTGAAATCGTGTTTGGTTTCCGGGTTGAAATCAGCTGCATCGCCTACAAGGAATCCAAATGAAATCCATCGCCTCAGGAACAAGCGCGGAGGACAGGCGGCCATCGGTGTTGAACCGTCGAAGTCTCCTCTCCCGGCTGGGTGCTGCCGCGATGTTTGCGGGAATGTCGTTTCCTCAGGAGAGTCTCCAGGCCCGATCACTGCCCTCCAGGGAAATGCTGAACCGGGATCCGGATCGCTATTGGACCCGGATACGTTCCCAGCAGTTTCTGTTGCCGGAATGGAGGGTGTTTTTGAATCCGGGCAGCCTTGGTCCGATGCCGCGGCCCGTTCTGAAGGCGGTCTTTGATTCATTGACCCGGGTCGCTGAGTTCGCGAGCGATCAGACCGTGCGATGGGGATATGAGACCCTGGATGAGGAGAGGGTGGAGATGGCGGCGTTCTTGAAGTGCCGCAAGGAGGAGCTGGCCTTCACTCATAATTGCACCGAAGCGATGAGTTACATTGCCGCCGGCCTCGAACTGAAGGCCGGGGATGAGGTTTTGACCACCAACCAGGAGCATGGGGGGGGAACGGCCTGCTGGAGGTTGAAGGCCGCACGAGCGGGGGTCGTTCTTCGTGAGATCGCCATCCCGGTGACCCCGAGGAGACCGGATGAATTGATGGCGCCGCTGGTGGCCGCCATGGGACCGAAGACGCGGGTGATCAGTTTCAGCGGCCTGACCACAACGACCGGATTGATCATGCCGGTGCGGGAGATCTGCCGGGCCGCCCGGGAGCGGGGCGTGATTTCAGTGGTGGATGGAGCCCACATGGATGGACAGATCCCGGTCAACCTCCATGAACTGGAGTGCGATTACTTTGCCGGGAGTCCGCACAAATGGCTGTTTGCACCGCCGGGTTGCGGGTTGCTCTACGGGCGCGGGGAGATGCTGGACCACTTGTGGCCGAGCATTGTCTCCTCGGGCTGGGATAACAAGGAAGGTCTGCGTGGGGCGCGATTCATGATGGTTGGCACGAACAGTCGTTCGACGATCGATGGGATGATGGCGGGGTTGCGATTTTTCAAGAGCCTGGGTGAGGAGGAGATCTATGCGAGGATTCACCATCTCGCGAAATATGCGCGCAGCGAAGCCGCCCGGCGTCCTTACCTTGAGGTCGTGACACCGGATGATTCGCGCTTTTACGGTTCGATTCTTTCGATCAGGTTCAAACAGGAGAAACTCGACCCGGTCTGGGCTGCACTCAGGGCAAAGCGAGTCTATGTGCTCGGAGGACAGCGATTGAGGTTGTCCTTTCACGTGTATACGCGGCGTTCGGACATCGATACCTTCTTCCAAGTCTGCGACGGCATCCTGGCCTGAACGTTGGGATGGGGCGCTGGTTGAAAGGGAAGGATGACGAGGAGGCAACACGAATGAATTCGAAAGGAATCAGGTGCTGGACGGTTGTCCTGATGTTGGTCCTTCAGAGCGGTGCGATGGGGGCGGGAATGGTGCTCGCTCCGGAGGCGGTGTTGGAGCGGATTGGGTTTGGATCGTGTGCAAAGGAGGATCGACCGCAACCGATCTGGGAGGTTGTCGTCACCAACCGGCCGCAACTGTTCCTTTTTCTGGGGGACAACATTTATGGCGACACGACCAACCTCACGATTCTTCGCCAGAAGTGGGGTTTGCTCGGAGCCCAGCCTGGTTTTCAAAAACTCAAACGCACCTGCCCGTTGCTGGCCACCTGGGATGACCACGATTACGGGGCGAACGATGCGGGTGCTGATTTTGTCCTGAGGAGGGAATCCCAAGCGGCTTTTCTGGACTTTTTTGAAGTTCCGGCTGGGGATCCGAGACGCACGCGGGACGGGGTTTATCATTCCGTCGTGGTTGGTCCTGCCGGGCGGCGGGTACAAATCCTACTGCTGGATGCGCGATTTTTCAGAAGTCCGCTGAAAACGGGATTCAAGCCGGGAGAACCCGGTGAAGGTTACCGGGGTCCGTACGCACCGGAGACATCTCCGTCGGCCACGGTGTTGGGCGAAACCCAATGGCGATGGCTGGAGGCCCGGTTACGCGAGCCGGCGGAATTGCGGTTGATCTGTTCCGGGGTGCAGGTGATTCCTGACGAACATGGATCGGAGATGTGGGGCAACTTTCCGCTGGAGCGCCGCCGGCTGTTTGAAGTGATCGCCCGGACTCGCGCGAACGGGGTGGTGTTTCTCAGTGGCGACCGGCATCTCGCCGAAATCATGAGGCTTCCACCGGAGAAGTCCGGGGTAAGTTACCCGCTGTACGAGGTGACTTCGAGCAGTTTGAATGTCCCGAGCGGAAACCTGACGCGGGCCGGGGTCCGGTTTGCCAACGAGATCAACTCCTATCGTCAGGGATTGACCTATTTTGATACCAACTACGGCATGATACTCATCGACTGGACGCAGACACCCCCGGTGGTTCGACTGCAGGTTCGCGATGAGAAGGACACGGTGGTTCTGCAGCAACGGATCCGGCTGGGCGCCACTGTGGAGGACGTACGACCTGTGCCTCGGTGATCCTCCCGACTAGCTTCAGTGTCAAGTGAGTCGGGAGGTTCAACAAATCCTCGGCAACTGTTCGCCACTGAGCAGGTCGAGCACGCGGGCGACGCCAAGGCGATTTTTGAGTGTGACCAGGCCGGGTGTGCCGGCGCTGACGGTTCCGATGAAACCGGCGCCGGCTCCGAGAGGGTGGGCGTGCAGGAGGTCGAGCGCGCGCGGGAGGTCGCGCGGAGCGATGAAGGCTGCGAAGCGGCCTTCGTTGGCCACGTAGAGCGGGTCGAGGCCAAGTATTTCGCAGGCGCCGCGCACCTCCTCCCGAACGGGAACGGCGCTTTCGTCGATGTCCACCTGCACGCGGGCGGCCATCGCAATTTCATTCAGCGCACTGGCGAGACCGCCGCGGGTAGGGTCGCGCAGGCAGTGGATTTCAACGCCGGCGTCAAGCAGCGCCAACACGGGCGCGGTCAGCGGCGCGCAGTCGCTCTCAATCGTGCTCTCGAACTGGAGACCTTCGCGCACGGACATGATGGCCAGGCCGTGCCGGCCCACGTCGCCGCTCAGCAGTACCGCATCACCGGGCGTCACGCACGTGGGTGCAATCACGACGTTGTGTTCGACCACGCCCAGGCCTGCCGTGTTGATGAACAGTCCGTCGCCCTTGCCCTTGTCCACCACTTTGGTGTCGCCCGTGACGAGTTCGACGCCGACAGCGTCGGCGGCTTGTCGCATGGACAGTGCCACGCGATGCAGCGTCTCCGTCGGCAATCCTTCCTCGATGATGAACCCGGCGCTCAACCACCGCGGACGCGCGCCGCACATGGCGAGGTCGTTGACCGTGCCGTTCACTGCCAGCGTGCCAATGTCGCCGCCGGGGAAGAAGAGTGGACGCACCACATAGGAATCCGTCGTGAAGGCGAGACGCTGACCGCCCACTTCAATCACCGCGCCGTCGTGACGCGGGTCGAGGTTCGGGTTGCCAAACGCGGGCAGGAACAACTTCTCGATGAGCTGTTGCATGAGCCGTCCGCCGCCGCCGTGGGCGAGCAGCACGTTGGGATAATCCGGCAATGGAATCGGACAATGGGCGGTGAATTCGGGTTTCATGGCGTCATGGATGAGTGGCCTGCGCGCGCCGGTAGCGGTGGTAAGCGGCGCACGCTCCTTCGCTCGACACCATCGTCGCGCCGAGCGGATGTTCCGGCGTGCAGCGCGTGCCAAAGGCCGGACACTCGTGGGGTTTCCTGATCCCTTGCAGTATCAGGCCGCTGATGCATTCGGACGATTCCTCCGCGCGCACGCCGGCCACGCCGAATCGCTGCTCGGCGTCGAACTCCGCGTAGGTCTCGCTCAAGCCCAGGCCGCTCCGCGGAATCTCGCCGACGCCGCGCCACTTGCGGGGCACGACGCGGAACACTTCGCGGATGAGTTGCTGCGCCGGCGTGTTGCCCTCACGGCGCACCGCGCGGGCGTATGGATTCTCGACTTCAGCCCGGCCCGCTTCGAGTTGTTGCACGCACAGCAGCACGCCTTGCAGGATGTCCAGGGGCTCGAAGCCCGTGACCACGATGGGCACACGATACCGGCGCGCCAGGGGTTCGTATTCGGTAAAGCCCATGACCGTGCAAACGTGCCCGGCTGCGAGAAAACCCTGCACGCGGTTGGCCGGGGACGCGAGGATGGACTCCATCGCGGGCGGCACCAGCGCATGCGAAACGAGCAGCGAGAAGTGTTTCAAACCGAACGTGCGCGCCTGCGCCACGGCCATCGCGTTCGCGGGTGCGGTGGTTTCAAAACCGACGGCAAAGAACACGACCTCGCGCATTGGGTTTTCCCGCGCCAACTTCACCGCATCGAGCGGCGAATAGACGATCCGCACGTCGCCGCCGCGCGCTTTCACGGTGAGCAAATCCTGCTCCGTGCCCGGCACTCGCAGCATGTCGCCGAACGAGCAGAAGATGGCTTCGGGCCGCGCCGCGATTTCGAGTGCCTTATCCATCAACTCAATCGGCGTGACGCACACGGGGCAGCCCGGCCCGTGCACGAGTTCGAGTCCCGGCGGCAGCAGTTGATCCAGGCCAAATTTGACGATGGCGTGGGTTTGCCCGCCGCACACTTCCATGATCGTCCACGGGCGCGTGGTCGCTCGGGCCAGGGTCTCGGCGAGCCGGCGGGTCAGCGCGGCGTCGCGATATTCGTCCATGAATTTCACGGCGCGGGCTTGCCGGTCGCATCGGGCTGCAGTTCGGCCAGTTCGTCCATCTCGCGCAGGTAATGGAAGACGCGTTGCGCCTCGGCTTCGTCCACGCGGCTGAGGGCCACGCCGACATGCACGATGACGTAATCGCCGACCTGCGCCTCCGGGACGAAGGCGAGGTTCACTTCCTTGACGATGCCGCCAAAGCTCACGCGCCCGGCACGCTGCAATGGATCGCCAGCGGCGATGCTCAGCACTCTTCCTGGAATGGCTAGGCACATGGTGTTCGCTCCCGCGCCAGGAACCTTCGGGCGGCTGACACTTGACCCAAGGCGAGGCCGCCTTCGTTGGGCGGCACGCGTTGATGCCAGCAGGGTTGGAAGCCCTCCTCGGTCAGACGTCTCACCGCGCGTTCGGTGAGTGGCCTATTCTGGAAGCAGCCGCCCGTGAGCGCCACGCGCCAGCATCGGGCGCAGTGTCCGCAATTCGTCCCCGGAAAACGCGGCGAGCGTCGGCAGGCGCGTCCGCGTGAAGGCCTCCTCGCCGAGGAATTCGTAAAGCAAACCCAGCGCGGCTCGGCGCGGCTCGCGCGTCGCCTGCTCACCCCCCGGCAAGCGGAACGGGCGCAAATGCGCGACGCGCTCGAAGTCATTGTCCGTCACGCACAGGAACTCGCCGCCCCAGATCGTGCCATCGCTTCCGTAGCCCGTGCCGTCCCAGCACACGCCGAGCACGGGCGGTTCGAGTTCGTTCTCGGCCATGCAGGACAGGACGTGCGCGTAGTGGTGTTGCACGGCCATGAAGCGTGCGCCGGGCGATTGCGCCGCGCGCTCTCGGGCGAACTGTGTCGAGAGATAATCCGGGTGTTGGTCGGCAACGAAGACGTCCGGTTGAACGTCGTAGAGTTGAGGCAAGTCGGCGGCGACGCGGCGGAAGGCAGCCAGCGCCGGGGCGGTTCCCAAATCGCCGATGTGCTGGCTCAGGAAAGCCTGCTGACCGACGGACAGCGCGACGGTATTCTTCAAGTGCGCGCCCACGGCCAGGATCGTTTCGGATTTGAGCGAAACGGGCCATGGCGCGAATCCGCGCGCCCGGCGCAGCACGAGTTCGCGTCCGGCGACCACGCGCACGATGGAGTCATCGACGGGCCGCGTGATGGGCCGGTTATGGACGAGGAAGAAGTCGGCGATTCCGGCGAGGCGTTGCAACGCTTCGCGTTCGTCCGTGCAAATCGGCTCATCGCAGCGGTTGCCGCTCGTGGCCACGATCGGGAAGCCCAGTTCGGCCAGCAGCAAGTGATGCAGCGGCGTGGAGGCCAGCATCACACCGAGATAAGGATTGCCGGGCGCAACGGCGGTTGAGATTTGAGACTTTGGATTTGAGAATTCGGATTCGCGGTGGCGGTGCAGCAGCACGATGGGCGCTTCCGGCGAGCGAAGCAGGCGTGCTTCGAGCGGCGAGACCTCGCATGGCCCGCGCACCGACTCCAGCGACGGAAACATCAGCGCCAACGGTTTCTCCTCGCGATGTTTTCGTTCGCGCAGCCGGCGTACGGCTTGTTCATCGTGCGCGGCGACCATCAGATGGAATCCCCCCAAGCCTTTCACCGCGACAATCACTCCCTGTCGGATCGCAGCGGCGGCGGCCCGCAGGGCGGTGTCGCGGGTCTCCAGGCGTCTGCCGTCCGGGTCCCAAAGTTCGAGATGCGGGCCGCAGGCCGGGCAAGCGTTGGGTTGGGCGTGGAAACGGCGGTCGCGCGGGTCGTCGTATTCGGCCTGGCATTGCGCGCACATCGTGAACGATTTCATCGCGGTGTTGGCGCGGTCATAGGGCAGCGCCTCGATGATCCTGAAGCGCGGCCCGCAGTGCGTGCAGTGGGTGAACGGATGGCGAAAGCGGCGGTTCGCCGGGTCGAAGATGTCGCGCTCGCAGTCCGCGCAAATCGCGAGGTCGGGCAACAGGAGTGCCGTCTTGTCGCCATCGCCGCAGCTGGTGCGAATCTCGAACGAGCCGAAACCCACGGCGTCGAGCCACGCCGCCTCCAGACTTTGGATCGAACTGTGCGGCGGCTTCTCCCCTTCGAGGCGCAACAGAAACTCTTCCACGTTCGCTCGAGCGCCCTCCACTTCGACGCCCACGCCTTGCGGCGAGTTATTGACCCAGCCCGTCAGTCCCAGTTCGGCAGCCAGACGATGGACGAATGGCCGGAAGCCCACGCCCTGCACCGCGCCGCGAATCGTCACGCGCAGACGGATCGGTGCTCCGCTTCTTGTCGTCAGCGGGCTGGGCGGCGCGCCGGTCATCATTCCTCCACATCCACACTGTCGAGCAGGATGTCCTGCGCTTTCGCGTCGTTTGGGTTGGGATTGAATAGGATCTCGAGCTCCGCCCCGTCGGCCACCGTGCCGACGGCGGCTTCGTTGAAGTGTTCGCGGAAATGCTCGGGCGAGATGTGGCAGAGTGCGCCGAGCCGCACGCGTGGTGTGCGTGAGCGGCGAGGGATCCACCGGATTGCCGCTGATGGAAATGGGCACTTCGCCGACCCCGAAGACGTAGAGCATGTTGAACTGACCGGGGGCGAAGACGAGGGGCTGGGCGTCGCCGACCGGCGCGAGCGCCAGGGTGAACGTATCCGCCGTCTCCTTGCGCACCTGCTCGACGCGCCAGGGCGTCGGCAGCATCGGCTCCGTCGTGAAGTGCGGGCTGGCGTGTGGTTCAAGCGCGCGTTCCATGAAAGTTGCCAGGTCATTTCAAAGCAGCCACGCCGCCAGCGTGAAGTAGAACAAAACCGTAAACATGTCCGTCAACGCCAGCGTGACCGGCCCGGCGGCAATCTTCGGGTCGAGTTTAAGCGCGTGGAGGAGGGTCGGGATGCTCAGACCCAGTAAACAGGCGGTGCCCAGCGAAAGCACAATCCCGCCGCCGATCACCAGTGCCGGCATCGCCGTGCCCCGCCACAGCCAGGCAATCGCCGTCACCGTCGCGCCGCACACCGCTCCCAACAGCAATGCGGTGCCGGCCTCCCGCCGAGACGCCCGCGCATACCAGCGCCACGTGGGTCGCATGAACCGCAGCGCGTGAATTGTGACAGACATGGATTGCATACTGACGCTCTCGCCCAATCCCAGGACCAGGGTCAGAAAAAAGGCGAGCACCAGGCTTTTGGCCAGCGTCAACTCGAACGCGCCGACCAGGAACGCGCAGACTGTTCCGCTGGTGATCGTGGCCAGCAACCAGGGGAATCGAAATCGAAACGCGCGCCACGGCGACGCCTCCCGCACTTGGGAAACGTGAAAACCGATCGCCTCAAACACTTCGTCGATCCGCTCCTGCTCGGTGAGATTGAAAACTTCATCCGTGAACAAGCTCAGATCGACCACGCCGATGACCCGGCGCTGCTCATCCACAACGGGAAACGCCAGAAAACGGTGCAATTCGAACATTTCACATGCTTCAAACAATGTTGCCGTCTGGGGAATCGCCACCACTCTCGGGGCCATGATCTCCGCCAGCCGTTGCTCCAATGATGCCGTGAGTAAACGGCGAGTCGGCACGACGCCGACCAGGCGCTGCTCTGCATCCACGACGTAGAAATAGATAATCTTCTCTCCAACGCCGCGTTGGCGGATCTCATGCAACGCCCCTGCGACGGTCAGCTCAACCCCCAACACGGCGAAGTCCTTCCGCGCATGGCTCAGGACGGGTTCGGTCAGATGGTGTGTGTGTTCTCTCATGCCATGGCCATGGTGCGCGCCCGGCGGCGGGCGAGGAATTCGCGAACCTCCTCCACCCAAAGCACGAGGCTGGCGACCGCGCCAATCAGGAAGAAATGGGTCACCGGGATGGGCACGGTGTGGAAGATGCGGTTCATCGGTTCGGTGTAGATGACTAGGAAGTGCAGCACGTTGCCCAGCGCCAGACGTCCAATCAGCCAGTAGTTCTTGAGGATGCTGAGGTTCAGAGCCGACTTCAGTTCGCTCCGGCAGTTGAGCACGTTGAACCATTGGCAGACGGCCAGAACGGTGAAGGTCTCGCTCCGCACCAGCTCGAACGGCGCACCGGTCGAGGTTCGCCAGACATAGTAGCCGAAGGCCGACAGCGCCATCGTGGGCGTCATCAGCAACACCTGTTTGAGCATCGTGCGGTTGAGCAGCGGCTCGCTTTGCTGGATGGGCGGACGCTTCATTTCATCGCCTTCCGGCGGTTCCATGATGAGGTTCACCGTCACCGTTCCTTCGGTGACGATGTTGATCCACAGAATCTGCACGGCGGCCAGCGGCAGAGGTCTTCCCTGGTGGCAAGGCCGTCCTCCAATCTTTCTCGCTTGATGGGCTCGCCTGCCCTTGCCGTCGCGCAGGCTTGATTCTAGGGTTGCGTGTGGTTCGCGCTCCGCGATCCGCGTGCTTAAGCGTCCGGTTTCGATTATGAATCCTTTTCGACAGGCCGGGTTGGAAGGGCCTCCTTCACCCGAAGCCGAACAACGGCTGCACTATTACTTGCGATTGAAGTTGCGTGACTTGGGGTGCCCCGTGCCTCCGGACCGTGACGACGATCCTCTTTCGGAATTGATGGCGGGGCTGCTTTCGCTCAACCGGGAGAAAGACCGCTTGCCGTCGAGTTATCTGTGTCCGGTGGACAGCCGCCTGCAAACGTTTCTCTACGACTACTTGCAGGAGGTCATGGTCCCGCCGCGGCTGCCGGGGCGCACCTTGGTGCTGGACCGATACGGCTTGGCGCGGCTGCTTTCCCTCCCGCCTGATCGCGACGAGTACCAGTCGGATATTGTGGAAACCTACCGCCTGAGGCAGGGGGTCCTGCATAATCCGAAGAGTGACCGGCGCACGACGGAAGGTATTTTTCATGTGACGGAGGGTGGGTTGCCGATTCCGGACGACAAGAGGGCGGTGCCTAAAGTGGTGTTTGGCAATCTGCTGCGATGGGCTTTTTCGCCTCCGAACGCCCTGCTGCGCCTGCCCTATACTTCGACTCAGCTTAATCAGGCGGAGTGCTTTGTGTCGCTGCTTTTGCGGCCTGTGATTTGTCCTGAAGCTCCGGGTTTCGTCTCCGAAAAATCGAGGGAAATCCGATTTTTTGCGCCCGGCAACCTGGTGGGCAATCTTGATTTCGTGGAAAGCATCTTCGGCAATGCGGGAGATCCCTTCCTCCCTGAGAATGACGCCGGTTTGGACCCCGATCATTGGAGCGGCCACACCGGTTGCGTGGTGTTGGCGCCGCATCTCACGGGAGTGACCAAGAAGGATGCCGGCCTCCCGCCGTGGGAATAAGCCACCGAGCGTCAGAGGCGGGATGGCATGTGCTGGAAGACTCCCGAGGAGCGCTACAACGAGGGCTCGCCCTTCAAGCTCACCGCCCGTGACACCAGCGGCGTGATCGTCACCTTGATCTCAGACAATTACTTCGGCTACTGCAAAAAGGAGGTCAAAACCCAGATCAGTTTCGCCGCGAATCTGTTCGGCCTCTGTGAAGAGGAGCACGCGGGCGGCGCGCTGGCCTTCCCCAGTTACGATCTCGCCGAGTCCTTTTCGGGCGCCGAGCATTTAGGCGCGCAGGGGCGCGCCCGTCCGGAAGCGCTGGCACTGCTGGATGGCATCGCCCAGGTCCAGGCGGATGGCATCGCCGTTGACCAGCGATACCCTGACATCATTTATGTGCCTGAGACGGCTCGGTTCGATTTGAGCAGCCAGTCCGTTTTATGGGAGCATGAAGGCCAGCCCCGCAGCATCCGGCTCAAATTGCACCATACCTACGTGCTGCCCTCGGGCTACAAAGTGCATTTGGAGAAGCCCCCGGGCAACCGGGCCTGGCGGCTGATTGGGACCGTGGCGGAGGGCACGCTTCTGCACAAGTCCTGCACCGTCTCCGGTGGCGGCAAGTCTGAGATTTCCAAGCCGATTGCCGACGCGATCATCCAGGGGTCGGTGTATGTCGCCGACTTCAAGGCGGATTTCGACGCCGTGGCGGCCTTGTTGGAACGGGATTACTCGGATCGGTTCGCGGACCCGTCCCGCAACGGCGTGGATCGCCGCGCGATCCTCAGCTCCCAGCGTTCGCTGGGCTCGGTCATCAAGCTGCTTACGCTCTCGCAGGATTATGCAGAGGTGTTCAACGCCTGGCTGCGGTCCGTTCCCCAGCACATCAAGGAATTGGTGTATGTGGTGAAACGGTTTTACAAGCCGGAATGGGATGGGCACTGGCGGGACCACTTCAGCGTCGATGTGATCAACGGGACGCCGGCCAACGAACTGCGCTGCCATTCCCGCAAGCTCGTTTCGAACTATCTTCGGGTGGGCTTCGAGTCTGGCGGTTCGTGGAGAACCTTTGGGTTGCGAAAGGATTTCCATCCCGCGTTGAAGATCCAGTTCGAGGACGATATCACGGCATCCGTGGTGGTACCGCGAGAGCGCGTGGAAGGATTGAATCCTTCCGGCAAGGGCGCTTCCGTCAAATTTGTGAAGCATTGCGAGTTCCGGCTTTTCCAGCGCCCGGACGACGCCATCCATCGCGGCTACGACCAGCAGACGGAGAGGGATTTCGCGCGGCCCCGGGGGTTTTTCTCGAACTATGAACCCTTGGATCGGAAGGCCGCCGTCGAAATGCAGGAGGAAGCGGTTGGCTTTCATCAATTCACCGAGCCCATGCGAGGCGTCATTGGGGAGATGGCCCGAGGGGAAGGGCCGTCATGGTTTGTCTCCTCCGCCCATCCGCGGCTGGTCGGGGGCAAGCCTTCGAAGAATGTGCGCTATTTGCAGGTCCGGACGGATCTTCAGTCACCCCGGACCACGCATTTGGCGCTCGTGGGGATTCGATTGAGCCGTGGGCTGCGCGCGGCTCAGGAGGTTCCCACGCCCGTGGATGCCGTTTTGGCCGGACGCCGGAACAACGCGGGGGAGCCGGGCACCTCGATCCGCAATCTGGCTGTTTACAATCCGATTCACTACATGGAACTGCCCGAGCTCTTCATGGAGTTCATCTGCAGCATGACGGGCAAGTCGCCCTCGACGACCGGGGCGGGATCGGAGGGCGCTCTCACGAAAGGTCCCTTCAATGCGCTGCTTCCGATTTATGATTTGAACGCGGCTTTGGTGGGTTATTTGACCACGGGGCACGACGGATTTCTCACCTCGGCGGGTTGTGTGGGGCCCAAGACCCGGGTGGATCATGACATCAGTTTACTGGCGCCGGAAGTTTGGTGCCGGATGTCGCCCGCGGAACGAGCCCCCAAGTTTCTGATGGAGGGCGGTTACCTGGAGCGGTGCGAGGATTTTGAGCACGCGGGACGCCGGGTGCATGCCTCGCGGCTCGGTTACCGCATCACGGGACGTTTCGTGAAAACGTTTTGCGGAAGGGTTTTCAATCATCCTCACGAAGTGTTTACGGCCTCGATGCTGAAGCCGGAGTTGCAGGATCCGGAGGCCTTTGCCGACGGGATGGACAACATTGTCGCCACCCAGCGGCGCGTCGCCGCACACTATTTCAACGATGGCAGTGTCGAGCTGGCGTGTCCGCCCCTGCGCGCCCTCCTGCAGATCATGCGCGAGGAACCGGCGGATCGGGATCTCTTGCGTGATCCCGAGTTCCGAGCACTTTTCTCCCGCGAATCCATGCTTGCCAGCGAATGGTATCTCGAGCGCCTCAGGGCCAGGCAGCGAGTGGACATTCAACTGGGCCAGCGGCACGTGGCGGCGTTGGAGAAATTCCTGGCACGTCCCAATTATGCGGAAGAAGCGGCGAGATTGGGGATTCGCGGGCGTCTTCGAGTGGCGCGCGCGAACCTGGAACTCGCCAAGTCCCGAAGTTACCTGGATCAGCTCACGGGAACTTTGGGCGCGGAGCCCTCGATTCATTCCGGTTCATCCTGGTGAGCGGGAAGGTGAACCTGACAAGGGCCATGGATCCGCGTCGATCGGTTCCTCGCTGTTTTCGGTGGAATGGGAGGACGGCCCAGCCCGGAGGGCGAAAGACAGAAGCCCAGCGATGCATCGCTGGGTTGGGGCAAGCCCAAGATCAAGTCCATGGACAAGGGGATGATTTGCCCACGAATCACACGGATGAAAACGGGTATTCAGTCGGATGGATGAGAATCAAGATTATCGACCGTCTGAATGGAACTCCAGGACCGTGAGGAATCTTCCATCCGTGTCTTTCTCATCCAGGCCTTCGCAAGTCTTCACCCTGTTCATCTGCCGTTTTAAGCAAATAAACTCCGCCGGGTCGGGGTGCGGAATGCTGCGTAACTTCACCATCAAGTTAGTCGGGAGGATCACGGCTTGCTGGCGACGGCCCGATAGAAGCGTTGGTTGGAGCGAGGCGCGTCCATGTCGAGGAAGTCCACCGCACCGCTGCTCGGGGCCAGGGCAGATTGCAAAACGGTCCACGATTTCAAATCGGTGGATGCTTGGATTTGATATTGAACCCCAGGTTCGCCGAGCACGCGAAGGAGGAATTTGCCATCCGGGAGCCGGCCAACGGCCTCAAGCATGGGCGGAATCACGTCCAGGTATTCCACCGCGACACGGTAATTGTCGAAGAGCATGTAGTTGTCGCCCGGTTTCTTGGGGTCGCGCGGCAACCACACGGCGTCGATGTCCGCCAAATCCAGGACCCCGTCGAACTTGGTTGTGATCGGGCGTCCGTTGACCAAGTTCAGTCCGTTGGCGCTGGCGCTCCAGAGATTGCGCCCGAAATTCATCTGGACGGTGAGTTCGTAGAGCGAATCATTGGTAAACTGGACTCCTGTGGAGATGAAACCCTTGCCATCGTCCAAACCGTAGGAGACCTGGAGTTCCTGGTTGGCGAAATCGAGGGAGAACAGCCGCTGACCTTTGCTGTTATACGCGCTCCATCGAAAATCATCCCGATTCGTGGTGGTGGAATCCTGGATGGCCATCAAGACGCTGAAGGTGACGATTTCCTGGCGTTGAGGATTGGGTTTGTAATCGAGCGGAACGTAGAGGCTGAGTGAGTCGTCCGGACTCGTAGGAGCCACGGCCCCGAGGTAAGCTTGTTGTCCCAGCCCCTGGAAATAGTTCGTCACGATTCCGTTTCCGCCCGAGCCGAAACGAGTCCAAAGATTCTGTCCTGCCAGCGTAAACTTCCCGCTGAACCCTTCCGAAGCTTCGAACCCGGTTTCATAGAGAACGCGCCCGGCCCCGAGCGCGTTGGAAACAAGGCAGAGCGTGAGGGTCGCGGCCAGGCTGTGACGAAGCGCCCCTCGAATGGACGCGGTGAAGCGGGCGATGGAGCGCCACATGGAAAGGGTTCCTTCCATGAATATTAATTATTGCGACCCCGCTCGCCTGCATTGCCTGAGGAGGAAGAACTTGGCGGTGCCGGAGCGGGAGCGGGCGTGGGGCGGGCGGGAATGGAAGAGGCGGGACTGAAAGAAGGTGCGGGACGGCTGGGGGCCGCGGGAGGTGAATAAGACGGGGCCGCGGGCGCGGGAGCCGGCCGCGGCGGGGGAGCGTTGAAATGCACCCCCGGGATGGGGCGCCCTTGCGGGGCGGGGGCGGGCGCCGTTGGTGTCGGCGCTGACACGGAGGGATTGGGACGTCCGAAATCCACACCGGGCACGGGACGGCGCGGTACGGCGTTTTGGTTCTGCGGCGGGAAACTGGGCGCGCTTGGAACCACCGTTGGACGCGGATTGTTGTAGGAACCCGGATTGCGGATGTCCCTGTTGAGGGTGGGAGCGGCAGGCGTTATCGGAGACGGCGAAGCGGCTGGCGGCGGAGTGGAACTGACGGAATTCGCGGGCGAGCGAACAGGGGGTCGATAAGCCGGGGCTGGGGTGGCGGGGATTGGGGCCGGGCGGACGATGGTGGGGCCTTGTCGCTCGAAGCTTCGCGAATTGGAGGGAGCGTCGGGGATGGCAACCGGCGCGGTACCCCGCACTTCCTCGCGTTTGGCGGGGAAGGTGGCGGTGTTCAACGGCGTGTCGGATTGACGAGGGCTTGTTCTTGCCGGGATCGAAGCGGGAATGGAGGTGTTCCGTTGTGGCACGAAGGTGGTGACCGGGGTCGCTGACCCTCCGCGTTCTTCCGTGCGCCTGACGGTGGAGCCGGTGGATTCGGAGCGGTTGGAGGGGGCGGGAGCGGCGGCAGCCGAAGGGCTGGCGGGATTCAGCGTTCGCGACCGGGCATTCGCAGGAGCGGCGAGTGGGATGCCCGCCAGACTTGGAATGATGGCGGCGTTTGGTCCGGTGTCGGAGGCGCTGGTGAAACCGGATCCTCTTTCGTTCCGTCCATTCCGCTCGGAAGGTCTAGAGAGTTGACCCGAAGCAGGAGGGGGTGGGGAAGCGGGCAAGGCGGGAACTTGCGGGCGAAACACGGCGAGCGTGGCCCCGTTGCGTTCCAATCGCTCGGCTCTCGCCGTGACGGATTCGCCAGCTCCCACTTCCCGGATTTCCACTTGGCGGATCTCCTCCCGGCTCGTCTTCTTGACTTCGTCGATGGAAACGCCGCCGTTGACGATCGTATTGTTGTTGCCGTTGATGTAATTGTTGATGACCGTGCTGTTGTTGTAGGCCTGGACATTCCGGTCGGAGGGAATGAGATGGTGGCGAGGGTGATGACCGTGGAGGCGTCCGGTCGGAACGAACGTGTAGTGGCCGTGCCCGAGTCCGAATCCGAATCCGACGCTAACCTTCGAACCATGATACGAGAACCCGAGGCCCACGGAATAATCAGCGCCCGGAGGGAGCGGCGCCCAGCCGCAATAGCCCGAGTTGTACCTCCAAGTGACCCAGGAAGGCCCCCAAACCCGTCCCGGCACCCAGGTCCAGCCGTGATGCGCGGAAAGGTGCCATCGGCCATAATGAAACGGAGCCCAGCCCCAACTGTAGTCCGATTGCCAATACCATCCGGAGCTCGTCCAAAGCCAGCGTCCATCATCGCAATAGGGGCGCCACCCGACACGGAGCGTGGCGACCGTGGGGCGCCAGCACCATCCATAGTCGGCTTCATGATACCAGGTGCCGTAGGGACTTAGTGAACTGTAGAAGTAATTGTTGACGACTTGAGGCGGCGGGGCTGTTAGAGCAGGCGCGGCTTCGGGGGGCGCGACGCTCGTGGTGGCCACGGCGGTCGGGGTGGCGGAGTTTGCGGGAGGGGCCGCGGCGGGCGGCGGTGATTGGGTTGCGACTTCAATCGCGGACGAGGGAGAATCGGCCGGGACCGTTCCACGGGCGAGGATCTCGCGCCGCCGGTGCATGATGGAGGTGATGACGGAATCGGAGAGACCGACGTCCTTGAGAAATACGATTTCGTCCGCCGTGAGATCGGAGGTGAAGTTTTGGCCCACAATGAACTCTTTGAGGACTTCCTCACCCACGTTGGCATGGGCCAACCGCACGACCTCGAGCAAAGCCGGGGAAAGTTTGACGTTGGGGACGGGCGGCTTGGGCGGTTCAGGAGCCTTTTCCACCTCCGCGTTGACGCTCGCGGTCGGAACCGCTGGAGCGGATGCCACGGCGGGAGCCGGGGGAATGGTTGGAGAACTTGCAACCGCAACCGCGCTGGTTGAATTCGTCAGAGCGGGGGGAGCCGTTTGCACCCGCACTTCTGATTTTTGGCATCCGGCCATCAACAGCGCCGCGGAGAAGGTGGTCGCTTGAACAACCCTGAGGTTGGACATGGTTTTCATATGAATCACCCTTATTGACTGGATGAGCTTGTCGTCTATTCAGGACGGGTTATGACGTTGAATGTCAACGGGTTATTGGAGTAGATGCGAGGGAGTGTCCGAGGCCGATGCCTTGCCGGGCGGCCATGGCGGCGAAAGCGCCGTTCTGTTGGAGGAGTTCTTCAAAGGTGCCTCGTTCGATGATGCGGCCTTTATCGAGGACGATGATTTGGTCCATTCCTGCCAGCGTAGAGAGTCTGTGGGCGATGCAGACGACGGTGCGATTGGCGGAGAGGCGGTCAATCGCAGATTGCACCTCGGCCTCGGAACGGGAGTCAAGCGAAGCGGTCGCTTCATCGAGCACCAGGATGGGGGCGTCACGGATGAAGGCGCGAGCAATGGCGAGGCGCTGGCGTTGTCCGCCGGACAAGGTCAAGCCCTGCTCACCGACGCGGGTATGATACTGTTGAGGCAATTCGAGTATGAAACCTTCGGCGAACGCGGATCGGGCGGCTTTCTCGATGGCTTCGGGAGAACTCTGCCGGCTTCCGCACGCGATGTTTTCGGCGACGGTTTGATCGAAGAGAACGATTTCCTGGCTGACGAGGGCCATCAATTGCCGCAGGTCCGAACTGGGGACTCGTTTCAGGTCGAGGCCGTCGATTCGAATGCTCCCGGCGGTCGGATCGTAAAAACGGAACAACAGGTTGACGAGTGTGCTCTTGCCGCATCCACTCTCGCCCGCGATCCCGAGCTTCTGTCCTCGCGGGATGCGCAGGGAAACCCCGCGGAGAACCGGTTCCTTGCCGTAGGCGAAATCGACCTGGTCGAACACGATGTCTCGCTCGAAGGCAGGGAGCGGGGCGGGGCGTTCGGGCTCGACCACGGTAGGTTTTTCCTGGAGCAGATGCACGATGCGATCCACTCCGACACTGGTTTGCTGGACGAGGACGTGAAGGTTGCCGAGTTTTTTGATGGGTTGAAAGAGCAAGGCCAGGCCGGTGAGGAACCCCGCCAGATCATCGACCGCGAGCTGTTGTGAAGCGACATAGACGATCAAGGCGCCGAAACCGAGCATGGCGATGGTTTCCACCATGGGATTCACGAGTTCCCGGGCCTGAGTGAATTTCATGACGTGATGGACGAGTTCGCGGGAGAGTCGGGTGAAGCGGTCGACTTGCCGGCTTTCGAGTCCGAACGCCTTGATGACCCGGATTCCGGAGAGCATCTCCACGAGCAGGCTGGACTGATTGATGTTGGCCGAGAGTGATTGGTTGCTGGCCCGGCGCACCTTGCGTCCGAGAATGACGATGGGCACGACGACCAGCGGGAAGAAGACCGAGGCGGCGAGGGTCATTTTCCAATCGAGAAAGAGGAGGAACAGCAGCACACCGGCAATCGTCACGGGTTCCTTGATCAAGTCGGAGAGTCCGAGGCTGAGGCACCGTTGCAGCGAGGCGGCGTCGGTGTTCACTCTCGTGAGCAGATCGCCCATGGTGGAACGATTGAAAAAATCGAGGGAAAGCGCAGTCAGTTTGCGCAGCACGTCAATGCGCAGGTCACTCACGACTCGTTCGCTCACCCAGGCAAGGCAGTAGGAGCTGAAGTAACCGATGTAGCCTCTGAACGCGATGAGGAGCGGAAAAAGGAGCAGTCCGCCGACCATCTGCCGGGCATCGACCGGGCGTCCGAATTTCGGGAGCCAGGGATCCAGTTCCACCTCGTTGAACTGGTGGAGCCGTTGTTCAAGCCGGGCCATGCGGGAGGTCTGGGGAGGGCCCGGTGGAGCCATGGGGGTTGGGGTGTGCAGGGCAGCCGGGGAGGCTTTCGGTGGGGCCATCCGCCCGATCATCGTTTTCGTGGCCCAAATGAAACTGGCATTGGAAAGGCCGAAAACCACTCCAAGCAAAATGCCCAAGGCGAACCGCGGCCAGTAACGATGAAGATAGGGCCAGCCGAAACGAAAAATGTTCCGCAAATGCGCCATGAATAGCTGGCCGACATCCTTCGGGCTTTGTCCGGGGAGTCAACCGCGGATTTCGATGCCCTGTCTTTCCGAATGGCGCCAAGGGGATGGGTGCCGGAGGAGGGGGGAGGTGGGAAAAGAGGAGACGATGCGCCAGAAATGACTTTTAGCGGGTCAGGAATGGATCACAGCCTGAGCCTGACGACGCGGAACGAGGTTTTGACGAAGCTGACCCCCACGCCGATCCAGATCGTCTGCGGGCCGCTGCGCAAGGTTGTTCGCACCGGCCCCACCCAACACGGTGCATCCAGAGGTTGTCGGTGACCGGGTTGTCTTGGTCACGCAGACAGCCCTATCTGCTGTGGCGCAGGCGGCCCAGCCTGCGGGGCGACGAAGGGAACGCGGCGCGTGGAGATCATGGAAGGGCCTCGTTCTTCACCCGCCGGGCCGACGGGCCGTCGGCGATACGGCAGGCTGGTCAGCCTGCGCCACACGACACACAATTTCGGGATGGACGGCACCCCACACGGAAATCCGCGACCTCACAGTCGGCGGGGAGCACCCGGTTTGGCACAACCCATCTCACGCTCGGATGACAGTCCCGGTTGGCGCACGACAGGGGGGGCGAATCTGGAACGACAAAAAGGGGCCACGGTCGTCGGGCTGCGCTCCCTGCTCCGCTGCGGGCGGGCAAGGACCGAGCGACCATGGCACCCAAATGCTTGTGGCGGCTGGCGGTCCGCTGTGGCGGTTCTCCGCGACCACCGAGGACTTGGCTGGGTCCACCCGGTTTATCAGAAGGCTGGGCCAGAAGTTTATGGGGGAATTCATCGAATTGTTTGGCGGTTCCGGCTTGAATGTTGAAAGGGGAGCGGTTGAGTTTGCTGTCCGATGACGCCGACCATTCCGTCTGAATCCTATCCCACTGTGTTGGTGAAACCGGGCGAGGCCGACCGTCTCCTGGCCGGCCATCCCTGGCTTTACGAGGGTTCCGTGTTGAGGGTGACGCGGGAGGTCAAGGACGGTGAGGTGGTGCAGGTGAAGGATCATCGCCAGCGGTTGCTGGGCACGGGGTTCTTCAATAGCCGCTCCCGCATTCGAGTACGGCTGCTCGCCCGGGAGCGAGTGCGCGTGGACGCTCACTTTTTTGAAACCCGGATCAAGTCCGCGCTCGAACATCGTCGTCGTTGGATGTCCGGCGCCTCCTCGTACCGGTTGGTCAACGCGGAGAGCGACGGTTTGAGTGGTTTGATCATCGATTGGTATGAAGGGGTGGCGGTGATGCAGACCTCTTCGCTGGGGATGGACTTGCGGAAACGGGAGATTGTGGAGGCCTTGAACCGGGTGGCGAAACCGCGGGCCGTGGTGGAGCGGAACGACATGGGGTCGCGCAAATTCGAGGGGATGGAGGACGCCGGCGGTGTGCTGGCGGGGAGTTTAGAGGAGGCGGAATTGGCCCGTTTGAGTGTGCGGATGAACAATCTGAACTTTGAGGTGAACCTCGCGACAGGCCACAAAACGGGGATTTATCTGGATCAACAGCTGAATTATCAACTCGCCGCGACCTTGGCGGGGGGAGGAGCGGTCCTCGACGCGTTTTGTTTTCAAGGAGGGTTCGCGTTACATGCCGCAAAGTTGGGAGCCTCGAGTGTGTTGGGATTGGACCAGAGTGAGGAGGCGATTGGGGTGGCGCGGCGACTGGCGGAAGTCAACCGGTTGGCGTCCAAGGTCTCATTCGAGACCGCCAATGTCTTCGACTGGCTCAAATCCGCGACGTCGGCGGCCGGCGGGAAAACGGCTCCATGTTTCGACCTCATCATTCTCGACCCCCCTTCGTTCACGCGCAACCGCGCTTCGGTGGGAGACGCTTTGCGCGGTTACAAGGAGATTCACCTGCGCGCGCTCAAACTCTTGAAGCCGGGAGGAGTGCTGGCGACCTTCTGCTGCTCGCATCATGTGGACGCGTCGCTCTTCGAGGAAGTCATCCTGGGGGCCGCCTACGATGCGCGGCGGGTGCTCCGGCGGGTGCGTCAGTTTACGCAGCCGGATGACCATCCGATACTGCCGTCGGTTCCGGAGACGGAATACTTGAAGGGTTTCGCTTACGATGTCGTGGGCCGTTGATCTCTTGGGGAGGAAGCATGGCCGGTCGGAGCAGTTCGAGTTGCCACCGCATCAGGGATTGGGACGCTGCCTGCCAATCCCCGGCCAATTGAACGAGGGTGGCCCGGCTGGCGATGAGGGTGGGATCGAGGCCGGCGTTGTGCGCGGCTTGGTCGCGCAGCGCTTGGATCTTTTCGAAGCGGCTGCGCTCGGCATCGGTCCAGCGCGTGGCGACCCGCTGCGGGTAGTCAGGCCAGTGTTCCTCCGGGCAGCGCAGGCCCTCCTGGATGGCGGCGAGGCATCCGCTCCTTTTCAGGGAGCTCCAGCGGTGGGGAAGGGGAGCCTTGTCGGGTGAGAAACCGGGTTGAGTGGCGATCGCGGCGACCGCCACCATCTGTTCGTGACCGAGAATGAAGAAGGGGGGGCGATTGGTGGTCACCGCTTGATGTTCCCGCCAACGCCAGACTGAGCGAAGCACGGACATGCCGCGCCGGGACAGACGGTGGCAGCCTTTGACTCGCCAAACCTCATCGGGGTTTTCTTCGGAGGGGCTGGTGCAGGCTGAAATGAGACGCTGGCAGGATTCTTCCAGCCACGCGGACCGGCCCTTGGCTTCAAGTTCGCTCTGCAGCCGCTCGCTCAAGGCACGCAGGTGGCGGACGTCGTTGAGGGCATATTCGACCATGCGCTCGGTGAGAGGGCGCAGGGCCCAGTTCGCCTTGCGGGAACTTTTTTCGAGCCGCACCCCCAGGATTTGATCCGCAAGGGAGACGAGCCCGAATTCAGGCCTGCCCAGAAGGCGCGCGGCGATCATGGTGTCCCAGATGGCCTTCGGAATGAAACCTGCCGTCCGATGCAGCAATCGAAGGTCATAATCTCCGCCGTGGAAAATCGGGGTTCGATCCTTCAAGATTTCCCACAGTGGCGAGAGATTCAATGGGGAGAGCGGGTCGACCAGTTCCTCGCCGCTGTCGACTGCGATCTGGATGAGGCAAAGTTTTTCAGGGTAGGCGTGGAGGCTGTCGGCTTCGGTGTCCACCGCCACGAACGGACTCCGAGCAATGCGTTGGCAGAGCCGCTCCAAGTTGTGGGAGTCCGATATCACGAGGCGAGTTTACTCCAAGACGAGCGAGGGCCCAAGACTCGAATTGACCTGGGGGTGCAGAATTTCATCCACCGTTTTCGCCAAAGCGTCGCTGGGCACGGGTTTCGTCAGCAATACTTGAATTCCCGCCGAATCAGCCGCTTGAGGAAGGCCGCCGTCCAGCAAACCTGTGCACAGGATGACCTGCAGCCGCGGGTGATGGGGCCGGAGGGCTTGAACCAGCTCGACTCCCGATAAACCGGGCATGTTGAAATCCGTGATCAGCAGATCGATGGGGGCGCCCTCTCCCAACAAGGCGTCGCGGGCTTGGAACGCATCACCGAACGCCTGCGTTTGATATCCCAGTGAATGGAGAAACGCCGCTTGACGCCGGGCAAGGTTCTCCTCGTCGTCCACAATGACGACCCGCTCGTTCCGTCCCAAGATCGGCATTCGTCCAGACCTTCCTTCGACTTGGGGCATCCCATCCGGGGCGGCGGCGGGAAAAAGCAGGGTAAAACGAGTCCCTTGGCCGGGAATGCTCTGGACCGAAACGCACGCATCGTGATCGTGCAGGATCCCGTGGACGACGGCGAGCCCAAGGCCGGTTCCATCTCCAGGGGGTTTGGTTGTGAAGAAGGGTTCGAAGATTCTCGGCAGGATCTCCGGAGGGATGCCTTCTCCCTCGTCTTCGACGGTGAGGGCGACGTAAGGAATGGGCTTCGGATCGGGCCGGAAGCCGTGATTCGAGCCGTTCGCGCGCCAGGGTTTCAGGGAAAGAAAGAGACGTCCGCCGGAGGACTTCATCGCCGCCACTGCGTTGGAAGCCAGATTGAGGATGACGTGTTCCATGCGGACCCGGCTGGCCACGACGGTCAGGGCTGGATCAGGTCCTTCGATCTCGATTTCCGGCTGAATACCCGCCGGAAAGCTGGGTCGCAGAAGCCGGAGGGTTTCCTTCAGCACATCCCCAAGTTGAACGGGGACGCGCGGTTGCTCCTGTTTGCGGCTGAACGTGAGGATTTGATGCACGAGCTCCCTGGCCCGGTGGGTGGCTTTGACGATGTCGCAGATGGCTTCATAGTTGGGATGGTGCGGGGGAGTGTCCATCACCAACACGTCCACGTTGCCGATGATGGTGGCCAGAAGGTTGTTGAAGTCGTGGGCAACGCCGCCGACCAGCGTTCCCAAGGATTCCATCTTGTGGGCCTGATAGACCTGTTCTTGCAACTGGCGGCGCTGGTTCTCAGATTCGACCCGGCTCGTGATATCCCTTCCGATGATGACGCCCCGTTCTTCACCTGCCGCCGTCGAGAATGTGCGGACCGAACATTCCAGCAGCCGCCAGCCCCCTTCGCGATGTCGGAAACGGAGCACGACCGGCAATTCGCGGGCCCAATTGTTGCTCGCGGCCGCATGGTCTTCCGGATGCACTCGCGCCAGAAAATCCCTGCCGAGCAACGCTGATGGCGGATAACCCAGCACGGCTGCCCAACTTGGGTTTGCATAGACCACGCGTCCGTCCGAAGCCACTTCGGCCACGAGGTCATTCAAGTTCTCGACCAGACTTCGGTAGCGTTCCTCACTGGCTTTCAACACGGCTTCAACCTGCTTCAAAGAGGTGATGTCGAAAAACGAGACCACCGCACCGGTGGGACCGCCTAATCCCGGCATGGCGAAAGGCGAGGAATTCATGGACAACCACAGGAGTTTTCCGCCGGGAGGGCGAATGCCGATCACTTCGTTCTGCGTCGTCTTGCCTTCCTTCAACGTGCGCGCCATGGGTATTTCCTCCCGGCTCATCGGGGATCCGTCTTCTCTCAAAAAGTGCCAGTCGCGTTCGGCCAGGAAGCTGTTGCCTTGGGCGCACTCGATGCTTAATCCGAGGATGCGCTCCGCGCTCGGATTGCGATTCAGGAGCATGCCTTGATGGTCCAGAAGGAGCACACCCTCCGAAAGGCTGTTGACGATTTCCCTCAAGCGCCGTTCGCTGAGCCGCAGCGCCTCCGCCATCTGGCGGTTGTGCTCCTCGCCCACGGCCAGGCTTGCGCAATCAGCCGCCGACGCCACGAACATTTCCTCTTCCTTCAGCCAGGTCCGAGGGGCGGTGGACGCTTCCACCGCCAGACATCCGCACCACTCTCCGTGAAGGTGGATCCCCGCCACCATCATGGGGCGGGAAAGCCCTGTCTCGGCGCCGAAGTCCTGCAGCAAGCGCGCTCCCGGATTGGAAGCAGCATTCTCCGTGGATAAGCAGCGCGTGCTTTCCAGGATGTCGATCAGCACGCGTGCTCGGTCCAAGGGAATGGACCTTTCCGGCGAGCGCAGGGGATGTTCGAGATCGCGGCATTCCTTCCTGGAGAGAGTCGACTCCTTTTCGTCCGGCATCCAGACGCTGGCGCGAACAGCGTCCGCACCCCGCAGGGCGGCTTCGGCGACAGCTCCGAGGCGCTGGGTGAGATTGCCGTCCTGGAAGGCTCGGTCCCGGACCAGTTCCGTCACCGCATCCCGTGCTCGTTGGAGCGCCTGCCGGCGAATTTCCGCATCCTTGCGATTTCTTTCGCGATCCGTGACATCCCTCGCGATGCATTGGATTTCGAACGGATGCCCGTCCTTGTGGATATTCCGCGAACTGATTTCCAGAATGCGGGCCGCCCCCTCTCTCGTACTGGCCTGGACTTGAAAGACCCCCTGGCCCGGGGACTCCCCGGTCCGACCTGTCAACAACAGCTTCAGAATGTCCCGGCTCTCGGAAGCCAGGAGGGAGTCCAGTCGGACTCCGATCATGCTTGATTCCGAATAGCCCAGAATCTTCTGAACCGCCGGATTAATCCCGGTGATCCGGCCCTCGAGGTTGAGGGTGAAAATGATATCCGAGGCGTTCTCTGCCATCTCGCGCCAGCGGCGTTCCATCGCCATTTCACTTTCATTGCGCCGCTGGAGGGCCTCCGTTTGCCTCTTGACGGTGTTGCGGAGCGAGATCACCCAAAGGGCGCCCAAGCCGCAAGCCAAGGTCAATCCGAACATGATTCGTGGCGCGAAAAAGCTTCGCGTCCAGGGGGCGCTCGCGATCACGCTCATGTCGCCGGGACTTTGAACCATCAATTGCAGTTCGAGCCTTCCCATGTAGCCTTCATCGGCCACGTCCGCCACGCCGACCACCTCGATTTCCGCGCCCTCCTCGAATTTCGGCCGGGTGTTGCCAGTCGAGGCGATTCTGCTGCGCGCCTCAAAGGTTGAACCGTAGGCGCGCAGTCGGAGAGTCAGGAGGTTGCGGCTCCGCTGAACCTCGATCAATTCCCCCCTCGCCCGCACCCGCAAGGCATCGATGTTTCCGTTGAAATTCGATTGATCCAGCACCTGCGGCGACGGCATTTCCACCCGGGCACCCCTGCGGACAATGACATGGCGGAGGACGGGGCCGTAGAATCCTGCCACGGGGAATCCCACCGCCTCGACGGACTCCCCTGGCGCCAGGGTTTCCCCGGGGGCCAGTTCCATCTTCAGCCCTTGGCCGCCCTTCTGGATGAAGGCGAGTCCGTCCTCTCCGGCAAAAGTGGTGATGCCTTTGACCCGGACGCGATGGCTTGAAGCGGACGTGGGCGAATACGTCAGAATGCGATCGATGGTTGTCTCCGGGAGGAGAAAAGGATCCGGAGGAGCATTCTAGAGTAGGGTGACATCCTTGGATTCCTGCACCAAGAGTTCGAAAGCGATCAACTGGTTTCGCCGGGTGAACTTGCTAATGCAAACACCCACCATGCGAATCTCGCTGTCCAGCCATGCCCGCGGCGTGGCGTCCTCCTTGCCCGCGAAGAGGTAGGCGGTGAACGTCCCGGCCGGGGTATGGACATACAGCTCATAGTTGTGGTCCACCCGGCGAAAACCCTGCAGAACCCCACCGCGGAAATCAATTGGGAGTCTTCTTTCCCAGTGAGAAGGCGATCCAAGCTCGCTGGTTTGGGGGTCGGCCGAGCCTTCGTCCCCAGTTTTACGGCATGATTGGGGATCAGAACCGGGGCGAACCCACCAGCGGTGACGATGCCTTTAAGCTCAATCCAGTCACCGGCTTCGGCCTGGAACGGAGCGGCTCCCCGGGCCATGGACCAGGAAATGCCGCCGGTCTCGTCCTGCAGAAACTGGGTGTTGGAAAACGGATCGGAATAAGTCACGACACCGCGAATATGGAAAGGAGGACCGGCTATGGCTTGCTCCCGTGAGAGTTCGAGGGCCTTGCGGATGGAGACGATTGGCTCGGGCGATGGAGCGCCCCGCGTGGGTGAGGGAGTCGCAAAGAGGAGCAAGGCAAACCATCCCTGGATCCACCTGACTCTGAACATGGGCTCCATCGTAACGTATCCCGGGCACTCGGAAAAGTCCTTACTGATCAAACCTTCAGATTGCCGTGTATCCCGATGTTGTTGGTAGGGCGGGCCTGTCCCAGCCCGCCGCCCACGGGATGCAAAACATCATGCTCCGGCGGCGCGCCGGGACGGACGCGCCCTACCTGCATCACCGGCAACATCGGGATGCACCGTTCAGATTGAAGGTCTCTCTGCAGGAGGCATCCTGACCTGGCACCCTTCAAGCCGTCGCAGGTCCCGATTGGAGGATCTGGGAGCTGCACGCTCCCAGAGCCCGATCCTGCCGGGAAAGTCATGACCGGCATGGCCCCCAGGACTTGGAGCCTGGGAGAGAGGCCAAGGAGCGCTGGGAGGCACCCCAAGTGACGATTATCGCAGAGGCGCTGCTTTCACTTCGAGGTGGAGATCCCGAAGCTGGCGCGGAGTGACGTTGGAAGGCGAGGCGGTCATCAGGCAGGTGCCCTTCGCGGTCTTGGGAAAAGCGATCACGTCCCGGATGCTTGAAGTGCCGCACAGCATGGCGACCAGCCGGTCGAATCCAAGGGCAATTCCTCCATGCGGTGGCGCTCCAAACTTGAAAGCCTCCAGCATGTAGCCAAAACGCAGCGCGGTTTCTTCCGGCGGAATGCGCAAAATCTCCTCGAACACCGTTTGCTGCACGGACGGCTGATGAATGCGGATGGAGCCGCCGCCCAGCTCGACCCCGTTGACGACGATGTCGTAGTGCTGGCCCCGCACCGCTTTCGGATCCGATTGCAACAGGGGAATGTCGGCCTCAACCGGAGCGGTGAAGGGGTGATGGCTTGAATACCAGCGCCCCCATTCCTTGTCGTAACTGAGCAGCGGGAAATCCACGACCCACAGGAAGCTGAACTGCTTCGGGTCCAGGATAAGTTTGCCCTGGCTCTTGAGAAGGTCGGCACAATAGAGCCGGATTTTTCCCAGGATTTCGCATGCCGTCAGCCATTGGTCGGCGGCGAAGAGGATGAGGTCACCCTCCTCGATGGATAACTTGGACTGCAAGGCGGCGCGCTCTGCGGGGGAGAAGAATTTGACGATCGGCGATTTCCATTCCCCGTTTTCGACCTTGATGAAGGCGAGGCCCTTGGCGCCAAAACCTTTCGCGTATTCGGTCATGGTTTCGATTTGCCCCTGGGTCGCGCCGGCCAGGCCGCGTGCATTGATCGCCTTGACCACGCCTCCGGCGGCGATGGCGCCGCTAAACACCTTGAAGGATGAGCCTTTGAATTCCTCGCTCAAATCGGCCAGTTCCATGCCGAACCGGGTATCGGGCTTGTCAATGCCGAACCGGTCGAGAGCCTCCCGAAAACTGAGACGGGGGAACGGGGTGGCAAGATCCATGCCCAGCGCGGTTTTCCAAATGCGGCGCAGGAGTCCCTCAATCAGCGTGTAGATGTCCTCGCGCTCGATGAAGCTCATCTCGATATCGACCTGGGTGAATTCAGGCTGGCGGTCAGCCCGCAGATCCTCGTCGCGGTAGCAGCGGGCCAGTTGGAAATATCGTTCCACGCCCGCGACCATCAGGATTTGCTTAAACTGCTGGGGGGACTGAGGCAGGGCATAGAATTCGCCTGGGTGAACGCGGCTGGGGACCAGGAATTCCCGGGCGCCCTCGGGGGTGGATTTGAAGAGGGTGGGGGTTTCAACCTCGAGGAACCCTTGTTCGTCGAGGAACTGGCGCGTGGCGATGGCGGTTTTGGAGCGGAGTCGGAGATGGCGGGCCATTTCGGGGCGGCGCAGGTCCAGGTAACGGTATTGCAGCCGGAGCTCCTCATTGACTTTGGCGGAGACCTCCGGGTCATCGACCGGAAAAGGGAGGACTTCGGAGGGGTTGAGCAACTCGAACGAGGACACGCTCACCTCGATTTGGCCGGTGGGGATTTTGAGGTTGTCGGTGCCGGAGGGGCGCTGACGCACGGTGCCGCGCACGCGGACGACGGATTCGCTGCGGAGGGAGGCGGCGCGCTCGAAATCGGGGACGGGGAGGACGGAGGGGTCGAAGACGGTTTGGGTGCGGCCTTCGCGGTCGCGAACGTCGATGAAGAGGAGTCCGCCCAGGTCACGGCGGGAGTGAACCCACCCTTCGAGGACGACGGCCGCGCCGAGATGCTCGGGCCGCAGCTCATTGCAATGATGTGTGCGTTGCATGCCAAGTTAAAGGGCGGAGATCTTGGGGCGGGGAGGAGGTGAATTCAAATCGAAATCGAACAGGACCAAGAGCATCAATTTGACTCACACAAATGATTTGACTTACAGTCACACAAAGAGAGGATTTGCAGCGTGTCGGCCACGAAGCAACGCAAGGACCGGGAGAGGGCGCAACGGGAGGACTTGATGGTGGAGCAGGCCAGCCGGCTCCTGGCGCGGGATGGTTTTCAGGATCTGAACCTGGATGAGCTGGCGGGCCAGATCGAGTATTCGAAAGGGACGATTTACCTCCATTTTGAAACGAAGGAGGACCTGGTGCTGGCGGTGGCGACGCGGGCCTTGCGCGAGCGGGCGGATTTGTTTGAGAAGGCCTCCACGTTCACGGGCCGCACACGCGAGCGCATGCGGGCCATCGGTTTCGCATGCTGCCAGTTCGCGGTGGCGCACCGGGATTTTTTTCACGTCGAACTGATGCTGCGCTCGAACAGTTTTTGGGGCCGGGCCTCGGAGGGTCGGAAGCGATTGCACGCCGTCCAGGCGGGACGCCTGTTTCAAATCGTCAGCAGCATCGTCAACGAAGCCGTCCGTCTGGAGGATTTGCCTCCCCGCGCCTCGCCGCAGGAGGTGACCTTCAGCCTGATCTCGGTGACCATGGGGAGTCATATCGCGGCGATGGAGCCGGACATTCAAATGATCTGCTCGATCAAGGATCCGATCGCTGCCGTGCGGCGGAACCAGGATTTGGTCTGCGACGGCTGGGGGTGGAAACCGCTGCTGAAGGATTGGGATTACGCCTCCACCGACCGCCGCATCAAGGCTCAAGTGTTTCCGGAGGCATCATGGTTTCGAGCGTGAAAAATATGACTTGTGGTCAAGAATTCGTTGGGGTCGTGCGGGTATGAATTTTGTCGCCCTGCGCATGCTCACGGGCGATCGCGCCAAGTATCTGGGGCTGATTTTCGCCATCGCCTTCAGCACCTTCCTGCTCGAGAACCAGACGAGCATCTTCGCCGGCATCCTGAGCCGGACGGCCAGCCAGATCAAGGATGTGCCCGAGGCGAGTGTCTGGGTGATGGATCCGGCCACGCAGTATTTCGAGGAGACCAAGCCCTTGAAAGAGACGGATCTCTTGCGCGTTCGCGGAGTCGAGGGAGTGGAGTTTGCCGTCCGCCTGTTCAAGAGCAATCCGGTGGCGCGCACCGCCTCCGGACGTTTCTCCCAGACCGTGGTCATGGGTTTGGACGATGCCACCTTGATCGGGGTGCCGCGGACCATGGTGCTCGGGAGCTGGGAGCGTCTCAACGAGCCCGACGCGGTGGTGATCGATCGAGCGGGCTACGCGTTGCTGTTTCCAGGCGAGCCGCTGGAGCTTGGCCGAAGGTTGGAGATGAACGACCACCAGGCCCGCATTGTTGGGATTTCGGAGGCCAAGCCTCCTTTCGTGAATTTTCCGGTATTGCACGCCCGCTACAGTGTTGCGGTGCAGTTCCAGGGGCGGGAGCGCCAACAGATGTCCTTCGTCGTCGGACGCCCGGTGCCGGGACTTTCGGCTGAAACACTGGCTCGCCGCCTTGAGGAGCGCACGGGTTTGCGCGCCCGCACGTCCCATGAATTCAGCTGGGACTGCATCCTTTATTACATGAAGCACACTGGAATCCCGGTCAATTTCGGCATCACCATTTCGATCGCGGTCATTGTTGGACTGGTGGTGTCCGGCCAGACCTTCTACCTCTTCACGGTGGAGCATTTGAGGCAGTTTGGAGCCCTTAAAGCGATCGGCGTTTCCGACCGGCGTTTGGCCGGCATGATCATGCTCCAGGCGGCCATGGTGGGATTCATCGGCTTTGCGCTGGGCACCGGAATGGCCGCGTTGTTCTTTGAGTTCTTCAGCCGGCAACTTCCGACGCGAGGCATCATCCTCATGTGGCAAAACGTGGTGGGAGTGGGCGTGTTGATGCTCCTGGTCGTCCTCGCGGCGAGCCTCTTGAGTTTGAGAAGGGTGTGGGTGCTCGAACCTGCCGTGGTGTTTCGAGGCTGAAACCGCTTTCCGAATGCACCTTCAGGATTCCAACACCCGCGCCGTTCGTTGTTTCGATCTGAAGAAATTCTTTGGCGACGGAGACGCCCGCATCGAGGCTCTGCGCGGAGTGAACTTTGAGGCCCAAGCGGGGCAGTTGACCTTTCTGGTGGGCCCGAGCGGATGCGGGAAGACCACCTTGATCTCCGTCATCACGGGCCTGCTCGAAGCGAGCGGCGGCCATGTCGAGTTGTTCGGCGAGAACATCGCGAATCGTTCCGCGCACGAACGCATCGTCTTTCGCCGCCAGTCCCTGGGCTTTGTCTTCCAGCAATACAACCTCCTTCCCGCGTTGACCGCCGCCGAAAATGCGGCCGTCCCCCTGCTCGCTGCCGGAGTGCCACGCCGCGAGGCCGTGGATCGCGCCCGGGCCATGCTTTCCCGCCTGGGACTCGAGAATCGGGCGTCATCCATGCCGTCCAAACTGTCCGGAGGCCAGCAGCAGCGTGTCGCGCTGGCGCGGGCGCTTGTGCATGAACCCCGGCTGATCGTTTGCGACGAGCCCACCGCTGCCTTGGATCATGTCACGGGAGAAAGGGTCATGGAATTGCTCGTCGGGTCAGCCGTCGTTCCAGGCCGGGCCGTTATCGTGGTGACGCATGACAACCGCGTCTTTCATTTCGCCCACACCATCGCGCATATGGACGACGGTCGCATCACCAGCGTCGAAGGCGGTCTGCCCTCTGTTTCCAACTCCTTCTCTCTATGAAGCACTTCCTGCTGCCGCTCTTCGCCGCGGCCATCCTGGCTCTCGCCACGTTTTCTGTGGTCCGAACCCAGCCCGCCAAGCTCGCTGCCGAACCGTCTTCTCCGCCGCCGCGAGCGGAGTTTACGCACCGAGTCGCCGCCGTGGGGATCGTCGAGCCTGTCTCGGAAAACATCTCCTTGGCCTCCCATTTGCCCGGGGTGGTGGAGGAGGTCTTGGTGCAAACCGGGGATGAAGTGGCGAAAGGCCAGGCGCTGGTCAAACTTGACACCCGCACGCTGAAAGCCGAGTTGGCCGAGCGTGAGAGTGATCTCGCGTTGAAGCGGGCGGCGGTGCTTTCAGCGCTGGCCCGGGTCCGGAAGGCGGACTCAGGCTATGAGGATGCCAAGCGGCACTGGCAGTTCGCGAACGCCCTGAAGGATTCCCGGAGCCTCAGCGCGGAGGAGCTGTCGAGGCGAAAGGGTGCGATGGAGGTGATGGAAGCCGAGCGTGAAGCGGCGGAAGCGGAGGTCGGTTGGGCGCGGGCCGCGGAGGGTTTGGTGATGGTGGCGCTGAACAAGGTTCGGGTGGAATTGGAACGAAGTACCGTGACCGCTCCCAGGGCTGGACGTGTGCTTCAGTTGCGCATCAGGGCGGGGGAGTTTGCGCCCGCCGGCCCGGCCGCCGATCCGTGGCTGGTTTTGGGTGATGTCTCCGTTCTGCACGTTCGCGCCGACGTGGACGAGCACGAGGCCTGGCGGGTTAAGCCAGGCGCGCGGGCGGTGGCGCAGGTGCGCGGCAATGCGGCCTTGAGTTTTCCAGCCGCCTTCATCCGATTCGAACCGCTGGTGGTGCCGAAACGCTCGCTCACGGGATCCAGTTCAGAGCGCGTGGACACTCGGGTGCTCCAGGTGATTTACCGGGTGGACGCGCCGACTTCCTCTTTGATTGTCGGTCAACAGATGGATGTCTTCATCGAAGCCGATCCCATTCCGGGATCCGCGAACTCTTCCCGCGCCGCAACGAGTTTATGAAGCAACCCGCGACTTGGGTGATGATCGTTTCCGTGCTTGCGCTCGCGGCGGGTTGCCGGGTGGGCGAGATGGATGTCAGGCCCGCATCAAACTTGCCGGCTCGTTTCATCGAGAGCGGGAGCGCCTTGGCGGAGGAGGCGCGGGCTCCGGACCAAGGGTTGGAGTGGTGGAAGGTGTTTCGCGACGCCGAGTTGGACGCACGAATGGCGCGGGTGCTGGAGGCCAACCACGATCTGCGTTTGGCGGGCGCGCGTTGGGAGGAGGCGAGAGCGGCGGCGGGATTGGCGCGGACTCCGCTTCATCCCAAACTGGATGGCGCGGCGCAGACCGGCCGCTCACGATTGAGCGGGGAGTCGCTCAACGGCAGGCAAATCCGCCAGGCGGGGCAACCGCTCGAGAACAATCTGTTTCACGCGGGAGTGGATGCGAGTTGGGAGATTGATGTCTTCGGAGCGGTTCGTTGGGGTGCCGAAGCGGCGAGCGCGGATTGGGAGGTGGCCGAGGAACATCGACGCGACGTCCAGATTCAGGTGCTGGCGGAAACGGGGCTGGCGTGGGTTGATTATGGTGCCGCGACTCGCTTGTCGAAGCTGGCCCGGGATCACGCCCGGGTTCATGAATCGACGCTCGCGCTCGCCTCGGATCGGCGCCGGGCCGGGGTGGGAACTGAGTTGGACGAGGCACGGGCTCAAGCGCAATGGCATTCCACCCAGGCCCGAATCCCTGAACTCGAAGAGCAAGCCCGGCGAGCTTGGCACCGTTTGGCGGTCCTGGAGGGCCGGCCGGCCTCAGCGACGGAGCCCTCAGAACCGTTGAGCCCCACTCTTGCTCAAACTGAATTGAGGGTTCCGATCGGATTGCCTTCCGAACTTTTGCAGCGCAGGCCCGACGTGCGGAAGGCGGAGCGGGAGCTGGCCGCCGCCACCGCCCGAGCGGGATTGGCGCGGACGGAATGGTTTCCACGGTTTTACCTGACCGGTGCCGCCGGACTCGAGAGTGTGGAAGCCTCGGATTTTTTGGACGGAGGGAGCCGGTTTTGGTCTTTGGGACCCTCGATTCGCTGGCCGATTCTCCACGCAGGGAGGATCCGGCGTCATGTGGAAATCCAGGACGCTCGGAGAGGCCAGGCCTGGATTCGTTATGAACAGGCGATCGCCAAGGCTTTGGAAGACGTGGAGACGGCATTGGTGGGATTCGGTCGCGAGCAGGAAAGAAACCACATGCTGCGGGAAGCCGGGAAAGCGGCAGCCCTGGCCTCACGGCTGGCTTCGGATCGTTACGAGGCCGGTGTCACGGGTTTTCAGGACGTCTTGGAAGCGCAGCGAGTGGACTTGGAAGCCCAGGCTGGAGTAGTGGAAAGCGATCAAACTTTGGCCAAGCACTTGATTCGATTATACAAGGCGCTTGGCGGAGGCTGGAGTCCTGTTTCCACCGCGGCATCGCATGGAGCCAAAGGATCCAACGGACTGCCGCTTGATTTGCCATCCGATCCCCAGTAGAGCCGCCAAAACCAACCGCGCCTTCTTCGAACCCCACGGGCTCATGCGGCGACTGAGAACACGTCAACCAACTCTGGAATAGGCTCTCCATGCTCCAGTCGATCTGCCATCACCCGTAAAGCCAGCGCCGGGATTGGAGGTCAGAAGTCCGCTGGATGCGGGGTGACGCGATTTCAGCTCCAGTCTCCTCGGGCCAACCACGTCGTCACGCTGTCCACGCTGAGGTGCCGTGAACGGCGCGCTCCGAAGGTCACGGCTTCACGCCGGGTTCGAACCATGAGTGGAATCACCGAAGTTCATGAAAACAGCGAAGAGGGAAATGGGGCAAGATTTCGATCATCTGCAAGATCTCTGTCCCCAGGGAATTCACGCCGTCCCCAGAGAACTTACGCCCTCCTTGCGATTTCTTCTTAGCGGCGAGGTGGCGTCGAGGTCGCGGCGCGGATCGCGGCTTTTACCTCTTCGGAGCCGTCATTCCGGTCGGGAATCTTGGCGCCGGCCGCCAGCAACTGTGTGACCACGCCCACGTAATCCCCCGACTTGCAGTGCCAGCCGTGCTGCGAGCCGTGAATAGCCCAACCGAGTGGCGTGCTGGCGAAATCGGCATCCCTGGCTTCGAGCGGCGGATTGTATCGAAGGAGAACGCGGGCCATGTCCGCGTTGCCATGAAAACTCGCCCAATGCAACGGCGTGGCGCGATGCTGTCCCAATGCGTCGATGGGCAAACCCGCTTCCAGCATGAGGCGCACGGCGTCGGTTTTGTTGTTGCGCGCGGCGTGGGCGACATGGCGGCGATAGGCTTCGGACAATCGCGCGGTGAGTCCGGGATGCTCGCCCAACAACGCTCCGACGGCATCCTCGTTCCCCGCCCAGCAGGCGACGATCAGTCGCACTTCGACAGAACTGCGTTCCTGAAGCAACCGCGCGACATCCACGTGGCCGAATCGTTCCGCCACTTCGTGCGGGGATGCGTGCCAGCCAAGTGTCCATTGATAAATCGTTCCTCCTGACCTTGATCGGGATTTAGGGAAGAACTCGTCCGTAACCCGCAGATGGATGCAGCCGGGGTCCGCGTCGAGATGCCGTCGGGTCAATGCCAAGTCACCCAGCGAGGCGGCCATGAGCAGGTCGGTTCGACATCCGCGCTGCACCAGGAACCGCGCGATGTCCTGGCGGTCGCTGAGCATGTATTGGGCTGGGGTCGATTCGTGGTCCACGTCACGCGCGTCGATCTCCGCGCCGTGATCGAGGAGAAAGGCCGCGATCTCGACGGTACTGGCGAAATGCAGGGGAGTTTGGCCATCGCCTCCGCGGGCATGAACCAACGCCGGGTCGGCCTCGACCCGTTCCCGCAGTTTCTCCAAGAAGCCGAGCCGGGCGGCAGCGTGAACATCGATGACCGCTCCGCGCTGGATCGCGTAGTTCGCGAGTTCTGGCGGCGCTTGGTCCAGCAACCCGAATCCGCCGGCCCACCAACGGCTCCGGGCGTTGATGTCCGCGCCGGCCTCCAGCAAGACGTCCAGCATGGCGCGACTGCGTACATTGAGGAGGGGGGGCGAATCGAACGGACCGATGGGGTCATTAATGCGGGCTTTGAGGGCGGGGTGACGCTCGAGCACGAGGCGCAGCAAGGCCGCATCGTCCTCCTTGAAGGCTTCGTGGCATAACTCCATCGGATCGCCCGAATCGAGCCGCACGGCTTCGACGTGTTCCTTGAGCTTGGTCCAACTTTCAAAGCCGTATTCGCGGGCGATGACGCATTGAGCGTTCGCGAGCGAGATTGACGGGGCGGGGTGAGGCGCGTCGGGAACATCTTGCCCGCTTTGAGAGCTTTCACGAAACCGCCGCGCTGCGGACGGATCGCCGGCACGGTATGAACGGAGGAGATCTTTGGCCTGATTCTTGAGGTGCTCAAGATTGGGCCGCGGAGGAAGCGACTGGGGCATGGAACCTTTCTGCTATCGCCTGGAGTCCGCGAACAGGCAGCATCAAGGTTGTCATGTTGACGACATGGGCAGGTGGGCTAAGCCCTTTCCGCGGACCGGGACGCGTCCTAAACGCGCGGATAGCAAGCCAGAGCTGTGGAAGGGTGTCAAGGCAGCCCGGCTGAGTTCCCTTTCCATCCGTGCATCCCGATGTTGTTGGTAGGGCGGGCCTGTCCCAGCCCGCCGCCCACTGGATGCAAAACATCATGCTCCGGCGGCGCGCCGGGACGGACGCGCCCTACCTGCATCACCGGCAACATCGGGATGCGCCGCCTTTCCATTCTGTCTGACTTCCGGAATCAAGTCCTCGGTCTATCCGTGAAAAATTCGCGACATCCGCGGTTGGAAAAAGCCTGGCAGGCCTCGAAATCGAGGCTTCGATGCACTCCACTCATGTGTTTTGTGGTTGAAACACGAGAAAGCCCATTGACCGGGGATGGCGCGGATAGCGAAGGTGGGACATTCAAGATCTCCGTCCCTAGCCGATCTTCGCATCGCCCGGCCCAACCGCGGGTGTGGTCAGCGCCAACCCATCATCATCGGCAGGGCGAGGTTCCACCCCAGCCCTGATTTCTCCGCAGGATCCAAGAACGCCAATTGAGCTGCTCACCTACCCTAAAGAATCATTCGCCTGCACGCGTGTTGACGGAGTGACGACTCGCTCGATCACCCGGGTTGAGGATTGTCCAGGGCTCGGGTGGAACCTCGCCCTCCCGATCACGATGACGCGCTAACTCCGGTCCACTTGACTCACGTTCACCCTCGATGGTTCGGCTGTTGAGGTCAACGGCATGGGGTACGCCAAGCGCACTCCGCTCCCAGTCTCTGCGTCCTTCGCGGCCTCTGCGCGCGGAAAAGCAAAAGGCCTCGCACCCAACCCGCGACGAACGCAATGGAAACCAGCGTGATCTCGAACCGGCAAAGCGGAACCACGACGGCCGAGGTCATCGCGAAGTCCTAGGCGGTTTGAGCGGCGTTGTTCCAGGAGGTGGACGGCTCTCACGGAGGCACAGAGACACGGGGAGAAAGCATCCGAAGCCCGTCTCGTTCACCGGTTCAAGCATGCTTCCCCTCTCTCCGTGCCTTCGTGGTTCCGTGAGATACCCTTCCTGCTCTGTCTCATCATTCGATTCGAAGGTTGGGATCACCGAGCCCGAGAACTTTGCCCCCAGCGAACTCCTCGGCCCAATCACGTCGTCAAGCTGTCCACGGTGAGGCGCCGTGAACGGCGCGCTCCGAGATCAAGATCAACACCCCTCCGCGAAGGTGTCAAATCGCTCTTGGGCATCCGAGTCGCTGACGATTCGTCCAAAGCGCTTGAGGGGCGATGATGCCGCGAGGGGTGATGAACCCGGTGATCAGCGCGCCCGGGGTGACATCGAAGCCCGGATTGAGGGCTCTACTGCCAGGGGCGGCGATTCGGACTTGAGTCCGTCCTGTCCTGCGGTTCCATCCCCAGGCGCTGAGGACTTCCTCGGGGTCGCGTTCCTCGATCGGGATTTGGGCGCCGTTTTCCAGTTGCCAATCGAGCGTTGAGAGGGGAATGGCGACGTAGAAGGGGATGCCATGGCGGTGGGCGAGCACGGCTTTGGTGTAGGTGCCGATTTTGTTGGCCGCGTCTCCGGTGCGGGCCACGACGCGGTCGCTGCCAACGATCACGCAGTCGATTTGACCACGTTGCATGAGGTATCCGGCCGCATTGTCGGCGATCACGGCGTGTTCGACACCGTGTTGCCCGAGTTCCCATGCGGTGAGGGAAGCGCCCTGGCAGCGGGGTCGGGTTTCGTCGCAAAAGACGACGAAGCGCCGGCCGCGGCGATGGGCTTCGTAGATCGGGGCGGTGGCGGATCCGACATCAACGAACGCCAGGGCGCCCGCGTTGCAATGGGTCAGAATGCGGTGCCCGTTCTTGACCAGTTGAGCTCCATGCCGGCCGAGTTCGAGACAGTGGTGGACGTCCTCATCCGCAAACGCCTCCGCCAAGGTGAGCGCGAGTTCGGTGAAGTGGATGGGGGAATCCGCGCTTTCGAGTTCCGCCAGCATGCTGTTCATGGCGTTGACGGGATCGACGGCGGTGGGGCGCGCTTGGGCGAGAGCGGCACACACCTTCAAGGCGTCCTTTCGCAGTCCGGCAAGGGTCTTAGCGCGGGAGGCGCGGATGCCTTGGGCGAGTCCGAAAGCTGCGGTGGCGCCGATGGCGCCGGCGCCGCGCACGACCATATCGCGGATGGCCCGGGCGGTGTGGCGAAAGTCCGAGGTGCGGTGGAAGGCCAGTTGATGGGGGAGCAGGCGTTGATCGATGAGGATCACCTCGTTGCGGCGGGCGTCGAATCGAACGGTGCGAATGTCCCGGGGTTGGCCGCGGAGGCGGACGCGCATGGAGCTTACCAGAGGAAGGAAGTTTGTTCGGCGAGCAGACGGTTCCCGTCCCACAGGGAGGCACGCCACGCGGAGACTTCGCGGGCTTGAGCGAAGGCGTCACCTTCCAGGGTCAGCGAAGTCCAGGTGCGCCGGAATCTCTTGGGTTGCCAGTCGCGTTCGAGGATTTGGGTGGAACCGTTTCCCAGGCGCAGTTCCATTTTCAATTTCAGGGGACCTGATCCTGAGGCGGAAGGGCGTGGGGAGAGCAGGATGTCGTAGCGCAGGGCGGAACAGCGTTCAGGGTTGCGCCGGAGTTCGGCCTGGTAAGCATCCCTTTCGAAAAGGCTGGGGGACAGGGCGGCGCGGCCTTGTTGATCCAGGAAATGCGGCAGCACTTTCAGGATGGGAGATTTGCCGGTGGGCGAAGGGGTTTCCGCCTGGGCGGCGTAGGCAGTCCCTGCGATGAGACTCCAGAGGCCGAGAATGATGCTGATCCGGAGCATGATTTCAGAGGACGTTCCCGGTCAGGCGCGCGTAGGCTTCCAAATATTTGTCACGAGTCTGGATGACGACATCCTTGGGAAGCGCGGGTGCGGGAGGGAGTTTGTTCCAGCCGATTTGTTCGAGATAATCACGCACGTATTGCTTGTCGAAACTCGGCTGGCTGGTGCCGGGCGTGTAGAGGTTGACGGGCCAGAAACGGCTGGAATCGGGGGTTAAGGCTTCATCGATCAGGATCAAGTGGCCCTGGAAAAGTCCGAATTCGAATTTGGTGTCGGCGATGATGATGCCGCGTTTGATGGCGTATTCGCGGGCCAGGCTATAGAGCTTGAGGCTGGCTTCTCTGGCTTGTTCGAGCAAAGTGCGATCCATCAGGCTCCCTGCCTGCTCGAAGGAGATATTCTCGTCGTGTCCGGTTTGGGCCTTGGTCGCGGGAGTGAAGATGGGTTCGGGAAGTTCCGCGGATTCTGCCAGGTCTTCGGGAAGAGGGATGCCGCAGACGGTGCCGGAGCGCCGGTATTCTTTCCATCCCGAGCCGGCCAGATAACCCCGCACGACACACTCGATGGGCAGCGGTTGGGCCTTTTCGACGATCATGGAACGGTCCACGAGCGAGGGATCGATTTCCTGAATGACGGACTCTGGGGATTTTCCAGCGAACTGAGCCCGATGGTTGGGGATGATCCCAGCGGTTTTGTTGAACCAGAAGTGGGAGATTTGACTCAGGACTTCGCCTTTGCGGGGGATGCCGGTGGGCAGAATGCAATCGAACGCGGAGATACGGTCGGTGGCGACGAACAGGAGGTGATCCCCCAGTTCGAAAATCTCCCGAACTTTGCCGCCGCGCAGTTTCTTCAAGCCGGGCAGCGTCAGCTCCAGCAGCGGTTCATCGCACATTGGTGGAGAGACTATGGGGAGGCGCATCGACTGAAGCAAGGCTCATGAAGATCCTTGTCACGAATCCCGGATCATGACCGAGCCGTCATGGGCTCGGTCATGATCCGGGCGGGGTGATCCATCGAAACTTGAGAATGGCCTTTGCCGCCCAGATCCTGCGAAAGTCCGATGCGGATCACCTGCCGTTTCCAGGTTTAAGCTTCAGTGTTTCATGAGTGATTCGATCTCCTCCGGTTCGATGGGTATCGTGGCCATGAGGTTGGTATTTCCATCGCGTCCGACCAGGATGTCATCCTCCAGGCGAATACCAAAGCCTTCGTCCGGAATGTAAATGGCGGGTTCCACGGTCATGACCCATCCGGGTTGTACGGGTTCGGTGGTGAACCCCACGTCATGGACGTCCAATCCCAGAGGATGGCCTAGTCCGTGCATGAAATAGCGTTTGAACGCCGGCTGTTCGGGCGATTGTTTACGGATGTCGGAGGCGGTGATGA
>Ga0194132_10000804_pt1 | contig 63578 bp, 56 predicted proteins | sample TA2KigOf80mmetaG_FD_148612 | JGI IMG/M metagenome (GOLD analysis project Ga0194132, IMG submission 148612) | Freshwater microbial communities from Lake Tanganyika, Tanzania - TA2015054 Kigoma Offshore 80m | ecosystem: Environmental > Aquatic > Freshwater > Lake | place: Tanzania: Lake...
CGCCCCGTCGTCACACGGTGATGATGAAGAACGTCGCCGGACTCCACAACCGGATGTACGGGTAACGACCACACAGGATCGTCTGGCCGAAGTGCGACTGAACCAACACCTATTGCGCAACGAGTCTATTACGTTGGGGTCATGGAGGAACTTACTGAGCGACTTGAAGAAGGAAAAGCGGACGTGGAAGGGCTGAACCGAGCGTGGGCAGATGTGTACCAATCGCACGTCCAAGGCGATTCATCCGATTTGGTGTCCTTCTACGCCTTTCATGCTGTTCAGGCTTTCCGGCCACGCCCAACGCAGGAGTATTTGATCGACCTGTTCAGTGCCATTGCTAACAGCACGGGCTCCGCGATGCCGGCAGAGCGCCGTGATGATGAGAAAGAATGGCAGTGTTGGCTCGTCCGCGAGGTGTTCGGCAACCCGTTCAGGCCGGTCGATTTCGCGCCGTGGCAGACGGACACCGCAGTGGCGCTGGCGCGGCAGATGTACGACCAGAACGATTTTAGTGCGATGCCGATTCTAGCCGACGCGCTTCAAGACGCGGGCTGCGACAACTTGAATGTACTCGACCACTGCCGTGATCCGGGCGAGCACGTTTGCGGGTGCTGGGTGATCGACACGTTGTTGGGGAAGGGCTAATGCTCCTCACGGAATTAGATCGTTGACTTCGACGCGCGCCGGGCGCGGCGAGGGGCGACAGCTTGCCGTCGCGACGGTGGAGGCTCAACTCGACGTAGTCCGCACCGAACGCGGCCTTTGCGCCCGGCCGAGAGTTGCGGACTATAATCTTGGTATTCGCGCGCAAGTCGCGCCAGTAACGGCGTTCCCGCGGTGAACCCGGCCGGACCGACCGGGACGATGAGGGCTACAATCATGACCCGGCCGACCGCAAGCACCCCGACCGCTCAGCCGACCATCGACAGCTTGATGGTGCGCTTCCTCGCCAACCGCTCAGACGCTGCCGCGGCAGCAGTCGAGACGGGCGAGAGCGAGGTGGAGCCGCACGAGGTCGCCGCCGGGTTCCGGGTGGACCCACGGGCCGCATGGCTCGACGCGACCGCACAACTCACCACGGGGGGGAACGCCCCCGCGCCCGCCGGTCCGCTCCCGAACGAATGGGCCGCGCTCGTGGCGCAGCCGGCCGCGGCGTTCGCGGTCCCGATGGCCGCGGGGCACTTCCCCCAGCGCGTCAAAGACCTGCAACCGCTGCTCACGAAGGTCCTCGCTGCCGAACTGCGGCCGACCGGCACACAGGCCGCGCTGCCGGGGTTCGTCGCCCTGCGGAGCTGGCTGGCGAAGAACGGCGCGGCCAACCCCGCCGTTGCCGCGGGCATCGCCCGCACGCTCGGCGACTTCGACACCGCGGACGCGCTTCTGAGTGCCGCCGGCACCGCCAGCGACCGCGCCGCGACCCTCTGGTCGCGCGGGCAGTGTGCGGACGCGCTCGCCGCGTGGGACTCCGCGCCCGAATCGCCCGCGGTGCTGTTCAACCGCGGCATGGCCCGGCTGTTCCTCGGTCGCGCCGCGGAGGCGCGCGAGCCGCTTCAGAAGGCAATCGACGCGATCCCCGAAACGAGCGGCTGGAACGCGCTCGCCCGGCTGTACCTCGCGCTGGCCGAGATTCAGGGCTAACGAACCTCTTAAGCGGGACGGTCCGCCGGTCTGTCGCGAACACAGACCGGGGGCATGTCCCCCCCGCTTGCTCACTTCATGGCACATTCACGGCAGATTTCTCCTCACCCCCACGTTCACCGTTCGCTCACAGGCGCGCGCCAGCACAGGGCGTTGCACCCGGCCCACGCGTCGCGCGCCCCTGTGGGTAAAGTTCACCGCGGGGTACTGCGGCGTGGTGCCCGACTACAGTGGCATTCTCGTGGTGAACCGCACGTTCTCGGTGGCCGAGGTCGCGGACGGCGCGTCGAACACGTTCCTCCTGTCCGAGGTCGCGGGCCGGCCCGACCGCTACCAAGTCGGCCGGCTCATTAGCACCAACACCCAGACCGACGGCGGCTGGGCTGACCCCAGCAACGAGTACATCACCCACGGGTTCAGCGCCGACGGCAACACCTCGCCCGGCACGTGCCACACGAACCGCACGAACAACAACGAAGCGTACAGCTTCCACATCGGCGGCGCGCACCACGTGTTCGCCGACGGCTCGGTGCGGTTCGTGAAGTCCGCGATCGACATCCGCCAGTTCGTGAAGTTCATCACCCGCGCCGGTGGCGACATCGTGCCGGAGAACTAACGAGGAGCGCTTCAGAGATGCGAGTGACATGGCTGATCCTGTCGGCGGCACTAACCGCCGCCGGGTGTTCGCAAGCGCCCACACAACCCGACGCGCTGGCCCCACACCCCGTCACCGGGCGCGTGACCTACGAGGGCCGCCCGGCCGTCGGCGTCGTGGTCACGCTGATTCCGACCGACGCGCCGATGGTGCCGCAGATTCCGAAGAACCCGCGCGCGATCACCGGCGCGGACGGCGCGTTCACCATCGACACGTTCGCCGACGCCAACGGCGCGCCCGCGGGCCGCTACCAACTGGTGCTGTAGTGGCCCGGCGAGAAGAAAGAGAACGCCGAGAGCGAGGCGACGGAGATCACCGACAAGCTGATTGGCTGGTACGACGCGACCCACTCGACGATCACCGTGCGCGTGAAGGTCGAGACGAACGCGATCCCCGCGCTTGCTATCCCGCGGATCGCCGCGGCCCCGCCCAAGTCACACGGCGTGCCCGGCCGCAATTACTGCGAACGGCCGGCGTGAGCCGGCCGGTGAGTGGTTACACACAAGAACCGGCCGGCTCACGCCGGCCGTACGCCTACCCCTTAATCACGCCGAGCGGCCTCATTCGCGCGACCCTGCGCGACAGGTCGGCGTCGTGGACCGTGCTCACCACGTCGTCCACGTTCTTGTACGCCTTCGGCTGCTCTTCCGCGAGCCCGTGGCGGCTGCTCGCCATCGCGATCACGCCCTTGTGCTCCAGCTCGCGGTCGATGCGGCGACCGGCGGCGTCGAGCTTGGCCGCGGTGCGGCTCATCGCGCGCCCGGCCCCGTGGCAAGTGGTGCCGAAGGTCTTTTCCATCGCGCCCGGCGCGCCGACCAGCACCCACGACGCGCGACCCATGTCGCCGGGAATGATGACCGGCTGGCCGACGGCGCGGAACGCCTCCGGCACTTCCGGGTGCCCGGCCGGGAACGCCCGCGTCGCGCCCTTGCGGTGGACCCACACCTTCTTCTTCTTCCCCTCGACGGTGTGCTCTTCGAGCTTCGCGATGTTGTGGGCCACGTCGTACAGTTGCTCCATGCCGAGGTCTTCCCACGAGCGCCCGAAGACGCTGGAAAAGACCTCGCGCGCCTGCTGCATGAGCAGTTGCCGGTTGCAGAACCCGTAGTTCGCGGCGGCGCGCATCTGGGCGATGTACTTGCGGCCCTCCGGTGAATCGGCCGGCGCGCACGCGAGCTGACGGTCCGGCAGTTCGAACCCGTACTTCTGCGGGCAGTTGCGGAACGTGGCGAGCGCGTCGTCGCACACCTGATAGCCCAGCCCGCGGCTCCCGCTGTGGATCATCACGCACACTTGGTTCAGTTCGAGGCCGAACGCCCGGGCAACGTCGGCGTCGTACACGCTATCGACGACCTGCACTTCCATGAAGTGGTTGCCGCTGCCGAGCGTGCCGCACTGCTCCGCGCCGCGCTTGACGGCGTGATCGCTCACCTGTTCCGGGTCGCCGCCGTCGATGAACCCGTTGGCCTCGGTGTGGTCGAGGTCGCGCTCGACGCCCAGCCCGCGGCCGATGACGAACTTCGGCCCCTCGCCCATGAGCCGGCGCGTGTCCACCGCGTCGAACTTGTACTTGCCCGTGCGCCCGGCCCCGCTGGGCACGGTCTCGAACAGTTCGCGCACGAGTTCGCGCATGCGGTGCTTCACGTCGTCAAGGAACAGGTTCGTCTTCACGAACCGCACGCCGCAGTTGATGTCGTAGCCGACGCCACCGGGCGACACGACGCCGCCCTCGGCCGGGTCGGTGGCGCACACCCCGCCGATGCAGAACCCGTAGCCCCAGTGGATGTCCGGCATCGCGATGCTGGCGATCTGGATGCCCGGCAGCGTGGCGACGTTGGCGACCTGCTCCGGCGCTTGGTCCTTGCGGAGCTGCTCCAAGAGGGTGTCGTTGGCGTAGATGTGCCCCGGCACGCGCATGCCAGCCTTGTAGCTGGTGGGGATGCGGTGGCAGCAGCAGCCGATGTGTTCCAGCGGCCCGGTGTACGCGGTCTTCGTCATGTTCGACCTGTGTTCGGAGTGCGCGCTCGCCTACGGCTCGCGGCTAACGCGCTATGTCAGATGTCAACAATCACCTCAGCGAGCCATGCGCCGTCGACCTGTTCGACTTTCAGCTCGTGGTAGGTGATCGCCTTGACCTCATGCGCGAGGGCGTGGCGTGCGGGGTCGTAGCGCTCGCCGCGGGCGGTCGCGACGAGGCCGGCGTCGGTTGCGGCCACGTCGAACGACGCGAACAGCATCTGTTCCGTCTCGAACCGCAGCAGCAACTCTTTGAGCCAATCGAACATCAGGAACTCGCGGTCGGTGCCCGCGAGTTCGATCCGCACATCCTGTGCCGGGCGCACGCTCGCCGGGTCTTCGACGACGCTGGCGAGCAAGCACCGCCCCATCTCCGCGAACAGCGAAGACAGGTCCGGCGCGGTCGCCCGCAGTCCCAAATCGGCGGTGTGTTCGAACAGCTCGTACATCGGCGAAACCACGGACACGAGGAGTGGGGCCGGGGTTCGGAGGTGTGGCGTGCGATCAGAGGTGCGCGGGTTCGTCAAGCCGCTTGCTGCTTCGCGGGCGGACGCGCGACTCGCGAAGCCGCCCGCGGCTTAGGTGTCACCACCGCACGACGGCGGTGCTCCATGCGAGGCCCGCGCCGAAGCCGCTGAGTACGATCAGGTCGCCGGGCCGCACGCGGCCCTCGGCCGCGGCCTCGTCTAGTGCTAGCGGGATGCTGCCGGCCGACGTGTTCCCGTAGCGGTCGAGGTTGTTGAACACCTTCGCGCGGGGGATGTGAAGGGAGTCGATGGCCGCGTTGATAATGCGGATGTTCGCCTGATGCACCACGAACAGCGACACGTCCTCGACCGTGAGCTTGGCGGCGTCAAGGACTTCGCGGATCGTGTCGCACAGGATGTTCACGGCCCACTTGAACACCGCGTAGCCGTCCATGAACATGTAGTGCTTGCCGGCCGCGATCAGGTCGGGCGTGACCGGGGTGCGCGAGCCGCACGCCTCGCGCTGGAGCAGCGGCCCTCCGGAACCTTCGGACCCCATGCTGTAGGCGAGGAACCCTTGCTCCGGCGTGCCCGGCTCCACGAACACCGCGCCCGCGCCGTCGCCGAATAGGGGATAGGTCTTGATGTCGGTGGGGTTCAGCACGCGGCTGTTGGTATCGCCGCCGATGACCAGCGCGCGGTCGCTCTGCCCGGCCTTCACGAACGCGGCGGCCGCGAGCAGCGCGTACATGAACCCGGCGCACGCGGCCTCGACCTCAATCGCCGGGCCGGTCATCTTCAGCCGGTCTTGGACGAGGCACGCGGTCGAAGGGAACGACATGTCGGGCGTGAACGTGCCCAGCACGAGCAGGTCGCAATCGGCGGCCGTCCGCCCGGTTTTCGCGAACAGGTCGTTGGCCGCTTCGACGCACAGGTCCGAGGTCGCTTGGTGCGGGGCCGCGTGGCGGCGCTCCAAAATGCCGGTGCGCTTGACGATCCAATCGGAGTCGAACCCGAGGCGGGCGTGGAGGTGCTCGTTATCGACGACCATTTCCGGCACGTACTTGCCGGTGCCGACGACGCGGACGCCCATCATCGACCGGCACTTCGGCCTGAACGGGGGTCGCTCGCTCATCGGTTCTACCCGGATCGTGTCGGCCGCGGTGCCCGCGCTCGGCCGTGAGCAGAGATTATACGAACGCGCGGCGCGACGGGCAGAAGAACTGAGTCACGCGCCGCCGGCGCGATTGCGGGCCGCGGCCCGCGCCGGCACACACCCCACCGGCAGCAGCTTCGGGCGCGGCACGACCACGCCCGTCACGCCGCCGAAGTTGTCCCACAGGTCGCGGTAGCCGTACCGCAAAAATGCGAACACGTCCGGGTCCGGGTGGCCTGCGAGGTACGCGCGCACCAGATCGGTCATGCGCGCGTCGTAGCGGTCCTTCGAGTGCGAGTGGACCGCGTACCGGCCGGGGTGCCGGCGCAGGTCGCCGTCGAACGTGGGGCCGATGTGGTACAGCTCGTGGAACACGGTCACGAGCTTCTCGCGGAACGGCTGGTCGAGAAACCGCGGCAGGCAGAACGTGAGCACGTACAGCATCTCGCGCCCGTCCACGAAGTACCGCTGCACTTGGTACTCGGTGGCCCCGTGGCGGCGGGTCAGCGCGCCGCCGCGGAACCGCAGCGGGGTGACGCGGGCCTGCAGCCCGTACCGGCTCCGGTTCCGGCACGGCGTAAAGCTGACGAGTACCCGCGGCATCTCGACGTGGCCCAACTCCGGGCACCGGGCCGCTACGTCGTCGCACAGCGTGCGCATGCGCGCGGTGAAGTCGAACCCGGTCGGCTCGGGCGGGTCCGGCAGGCGCAACGGCGAACCTTCTGGGATCACCCAGCGCGCCGCCAGCGGCGCGCGGGCGCTCCAGCGCAGTACGAGAGGCAACGAGCGGGTGCCGGTCATCCGGGATCGATCCGAAAAGGGGGCGATGCGATAGAGGGCCATGCTAGGGCGGAACTGTGGCGCGGTCAACGACGTAACCGGCTCGTGTCGCAAAGTCGGACGATCCGGAAAAACAGTTTAAGGTGCCGAACCGCGCCATCCGATACAAGCGGCAACACCGGATCGGCCCGCGAGTGGCGGGCGCGGTCCGCGTAGGTTCAGGAAACGAGGACGAGATGCGAACCCGAGTGCGCTGGCTGGCGAGCGTCGCGGCCCTGCTGAGCCTGTCCCTTTCGAGCGGGTGCCAGACGTGGTTCGGCGGCATGACGCTTCCGAGCGGGCGCTACCTCGACCACTTCCCGCAGTACATCGCGCCGGACCCGGCGTTCCCGCTGCCGCGCGAACTGGCGAGCCAAGAAGACCCCGAGGGCGCGGCCCGGCGCGCCGGCGGCCCGGCCATCGGTGCGCCCGTCGCGCCCCTCGCGCCGGTGCCCAAGTAGGCGCGAGCCGAACCGACGACGCGAACAGGGGGCACGCGCCCCCTGTTTTCGTTTCGTGTTCCAAGTTCCAGCAGTTCCAAGTTCCAGAGTGCCTGCAGTTGCAGGTGTGCGCGGCGATAGCATGGAACTCACTTGGAACTCTGGAACTGCTGCAACTTGGAACTACTTCGGCTCGTCTTGATTCGTTCCGAAGCGGTCGCTATTGGCCCCGCAACCGAGCCATCGACTCGCGCCCGCGGTACGGATACCGCGGGGACGCCGAGGACCGGCGAACTGGGGTCGCCGCGACGTTCGGGGGAGGGGAATCATGGCGCAAGGAACGCGCAGGCGGTTGGTCCGGCTCGCGACCGCGAGCTTCGGCGTGCTGCTCTCGACCTCGTTGGTCGGGTGTCTCAATTGGGACAAGTCGAAAGACACGAAGAAGAACAATCAGCCGACGCCCGGTCTGTACGGGACGCCGACGATCCCGCCCGGCGGTCAGCCCCCGGTGAACAACACCGGCGCGTTCAAGGGACCGGGCGGGAACCTCCAGAACACGGGCGCGCCGCGCCAGCCGTCGAACGGGTTCAACACGAACACGGGCAACTACGGCCAACCGGTCGATTACCGCGGGCAGCCCGGCGGCCCGACCCCGTTCGGCACGCCGGGTATCCCCGGCGCGCAACCGCCGGTGTTCGGGAGCAACCCGCCGCCGCCGTCGCTGCCGCTCGACGGCATCTATCCGCCCGGCCCGCCGCCGTACTCGCCGCCCGGCGCGCCCGCAGGTGGCGGATTCGGTGTGGACGTCCAGCCCATCGCGCCGCCAACGGCCCCGCCGGGCGCTGCTGGCAAGGGCTGGGGTGGGCAATAACGTCGGACGGTGTGGACCGGCCTTCCTCTTTCTGTAGCCGGGGTCTTTGACCCCGGTGCCACACGCGCGAATCAAGTCAGCGGTTCTCGCATCGCTCTTTATTCTCTTGGCACCGGCCTCGCAGAAGCCGGCTCCGGACGACAACCAGCGCACCACGGTCCTTACGCCGTGGTGTTCTTCTTTGCCATCCGTCGGACGAACCGCGCGGCGACGTACCCGGCCTTGAACCCGGCGTCGATGTTCACCGCGCATACGCCGGCCGAACAGCTATTGAGCATGGTGAGCAGCGCCGCCAGCCCACCGAACGCGGCCCCGTAGCCGATGCTCGTCGGGCACGCGATCACCGGGCAATCGACCAGCCCGCCCACCACGCTCGGCAGCGCGCCGTCCATCCCCGCGACCACGATCACCACGTCCGCCGTCGCGAGCCGCTCGCGGTGCCGCAAGATGCGGTGCAACCCCGCTACCCCCACATCGACGACCAACTCGACGCCCGCGCCCATCACCCGCGCGGTAACGAGCGCTTCCTGTGCGACCGGGAGGTCGCTGGTGCCCGCGGTCACGACGAGAACATTCCCGACCGGCGCGGGCCGCACGCCGCTCGTGGGAAGCCAGAACGTGCGCGCCAGTCGGTCCTGATCGGCGCGCGGGAACGCCGTCGCAAGGCGGGCCGCTTGCTCGGCGCTGACGCGCGTGACGAAGCAGTCTTGGTCGGCGTCCGCCAGCCGCCGCGCCGCGCCTTCGACCCATTCTGCGGTCTTGCCTTCGGCGAACACCACTTCCGGGAACCCGCACCGCTGCCGCCGGTCGAGGTCGAGCGTCGCGAAGCCCAACTCCGCAACCGACGACTGATCGAGGCGCGAAAGCGCCGCGTCCACCGCGACCGCCCCGCTTTGCACGCCTTCCAGAAGTACCCGAAGCTCGTCCGCGGTCATTGGTTCTCTCGCGGAGCCGCTAGCGGCTCAGGAAACTTGAACGAATCTGGTCTATTTCCCAAGTGCCGTTAATTCTACCGGCCGCACGGACGATACAGGCGATACGCCCCGCGTTCGCGCGGGCGCTTCGCACGTCGGGGGCACGAACATGACGTTCGCCGCGGTCACGCTGTTGGGGATGACGGTCGGCCAGCCGCTCGGCGCGGACTACCACGCCATGACCTCGCGCAGCATCCGGCTGCCCATCGAGTACAAGAAGGACCGCAAGACGATCCGCCACGTGCTGCTCTACGTCGCGCGCAACGGCGAGAACACGTGGACCCAAGAGGCGTTCGTCACGCCCGACAAGGACGCCTTCGTGTACGCCGCGAAGGACGACGGCATCTACTGGTTCAAGATGGTGATCGTGGACGTGAACGGGACCAAAGACCCGGCCGACGTGACCCGCGACCCGCCCGACCTGAAGATGGTGATCGACACCGCCGCGCCGCAGGTGCGCGTCACCAACGCCAAGCGCAGCGGCGAGGAGATCGTCGTCGAGTGGCTCGTCGAGGACAAGTTCCCGAACGACGCCGAAACGAAGGTCTACTTCCGCCCCGCGGATAAGCCGACCGCGTTTTGGCAGGAAGTGACTTTGCCGGCGAACTCGCGCACCGGGGTGAAATTCCCGTGCGGCACGAGCGACGGTGTGACGGTGAAGATCGCGGTCGCGGACGTGGCCGGGAACCGCAACGAGATCACTAAGGACTTCCCCGCGGGTAACGGCAACACCACGACGGCGCTCTCGCCGCCCGCGACGCCGGCGACTGCGGGCACCGGCCCGATCGTGCCGCCGCCGGCGCTCGACCCGGTGATTCCCTCCGGCCCCGGCCCGGTCGCGCCGGCGATGCCACCCGCGCCGCCCTACGTTCCGCCCGTGCAGCCGTACACGCCACCGCTGAAGGTGGACCCCAACCTCAACACGGGTGGCCCGCAACCGCTGGGCACGTTCGACCCGAAAGCGCCCCCGCCCGCGCCGCCGACGCACACCCCGGCGGGGGCGTGGAGCGGCGCGGCCCCCGCCGACGCCCCGCGCGCGCAGGTCATCAACTTCCCGCGCTTCGACCTCGGCTTCGACCTCGAACAGCGCGGCCCCTCCGGGATCAGCCGCGTCGATTTGTGGGTGACGCGGAACGAGGGCAAGACGTGGCAGATGTGGAGCCAGCACGACGGCAAGGGCGGCTCGGTGCGCGTCGTGCTGGACGTGCGCGAGAACGCGCAACTGGAAGGGAACTACGGGTTCCGCCTCGTCCCGGTCAGCGGGGCCGGGCTGAGCGAGCGCGAGCCGGCCGCCGGCGACGCCCCGGACATGCGCGTCACGCTCGACGTGACCGCCCCGCAGATCGAATTGTTCCCGCCGCTCTCGGACCCGAACGCCCCGGACACGCTTCTCCTCCAGTGGAAGGCGACCGACCGAAATTTTGGGGACGACCCGATCACACTTGAGTGGAGCGAGAACCCGGCCGGGCCGTGGAAGCCGGTGGTGTCCGCGGCCAACGATCCGGTGATTCAGGCGACCGCGATGAACGCGCCGGCGCTGAAGCGCCTCGCCAACACCGGGCAGTACGGCTGGCGCGTGCCTGCCGGCGTACCGGCCCGCGTGTACCTGAAGGTGACCGCCCGCGACGCCGCCAACAACGTCAAAGAGGTGGTTACGCGCGAGCCGATCCTCGTGGACCTGACCAAGCCGCGGGCGAAGATCAGCGGCATCGTGCCCCCGCCGCCGACTATCGTACGGCCGTAGACCGTCGGCCCGGCGCGAACTGACACGAGTTCGCGCCGGGCGCGAACCGAGGGAAAACTCGGCGCACCGCGCACTTCGACCATTCGTGACCTACTTTTCAATGCCGGTTGAGTGTCCTCACCCTCGGACCCAACACGGGTCAAATGATGGTCGAGAAAATCACCGACACGTGGATTTCCACTCCCAAGAAGCTCCTCTCGACGGCGACGCGAGAGGCGTGTCTGGTTCACATTTACCCAACCGGCCCCAGTATGGGCTGCCGGTACCTGCTCGCCGACCGCACACTCACAATCGGTCGCGGCGATGACTGCGAAATCCGCCTCGTCGATCATTCCGTGTCCCGGCGGCACGCGCTCATCGAGCATGCGGACGACGGGTACTACGTCACCGACCAGAACAGCACCAACGGCACGTTCGTCAACGACAAGCAACTCGACGACGCGCGCCTGCTAAAAGACGGCGACTACCTGCGCGTCGGCAACTGCCTGTACCGCTACCTCGCGGGCGGCAACATCGAGGCCGAGTACCACGAAGAGATTTACCGCTTAACTATCCTCGACGGCCTCACGCAAATCCACAACGCGCGGTACCTGAACGAATTCCTCGAGCGCGAGGTGATCCGCTCGCAGCGCCACAACCGCCCACTCGCGCTGCTCGCGCTCGACATCGACAAGTTTAAGAACTTGAACGATTCGCTCGGCCACCTGTGCGGCGACTTCGTGCTGCGCGAACTGGCGGCCGTGATCCGCAAGGCCGTTCGGCAAGAAGACCTGTTCGCCCGGTGCGGCGGGGAAGAGTTCGTACTCGTGCTGGTCGAAACGACCACCGACGGCGCGCTGTTGGTCGCGGAGCGCCTGCGCGAAGCGGTCGCGGCCCACCGCTTCCTGTTCGAGTCCACCCCCGTCTCGCTCACCATCAGCATCGGCGTGGCGAGTACCACAGGTGACGCGACCGTCACGCCCACCACGCTCCGCAAGGCGGCCGACGAGAAACTGTACGAGGCCAAGCGGACCGGCCGCAACCGAGTGTGCTGTTAGTCTTCCGAAACCGCCCGCAGTGAGGGGTCGGAGCCATCTTCTGCAGCCGGCCTCACTGAGGCCGGAGCCACGTTGCGAGAATTGCGGACCAAGTTCGTGCGCGCTGCGCCGGCCTCAGTCAGGCCGGCTACAAAAGTACCGGCACACCGCTCGCCGCTCACAGCACCGGGCTGAACAGCCGGCAGGCGTTCTCGGCGATGCGGCCGATCAGCGGGCGCGTAGCGAACACCGCCGGGTCGATCCGCACCGACCACTCCAGATCCGCGAGGAACGCCGCCTCAAGTTCCGCGGTCACGCCGGTATCGAAGAACTGGCAGTTCAACTCGAAGTTCAGGAGCAGACTCCGGTTGTCGGTGTTCGCGGAACCGACCGAGGCCCATTCGCCGTCCACAAGTACGTACTTGCTGTGCATCATCCCGCGCGCGTACTGGTACACTTTCACGCCGGCCGCGAGCATGTCGGCCCAATAGTACCGGGCCGCGAGGAACGGGAGCCACTTGTCCGGTCGGTACAGGCCGAGGAAGCGCACGTCCACGCCGGAGCGCGCGGCAAGAAGTAAGGCGTCGCGCAGGCCGGCGTCGGGCACGAAGTACGGGCTGGCGATCCAGACCCGGGAACGCGCGCGCAGAATCGCCGCGACGTAGGTTTCGCGAATCGCCTTGAAGTCGGCGTCCGGGCCGCTGGTCACGACCTGCGCGAGTACGTCGCCGACCGCGCCGCGCGCCGGAAAGTACGCCCCGCCCTTCACGACCTCGCCCGACGCGAAGTGCCAGTCTTCGAGGAACGAGTGTTGCACGCCGGCGACCGCCGGCCCATCGATCCGGAAGTGCGTGTCGCGCCAGTACCCGAACTTCGGGCTCAGCCCCATGTACTCGTCGCCGACGTTCAGCCCGCCGGCGAACGCGGTCAGCCCGTCCACGACCAGTACCTTGCGGTGGTTGCGGAGGTTGACCCGGAGCGGGTTGATGATCGGGAGGAACGACGCGACCTTGCCCCCGGCGCGGGTGAGCCGCTTCAGCGCCCGTGAGCGCAGCCCGTACGAGCCGACCGAGTCCACCAGCAACCGCACCTCCACGCCGCGCGCGGCGCTCGCGCACAGCGCGTCGAGGAACCGGGTGCCGATCCCGTCGGCGTGGAAGATGAACGACTGCAGGTGAACGTGGCGCTCGGCCCGGCCGACGGCCGCGAGCATGACCTCGAACGCCGGCGCGCCCTCGTGGTACAACGCGACCGCGTTCCCCCCGGTCACGGGTTCCCCGCCGCCGAGGTGCGCGACCTTAGCCAGCACGTCCCAGTGCTCCGGCACGCCCGCGCTCGTGCCGCTCGCGCGCGCCGAAAACGCCTTGTACGCGCGCCCGCGCGTGCGCCGCCGCACCAGCCGCCGGTGAACGGTCTGGTACCCGAACACGAAAAACAGGAACGAGCCGAGGAACGGGACCAGTATGACCGTCAGGCCCCACGCGATGGCCGACATCGTCTCGCGCTTAATGTGCAGCACGCACCCCAGTGTGCCGACGGTCAGAACCACCTCGGCCAACAACAGCCACGCCGCGATTTCCTGCCACGAGTTCGCGAGTAGGGTCATGGACGACATGCCCTTAGTGTAGCGGGCGCGCTTCCCCTTGAGCGCCCCAGCAATAGACCAGCACAGGTTTCGCACGCGGGCGAGAGGGCGTCGTCGTGAAGCGCGTGGTGTTCGACCGGGTCGGGCCGCCGGCGGAAGTGCTGCGGATCGAGGACGACGTGCCCGCGCCGCAACCGCGGCGCGGCGAGGTGCTGGTGCGGATGCTCGCCAGCCCGGTGAACCCCTCGGACCTCATGTACGTCGAGGGGCGCTACGGGCTGAAGCCCGCACTCCCGGCCACGCCGGGGTTTGAGGGCGTCGGCATCGTCGAGGCCACCGGCGGGGGGTTGCTCGGTTGGTTCCGCAAGGGGAAGCGCGTCGCCGTCATCAACGACCGCGTCGGCAACTGGGCCGAGTACACGGTAACGAAGGCCCGTCAGGTGGTCCCGGTGCCGGACGACCTGAGCGACGAGCAGGCCGCGAGCTTCTTCGTGAACCCCGCGACCGCGGTCGCCATGACGCAACACGTGCTGCACGTGCCGCGCGGCGCGTGGCTGCTGCAAAGCGCCGCGGGCGGCGAACTCGGCAAGATGGTGATCCGCCTCGGCCACAAGCTCGCGTTCCGTACCGTCAACGTCGTGCGCCGGCGCGAACAGATCGACGAGCTGAAGAAGCTCGGCGCGGACCACGTGATCGTGGAGGGCGACGGCCCGGTCGCGGAGCAGGTGCGGAAGCTGGTGCCGGACGGCGTGCGGTACGCCATCGACCCCGTGGGCGGCGCGACCGGCACGCAGGTGATCGCGGCGCTCGCCCGCGGCGGGCGGTGCCTGCTGTACGGCTCGCTCTCCGACGACCCTGTTCAGGTCCACCCGCGACAGGCCATCGGTGCCGGGCTGCGCGTCGAGGGCTTTTGGCTCGGCGAGTGGGCGAAGCGCCAGCGCGTGCTCACGATGCTCAAACTGTTCCGCCGCGTGAAGGCGCTGATGCGCGAGGGCGTGCTCACCACGCACATCGGGGCGACCTACCCCATTGAGCAAGTCGCAAAAGCGGTGGCCCACGCCGCCGCCCCCGGCAAGGGCGGCAAAGTGCTCCTCAAGATCGGCGACCGCTGAGGGCGTCACGTGGCGCAGGTCGGTTTGCGGCGGTTCCACGGCATGCGGGCGAGCAGCATCCCCATGCCGCAGGTGTCGGTCACGCCGGCGAACACCAGCCCCGCGCCCACGAACGCCGCGATGCCCGCGAACGCCGGGTGAACGAAGCTCAAGCCGACGCCGAGCAGCACCAGCGCGCCGGCCGCGATGCGCACCTGACGTTCGAGCGAAAGTGCCTTCCGCCCGCGCGCCACCGGCAGCCCGGCGGCGGCGCAGGCCAGTGTGCCGCCCTCGACGTTGGTGGCCTGCGCGAACCCGGCCGCGGCCAGCTTCTCGCACGCCTTCTGCCCGCGCCCGCCCTTCTGACACACCACGAACACCGGGGCCGCCGGGTCCGCGCCGAGGGCCGCGGGGTCGAGTTGGTCGAGCGGAACGTTCCGCGCGAACGTCACGTGGACCTCGTCGAACTCGGCCGGCGTGCGCACGTCGATGAGCGTGACCGCGCCGGCGCGCGCGAGCTCCGCGAGACGGGCCGGGGTGATGATGGGAACGGACATCGTTAGGCCTCCGGGGTAGGGGTTTGGTTCGCGCGCGACGCCCGCAGGCCCGCTTGTGCCGCCTGCCACGTCTTGTACGAGCCGGCGAGGTTCCGGCACCGGAACCCGTTTTGCATCAGCACGCGGCACGCGCTGTACGAGCGCTGGCCGCTGGCACAGTGGGCGACGATCTCCATGTCGCGCGGCAGTTCGTTCAGCCGCGCGCGCAGCTCGCCGAGCGGGATGTGGACCGAGCCGGGAATCGCCCCGCCGGCGCGCTCCTTCGCCTCGCGCACGTCGAGAATCATGACGCGCGAGCGGTCCAACTTGGCGACGTCGTCCCACTGGATCACGGCGACGCGCCCGGCGCGGACGTTCTGCGCCGCCATGCCCGCGAGGTTCACCGGGTCTTTCGCGGAGCCGAACGGCGGGGCGTAGCACAGCTCCAGCTCCGCGACCTCGTCCACGGTCATACCGGCGCGGAGTGCGGTCGCGAGCACATCGATGCGCTTGTCCGCGCCGTCGGCCCCGACCGCTTGCGCGCCGAGCAGCTTCCCGGTTGCTGGCGAGAACAGCACCTTGAGCGCGAGCGGCTTCGCACCGGGGTAGTACCCGGCGTGCGAGTTCGGGTGCAGGTGAACCGCCTCGAACGGGACGCCGGCCGCGGTCAGCAGCGCTTCGTTCGCGCCGGTCACAGCCGCGGTCAGCTCGAACACGCGCACGATCGCGGTGCCGAGCGTGCCGGGGTACGTCGTCTCGATGCCGAAGATGTTGTCCGCCGCGGTGCGCCCCTGCCGGTTCGCCGGCCCGCCCAGCGCGATCAGTGCCGGGTGCCCGGTCACGGCGTGCGTGACCTCGACGGCGTCGCCCACCGCGTAGACGTCCGGATCACTGGTGCGAAGGTGCGCGTCCACCTTGATGCCCCCGGTGGGACCGAGGGTGAGGCCCGCGTCGCGCGCCAGCTTCGACTCCGGGCGCACGCCGAGGCCGAGGATCACCACGTCCGCCGGGAGCCGCGTGCCGTCGTCGAGGACGACGACCGAGGCGCGCGCGTCCTCGCCTTCGGCGGGGGCGTCGAACCGGGCCAGACCGTTGTTGAGGTGCAGGGCCACGCCGCGGGCGCGCAGTTCGGTGTGCAGGTGAGCGGCCATTTCCGGGTCGAACGGCTTCAGCACTTGGGGGTTGCGTTCCACCACAGAAACCTGAAGCCCGCGGCGCTTTAACTGCTCGGCGACCTCGATCCCGATGAACCCGCCGCCGATGACGACAGCTGTTTCCGCGCCGCGGGCGCGCACCCACGTTTCGATGGCGTCGGTGTCTTCGAGCGAGCGCAGGGCGAAGTGCCCCGCGCGCTCGACCCCCGGCACGCGCGGGACCAGCGGCGCGGCCCCGGTGGAGAGCACGAGCGCGTCGTACCGCTCGAAGTACGTCATCCCGGTCGCGCGGTCGCGCACCTCGATCCGCTTCGCGGTGCGGTCGATGGCGACGACTTCGGCGCGGGTGCGCACGTCGAGGTTGTGGACCGCCTTCAGCCGCTCCGAGGTCTGAACGAGGAGCTTCTCGCGTTCGGTGATTTCGCCGCCGAGGTAGTAGGGCAGCCCGCAGTTGGCGAACGAGACGTGCGGCCCGCGCTCGAAGATGACGATCTCCGCGCCCTCGGACAGCCGGCGGGCCCGCGCCGCGGCGCTCATCCCGCCCGCCACGCCCCCTACAATCAGCACGCGCGTCGCCATGATTCGCTCCGGTTCGGGCCGCGCACCGCGCCGCCCGGTGTATACTACCGTGTGTGCGGTATCGTCATTACACGATATTGCCGAATAGTAATAATTCAAGGGGTGCCGCGTGGCCGGCGCGCTCGATCGGGCCTCGCTGGAAGCCGTGGCCCGGCTGTTCGGGGTTCTCGCGGAGCCGACCCGGTTGGCCCTGCTCCAAACCCTCAAGGACGGGCCGCGCGCCGTCGGCGTTCTGGCCGACGAACTGGGCGCGAAGCAGGCCAACGTGTCGAAGCAACTGGGCGTGCTGCACGCGGCCGGGCTGCTGGCCCGCGCGCGCGACGGCAGCACCGTCCGCTATTCCATCGCCGACGCGATGATCTTCGACCTGTGCGAACTGGTGTGCGGGAAGCTGCGCCGCGACGCGGAGCGCCAGCTGAGCGCGCTCGCGCCGGCCAAGAAACGGAAGTGACGGCTACGCGTTCAACCCGGAGCCGAAGCGCGCCTTGAGTGCGGCCCGCGCCCGCGCGCCGAGGTTGCACCCGCGCACGTCGAGGCGTTCCAGATTTGCGCCGTGCGCGGCGACGGCCCGCGCGCCGGCCTCGCTGCTGATGTGGTTGCCGCGCAGGTCGAGGTCGGTCAGGGCGGGGAAGAACGCGGCCCCGGCCAGCGCCACGATGCCGGCCGAGGTGATCGCGTTGTCCCGCAACTCGAGGCGGCGCAGGGCGGGGAAGTGGGCCGCGCCCGCCAGCGCCGCGGCCCCTAACGCGCCGAGCGAGCACGCGGACAGGTCCAGCGAAACGAGTCCGTTCAGGTTCTTGGTCCCGACCAGCGCGCCAACGCCCTCCGCGCCGAGCGGGTTCCCCGACAGGTCGAGGTCCGTCAGGTTCGCCAGCACCTTCGAGCGCGCCAGCGCCCGCGCGCCGGCGGTGTCGATCCGGTCGAGCGACACGTTCAGGCACCGCAGCCCGGCGGCGTGCTTCGATTTGAACAGGTCGCGCAGTTCCTCGTCGATGCCGCACCAGCCGCAGGTACACATCTGGGTGAGGTCGACGGACGCGAGCCGCGCGAGGAACGGGCTGCCCGCGAGTTCCGTGACCTCGTTGGCCGCGTTCGGGAACCGCAGCGCGCGCAGGGTCGGCGCGAGGCGGAACAGCTCGTCACCCCTTTCGACGAACTTGGTGGGCGACATGGACCCGCCGTCAAGGAACCCGCGGCGGAACGTCCACCCGGTGCCGAGCTTCGCGGCACGCAGTTCCGCGGTCCATCCCCTTTCGTGGGCGCGCAGGAGCGCCTTGGCCTCGCGCTCGAGTTGCTTGCGCTCTTTGTTCCCGGCGGGCAGCACTTCTATGCGGCACTGCGCGCGGATGAGCGCGGCCCGCGCGCGGTCGTCGTCGGAGCCGCGCTCGTCGAGCCAGTCGGCGAACACCAGTCGCGGGGTGTCGTCGTCCGGGGCCGCGGCGATGGCGTGCAGGAACGCCGCTTCGTCGTGGGTGGGCATGGAGAAGTTCTCAGCGGTCGAGGGTGGTCGGGTCGTCGTCTGGCGGTCCCGAACTGGGCCCGCATCCCATCCGGCTCCCTCACCCGACTACCGGCTCGATGGCCGGTTTCTCGCGCTGAACGCGCACGCGCGCGTTCCGGTCGTCAACGATTTCGAGGCCGGGCAACAGTTCCCGCACCAACCGCCGGTGCAGCATTTCGTGTTCGTGCGGGATCGCGTCGGCGTCGGCCCGGTAGCCGATACGGACGACGTACCGCCCGCACCTGCCGTCGCGCTCAAGCGAGATCGAAAGTTCGGCCACAGGCGTTCCCCCTCCGCAAGAATCGGGCGCATCGCGCGCCTTACGCATCGCCCAAGTATTCGGGCACCTTCGTGCGCAGGTGCTCGATCTCCTGAATCGTTTCGCCGAGGTACGTGAGCAGCCGCAGGTCGTCCTTCGTCACCGCGCCGCCGCTGAACAGCCACGAGCGCACGCGGAACAGCTTGTACAGCTTCACGAGCTTGCGGTCGCTGATGAAAATCTTGTCCTCGCGCACCAGCACCTTCACCAACCGCTGGAACTCTTTGAACACGCTGTCCGGGAAGAACTTCTTGCGGTCGTTCTCCTCCTCGCCGCGGCCGTCCCCGGTCTTCCGCGCGAACAGGTGGGTCATGTAGCGGTTGGCCTTCAGGAAGTCGTCGAGCGTGGCGTGGCCCTCGATCCACGGCTTCTGGTTCAGCCCCTTGTAGGCCTCGCCCTGAAGCCCGGCGTCGATCAGCTCCGTGAAGAACTCGTCCTGCACGCTGCGGCTGAGCACCTTCAGCACGAAGCGGTCCTTGAGTGCGGCCAGTTCGCCCTGTTCGGGGATCTCGTTGGTCGCGGCGAACATGATCCGCAGCGGCACCGGCTCCGGCTTGCCCTCTTGGTAGAACTTCTTCTCGTTGATGATCGTCAGCAAGATGTTGAGGATCGCGGAGTTCGACTTGAAGATCTCGTCGAGGAACACGAGCCGCGCGGTCGGCAGCTTGCCCTCCTTCTTGCGGATGTAGCGGCCGTCGCGCAGCTCCTTGATGTCGATGGCCCCGATGATCTCACTCGGCTCGGTGAACCGCGTCAGCATGTACTCGAAGTAGTCCTCTTGCGCGATGCCGAGCGCGTCTTTGAACTTGACGACGATGTCGGACTTCGCGGTGCCGGGCGGCCCGATGAGCAGCAACGGCTCTTGGGCGATGGCCGCCACGCACATGAGGTCGATGATCTCCTGCTTGTTCACGAAGAACCGGCCGAGGGAGTCGCGGAAGCGGTTGATCCGCTTGCGGATGGTTTCGGCTTCGGACTGAAGATCGGCGAGCGAAAGCTCTTCGGGGTTGATCGCGGGCGCGTTCTTAACAGGGGGCATGGCGGTCCCTTCGGGTGCGGCGCTCGGTTCGTGTTCGAGTAAGGGCATGATAAGGGGTTGGGCGGGCGGTGGGAATCTCGGACGGGCGCGCGACCCGGGGAGTTGCCGCGCCGGGAAAATGGCGCGACGGGGCTTGAGTTAATGTGTTATCTCGTATACTATAAGAACGGAAGTTCAGGTTCTTGGTGTTGGTGCCGCGAGCCGAGCGGCACTCACGAAGGGGACATTCTGATATGCGCCCGTTGTACTACAACTTGTCGTATTGCAACTTCGGCGGCGCGGCCTTCATTCTGATAAGCGCTTGTTGTACTAGGATTTTTCGTTTTGCAACTTCGGGGCGGGGGGCGGGTGCTGTGACCACCCCGTCGCTCACGCTCCGGGTCCGCCGGTCGCGCGGATCTTGTGCAACCGATTTCGATTTTGCCACTTCGCGCCGCGATGCCTCGACACGGAATGGCGGGCTACAATCGGGTCGCGCGCCTTGTGCAACCGTTTTCGTTTCGGCCACTTCGCGCCGCCGCGGCGCGGCGGTCTACTCTGGCGCGGTTGTACAACCGATTAGGAATTGTGCCCGTTCGCGGGCGCGCCCGCCGTGACGCGCCCGGATTCGGGTTGACGTGCGCGCCCGGTGCGCATTATCGACGTGCGGCATGGTGCCAACCCTGAACCCGGCCGCCGTGCGCGTCACCGTGCTGACATCGGACCCCCCGGCGACCGACCGGCTCACCGACCGAGCGTGCAACCGGCTCGCGCTGGCGCTAGGTACGCTTTCCGTCGTGTTTCACCTCGCGTACCTCGCGCTCGGGTGCCCGCTCGACCTGTCCCCGGACGAGGCCCACTATTGGCATTGGTCGCGGCACCTCGATTGGAACTACTACAGCAAAGGCCCGCTGGTCGCGTGGCTGATCCGTGCGTCGTGCGAGGTGTTCGGTCCACTCAGCAACGCGCTGGTCGGCTCGCCGATGTTGGCGGTCCGACTCCCGGCAGTGGCGTGCCACGCGGCGCTGCTCGCGGGGTTATACGTCCTCGCGGCGGGCACACTCAAGAGCCACAAAGCGGCGCTCGCGCTGGTCGCGCTCGCGCTGACGTTCCCGCCGGTCGCGGCCGGCGCGGTCCTGATGACTATCGACCCGCCGTTCCTCGTGTGCTGGTGCTGGGCCTGCGTCGGGGTGTGGAAGGCGCTCTCGGGGCAAGTGAGGAGTGAGGAGCTGGGAGTGAGGAGTGAAGAGTGTGGCCTTCGTAGTGAGGGCAGGTTCGCTCCTTCTACCGCCCCGCTCCCCACTCCCCACTCCCCACTCCTCGCTCCTCACTCCACACTGCGCTGGTGGCTGCTGGCCGCGACCTGCACCGCCCTCGGCGTGCTGGCGAAGTACCCGATGGTGCTGCTGCCGTGCGCCGTGTTCGGCTACCTGTTTGTACACCGGTGGGCCGAATTGCGCCGCGCGGGGTTCTGGCTGTTCGCGCTCGGCGCGCTTGCGGGTCTGGTGCCTGTGGTCGCGTGGAACGCGGCCAACGACTGGGTTTCGTTCCGGCACGTCGGGACGCAGGCCGCGGGGAAGTACGGGAGCGGGCTACGCTGGTACGGGCCGTTCGTGTTCGCCGGCGGGCAGATCGTGTTCCTGCTCGGGGCGTGGTTCGCGGTGTGGGCGTGTGCGGCGTGGGCGCACCGGCGCGGCACGGACTCGGCGCGCGGGTTCCTGTGGTGGTGTAGCGTGCCGGTGTGGGGCGTGTTCGCGCTCGCCAGCTTCAAGGCCGCGGGGCAACTGAACTGGCCCGCGGTCGCCTACGTGACCGGCTCCGTGCTCGCGGTCGGGTGGGCGCGCGACCGGCTCGCCGGGCCGCACCGGAAGGCCGTCGCGCGGCTGGTCGCGGTCGGGTTGGGGCTTGGCGTGGCGCTGTCGGCCCTCGTTCACTTCCCCGGCCTGATGCGCCCTGCGCTGGCGTCGATGGGCGGCGCGCCGCGACCCGGCAACCCGGCCCCGATCCGCCAGTTCGACCCGACCGCGCGCCTGCGCGGGTGGAAGGCACTCGGCGCGGAAGTGGACGCCGTTCGCGCGCGCGTCCGCGCGGAATCGGGTTCGGAGCCGCTGATCGCCGGCACCGTGTGGAACGTGCCCGGTTCGCTCGGCGTGTACTGCGCCGGGAACCCGGAGACGTACTCGTTCGGGGCTGCGATGGCCGACCGGCACAGCCAGTACGACCTGTGGCGGCCGAACCCCGTGGCCCACCCGGAGGCGTTCCGCGGGCGCACGTTCGTATGGGTGGGCGACGGGCTGGCCGAGAACACGCCGGTGTTCGAGCGCGTCGAGTTGGCGAAGCGGTTCGTGTACGAGGAGAACGGCGTGCCGGTCGCCGAGTGGTGGGTGTGGATCGGCCACGGGTTCCGCGGGTTCCCCGAAGGCGCGCGCGGCCGACGGTATTGAGCCGGCCGCGCGGCGCGCCGCTACTTCCCGAACAGCTCGCGGTTGCGGAGCTCGCCGGTGGTCCTATCGAACGGGGTGGCGTCCTCGTCGAAATACAGCATCAGCTTGCGCTTGCTTGCGTCGCCGGTGTCGAACCCGTTCATGAACGAGGCGTACCGCTGCCGGTCGGTGCCGTGGTTGAAGCTCTCCGGGTGGCTCTTGCCGCGCATCTTCTCTTGAATGCGGTTGTCCCCAATGGCCCGCGCGGTCTTCAGCGCTTCCTCGATGTCGCCCTTCTCCAGAATCTTCCGCTTCTTCTCCGCGTGGTGCGCCCACACGCCGGCGAGGTAGTCGGCCTGAAGTTCGAGGCGGATGGAGTACTCGTTCTCCTGCGGCTTCTTGCGCTTGGCGTCGGTGCGGGCCGAGTAGCCCGGCAGGTTCTGGACGTGGTGCCCGACCTCGTGGCCGATCACGTAGGCTTGTGAGAAGTCGCCCTTCGAGCCGCCGAGCTTCTCTTCCAGTTCGGTGAAGAACGTCGGGTCGAGGTACACGGTGTCGTCGGCGGGGCAGTAGAACGGGCCGACCGACGACGGCGCGCTACCGCACCCCTTCGTATCGACGGCCTCCGAGAACAGCACCATCTTGGGCTTCTTGTACGCGCCGTAGCCGTTAGTTTTGAACTGTTCGACCCACACTTCTTCCGTGAGGCCGAGCACCTTGCTCGCGAACTCCTTGTACCCGTCCGCGGGGGGCTGGCCCTTCTTCCCGCCCTTTTGCCCGCCCTTGTCGTCGCCGTCGCCCTGCGGCCCGGCGAGCTTGTTCGTGTCGAGGCCGAAGACGAGGCCGAGGATGGCGAGCAGGATGCCGGCCCCTCCGCCGACGGCAAGGCCCGCGCGTTTCATCCCGCGCCGGTCCTCTACGTTGTCGCTCTGCGGGGCGTCGTCGAGTTGCATGGGTGTGACTCGTTGGTGAGTGTCGGGCGCGCTCAGGCGTCGGTCTTGATGCTGACCGCGTGCCGTTGCAGGTCTTCGAGGTCTACGAACTCGAGGGCGTGCATGTGCGTGGCTTCCAGCACCACGGGGCACGCGAACCCGGCCTCCAGCGACTGCTTCCAGCGGGTGATGCAGACGCACCAGCGGTCGCCGGGTCGCAGGCCGGGGAACCCGTACATGGGGAACGGCGTGCTCAGGTCGTTGCCGATGTACTTCTGGTGCGCGAGGAACTCGGCGGTGACGTGGCAACAGATGGTGTGCAGCCCCTCGTCCTCCGCGCCGGTGTTACAACACCCGTCGCGGTAGAACCCGGTGAGGGGCTTCGTCGAACACGTTTGCAGCGGCCCGCCGAGGACGTTCTTCGCGGTGGACGGCATGGTGACAACCTCCGGGGTGACGTGCGGAGGTCAGTGTAGCCGAACGGCGGTCAGGCGGCGCGGGCCTGTTCGCGCCGGACCGCGTCCTCGGCGAACATCTCGGACGCCGCGGCCCCGCTCCCGTTGCGGATGCCGCGCGCGACCAGTAGCCGCCGCCGCATCTGGCGGAACGGCACGGCGAACACGCGGTGCAGGCGCAGCCACAGCGGGATCGGCGGTGGCGCGACCGCTTCGCCCGGCGCGCTCTTGGCGACGTGCTTGCCGAGGTGGTACACGTCGCCGATGCACAACTGCTCAAAGGCCCAGCGCGTGCCGGGCACCCAGCGCACCCGCGGGTGTGTGACATCGAAGCAGATCTGGAAGTCCACGAGGTACGGGCGGCCGTCGTCCCCGACGATGATGTTCTCGCGCTTGTGGAGGTCGACGTAGGCGATGCCGTGGGCGTGCATGGCGGCGAGCGCGGCCCGCAGTTCGGGGAAGAAATCCGGGCCGACGCGCTCGCCCGCGCCGAGCGGGTGGCCGGCGATAAAGGTACGCGCGACGGCGTTGCGCTGCACCCGCCCGGCGGCGTAGACAGGGCCGAGTGCGCGCGGGACCCCGGCAGGTCCGCGAGGCGCGCCAGCGCGCGGGCCTCGCGCGCCGCGAGCCGGTTCCCCAGCCACCGCGCCGGCACCCCGCACAGCGTCTGCTGCCGGTTGAACTTGCAGACGATCTGCGTTCCGCCCGCGCCGCTGTAAACGGCGGTCGCGGCCCACGAGTCGTGCTTGTAGATTTCGGTGCGGGCGTAGGTCGCGCCGCCCACCACCACCTCGGCCGGCGGGTCGCTGGCCCCGAGAGCGCGGAACAGCGGCGGGCGCGGGCGAACGGCGCTGTCGGCGGGCATGGCAAACCTCGTGGCAAGACGGTCCACGAGTTTGCTTCGGCACCCCGCCGCGCCCGCCCTGACCTCGCGGGTGGGGCAAGACGGGGCGCGTGCCCGATGCGCTGGAGCAACCGCTACAGCTTACCAAGCCCGAAGGCACGGGCGACGGCGGCGCGCGCCGCGGGCGCGTCCATGATGACGGTGTGAAGTGCCGGCACCGTCAGAGGTTCCGGGCCGGTTCCGCGTGCCTCGGCCACCGATACGAGGCCGTCGTTCAGTTCGCTGCCAAAGGGCGCGAACCGCCCGCGCGGGCCGCTCGTGCCGGCGACCGCGGTGAACGGGCACGCCGGCACGCCCAGATTCGCGAACGTGCCCGGATTCATCAGGAACCGCGCGCAGTCGCGCGCGAACACGCGGAACGGCGGCAGCCAGCACCACGCCAGCCGCGCCGCATGCGACGGCGCGGCCGGCGTTCCGAGCGTCACGAGGTGATGCACGCGCACAGCCGGCACTCCGGGCAGCGCGGTGCGCAAGAACAGCCCGCCGAGGGAGTGCCCGACGAGGCCGATCGGCGCGCCGCGCCCCGCGAGGTCGCGCAGCACCCGCTTCAAGCGGCGCAGGATGCGCGGCACATTCTCGAAGGTGGAGGAGTAACCGAAGAATCGCGTGTGGTGCCCGCGTGCGCGCAGAAACGCCGCCAGCCCGAACAGGGATAGCGGCGTGCGGCCGAGGCCGTGGACGAGGAGGAGTTGCATGGAGGGCCGAAACCTAACCCCCCAACCCCTTCCCTCAGAGGGAAGGGGAGTTCGAGGGCGGTCTGTACTTGCTCCCCCTTACCAATTAGGGAAGGGGGTTGGGGGGTTAGGTTCTTCTCGATTACGAAGGCAGCAAGTCCTTCACCACGTCCTGCTCTTGCAGCAGTTCGTCGAGCGACTTCTTGAACTTCTCTTGGCCGAAGGCGTCGAGCTTCAGTCCTTCGACCACCTTCCAGTTGCCGTCGCCCGCGGAGGTACAGGGGTAGCCGAACACGAGGCCCGCGGGAACGCCGTACTCGCCCTTCGACACGATGGCCGCGCTCGTCCAGTCGCCGGCCGGGGTGCCGCGCACGAGGCTCTTCACGTGGTCGATGGCCCCGTTCGCGGCCGAGAACGACGACGACACCTTCGTCGTGTCGATGATGAACTTGCCGCGGTCCTGCGTGTTCGGGACGAACGTGCCCTCGAGCCACGCGCGGTCCGTTATGACGCTGGTGGCCGGCTTGCCGCCGATCTTGGCATTGGTGAAGTCCGGGTACTGCGTGTTCGAGTGGTTGCCCCAGATGGTCATGCACGTCACCTGCTCGTTGCCGACTCCGGCCTTGATGCCGAGCGCGGACACGGCGCGGTTGTGGTCGAGCCGGGTCATGGCGTGCCACCGGTCCGCGGGCACTTCGCGGCCGTTCTTGTAGGCGATGAGGCAGTTCGTGTTGCACGGGTTGCCGACCACGAGGACGCGCACGTCGCTGGCGGCGTACTTGGCGATGGCCTGCCCCTGCCCGACGAAGATGGGGCCGTTCTTGCGGATCAGGTCTTTGCGCTGCTCGCCCGGCCCGCGCGGGGCCGCGCCGACCAGCAGGGCGTAGTTGCACCCGGCGAACGCTTTGTTCGGGTCGTCGGTGATGATCACGTCTTGGAGCGTGCTGAACCCACAGTCTTGCAACTCGTACATCGCCCCTTCGAGGTTCTTCATCGCGGCCGGGGCGACGGACGCGGGCAGTTCGAGCAGTTGCAGGACGACCTTCGTTTCCGGGCCGAACACCTCGCCGGACGCGAGCCGCACGATCAGACTGCTGGACACCCGACCGGCCGCGCCGGTCACGGCCACGCGCACAACCTTCGACATTGGCAGATTCCTGTGTGGGAGGGCAGAGGGTAAGCGAGCGGCGCGGCGTAAGCCCGTCGGTGCCGCACAACGAAGAACCGTCATGCGTGTCTGTATCACAGCTCCCGGCGGGCTGACGCCCGCTCGCCGCTGCCCTCTGGTGTAGCGACCGCGGGCGCGCGCGGCACTGGAATCGCGCGCCGCGGCGCATACCCTATCCCGTGAACGCGCATTCCGGCCCGCGGCCCGTTCGCCGCCCTCTCCGCCCGGTGCGCCGCTTCTAATCGGAGATCGCTGCGATGGCTGTGAAGGTCGGCATCAACGGGTTCGGGCGCATCGGTCGCCAAGTGTTCCGCGCGATGGCCGAACAGGGCGCGCTCGGCACCGACATCGAAGTGGTCGCGGTCAACGACCCCCTGCTCCCGGCCGACAACCTCGCGTACCTGCTGAAATACGACTCCACGCAGGGCCGGTTCAAGGCCGACGTGAAGGCCGACGGCGACTTTATCGTCGTCAACGGCCATAAGGTGAAAACCTTGGCACTCAAGGCCAAGCCGAACGAGCTGCCGTGGAAGGAGTACGGGGTCGAGTACGTGTTGGAGAGCACCGGCCTGTGGACCAACGCCGCGGACGCGAAGGGGCACATCGCCGCGGGCGCGAAGAAGGTCATCATCTCGGCCCCCGGCACCGACGACGACATCACTATTGTGATGGGCGTGAACAACGACAAGTACGACCCCGCGAAGCACAACATCATCAGCAACGCGAGCTGCACCACGAACTGCCTCGCCCCGCTCGTTCACGTTCTCCTGAAAGAAGGGTTCGGCATCGAAGAGGCGCTGATGACCACCGTTCACGCCTACACCGCGACGCAGAAGGTGGTGGACGGGCAGGGCGGCAAGAAGGACTGGAAGGGCGGGCGCGCCGCGGCCGTCAACATCATCCCCAGCAGCACCGGGGCGTCGAAGGCCATCGGCCGCGTGTTCGGCGACGAGGTCGGCAAGAAGTTCGCCGGCATGTCGTTCCGCGTCCCCACGCCGACCGTGTCCGTCGTCGACCTGACGGTGAAGACCTCGAAGGCGACCAGCTACAAGGACATCTGCGCCGCGATGAAGAAGGCGAGCGAGACGTACCTGAAGGGCGTGCTGAGCTACACCGAGGACGACGTGGTCTCGACGGACTTCGTCCACGACCCGTCGAGCAGCATCTTCGACGCCGGCAGCGGCATCGGGCTGAACGGCACCTCGTTCAAACTGGTGTCGTGGTACGACAACGAGTGGGGTTACAGCAACCGCTGCGTGGACCTCATGAAGTTCATCAAGAGCAAGGGGTAACGAGTGCCCGCGCAGCGCGCCCGCGGGTTGAAATCCGTGGGCCGTTGCGCATCCTTCGTTGCGTGTCCTCCGTAGGTGGCTCATGCCCGCTGTCATCACCTGCGATTCCTGTAGCGCGAAGCTCCGCACGCCGGTCGCGCCGCTGGGCAAAACCGTGAAGTGCCCGAAGTGCGGTACCGCGTTCGTCGTGACCGCGACGAACGCGCAGGAGGTGGGCGCGCCCAAGCCCGCGCCGTCGTTCGAGGTGGTGGACGACGAACCGCCCGCGCCGAAGCCGGCTCCGGCCCCCGCGCCGAAGGCCAAGTCGAAGCCCGTCGTCGAGGTCGAGGCAGAGGTCGCCGACGAGGTCGAAGCCGCGGAGGTGGCGGAAGAGGACGACACGCCGCCGAAGCGCAAAAAGAAGGGTCGCGACGACGACGAGCGCCCGACGCGCAACAGGAAGAAGCGCGACGAGGAAGATGACGACGACGACCGCCCCACGCGGAAGAAGCGCCGCGACGAAGATTACGAGGACGACGACGACCGTACTTCGCGCAAGAAGAAGGGCGGCAAGCAGGGCGGGAGCAAACTACCGCTCATCATCGGTGGCAGCGTCCTCGCGCTCCTACTGCTCGGTGTCGGCGGGTACTTCGCGTTCAGCGGCGGTGACAAGGGCGGAGACGGTAAGGGCGGCGACACCAAGGGCGGCAACAGTTCCAAAGGGAACGAGAGCACGCTCAACACGCGACCGAAGCGCGACGTGTCGAAAGACCTGTTCGTGTACTGGCCGACGCAGCGCCACACGCTCACGTACACCGACTTCGCCGGGCCGCGCACCACCCCGGCCACGCTCCCCTCGGACGCCGCGGCCTTCGGGGTCACGCCCGACATGGTGCTGTGCGGACTCTCTTCGACCGAGTTGAGCAGCGATAATGTGGTAGCTTACACGCTGAAAGCCCCCTTCGATCTCGCGAAAGGTGCAGAGAAGGCCAAGTGGCGCGAGATCAAGGTCGGGGACAAGACCGCGTACCGGCACCCGTTGCTGGGGCAGGCCGTGTTCCAACCTAAGCCGACAGTACTCGTCGTGGTGGCCCGGTTCGGCAACGCCGAGCCGAACTCGAAGTTGATCGAGGAACTGTGGGCACGCACGCCGGAGTCGGCCCCGTTCCCCGATGCGTTCTGGTCGGTGTTGCAAGAGGTCAGTGGGTACGAGTCGTTCAGCGGGCGTGTGCCCAAACCCGGCGACGAGTTCGTGAGCGCCACCGCGAAGTACCGCATCGACGGGTATGCGAACACCGAGACGCACCGCGAGAACCTGACGATTTTTGAGTACACGAACGAGGCCGAGGCCAAGCGCGCGGAAACCAGCTACAAGCAGATCGATTCGTCCCTCGGTGGCAAAACGACGCGCGAGGTCAGTTACGAGGTTGTGGGAGCGCGACTGTACCGCTTCACCAAGACCCCGCTCGCGAAGAAGAAGTAGCTCGACGCTGGGACCGTTCATCACTGAGGATCGATTTCGTGGCGAAGAAGACGCTTTCCGACCTCGGCGACATCGCGGGTAAGCGGGTGCTCGTGCGCGTGGACTTCAACGTCCCGCTCGACAAGAAGACCGGGGCCGTGAAGAACGACCGGCGCATCCGGGCCGCGCTCCCCACCGTCAAGCAGTTGCTCGGCGCGGGCGCGAGCGTGATCGCCATGAGCCACCTCGGGCGGCCCGAAAAGGCCACCGCGGACGAGCGCAAGAACCTCACGATGGACAAGGTCGCGGCGCGGTTCGGCGAGTTGCTCGGCCTGCCTGTGACGAAGGCCGCGGACACCGTGACCGGCCCCGCGGTGACGGCCGCCGCTGCCGCGCTCAAGCCCGGCGGTGTGTTGCTGCTCGAAAACCTGCGCTTCGACCCGCGCGAGCAACAGAACGACGCGGCGTTCGCGGCCGAGATCGCGGCGCTCGCCGATGCGTATGTGAACGACGCCTTCGGCACATGCCACAACGACAAGGACGCGAGCATGGTGGCCGTGCCCGCGGCGCTCAAGGCCGCCGGTAAGCCGCGCGCGGTCGGGCTGCTCGTGGCCAAGGAACTCGACATCATCGAAGGGCTGATGGGCGCGCCCAAGAAGCCGGTGCTCGGCATCATGGGCGGGGCGAAGGTGTCCGACAAGATCGCGTTCATCAACGCCCTGCTCGCCAAGGTCGATCACCTGCTGATCGGCGGGAAGATGGCGTACACGTTCCTGAAGGCCCGTGGCACCGACGTGGGTGCGACCCGCGTGGCCGACGAGGAACTGGCCGCAGCCGGTCCGCTGCTGCCGCACGTCGGCACGAAGATTTCGCTCCCGGTCGATTGCCTCGCGGCCAAGTCGGACGACCTCGCGCAAACGCGCGTGTGCGAGGGCGCGATTCCGGCGGGGTTCGAGGGCGTGGACATCGGCCCGAAGACACTGGCCGCGTTCGGCGCGAAGATCGCGAGCGCGGCCACGGTGATCTGGAACGGGCCGGTCGGCTGGTTCGAGCAACCGGCCTTCAGCGCCGGCACGAAGGGCGTCGCGGCGGCGATGGCCGCGAGCGCGGACGTCACGGTCGTGGGCGGCGGCGAAACGGCCGAGGCCGTCGAGCAGTTCGGCTACGCCGACAAGCTCACGCACGTTTCGACCGGCGGCGGCGCGTTCTTGGCCTACGTCGAGGGCAAAGCGTTCAAGAGTCTGCAACAGATCGACGACAAGTAATTGGTTTGCAGTGAGCCGCAGGCGAGCGAGTAAGATACGCAGAACGCACAGAGGTAGCCGAGGTGGAACGAATGGCGACCGAGCGGCCGAAGCAGGGCGTCCCGGCGGGGCTGTGGCTCCGGTGCCCGAGTTGCAAGGCCACGGTGTACAAGAAGGAGGTCGAGGCCCGGCAGCACGTGTGCCCGGAGTGCGACCACCATTTCACCATGCCGGCGAAGGACCGCATCGCGCAACTGCTCGACGAGGGCACGTTCGAGGAGTGGGACACGGACCTTAAGCCGTGCGACCCGCTGGAGTTCGTGGACCGCATCCCGTACCACCAGCGGCTCGCGGAGGAGCAGGACAAAACGAAGATGCTCGACGCGGCGGTGACCGGGAAGGGGTTCATCCGCGGGCGCGGCGTCGTGCTGGGCATCACCGACTTCTCGTTCATGGCGGGGAGCATGGGGAGCGTGGTCGGTGAGAAGTTGGCCCGCGCCGCCGAGCGCGCCACCGAAATGCGATTACCGCTCATCTTCGTCAGCGGGTCCGGGGGCGGCGCACGGATGCAAGAGGGCATCCTGTCCCTGATGCAGATGGCGAAGGTGTCCGCGGCGCTGGCCCGCTACGACTCAGCCGGCGGCCTCTACATCTGCATCCTGACGAACCCGACGATGGGCGGCGTGGCCGCGAGTTGGGCGCTCCAAGGCGACATCACGTTGGCCGAGCCGAAGGCGATGATCGGGTTCGCCGGCCGCCGCGTGATCAGCAACACCGTGCGCGTGGAACTGCCGGACAACTTTCAGACCAGCGAGTTCCTGCTGAAGCACGGGTTCGTGGACCGCATCGTTCACCGGCGCGACCTGCGCACAGAGGTCGCGCGAATCGTGGACTACTGTCAAATTGTGTAAAGTGAGGAGTGAGGACTGAGGACTGAGGAGAGCAGACAGGGGCGATGCCAGTCTTTCTCCTCGCTCCTCGCTCCTCGCTCCTCACTCCTCACTGGGGTTTCCTGTGGGCCTGTTCGACTTTCTGTTCGGCAAGGGGAAGGGCGGCGCGAGCGCGGGCGGGGGCGGCGCGAAGAAGGGCCTCAAGCGCATCAACCTCGAGAAGCGCTTCGACCTGAGCGCCGGCCGCACCGGGCAGGGGAGCATGTCGAAGGTGTTCCGCGCCTATGACCGCGAACTCGGCCGCCACGTCTGCCTCAAACTGCTCGACAAGCTCAAAACCAAGAAGTTCGAGGAGCGGTTCGTCGGCCTCAAGAAGCCGAGCGAGGGCGAGATCTGCATGGCGATGCGCCACGACAACATCGTCCGCACGTTCGAACACGGCGTTACCACGCAGGGCGAACCTTACCTCGTGATGGAGTGGGTGGACGGCCTCGGGCTGAACTACCTCGTCGAGACCCGCGCCCCGCAGTTGAAGGGGAGCCGCGTCAGCGTGATGGCGCAGTTGTGCGACGCGCTCCAGTACATGCACGACAACAAGTGGCTGCACCGCGACCTGTGCGCCCGCAACGTGATGGTGGACAAGGAGGGCGTGCTGAAGTTGATCGACTTCGGTCTGACGATCCCGTACACCCCGCCGTTCTGCGTGGGCGGGAACCGTACCGGCACGCCCGACATCCTCGCGCCCGAGATCATCAAGCGCAAGGCCACCGACCACCGAGTCGACCTGTTCGCGCTGGGCGTGACCGGGTACGAGGTGTTCACCAGCCAGTTGCCGTGGGAGCGCTCGGTGTCGAGCGAAGAAACCTTTCTGCGCCGGTTGAACACGGCCCCGCGCGAGGCGAAGGCGTTGAACCCGCAGATCGACCAGCGCCTCTCCGACATCCTGTTGACGGCCATCTCACGCGAACCGGCCGACCGCTACCCGACCGCGACCGCGTTCAAAGAGGCGCTGCTGAAAATGGAGAAGCAGGACTATTGAGGAGGCGCACCTGAGTCAGTCAATCGCCATCGCCACGAGCAGCACTTCGCCTCTCTCCCTACAAATCGCGACAACTTGTCGGAACTCAAGAAGAACGGAGCCGAACTCGTGTACGGCTTCGGGGAGAGCGCGGAGCCGGTAACAGGCTGAGCCGACGAACCGCGACAAGACCACGCTGGCAATCTCCTGTTGTGTTTCCTGTCGCGGCATCGGTGCATCCTGTGCAAGACAGAACCCCTCGATCACGGCACAAGCGCACGCTGGGGCATCGCCTCGAACGCCCCCGCGCCAGACGATCCGCGGGCCGAGGTAGGCGTAGACACGTTGCCCGTCCGGTGTGACGACCAGCGGCGTGCCGGGGGTCGGGATCGTTCGCACGGTCGTCCCGGTCCCCGGGTCAAGGGCGCGGAGTTCCTTGCCCGCGCGCACGAACAAGTGGGACGCACCAGCGGGGAACCACACGGCCCCGGAGCCGGGGTCTTCCTCGGGTCCGTCACCGCGCACGAACCGGGACACGACGCGCCCGGTTTCGGTGTCGAACACTTGAATCGCGCCTTCGCGGTCGATCACGAAGAGCCGTGTTCGGTTCGGCGCGAACGCGAAACTCGTGCGCCCCTCGATCGTTGCGGTTCAGGGCCACCACCCCTGCCGTTGCAGTCCCGACGACCACGAGCCCTAGCGCGACACGTAGAGCCCCTCGTGCCGGCGCGGATACCGAGACAGACACCGCGAGCGATTCGACCGCGTGTGAGACGGGCACCTCAAGGCCCGCTTCAACCGCGAGGAGCGCGACCGCGTCCGGCAGCACGGCCCGGAGTCCGGTCGGGTCGAGGACCGCCGCGACGACCAGCGCCGGGGAGAGGCCGCGCCGCGCCAGCCGGGACCGCAGTAGGGCGCGCCTCGCTTCGAGCCGGCGCTTCAACGTGTTCAGTGAATAGCCGAGTCGCGCGGCCGCCTCGTCCTGTGTCAGACCCTCGAGCCAACACAGGACAACCGCCCCGCGCAACTTCTCGGGCAGCGCGTCGAGTTCCTCGTCGAGTACGCGGCGCACGTCCCGCCACGCGACGTTCGCGAGCGGGTCGGCCGGATCGACCGGCTCGGGCATGTCGGCCGAAGGCGCGGCGACCGCCGCACGGCGGGTGCGCGCCTTGTGTGCGGTGCGCAGTGCGACGCGGTGCAGCCACGACGCGAGCGCGCCGGAGTCGCGGAACGACCCGGCCTGTCGCGCGAGGGCGAGGAATACCGATTGGAACGCATCGTCCGCGTCCGGCGACGCGCCCAGTACCCGCCGACACGTACCCAGAACCATCGGTCCGTACTGTCGAACGAGGCCGGCGAACGCTTCGGCGTCGCGCGATCTGGCGTACCGTGCGAGCAGTTCGGCCGCCGGGAGTGCGGCGAGATGATCGGCGAGTGAGCGGCGGGCGATATCGGCGGGTGTCGCGGGGGGCATGTGGCTTCTCGTGTGGACTATCATGCAGGTGCTGTTCGGCGGTCGAACCGGCCCAACATTTCGTGGCGGTTTTTCGAGCGCACCTAGCCCGCCTCACGGGTAACGTGGAGTTTCAGTCGATCACGGCACTACCGCGATTCGCCATGCCCGCGCCCTTGCTCTCCCGCCGCTCGGTTATCGCCGGCGCGCTCGCGCTACCGGTACTGCGGCGCGCGCGGGCAGCCGGTGCGCCCGCGCCGCGCGCGGATTCGTGCATCCTGATCTTCCTCAACGGGGGCATGAGCCACCTCGACACGTTCGACCCGAAGCCGGAGCAACCGGCCGAGATTCGCGGCGAGTTCAAGACCGTGCGCACCAGCGCCGTCGGGGTGCCGATGACCGAGCACCTGCCGCGGCTCGCGCGCGTCGCGCACCGCCTCACCGTGGTGCGCAGCATCGGGTTCGACGGGCGGCTCGGGAACCACAGCCCCGCGTGCTACCACATGCTGACCGGGCAGGAGCCGGTGGGCGAGGACGCGGTCCTCGCGCCGCCGCGCCCCACCGACCAACCCACGCTCGGCGCGGGCGCGGCCCGGCTGCGGCCCACGCCCGTCACGGTGCCCGCGTTCGCGATGGTGCCGGACGTACTGATCGAGAACGCGCACCTGACGCCGGGGCAGTTCGCCGGGTGGCTCGGGGCGCGGTACGAGGCGTTCCGGTTGCACGGCGACCCGAACGCGCCCGACTTCGCGGTGCCCACCCTCACGCGCCCCGTGGACCTGCCCGACGCGCGCCTCGCGGCGCGGCGCGACCTGCTCGCGCGCCTCGACAAGCGCGCCGCCACGAACGGCCCCGATGCCCAGTACGGGCGCGCGTTCGACCTTCTAACGGGGACCCGCGCGCGGGCCGCGTTCGACATCGGCGCGGAGCCGGCCCGCGTCCGCGAGCGCTACGGCCGCGACACCTTCGGCCAGAGCGTGCTGCTCGCGCGCCGCGCGGTCGAAGCCGGCGTGCGGTTCGTCAACGTCAACTGGCCGAACGTCGGCGGCGGGCGCAACTGGGACACCCACAGTAACGGGTTCACGCGCCTGAAGTCGGCCCTGCTGCCGCCGTGCGACCGCGCCGTTTCTGCACTGATCGAAGACCTCGACGCGCGCGGGCTGCTCGCGCGCACGCTGGTGATGGTGCTGACCGAGTTCGGGCGCGCCCCGCAGATCGGCCGCACGTTCCAGAACTCCGGCGGGCCGGGCGGGCGCGACCACTGGTCGAACTGCTTCAGTGTGGTGCTGGCCGGCGCGGGGCTGACCGGCGGGCGCACCGTCGGCGCGTCCGACACGAAGGGCGCGTACCCGGCCGACAAGCCGCTCACGCCGGCCGACCTCGCCGCGACTACGTACCGCTTGCTCGGGATCGACCCCGCGACCACACTCCTCGACCCCGAAGGGCGCACGCACCGTCTGTGCTACGGCCAACCGATCAAGGAATTGCACTAGCGCTCTCACTTTTCGCCCGCGCGACGATTCGTACCTCTGCTCCCATGACGACCGCACGCGCACCGCGGTTCCGCGCCGCGGACCTCACCGATTTCGCCGCCGCCCTGTTCGCCGCCGCCGGGTGCGACGGCGACAAGCCGAACGCCGTCGCCGTGGGACTGCTGGAGGCCGACCTGCTCGGCCACACGACCCACGGCTTACAGCTCGCGCCCACATACATCGGCGAACTCGAATCCGGGGCGATGACCCCGCGCGGCGAACCGGACGTGGTCGCCGACCGAGGCGCGGCCGTGACGTGGGACGGCCGCCGGTTGCCCGGCGTGTGGCTCGCGGCGCGCGCCGTCGATCTGGCGTGCGACCGGGCGCTGAAGTTCGGCACCGCGACCGTCGTGGTTCGCAACAGCCACCACATCGGCTGTCTTGCGGCGTTCCTTCAGCGCGCCACCGACCGCGGGCTGATGGTGACGATCGCCAGCTCGGACCCGGCCGTTGCAACGGTCGCGCCGTTCGGCGGGCGCACCCCGGTGTTCACCCCGGACCCGCTCGCGGTCGGCATCCCCACCAGTGGCGACCCGATCTTGATCGATATCAGCGCCTCGATTACCACGAACGGCATGGCCGCGCGCTTAAGGCGCGAGGGGAAGCGGTTCCCCGGAATGTGGGCGCGCGCCGCCGACGGCGCGCCGACCGACGACCCGAACGCGCTATTTACGACTCCGCCGGGCACCTTGCTCCCGGTCGGGGGCGTCGATCACGGGCACAAGGGGTACGGCGTCGCGCTCATAGTGGAAGCGCTCACGCAAGGTCTGGGCGGGTTCGGGCGCGCGGAGAAGCCGACGCGATGGGGCGGTTCGGTGTTCGTGCAGGTCCACGACCCGGCGGCGTTCGGCGGTGCGGAAGCGTTCGCGCGCGAAACGAGTTGGCTTGCAGTAGCGTGCCGGGCGTCCGCGCCCGCGGGTGCGGAGCCGGTGCGGGTTCCCGGCGAGCGCGGCCTCGCGCGCAAGCGCGCCGCGCTCGCCAACGGGGTGGAGTTGTACGCGGGGATTCTGGACGCGCTCGCGCCGGTCGCGGCGCGGTACGGTGTGCCCGTTCCCGCGCCGCTGACCTGAACGGGGCTACTTGCCCATCATTCCGAAGGCAACGAGGCCGAGGCCGATCACGATCAGGACGAGGCTGCCGAGGATGATCGTGCGGAGCAGGCCGTACATCGCGCGGAGCGAGCCGACCGCGTTCATCAGGTGCCACACGTCTTCGTTCTTGGTTTCGGCGACCTTGCGGAACGACGTGGCCGCGCCGCCGGTCCAGAACCCGATGCACAGCGCGAGTAGGGCCGCGGAGCCGAGGCCGATGGCCGGACCGAACCCGGCGACGGTGTTCGCGCCGGCGCTGGACGCGCTCGCGGCCGTCAGTGCGGCCAGCACGACGAACGCCAAGCCCGCGAGTTGCAGCAGGCCCGCGGTCACGCGCATCGCGTCCGCGAGCGCCGAGAACTCGCGGTTCTGCTCGTCGTTGAATTCGTACTGCGCCGACTTGAACTCTTTCATCGGCGGCAGATCGGGACCGTTTGTGGACACAGGGAACCTCCGGTGCAGGGTCGCGCGGCGCGGCGATGATGAGAGATTCGCCCGTGCGGGAGCCGGATTTTACACCGCGGCAAGCGCCGGTTCCTTCTTCTTTTCCTTCTTCGGCTTCTTCGCCTTCGCCGGCTTCTCGACGGCCGCGGCCGGTTCGGGCGGCGCGGCATCGGCTCCCGGTTCCGCGGTCCCCTCGTCGCGCTTCTTCTTTTTCTTCCCCTTCTTCTTGGGGAACGCGCCTTCCGGCGGCTTCGTCAGGTCCTCGATCAGTTGCCCGGCGCGCACACCGAGCGCGCCGGCGAGTGCCAGCAGCGTACTAGCCCGCGGGTCGGCCTTCCGCCCTTGTTCCATCTTGGTGATGAGCGACAGGCTCAATTCGGCCTTCTGCGCGACCTCTTCCTGCGACAGCCCCGCGGCCTCGCGCAGCGTGCGAATGCGGTACGCGAGCTTCTTGGCAATCCCCATATCGCCTCTCAACGGATCGTGAAGGAACCGAGTAGTTCCTGAAACAATAGCAACACGGTGATAGCACTCAAGTACCATTTTCGGTTTCGCGCGCGCCCTCTCGCGTTCGCGGTGCCGCCGGCTATACTGTCACTCTCACCGTACCGCCCTCCCTGCCGAAGCCATCCTATGCGAACGCTGCTCTATCTCGCATGTTCGTTGCTGGTCGCGAAGGCCGCGCCCGCGGCCCCGGTCGATTTCGCCCGCGACGTGCGGCCCATTCTCTCCACGCAGTGTTACCAGTGCCACGGCCCGGACGAGAAGAGCCGCAAGGCGAAACTGCGGCTCGACCTGCGCGACGAGGCGGTCAAGTCCGGGGCGCTGGTGCCCGGCAAGCCGGACGATAGCGAGCTGTTCAAGCGCGTGATCCACGCCGACCCGGACGTGCGGATGCCACCAGAGAAGTCGAAGAAGCCGGCGCTGACCCCGGCGCAGACCGCGACCCTCAAGCAGTGGATCGCTGAGGGCGCGAAGTATAGCGACCACTGGGCGTTCACGAAGGTCGCGCGGCCGGACGTGCCAAAGGGCGCGGCCCACCCCGTCGACGCCTTCATCCGCGCGCGATTGACCGCGGAGAAGGTCGCGCCCGCCAAAGAAGCGGACCGCGTCACGCTCATCCGCCGCCTCACTTTCGACCTGACCGGCCTGCCGCCGACCCCCGAAGAGGTGAAGGCGTTCGTGGAGGACAAAGACCCGAAGGCGTACGAGAACGTGGTGGATCGATTGCTCGCCAGCCCGCACTACGGCGAGCGCATGGCCGTGTGGTGGCTCGACCTCGTCCGCTACGCCGACACCATCGGCTACCACAGCGACAACCCGATGAACGTGTCGCCGTACCGCGACTACGTCATCAAGGCGTTCAACGACAACAAGCCGTTCGACGAGTTCACCGTTGAGCAGATCGCCGGCGACCTGATGCCGAACGCGACCCGATGGCAAAAGATCGCCAGCGCCTACAACCGGCTGCTGCAAACAACGGAGGAGGGCGGGGCGCAGGCGCGCGAGTACGAGGCCAAGTATTCGGCCGACCGGGTGCGCAACTTCGGGCAGGTGTGGCTGGGCGGCACGCTGATGTGCGCCGAGTGCCACGACCACAAGTTCGATCCGTATTCGCAGAAGGACTTCTACTCGGTCGCGGCGTTCTTCGCGGACATTCAGGAACCGGCGGTCGGCGGCCGCGGGCCGGGCACGCCAATCCCCGTGACCGCCGAACAGGAAGCCGGCCTCGTGCGCACGGCGAAGGCCGTGACCGACGCGCAGGAGAGGTTGGCCGCCGCCGCGAAGAAGCTCGCGGGCGATGACAAGGCGTTCGCCGATGTCGAGAAGTGGCCGAACCCGGCGACCGGGAAGAAAGGCCCGGCCACCGTCGTTGTGCCCGCGAACATCAAGGCGGCGCTGGCGAAGCCGCGCGACAAGCGCACCCCGGCCGAGGCGACCGCGCTGGAGAACTTCGCACGCGACAACGCCCCCGACCTCAAGGCCGAGCGCGCGGCGATTGTGGCGGCGACCGCGGCGCGCGCCGCGTTCGAGAACGCGATGCCGCGCGTGCTGATCACCATCAGCGGCGCGCCGCGCACGGTGCGCGTCCTGCCGCGCGGCAACTGGCTCGACAGCACCGGTGCGGTTGTCACGCCCAACACGCCAGCCTTCCTGCCGCCGCTGCCTCCGCTCGCCGCCGGTACCGGGCGCTACAACCGCCTCGACCTCGCAAAGTGGGCCGTGGCCCCGGAGAACCCGCTCACGGCGCGCGTGACCGCGAACCGCCTGTGGCGCGTCTTCTACGGTTACGGCCTCGCACGCTCGCTCGAGGAAAGCGGCACGCAGGGCGACCTGCCGACCCACCCCGAACTGCTCGACTACCTCGCCAGCGAGTTCAAGACGAAGTGGGACGTGCGGGCGCTGGTCCGCCTCATGGTCACGTCCGACACGTACAAGCAATCGTCGGTCGAGACGCCCGCGGTGCGCGAGCGCGACCCCATGAACAAGCTGTTCGCGCGCCAGACGCGCCAGCGCCTCGACGCCGAGTTCGTCCGCGACACGGCGCTCTCTGTCAGCGGGCTGCTGAACCCGACCATCGGCGGGCCGAGCGTGAAGCCGTACCAGCCGCCGGGGTACTGGACCGCGCTCAACTTCCCCCCGCGCGAGTGGCAGAAGGACACCGGCGACAAGGTGTACCGGCGCGGCATGTACACGCACTGGCAGCGCTCGTTCCCGCACCCGGCGATGGTCGCGCTCGACGCGCCTTCGCGCGAGGAATGCACCTGCGACCGGCCGAAGTCAAACATCCCGCAGCAGGCGCTCGTGTTGCTGAACGACCCCGTCTTCGTCGAAGCCGCCAAAGCGTTCGCCGCGAAGGTGCTCAAGGACGGCGGCGCGGGCGACGGCGCTCGCGTGCTGTGGGCGTTCCAGCGCGCCACCGGGCGCGCCCCGGCCCCGGCCGAAGCGCAGATCCTGCTCGCGCTGTTGCAGAAGCACCGCACGCAGTTCGCCGCGAAGCCCGACGAGGCCAAGAAGCTGCTCGCCGTCGGCGACACGCCCGCGCCGAAGGACGTGAAGCCGGAAGAGTTGGCCGCGTGGGTCAGCGTGTGCCGCACGATCCTGAACCTGCACGAGACGATTACGAGGCAGTGAGGGTAGGCAACTCCCTCCGCGAGTTGCCACTTCTGCCTGACCTACGCATTCCGAAATGGCAACTCGCGGAGGGAGTTGCCTACTCTTGGAGCCACTCATGAACCCCCAAGCCGTTCGCCTGCACCAGCGCCGCACCTTCCTCACGAACTCGTGCCGGGGCGTCGGCGCGGTCGCGCTCGCCTCGCTCCTCGACGACCGCGCGTCGGCCGCGGCGAAGGTCGAGAAGTGGAAGGGCGTCGTCACCAAACCGCACGTCCCGCCGAAGGTGAAGCGGGTCATTTTCATGGTGATGGCCGGCGGCGCGAGCCACCTCGAACTGTTCGACCACAAGCCGGAACTGGGGAAGCGGCACGGCCAGCCTATGCCCGAGAGTGTCACGAAGGGCCAGCCCATCGCGCAGTTGCAGGGCGCGAAGCTGACCTGCTTCGGCCCGCAGTGGGGCTTCAAGAAGCAGGGCAAGAGCGGTCAGGAGATGAACGAACTGTTCGTTCACCTGCCGGAAGTCGCGGACGACCTGTGCATCGTGCGCTCCTGCAAGACGGAAGCCATCAACCACGACCCGGCGCACACGTTCATGAACACCGGCAGTTCGGTGTCCGGGCGCCCGAGTATGGGGAGTTGGCTCACCTACGGCCTTGGCGCGGAGGCCGACGACCTGCCCGGCTTCGTAGTGCTCACCTCGAACGGGCGCGGCGGGCAGAACCAGCCCATCGCGGCGCGGCAGTGGGCCGCCGGGTTCCTACCGGGCGAGTTTCAGGGCGTGCAACTCCGCAGCAAGGGCGACCCGGTGCTGTACCTGCCCACGCCCGCCGGCGTCGCGCAGGACCAGCAGAAAGACGTGATCGACGCGGTGGCCGAACTGAACAAGCTCCAAAACGCCGCAGTCGATGACCCGGAGATCGCCACTCGCATCGCGCAGTACGAATTGGCGTTCAAGATGCAGACGAGCGTGCCGGCGCTGATGGAGTTCAAGGACGAACAGGCGAAGGTGCTCGAAAGCTACGGCACGAAGGGGCCGGACGGGTCGTTCGCCGGCAACTGCCTGCTCGCGCGCCGGCTCGCCCAGAAGGGCGTCCGCTTCATTCAGCTCTACCACCGCGACTGGGACCACCACGGCGGCATCAAGGACGGCATTAAGCTGAAGATCGAGGAAATCGACCGCCCGCTCGCGGCGCTCATCAAAGACCTGAAGCGCCTCGGCATGTACAACGACACGCTGATCGTGCTAACCGGCGAGTTCGGCCGCACGCCCATGTCGCAGGGCGGCAGCGGGCGCGACCACCACATGAAGGGGTTCAGCGTGCTGCTGGCCGGCGGCGCGGTAAAGGGCGGACTCAGCTACGGCGCGACCGACGAGTTCGGCTACCACGCGGAGAAGGACGTGTTCCCGATCCACGACTTGCACGCAACCATGTTGCACCTGCTCGGCGTCGACCACCTGAAACTGACGTACAAGTTCCAAGGCCGCGACTACCGCCTGACCGACGTTCACGGCCACGTGGTGAAGGACATCTTGGCTTGAAGTAGGGTGAGACAAGGCTTTGCGTCGTCCCACCTTCTCCGCACAGGCAATGGTGAGGCCTCTTGTTGGGTGGGACAAGGCATTGCGCCGTCCCACCTTCTTCGCACAGGCAGTGGTGGGACGGCGCAATGCCTTGTCCACCCTACAGGTTGTTACACCCCCGTTGCGCCGTTCGGCGCTCACAGGCTTTACACTGGATCGTGAGGTGTGGTAGATCGCCCGCCGCGCCCTTCTCCTTACGGGAGCTTCGCGATGAAGTACGTCGTTCTCGCGCTTGTGTTCGCCGGCGGGTTCCTCGCCGCACACCTGAGCGGCGTCACCACCGCCGCGGTTCCGCCGCAGCAACCGCAAGGCCCCGGCGCGCCCGCGGCGAGTGGGCCGATTAACCCGGACCGGCTCGCGCCGGCGAACCCGAACATCGACTTCCAAGGGTACATGAAGATCGCAGTCGCGGCCCAAGAGCACCGGCTCAAGCGCCGCCTCACCGAGGCCGACTTCATCGAACTGAGCAAGAAGGACGGCGTCATCATCCTCGACGCGCGGAGCAAGGAAAAGTTCGACCTGATGCACATCAAGGGTTCGGTGAACCTGAGCTTCGCAGACATCGACATCGAGAGCCTGAAACGCGTGCTGCCGGACAAGAACGCGACCATTCTGATATACTGCAACAACAACTTCACCGCGGGCGGCGCGCCGGCGAGTACCACCATCACACCGCTCAACAACCCGCTGGCGAACAAGGGCCGGGCAGCGACGGCCGCCGCCGCGTTCCCCAGCAAGAACCCGGTGCTGTCGCTGAACATCTCGACGTATACCGCGTTGTACGGCTACGGCTACCGCAACGTGTACGAACTGGGGCCGCTCGTCGATCCCACGAAGACCAAGATCGAACTCGTCTCGACCGCGAAGTAGCTCGTGACCGTGGCGAGCGGGGGGCGTAAGCCCCCTGCCGTTTGGTTCGCTGAGTACCTCACTTCTTGAGGCGCGCGAGGGCGGATTTGGCCTCGTCGCCGGCGCGCCCGCCGCCGCCCGCGATCGTTTGTAGCACGGCCTTCGCGCTGTCCGTTCCGATCTCTTCGAGGGCCTGTACCGCGCGGACAAGGCGCAGGGTGTCGGCACTCAGCCCATGGGCCGGGGTCGTTACACCCTTGTCGTCGAGCTTCTTCAGCACTTCCTTCGCCCGGTCGCGGGTGTCCATGTCGTCGGACGTGAGCGCCGCGGTCACGGCGGGCACGCACCGCGCGCCCTGCGCGACCAGTTCGCGAATGGCGATCTCGCGGACGCTAAACGTCTGCGAGCCGAGGTCCGTCACCCACTCCGCGATCTTCTTCTCCGCGGCCAGAATGTCTTTCGTGCCGCGCGCGATGGTGGCGGTACCGGCGTCGCCGGCCGCGGCGAGGGCCTTCGCCGCCGGGCACCCGACGGCGGCGTCGGCAGATTCCAGATCGGCCCATGCCAGTAGCAACTCGCCGGCCTTCGGCGCGGCCTTGCCCACCCGGTACGTCAGGTCCCAGACGGTCACGGCCTCTTCCGCGCCGGCGCTGGCGACGCGCGTCCCGTTGGCGAACACGCACATCCGCGAGGTGCCACCGTAGCCCGTGGTGAAGGCCCGCGCGAGGCCCTGCGTCGCGAGTTCCCACACCTCGACGCGCCCGTACGCGCCGACCGCGCCGACCACCACGTTGCGCCCGTCCGGGGTGAACGCGGCGTGCTGAATCTGGCCCTGATCGGTGTACCTCTCGAACTGGTAGCGCGGCTTGCGCGGGTCGGCGTCCTTGTCGTAAGCGTCCTTGCCGTCGGCGGCGTCGAACACCGCGAGTTGGGCCGACGACACCGCGGTCACGAGCTTGCCGTCGGCGCTGAACGCGACCGTGCCGCGCAGCCCGCGGAGCACGCGCGCCTTCCACACCTCCTTCACCGCCGCGCCGGGCTTCACGTCCCAGAGGCGCAGGAACGGGTCGCGGCCGAGGACGCCGAGGCGGTCGCCGGCGGGGTTGTAGCCCATGCCCAGTACGGTCGTGGCGACCGGGACCGTGCGCCGCGCCCCGGTGCCGTCGGCGTTAGCCTCGGTCACGACGCCGTCGGTGCCCTCCTTCTGCGCCCACGCGACGCGCTTGCCGTCCGCGGTTACGGCGACCGCGCGCGCGCCGGCGCTGTCCTTGAACGTATGCGCCGGCTTCGCCGGGAGCGGCTTCGAGGGGTCGAACCCGGTGTAGGTAATGACCTCGTTTTTGGTGGCGACGACGAGCGTTCCGCCGGCCGCGGTCGCGGTCACGACTTGGCCCGGCAGCGTGCCCGCGGGCGTCGCGCTCGCCGCGCCCACCTGCCACAGGTACGCGGTATCGGTGGTAAGGAGGAACAGGGCCTTGCCGTCCGCGGAGCCGATCAGCAGAGCCGGGTCCGGGAAGCTGTCGTTCTCGGCGTGCAGTTGCTTGCCGGTCGTCAGGTCGTAGAGGCGGACGCGCAGGCCGGTGCCGGTGGCGGCGAGCTTCGTACCGTCCGGGGAGACGGCGAAGTCGCCGGTGATGCCCTTTACCCGGCCCGCGCCGGCCCACGCTTTCTTCGCGAGGTCGTACACGCCGGCCTCGGTGCCGCTGCCCACGGCCAGCGCGTCGGTGCCGACCCACGCCCGCGGCAGGTTCACCCCGGTGATCTCGGCGACCGGCTTCTCGTCGTCCTTGCCGAACTCGTACACGTGAACCGCGTCGTCCCCGGTCGCGGACTTCAGCCCGACCGCGAGCCGCGCGCCGTTGGTGCTGAACGCCACGCCTAGGACCGCACCGCCCAGTTTCGCGCGAAAGATCGGCTTCCCGCCGGTGACGAGGTGGACGGCCACGTTGCCCTTCTTGTCGCCGATGGCGATGGCCTTCCCGTCCGGGCGGAAGTGGAACACGTCCGCGCCCGGCAGTTCGAGCTTGGGCAGGTCGTTGGCAAGTTCCGTGACGGTCACGGTCCCGACGAGGTCGGTCGTCGCCATGAGTGCGCCGTCCGCGGTGAACCCGAACTGGTGCTTGTTGAGGAACGGGGTGGAGCCGGTCTCGCGGAGGGATTCGGGGTCGAAGTAGCGGATCAGCCCATCGGTTCCGAACTGGACCGCGAGGCGCTTGCCGCCGTGGGTGAGGCGCAGCTCGCTCACCTTCAGCCCGGATTTTTGGAGCAGTTGGAGTTGAGCGCCGGTGGCGACGGACCACGTGCGCACGGTGCCGTCCTCGCCGCCGGTGAGGAACGTCTTGCCGTCCGGGGCGAAGACCACGCACGTGGGCCGGTCGGCGTGGCGCAGGCGCGTCTGGCCGAGGCGCGCGACCGCGCCGGACGGGAGCCCCCCCGCGGCCGGCTCCTCCGCCTTCTCCCCCTTCTCGGCCCCGGTCTTCGGCTCCTGCGCCGCGACGAGTCGAACCGCGCCAACGGCGAGCAGCCCCGCGAACCACCACGACCGGCGACCGAGCGACATGGCACTGCCCCCCTCGAAGACCGTACGATCCGATACGAAGTAGACGCCGAACCGGGCCGCGGCTCACGGCGATTCCGCGGTTAACTTGCCACGCCCCGGAGGCCGGGCTTACTTCCCCTCGACGCAGTACAGGTACTTCTCGCCGCGCAGGAACAACTGCTTACCGACCGCCACGGGCGAGGCGTCGATGGGGTCGTTGAGCTTGTTGACTGCAAGCACGTCCACAGCGTCGCCGGCTTTAAGCACCAGTGTCGTGCCAGTCCGGTCCACGAAGTACACGCGGCCCGCGGCCGTGATCGGTGAGGCGTAGAAGTTCTTCGCCTGCGGCAACCGCTCCTTCTCGACGACCGCTTTGCCGGTTTTGGCGTTCACGACCGTGAGCAGCGCCTCGTTGGTCGAGGTGAAGTACAGGTTGTCGCCCACGAGCACGGGCGAAGGCACATACGGGGTGCCGGAGCCGTAGCGCCAGTTCACTTTCCCCTTGTCGGCGAGATCGCCCTGCGAGCCGAGCGGCACCGACACCGCCGCCGCGCCGCGGTAGCCACTGACGCAGATCACGGAGTCGCCGAACCGGAGCGGTGACGGAATGGGGTTCACGGTCATGCCCGCGACCTGCCACACGATTTCGCCGGTCGTGAGGTCGTAGCTGCGCACGCGCGTCGTCCCGTTGGTGACGACCTGCTTCTTGCCGGCGTGCTCGACCACGAGCGGCGTGGACCACGTCGTCTTCTCGTCGCGCTTGGCCTCCCACTTCGTTTTTCCGTTGGTCGCGTCGAGGCAGTAGAGCTTGGAGTCGGCTTCTTGATCGTAGTTGAGCAAGAGCGCGCTGCCGGCGATCACGGGCGTGACCGCTTCGCCCCAGCCGAGGCGCGTGTGCATCCGGCCAAGGTCCGTGCGCGACCACCTCAGGTTCCCGTCGAAGTCGTAGGCATAGGTGCCGAACGAGCCGAACGAGCCGTAAAGCAGTTTGCCGTCGGTGGTGGGCGAACCGGCGGCGTAGGAGTGCGTCTCGTGCGTGCCCTCGTGCGGCACCATCTCGGCCGCGAGTTTCTCCCACTGCTTCTTGCCCGTCGCGCGGTCGAAGCACAGCACGAGGAACTTGTAGTAGTTCTTCGGCGGTTCGGTCTTCACGTTGAACTTGGGATCGACCTTCGGGAGTTCGTCGGCCCTCGCGATCCGGTCCGTCTTCGCCGCGGTCACGACGAACACGCGGTCGCCCCAGACGATGGGAGTTGCGCTCCCTTTCCCGACGAGCGGGGCCTTCCACTTGATGTTGGAGTCGGCGTCCCACTTGGCGGGCGGATCGGCGGCGGGCGCGGAGCCGTCGGCGTTCGGCCCCCTCCAGTGCGGCCAGTTGGCAAGGGCCGAGGTCGAGAGCGTGAGGGTGAGGGCGCAGGCAAGGAAGCGCGTCATGGACAGCTCCAGAATGCCGCTTGCGGCTTAGCACGACGGGCGAACGTAATCGAGAGCGCGGGCCGCACACTCGTCCAGCGACAGCGCCCCAGTATCGAGGGTGAGGCGCGGCACTTCAAGCGCGACGGCAGCGCCCTTCGCGCGGTCGAACAACTCCGGGGTGCGGTTCCCGGCCAAATGCGCGCCCGCGTCGCGCGCGATCCGCGCACGGGCCGTGTCGTCGGAACAGGTACATTCGACGACGCGCACCGGCACGCCCAACAAATCAGCCAGCGTGAGCGGAACGGTGATCTGGCCGGGTTTACTGAACGTGCGGCCGTCGATCAGCACCGGGCGCGCCGGATCCGCGGTCAGCAGGTACGCCGCGGCCGAGTACACCGCGTTCATCGCCACGTCGTCTTGTTCGGAGGTGAAATCGACGCTGTTCGCGGGGAACAGCGCCGCGCGCACCACGTCCTTCGAGAGAACCGCCCCGCCGAGGGCGCGCGCGAGCTGGGTCGCCAGCGCGCTCTTCCCCGTCCCCGGCAACCCCGCCATCACGATCAGCACACCGTTTCTCCGCAACTGCATAATGGCCGCAAAAAAGCATAAAGGGCACAATAGGAGGCAGAATAGTTCTGACAGGATTAACAGGATGCGAACAGGATGAAGACCAGTCGGCTCAACTCTTCATCCTGTCAATCCTGTCAAAAACGGCCTTTCTGCTTTCTGCCTCTATTGCGCCCTTTGTGCTGTTTTGCGGCCGTTCGGTCTTCGTTCACTTCACCTTCACCACCATCGGGGTCTTTTCGACGTTGCCCGCGGCGTCTTCGCTCGTGGCCTTCACCTCGGGCGCGGCGTCGACGGTCGCTTCCCACTCGCCGAAGTTCGCGCCGGTGGCTTTCGCCTCGGTGCCGTTCACGGTCACGCGCTTCACGGTCCCGTTGTCGATGGTGCTGCCGCGAACGAGCAACTTCCCGTCTTTCTTACTGACGCCGGTGATGATCGTGGCCGGGGGTAGGTCGTCGATGAACTTCGGGAACGCAGGGAACTCCACGTCCTTCACCTCCGTGACCCGCGACCCGTCGCCGGTCAGGTTCTTCTCTTCGCGGAACGTGTTCGGCTGCTCCTTGAACTCGCCCGACTTGGTGCTGACCACCATCGCGACGCGGCCCGGCCCGAAGTAGCCGTGGAAGAAGATGGGCACCCCCTTCGCGCTCTTGGGCGTGGGCCGGGGGCCGCCGCCGAGGTTCGCCAGCGCGCGCTGCTTGCTCCCGTCGGTCCAGTTCACGGTCTTCACGTTCCGCATGTGCGTGACCGCGTTGCCGGTAGGGTTGTCGTCCGAAATCTGGATCAGCGGCATCCCCCCGCTGCGGCAGCCGTCGAACGTGAGGCCGTCCACGACGAGCGTTCCGTACTGCACGCTCGCGTCGTCGTGTCCGCGGTTGAACGGCTCCGTGTTGGTCTGGCTGATGAGCACGTTCTTGTAGTAGTGCCCGTCGAAGTTCGGGTGGTACACGCCGTAGGCCACTTTGTGGATGTGCAGGTTCTCGACGATCAGGTTCGGCACCTGCGGGCGGAAGCCGTAGTGCGTGTCCCAAATCTTCAGGTTCTTGACGACGAACGGGTGCGCCGCGTCAGGGCCGACGCGGTTCACGCCCTCGCCCAAGTTCACGCCGTACAAGCCGTGAACGCTGTGAACCTCGTTGTCCTCGAACCGCACGAACGGGAGCGTCCGCACGTCCACGTTCTTGCGCGAGCCGTCCGGCTGGCGGATCGGGAACACCAGCTTGAGCGAACTGCCCGACGTGGCTTCGTAGCGGAACCAGTAGTTGTCGCACTCGGTGGCGACGTTGCGCGTGAAGCTGTTGAGGCTGCACGTCCACCAGAAGCCCGCGCCCTCGTTGCCGTCGAACGGGAGCACCTGCTTCGGCAACCGCTTGCCGCGGACCGCGCCCACCGCGAGGTTGCGGTCGAGCACGTTGTACGTCTCGGTGCCGTCCTCAAGGAAGAACCCGTGGCCGATGCTCTTGTAGCCGACGTTGTCGCGGACCACGAGGTAATCGGTGCCGTGGACCGTGACCCAGCGGTTGTGGCTGTCCCAGATCGAACAGCCGACGACCGACGAGCCGCGCATGGTGTCGCGGCACAGGTGGAAGTGGATCGCGTACTTGCCGAGGATCTCCTTTTTGCCGAGGTGCCGGAACTCGGCGTACGAGAGGGAACCGCTCGAATCCTTGTGGTACATGGTGTGCCCGCGAACGCCGGCCGGGTCCGCGCTCTCGACCACGACGTTGCGGCTCAGGTTCGCGACCTCCGCGCGGTACTCGCCGTCGCCGAGGTGTGCCATCGACAGCGCCTTGTCGAATATCAGCTTCGTGCCCTCAATCCCAGTGATGACGCGCTCTTCGGTGGTCGATTCGGTCTTGGCGTTGCCGTGGGTCTGCGTGCCGGTCACGATGATCCGGTCGCCGACCTTCCAGCCCTTCACACCTTCTGCGAGTGTGATGTTGGTGTCGCCGATCTTCGCGGGCGCGCCGAGCTTCACCCAACCGCGCGACAGCGGTTGGCCGTGCAGGTCCATGCGCCCGCCGCAGCACACAATCGCCGGGCACGTCTCCCTGTTCATCCCCTCGACGTGGTGCAGGCGAATGCGCGCGGTCTTTTTGATCGGCAGTTCGCCGCTGCCGACGACCAGCGCGGGCGGCGCGCCCTTCTTCTCGCTCGGCGCGGCGTGGTCGCAGTCGAACCCCTCTTCGCTGTACTCGTTGCCCGCCTGAATCTTGATGAGGCCGACGTTCAGCACGGTGTCCTGTTCCGTGTTGAAGACGAGTGTACCACTGACGCTGATGCCGCGGATCACGGCGTCCGACTTCGCATCGTAGACGACGGTGTGGCCTTCACAGACGAGCACGCGCGCCCCGGCGGCGGGCACCGCCCCGCCGACCCACGTTGTCGGCGCGGACCACGGCCCGCCCTTTAGTGACTTGATGACCGGGGGATCGGCGGCGAACGCGCCGGGCGCGACGAGCGCGAACGCTACGAGAGAGGGAGCGAATCGCACGGCAGGCTCCGGGGAAAGGTGACAACTGGCGGATGGTGAGAGTGTACGCGCCGCCGGTCTGCAATGAAAGTGGCACTGCGGCGCGCGCCGCGGTATCGTGTCGTCACCCCACGCCGGAGACGCTGCCATGCGCCTGTCGTTGATCGCACTCGCCCTGTTCGCCACCACCGCCGCGGCCGACGACGCGCCCAAGCCGGTGCGCATCGCCAGCGGCGTGAGCGGGCACATTCACCCGGCAGCCTGCGTCACGACGGCCGGCACCGTGCTCGTCATCTACAGTCAGACCAACTATCGCGACCTGAGGCTGACGCGCTCCGCAGACGGCGGCAAGACGTGGAGCAAACCGGAAGCGTTCGCGCTGACCGAGCGCGCCGAGATTTACCCCGGTTCGCTCACCGCCCTGCGCGACGGGCGCGTCGTTCACGCGTGGAACGTGTGGTACACCGACACGAACAACGGCAACAAGAAGTCGCGCTACGTCGAGTTCAGCGTGAGCGCCGACGACGGCAAGACGTGGGGCAAGCCGAAGGCGCTACCGATGAACCCGAAGGAGTTCAGCGTCGTGCGGCACCCGTTCATCGAACTGCCAACGGGCCAGTGGGTGTTCTCACTTAGCGACCGCACGCTGGCTTTCGATCCGCAAACCGACAAGGTGACGGATTTCGACAAGACCCCGCACGGCCTCGTGCCAATTGTGCGAACGCCGAAGGGTACGCTGGTCAGCGGCACCGGCCGCAGGCTCACGACCGAGGGGCCGAAGTGGGAGGAGATCGCGCCGTTCCCGAAGATCGCGCAGAACGGTTGGCGGTTCGACATGGTTGGCCTCGACAACGGCTATCTGGTCGCCAGCGAAGTACTGGGCGAGGGCGTGGGCGGGAACAAGTGGCGGTTCGTGGTGTCGCGCGACGACGGCAAGACGTGGGACTTCGACAACGCGGTGGTGTTCTACGACCCCGGCCGCGCGATCGGCGGCCGGGCGTGTCCGCGCACGGTACAGCTCGACAAAGACACCATCGGCACCGTGTTCTACGACGACGATAAGGCGCAAACCGGGGGCAGCGGCGTGTTCTTCTTGCGCACGCCGATCAAGGCGCTCGCGGGGAAGTGACGACGCGCGAACAATGTTCGTAGTGACCCGCTTCAGCGGGTCTTAGCTCAGGGCGCTGCCGTGAAGACCGCAAGCGCTCTGACCCGCTGAAGCGGGTCACTACGAACATCAACTACTTCAGTTCCTTGATGTAGATGTTCTTGAACCAGAGCGGGTCGCCGTGGAACTGGAGCTCGACCGGCCCGGCGGCCGGCGTCGGCTCCTTCGGGAACCAGTAGTTCCGCAGCTCGCCCTTGTCGACGACCAACTCGCCGTTGAGCTTCACGGTCACTTCCTTGCCCTTCACAACGATGTGGAACGTGTTCCACTCGCCGACCGGCTTGTCGGCCTTCTTCAGCGGCATCTTGGCCTTTTCGCCGGCCGGGTTGTTCCACAGCCCGCCGGACCCGGAGTTCTTGTCCGCGCCACGCGCGCCGGGCGTGTTCTCGGAGTCCCAGATTTGCACCTGCGGCTGGCCGCGCAGGTACAACCCGCTGTCGCCGTTCTTCTCGATCTTCCAGTCCACCATCAGCTCGAAGTCGCCGTAGTCCTTGACGGTCTGGAGGCTGACCCCGCCCTTGCCGTCGCAGTGGATCACGCCGTCCTTGACGGTCCAGTGTTGGTGCGCGGTCTTGGTGCGCCCGGCGACGAAGTCGGCCTGCTTCTCTTTGGGCATGGTGGCCCGCTGCTTCATGTCGATGTTGCCCTGCCAGCCGTTGAGGTCTTTGCCGTTGAACAGGGCGGTGAAGCCCGCGGGGGGCTTGTTGTCTTCGGCGCGGGCGCTGGGGACGAGGAGAGCGGTCGCGAGCGCGACCGCGACGAGGCGGGCTTTCATTCTGCGGCTCCGGCGTGAGGGAAAGGTGGGCGGCATCAGGCTACCCCGCGCGCCGCGCGCGGGCAAGGGGCCGCGCCTTTCTCCCTTCACGCGCGCCCGGTCTCCGCTACACTGTGCGCTCCCCCGCCGCTCTCCTTCTGGGGCCACTCATGAACCGTCGCGACTTCCTCGCCGCCGCGCCCGCGGTCGCGCTCGCCCCGTACTTGCCTGCCGCCGACGCCAAGCCGAACATCGGGCCGAACGATTGGCCGTGGTGGCGCGGGCCCACGCGCGACGGGGTCGCCCCGGCGCAGAAGTTCCCCCAGCAGTGGACCGCGCTCAAGAACATCGTGTGGGAAGCGCCGGTGCCGGGCCGCGGGCACGGGTCGGCCATCGTCGTCGGCGACCGCGTGTTGCTCGCCACCGCCGACGAGAAGTCCGAGACGCAGGGCGTGCTGTGCCTCGACCGCAAGACCGGCAAGGAACTGTGGCACACCCCCGTTCACAAGGGGAAGTTCATCAAGGCCGGGCTGAACGGGAAGAGCACGCACGCCTCGGCCACGCCCGCGTGCGACGGCGAGAAAGTGTACATCAACTTCCCCAACGACGGCGCGATCCGCGCCACCGCGCTCGACCTGAACGGCAAGCAGGTGTGGCAAACCAAGGTCGCCGACTACACCCTCCATCAGGGCTACGGCAGCTCGCCCGCCGTGTACGGCCCGCTCCTGCTCGTGACCGCGGACACGAAGGGCGACGGGCAGGGCCGGGTCGCGGGCCTCGACCGCGCGACCGGGAGGATCGTGTGGGAGCGCAAGCGGCCGAAGCTGCCGAACTACTGCTCGCCCATCGTCGTCCCGGTCGGCGGCAAGGACCAACTCATCGTGATCGGCTGCAACCTCGTGACCAGCCTCGACCCGCTGACCGGGAAGGAGAACTGGGAGCTGAAGGGCGCGACCGAGGAGTGCGTCACGTCCACCGTTACGGACGGGAAGCACGTCTTCACCAGCGGCGGCTACCCGCGGAACCACGTCGCCGCGGTGAAACTCGACGGCTCAGGGATCGCGTGGGACATCAAGACGCGCGTCTACGTGCCCTCGATGCTGTACCGCGACGGCTACCTGTACGCGGTCACGGACGACGGGATCGCGATGTGCTGGAAGAGCGACACCGGGGCGGAGCAGTGGAACGCGCGGCTCGGCGGCACGTTCACCGCGTCCCCGGTGCTGGTGGGCGACACGGTCCTTGCCACCAACGAGAGCGGCAAGACGTTCCTGTTCAAGGCGAACCCGAAGGAGTACCACGCGCTGGAGGAGAACCAGTTGGGGAACGACACGTTCGCCACGCCCACCGTGTGCGACGGGCGCGTCTACATCCGCGCGGGGCTGCGCGACAAGGGCGCGCGAACCGAGAAACTGTTCTGCATCGGGTAGCGCGCGCTGCGGAGCCGCGGGCGGCTTTTCCCGCGGCACTACGTTGCTTTTCGCGCGTGCGGCGCTTACCTTGTCGTTCGCCTACCTTACAGTTGGCTCGCGTTTCCACACCTTCGGAGTCTCTCCCCATGCGACCGTTCAAGGCCGTACTGCTCGCGCTTGGCGCGAGCGTGTTTGCGCTGGGCACCGCCCGCGCCGACGTCAAGCCACACCCGATCTTCTCCGACAACATGGTGCTCCAACAGGGCACCGACATCGTCGTCTGGGGCACGGCCGCGCCGAACGAGGGCGTGAACGTCACACTCGAGCGCAAGGGCGACGGCGCGGCGTCCACGAGCGCGTCGGGCGTGAAGGCCGACGACAAGGGGAACTGGTCGGCCAAGTTCGGCAAGCAGAAGGCCGGCACCGGGTACACGATCACCATCGAAGGGAAGAACAAGATCGAGTTCAAGAACGTGGCCGTGGGCGAGGTGTGGGTGTGCAGCGGTCAGTCGAACATGGAGTGGTCGGTCAACGCCAGCGAGACGCCTCAGAAGGTGAAGGACGGGTCGAAGAACGCGGACCTGCGCCTCTTCACCGTGAACAAGCGGACCGCGGCGAAGCCGATCACCGACCAGAGCGACCTGACCCACTTCACCAAGTGGGTCGAAGCCGGCCCGGACACCGTGGGCGGGTTCTCCGCCGTCGGCCTCGCGTTCGGCCAGAAGCTCCAGAAGGAACTGGGCGTTCCCGTCGGCCTGATTCACAGCTCGTGGGGCGGCACGCCGGCGCAGGCGTGGACGAGCCTCGAAGCGCTCGACGCCGACCCGATGCTGAAGTACTACGCGGACGCCGCCCGCGCCACCGCGAAGGCCGCGGACGACTTCAACCCGAAGGCCGCGCTCGAGGCCTACGAGAAGGCGCACGCCGCGTGGAAGATCGCGGCGGACAAGGCGAAGGCCGACAACAAGCCCGTGCCGAAGGAGCCGGCCAAGCCCAGTGCGAAGCCGGCCGCGCCCGGCCCCGGTAGCCCCAGCGTGCTGTACAACGCGATGATCTACCCGATGCTCAGCTTCAAGACGAAGGGCGCGATCTGGTATCAGGGCGAGTCCAACGCGGGCAAGGCCTACGAGTACCGCACCCTGTTCACCGCGATGATCAAGGACTGGCGCAAGCAGTACAACTGCGACCTGCCGTTCATGCTGGTGCAACTGGCCCCGTTCCGCGGCGGCGCGAGCGGCGTCGATTACGCCGAACTGCGCGACGCGCAACTGTACGCGGCCAAGAGCCTGCCCAAGACCGGCATCGCGGTCATCACCGACCTCGGCAACGAGACTGACATCCACCCGAAGCCGAAGCAGCCGGTGGGCGAGCGCCTCGCGCTGGCCGCGCTCGGCATCGAGTACGGGAAGAAGATCGTGTACTACGGCCCGACGCTGAAGGACGCCAAGTACGCGAGCGGCACCGCGACCCTCACGTTCGACAACGTCGGCGGCGGGCTGGTGGCGAAGGACGGCGACCTCGTCGGGTTCACGGTCGCCGGCAAGGACGGCAAGTTTCACCCGGCGAAGGCGACCATCAAGGGCGACACCGTCGTGCTGACCTGCGAGATGGTACCGGAACCGGCCGCCGTGCGCTTCGGCTGGGTGAACTTCGCCAAGCCGACGCTGAACTTCTTCAACAAGGAAGGGCTGCCGGCCACGCCGTTCCGCACGGACGACGCGCCGTACACCACGCAGCCGAAGCCCAAGAAGTAGTGTGTTCTTGGCGAACGGCCGGTGTCAGCCGGCCGGTGAGAGGTCAACGTCTCACCGGCCGGCTGACACCGGCCGTTCGCCATTCATGGAGTTCCAATGGCGCAGCGCGTCGTTGTTGTGGGTGGGGGCGTGGTGGGCGCGTGCTGCGCCTACGAACTGGCGCGCGCCGGGTATGCGGTCACAGTGCTCGACCGCGGCGCGTTCGGCGCGGGCTGTTCGCACGCCAACTGCGGGTACGTGTGCCCCAGCCACGTGCTGCCGTTCGCCGCGCCCGGCGCGATATGGAGTACGCTGAAAACGCTGTTCCAAAGGAACTCGCCGCTGAAGGTGCGCCCGCGGGTCGCGCTCGCCAACCTGCGCTGGTTCCTCGGCTTCGCGCGCCGGTGCAACGCCCGCGACATGATGGCGGCCGGGCGCGCCATTCAGGCGCTGCTCAACTCGTCGCGCGGCCTGTTTGATGAGATCATCCGCGCCGAGCGGATCGAGTGCGAGTGGGTATCGAAGGGCTTGCTGTTCGTGTTTCAGACGGCGAAGCACTTCGATCACTACGCCCACACCGACGAACTGCTGCGGCGCGAGTTCGCGATGCCAGCAAAGCGGTTCGACGCCGCCGCGCTTGCGGCACTCGAACCCGCGCTCAGGCCCGGCATGGCCGGCGGCTACCTGTACGAGTCCGACGCCCACCTGCGCCCCGACCGGCTGATGAGCGAGCTGAAGCGCGTCTTGATTGGGCAAGGTGTCGAACTGCGCGAGTTTGAGGCCGCTCGCGGCTTCGCAACGAGCAACGGCCGCGCGACCGCGGTTCTCACCAACAAAGGCGACATCAGCGCCGAGTACGTCGTCGTCGCCACGGGCGCGTGGACCCCGCAGTTGAACGCCGCGCTCGGGTGTCGCGTGCCGATCCAACCGGGGAAGGGCTATTCGGTCACGATGCCGCGGCCGGCGCTGTGCCCGACGTACCCGCTCATCTTCGAGGAGCACCGCGTCGCGGTCACGCCGTTCGCCAGCGGGTACCGCATCGGCTCGACGATGGAGTTCGCCGGGTACGACGAGCGCCTGAACCGCAACCGCTTGAGCCTGCTGACCGAAACCGCGAAGCTGTACCTGCGCGACCCGCTGGCCGAACCCGTACAAGAAGAGTGGTGGGGCTGGCGGCCGATGACGTTCGACAGCGTGCCGGTGATCGACCGCGCGCCGGCCGCGCCGAACGTGTTCGTCGCCGCCGGGCACAACATGCTCGGCCTGTCGATGGCCCCGGCAACCGCGAGGCTGGTGCGCGAGCTGATCGCCGGCGTCGCGCCGCACCTCGACCCCGCCCCGTACTCGCTCGCGCGGTTCAAGTGACCCGCGCCGACATTTGCTCAACCTCTACTCGGAGCCGCGCCATGCCGAAGGAGTTCTACAACCCGCCCGCCCTGAATCCGGCGAACGGGTTCACCCACGTCGTCGCCGCGCCCGCCGGGCGCACGGTGTACGTATCCGGTCAGGTCAGCGTGAACGAGCGCGCCGAGGTCGTGGGCAAGGGCGACTTCCGCGCGCAGGTCGAATACACGTTCGTGAACCTCGGGGCCGCGCTCGCCGCCGCGGGCGCGACCTTCAAGGACGTGGTGAAGGTGTCCTACTTCGTAGTCGGCCTGAAGCCGGAACACGTGCCGATCATCCGCGAGGTGCGCCGCAAGCACCTGAACCCCGACAGCCCGCCCGCGAGCACGCTCGTCGGCGTCGAAGCCCTCGTCGTCCCCGACTGGCTCATCGAGATCGAACTGATCGCGGTTGTTGAGGGGTGAGCAATGTTCGTAGTGACCCGCTTCAGCGGGTCTCGGCTTCAGCGGCAATCGGTAAAGCCACCTGCGCGATGACCCGCTGAAGCGGGTCACTGCGAACACGCGCGCCCCTTCGCCCCATCAACCTCCCACCTTCCTCACCCGGAGTCGCCATGAGTCGCGCGAAGACCGAGTACCGCTACGAGAAGCTGACGTGGCCGGAGATTAACGACGCCGTCGATCTCGGCAAGGTGTGCGTCGTGCCGTGCGGCGCGGTGGAACAGCACGGCCACCACCTGCCACTCGACGTCGATCTGGTGTGCCCGTGCGGGATCGCAAAGGGCGCGGGCCAAGAGATCGCCGACAAGATGCTCGTGCTGCCGGTCGTGGCCTACGGCTACACCGGGCACGTCATGGACTTCCCCGGCACGATCAACACCGACTTCGAGCACTTCATGCACCAAGTGCTCGACATCACCAAGAGCCTCGCGTACCACGGGTTCAAGAAGATCATCCTGTTGAACGGCCACGGCTCGAACATGCCGAACCTCGACCTCGTGGCGCGGCGCACGAACTTGGAGACCGACGCCGAGTGCTGCGTGGTCGCGTGGTGGAACCTGCTGACCGTGGACAAGGCGTTCATGCCGAGTTGGAGACAGAGCAAGTTCCCCGGTGGGTGCTCGCACGCCTGCGAGCTCGAAACCAGCCTGTACCTGTACCTCGACGGCGACAACGTCCGTAAAGACCTCATCAAGAGCGGGACGATCAGCTTCAACAACGACGACAGCCCGTTCAACTGGGTGGACCTGTTCGCCGCCGGCCCCGCGACCACCGTGTCGTGGACCAGCAGCTACTCGGACACGGGCACGCTGGGCGACGCGGAGCTGGCGACCGCGGAGAAGGGCCGGCGCGCGTACGAAGAAGCGGTGAAGCAACTGGTGCGGTACGTGTCGTGGTGGAAGGACCGGCCGAAGGACGCGCGCAAGGACCGGCACCGCAACCCCCCGACGATGCCGATCCCGTGGGGTCAGCGCCCGCTGTCATGAGGCACGAAAAATCACGGCTACCGAGCTTGATCGAGTGTGTCATAAAGTATAGTGTGGAATTAAGTGCAGAAGTGGGCGCGCTCAGCGCGCCGCGCGGGATATGCCGATATGCGCCAGTTGTACTCCACTTTTTCGTTCTGCAACTTCAGGACGGCGGTCCTCATTCTGATAAGCGCTTGTTGTACTAGGATTGTCCGTTTTGCAACTTCGGGGTGTTGTGCAACCACCCCGGCGCTGCCGCTCCGGGTTCGCCCGTCGCGCCGGCGTTGTGCAACCGATGTTGAATTCGCCCCAGTTCATGTCGGGCAGGCTTCTTGTCTGCCTTCGTTGGGTAGGCCAGCGGCCTTCACCACCACAATCAGGAGCGCGGCCGTTGTGCAACCTCTTGGGAAACGGCCACTGCGTACCCGCGCGCCACACATAGGGAGGGCTGTTGGGTAGCGCTTCCAACTTGTGCTACTCGCGCACTCATTTCTTGCCGGTGAGGGCGGGGCCGTCCGCGCCGCGGGTGAAGCCGAAGAGCGCGGGCAGTTGCGTGACCGATTGCTTGCCGTCCACGGGCACGAGCGCGGCCGGTCGAACTGACGGCGCGGGCCTTGCCGCTGGCGACCTCGTCGGCCAACCCCGGTACGCGGCCGACGCCGTAGCGCAGCCACTCGCCCACCGACACGACGCCGTTGGGCGGGTCGAAGTCGGCGCGGTTCTTGGTCAGGCCGTCTTTGCACAGCGCGTAGGTGAGCAGCCCGTGGCCGACGCGGTCGTCTTCGAGGGCCACGTCGTCGGTCCGACTCCCGTCCAGCACGCGCATGCGCTTGTCGACGGCGCGCTTTAAGGTGTCGTCAGTCACGTCGCGGCCTTTGCCGATGTCGGACGGGAACAGGTAGAACCGGCCGCCGGTACCGTTGAACCCGTGCGTGCTGAACGTGAGGATCACGGCGTCTTCGGGGCGCGCAGCCCGCAGGTCGGCCAAACCGGGCACGGCCCTCACCAGCTCAGAGGGTGGCTTCTCGCCGGCCAGCGCGCCGAGCGCGGCGCGCACATTGGCCTTCGTCGCGGTCGATACGATCCCGGTGCGCTTCCCGACATTGTCGAACGTCGGCTCCGAAAGGAGCGTGACGACGACCCTCTCGTACCGCCCGGACGCCTTCAGCCCCGCGGCCAGCGTGTCGCCCATGAGCTTCGCGTCCGGCGCGGCGAAGCGCAAGTCCCACTTCGGTTCGTCGGAGCCGTTCACACCGACGCACACGATGTACGCCGTATCCTTGTGCGGGTCGAGCGCCGGGAGCGCGTGCGCGCGCCGGTGCGTGTCGCTCTTCACGCAGTCGACGTTGAAGGCATTGCCCGAGAACTCGACGCCCTTCTGCCCCGCTCGCGGGAGCTTGACGCGGTCGAAGGTAACGGTCGCGCGGCCGGTCTTGGGGTCGAGCGCGAGCGGCCCGGCGCGGAGGCCGACGAGCCGGCCGTCGCGGAACAGGTGCAGGTCGGCCGCGCCGCTACGCACCAGCGCCGGCCCGATGACGCGCTCTTGCCCCGCGATCTCGACGGTCACGCTCACCTCATCGGCCGCGCCGGGCGCGGGCGCTACTTTCACGACGCGTACGAGGGGCTGCACGCGGTTCAGGTCCGCGACCGAGCGCACGGCCGGCAGTTTCTCGCCCGCCAGCACTCGCGCGAGCAGCTTGGGTTCGTAGTAGTCGCGCAAGAAGATTTCCGGCGGCAGCGGGCGGAACGGCTCGTCGGCCGCCACCCAGTGGACGCCGTTCACCGCGTTGAGGTTGTTGGCGTCGAAGCGCCCGTCCGGGGCGACGACGGCCCACTCGCCGTTTCAGAACGCGACGATCCGGCACCGCTCCTTCTCGGTGTCGGCGTCCCAGAGGCGCGCGGTCCCGTCAGACCCGGTGGTGCCGACGTGCGCGCCGTCCGGCGACAGGGCCGCGGCGTTCACGGTGGCGTCGTGGCGCGCAAACTCCTTGAGCTGCTTGCCGGTCGCGGCGTCCCAGAGCCGCGCGGTGCCGTCCACACCCGCGGTCAGCACGCGCTTCCCTTCGGACACGAACGCCGCGACCGGCAGCCCGGACGTGTGCCCCGCGAACTTCACCTTTTCCTTGCCGGTCGCGGCGTCCCACTCCCGGCCGCGGTTCTTGTTGCCGCCCGCGGTTGCGAGCCACTTGCCGTCTGCACTGTACGCGACGTGGCCGTTAAACCTGTGGCCGGGCAGTTTGTGTACCACTTTCCCGGTCGTGACCTCGATCACAGTCGCCGTTTCGTCGCCGCCGACGATGACGCGCGCCCCGTCCGGGTCGAACGCGACCGAGTTGGCACTGATCCAATCGGCCTTCAGCACCTGAAGCGGTTTGGCGGTGGCGGCGTCCCACACGCGCACGGTGTTGTCGCCGCCGATGGTGGCGACGCGCGTCCCGTCGGCGCTGTACGCGACCGCGGAAAGGGTGAGCGTGTGACCGACCAGTTTGGCCACACGCTTACCGGTTCTCGTGTCCCAGATGGTGGCGTCCTTCTCGAAGCCCCCGCCGGTGACGATGCGAGTGCCGGCGCGGTTGAACGCCACCGACTCGGCGTTCATCCCGGGCTCGCGGCTCGTCAGCCGCTCCGTGCCCGTGGCCGTGTCCGCGAGCACAACCGAACCAACGCACGCGAGCGCGACGAGGCTCCCGTCGCGGCTGAACGCGGCCCCCTGCACGTCGCCGCCGCGCGGCCCGAGCGCGCAGTTGGGCACCGGTCGCGGCGTCGTGCATCGCGACCTGAAGCCGCAACACGTGATGCTCGACTCCGCCGGCCGCGTGCGCGTCATCTACTTCGGCCTCGCGCGCCTGTTCGCGCCGACCGAAGGCGTTCCGTCGGACCTCGGCGCGATTTCGGGCACCGTGCAGTCCATGGCCCCGGAACAGGCCCGCGGCGACACGAACGCCATCGGCCCGCGTGCCGACGTGTTCGGCCTAGGCGGGGTGCTGTACTTCCTGCTGACCGGCGCGCCGCCGTATGAGTGTGGCACGAAGCTCGACATGCTCACGCGCGCCGCCCGCGGCGAGTGGGACCGCACGAAGCTGGGCGTGTTCGGCACCCCGCGCCGGCTGCGCGAGGTGTGCGCGAAGGCGCTCGCCCCGGACCCGGCCGACCGCTACCCCACCGCTGACGCGCTCGCAACCGCGCTGCGCCGCGCGGTCGCCCCCGCGCGCCGCTGGCGCGCCGTCGGTGCGGTCGCGCTGTGCGCGCTAGCGCTCGGCGTGTGGGCCGCGACCCGCAAGCCGGCCGAACCCGCGCCGCCGCCTTCGCCTGAGGTGGCGAAGCCCGAACCCGCGCCGGCGCAGCCCATCTTTAATGTGCGCGTCTGGAACGAGCGGCAAGGGAAGTACGTGAGCGCCGCGACCGCGCTGCCGCTGCAACTGGGCGAGAAACTGCGCTACGAGGCCGACGCGCCCGCGAACCGGCACCTGACGCTGTTCGTCGTCGAGCCAACGGGCGAAGTTCGCGAACTGACCACGACCGCGCCGCAAACGGACGCCGGCACCATCGGCTTCCCCGCGAACCCGCAACAAAGTTCGCCACTGGTGATGCCCGCGGGGACCATGATGGTGTTGCTGTGCGGGCGCGCCGCGGGGCCGGTGAGCGCGGACGAGGTTCGCGCCGCGCTCGGTTCGGAACCGTGGCCGACACTCCCGCAATAGTCGCTTGTGTTGCTGGAGCGCGGCAAGGTGACGACGTTCGGCGGGCGCTGCCCCGGCGCGCCGGTCGCGCAGCCCGACCCCGAAGGCGAAGTGCTGCGCCGCCTCGACGCGGCCCGCCGCGCGCTGCACCCGACGTGCGACGTGCTCGCCGGCGTCGTGTTTGCGTTCAAGTAAGACCGTAGGCATCACGCTCCGCGTGATGCCGTGCGAACCGCCCACTTGGGTTTCCGAGGATGCGAAGAACTTCACCCCGTGTCTACGCGGCATCACGCGGAGCGTGATGCCTACGGTGAAGCCGGCTTCTTGTAGGTCGCGGTCGAGCGAGGCTTTGCGAGCGAGGCCCGGCAGCCAGAACGCAAGACGTATCCGCGAAGCTCGGGCCAGCTACTCGCCCCAGAACCCACGAACAAATGGCGGAAACGCGAGGGCATCGGCAGGGGCAATGCCGAAGTTCGCCATGAGCTGGAGAAACGCCTGTCGTGTTCCATTGCGTGAGTCATCGCGAACAGGTCCGAAGGACTGACCCGCTACAACGCCCAAGCCATACACGCACTCGATCTGCCCTGCCCAAGTGCTGTAATGCAGATACAGCCAGTCCGCTGCGTCACTCAACCCAACGTCGGCAAGCAGCCGTTGCGCTTCGTCGGGAGCAGACTCATCGTTCGCGAGACCAGTGACGCGCAAGCCGACACCGACGAACGGTGCTGTGATTTCACGCCAAACCGCGTAAGGCAGCACCAGCGTCGGCGCAGCGAGATCAGGCCGCGCGAAGAAGCCCGTGAACCGATACGACACGATACAAATCCTATGAGGGGAACGAGCCTCGCGAGCGGGCGGGTTTATCCCGGCCGTGCTGCGCGCGTCAAAGACGGCGGGGATAAACCCGGCCGCTCGAACACCCGCGCAATGCTACGCTCAGCCGTGACCTTACACTCCGACCGCGCTCAAATCCCAATGTGCAATCGTGTCGGGGTGCCCGCACGATAGAGCGACTACCTCCAACTCGTAGACTCGCCCTCGGCAGATGTAGAGGTGTGAGATTGCTCCGCAATCAAGTTCCGAACTCGTGATAAAAGGGCCATCAAGCGAGCAGTCCTGCGGCCCGTTTGAATCGACGATCAATTCGAGCGCTTCGGGCTCAAGTGTCGTGAAAAAGCCTGATGGGGTAACGAGGCGTTCGGTTACGCGGGCCACCGCTAACTGGCGAGCGAGTGGTTCACTCGTCGCACGCAGGGCGATCCACACAAGGATGTCGCGTTCAAGTGGTGTTGGCTCCACATCCCGCCCCTTTCGTTGAACTTGGTCCGCACGCCAACCACCCTACACCTCGAACCGCTTCAGCGCGTCGTGGGTACCTCATGAAGCGCATCACACCACCGACTGCCCCAATTCGACCAGCAGATCAAACTCGGCTTCGCACCACCGACACATGAACCAGCCGGTAGCGCGTTGCAGTAAACAGCCCAAACGATGCTGTCCTTGAAACCCGGCCAATGCCGCCATCAACTGCAGCCGATCACGCTCTGCGTCAGGGCCAGATGGTGGTACCACGAGCGCTTCGCACGTCAGGGGTACAGCGTCCCGAACTGCGCTATCGTAGTCAGCGACCAGCCACTCAGGAGGTTCGGGCATTTCTTCTCTCGCCCCGAAAGGCACTCCGAGCAACAGCGCATCCAACCCGGCAGAGGAGAGCAGTTCTCTACGTTGGCCGGGTGGCAACCGACCGGCTGCGTAAATGAAGTGCGGAATCACAGCCAGTGTCGTGTGGTACACGGAACACTGGTGACAGACATAGTTCTCGGAGTCGAACTCGCTCACCACCTGCTTTGCGGTTGTGGGGTCTTCCCACAGACGGCGCAACGCTGGCAGGAACCTGCTCGCTACGGAGTAGCCAGTCCACAACTCGTGCCAGCGCGGATCGTCGAGGGAGAGCATTTGTGGCTCCGTAATTGCGTTACACCCCGAAGCGCTTGAGCGCGTCGCGGTTCAGTTCGATTCCTAGCCCCGGCGCGTCGGGGATCGTGAGGTAGCCGTCGGCGTCGGGGCGGAAGGGAACCGTCAGCAGGTCGTCGATGTACGGCGACGGGGACAGGAACTCGACGTACTTCGCGACTGGCATTGCGGCCGAGAGTTGTAGGTCGGCGGCGAGGCCGATGGCCGTGTTCCAGCCGTGCGGCACCCACTGTACGTTGTGCTCGTATGCCATCCACGCGATGCGATACGCTTCCGTCAGCCCGCCGCACTTGGTGCAGTCCGGTTGAATGATGTCCGCGGCGTGCTGCTGGATCAGCGGCCAGAAGCTCTGGCGGCGTGTGAAGACTTCGCCGGTGGCGATGGGCAGTGGGGCGTTCTTGCGCAGTTCCGAGAAGCCCGCGAGGTCGTCCGGCGGGAGCGCTTCCTCGAACCACGTCACGTCGTAGTTGGCGAGCATGTGCGCGGTGCGCAGCGCCCACTTGTAGCCGTGCGGCCAGTAGGCGTCGCTGCCGCCGGCATCGACCATGATCTCGACGTTCGGCCCGACAGTGTCGCGCGCGGTTCGAATCAGAAGCTCGTCGGTCTTCGCGTCGCGCCGGCCGAACGGCTTCCAGCCGAGCTTGATCGCCTTAAAGCCGCGCGCGACCGCGGCCTTCAGCTTCTCGCGCAGCGCGTCCGGCTCCGCGAACAGCAGCGACCCGTAGGGCTTGATCTTGGTGCGGTAGTTGCCGCCCAACAACCGCGACACCGGCTGCTTCGTGAGCTTGCCGAATAGGTCCCAGAGGGCGATGTCGATGCCGCTGATAGCGTGTTCGACGCTGCCCCCGCGACCCTGCCAGAAGGTATTAGACTCGTTGCGCAATAGGTGTTGGTTCAGTCGCACTTCGGCCAGACGATCCTGTGTGGTCGTTACCCGTACATCCGGTTGTGGAGTCCGGCGA